>Ga0209123_1002556_pt1 | contig 15131 bp, 15 predicted proteins | sample BarGraIncu00431A_FD_184500 | JGI IMG/M metagenome (GOLD analysis project Ga0209123, IMG submission 184500) | Arctic peat soil microbial communities from Barrow, Alaska, USA - Barrow Graham LP Incubations 004-31A (SPAdes) (version 2) | ecosystem: Environmental > Terrestrial > Soil > Wetlands >...
TGATGGCAGCGAACTATGGCACGCCAATGGCCGTCAAGCTGCTGCTTGAAGCTGGCGCAGACCCCATGCTCAAGAATGACCTGGGGCTGTCCGCGATTGATTTTGCCCAGCGCGCCAACCGCGCTGATTCCGCCGAGATTATTTCCACCTTTGTGCGGGGTCGCCAACCGAAAGAAAAATGGTAGCTTGATCTGAATCGTACTTGATAAACTAGGCACACTTGGTTACGCGTTGTTGTATTTGTATTAGTGAAAATTCACCATTTAGGCAAAAAGTGTGTTGCGTTATATCTTTGATGGTTTGTTGTTTTTCATAAAACAACATCTGTAAGCTGAAATCGGAGTGATACCGCCACTCTGCCTTGGGCTGTTGTGTTATATCGGTAGTCAGAGTTTAGAAGATGAAGCCCAAAACCCAGAATGCCACAGTCTCTTCAGTTGTGCTTGATGGATAAGTAGGGGGTCAGCGTGGATATGTGGACAACCATGCAAAACGCCCAGGTTGACCACATACCCCCGCCTCCCACCCGTACTTACCCACAAGGGCCTCGCCTACGGCCTGACGCGCTTTGCTTGTCAAACATCCATTTGAAATTTAAGTCCTGAGCACTAAAACCGATACACGTAACCTTAGCGGGGTTCGTCATAGGACGATCGAGCCGCCCATGACGGGCCATAAGAGCATGCAGATGCTTAAGAGATATACCCACGTCGAAGCGTCGAAGTTGGCGCGAAAACTGAGCTAAAAATCGCAACCTGACCAAAATGATATTGTTGGCAACAAAACCCCATTCAAAGAAGTTGGTTGAAGGTGGCGAAGACTTTTTCCGCACGATCGAGTGTCCGGCCGATCGCGGCCGACTTCCCGTCGAGAACCTTCGGATTGCGAATCAACCAAGCAGCTGGGGTGAAGTGATCAAGCATGGGAGTAGGTTCCGGCATAACCCTGAACGCCGCCTCGGCCTGTTTCAAGAGACGCTCCGTGGATGTATCGGCAGCCTTCAACTTTTCCGCTGTCAGCTCGATTGGAGCATCTAGCGCATAACAGCTGTTCAGTATCGCCGCAAACACCTCGGCATCGAACATGTCCTCAATGTCCGCTTCAGCACGTTCCATGAAGTCTGCCATCGTGTAATAGTGTCCGGCTTTGAGGATGGCGGACCGCTTCATATCCTCGACCTTCCTTTTGTCCCCCGCTGCCTGATCCGAGAGAACAGCAACGTGAAGTGCATTGCCGGCGAAAAGCGCAACAAAGGGGCTGATCTTGTCGATCCCGCCAGCGGGACACATTGTCCATCGCACGTCCAGTCCAAGCCGCCCTCTGCGACGCAGTGCGTCAGAAAGTGCCTGGATGTAGAGAATGTCGCCAGGCCCTTCCACAAGCATAGTGTTCTTCCCTACAAAAAGCGACTGGCTTATTTCGTATCCAAGCGCGCCCTGCAATGGAAATAGGGTGTCCGGGTCACGGGTAAGAACATCGTCCCTAACCTTCGTGCCGAGCGGAACCCTCCGCTGCCCCTTCATCTCGACTTGGTCCTGAACGATCCTTACAGAAGCCAGGTTATCGGCCGGCACCATAAACGGCGAGTGGGTCGAGTAAATGATCTGGTGGTGAGGTGCGAGCTTCTCCGTGAAGAACCGTAGAAGGTCCGCCTGCGCCTTGCCGTGAAGGGTAAGGCCGGGCTCGTCCAGCAGCAGCACGACTGGTGACGCGTCGTTCTTCACTTGGGCGAACTTGACCAGAAACGAAAAAAACCAGACAAAGCCGGCGCTGCGCTCGGAGAACGGCGTATCCACTCGATGAAGGCTGTTGTCGATTCGAGCTCGCGCGACCGTCCCGCTGCTTAGTGGTGCGGGGTCGCCAGTCCGGGCTTGCTCGATGCGGACGATCACGCTCAGGTCGGGGTTCTGGGTCCAAAATTCGAGAATTTGGTCTGTGATGTTGTTGGATGCCGCCTGCAGCCGAGCGTTGAAGGTTTCGTATGTGGCGATGCTGGTGATCTCGTTGATGGAGACACCAGCGTATTCCAGGAACTCTACGAATAGCCGCGTGCCACGATTCGCGTCGATCGCGATCTGGCCATTCGCAATGAGCTGGTTGGTGTGCTCGATCTGAATTGCCCCCTCCATGCGGTCGTAGGAGGAAAAGTACATGAACCGAGGCAGCATCGCCAGAATCAGGGCACGGACCTGGCTCGTGACGGTTCCTTGCGCCACTAGATACGTCTGTAGTTCCTTGTGCTTGGCTGTGGGTGCATCGACCTTTTTTAAGGCTTCGGTTAGTTGCGACGTGGTTTCCACTGACGCAAGGGCCTCGCGCTCTGACTCATCCATTCCGAACTTTGAATAGAGAAATTCGAGTGCGGGCTCAAAGTCGAGCTTAGTCTCGATCTCAACCTGACCTCCGTAGCGACGAAACACCGTGACAACGTCCGAAGTCACCACCTTGGCCCCAACGGTGTTTGCAATCGTTTCAATTTCGGCGTTTTCTAGCCGCCACGTTGTCTTGATCGCTACCGCGCCGCCATCGGGGTGCTTCTTGTCATATTGGGTCAAAGAACGTCGTGGATAGTCGCGCTCCTTATCAAAGATGGCAGGCGTCGCGTCGTGAGGATTCAGGGCAGCGAGTGCGAGAAGAATGGCGCTCTTGCCAGCTTCGTTCTTACCCACCAGACAGGTGACCGGGCTGACCCCGAACTCTTCGCTATCTTCCGCAGATCGGAAATTAGTTACATGCACAGTCTCAAGCTTCATCCCTGATCCTCCCTGATTGGTTTATTTGCCACTAGTGTAAAGCGCCACAACGCGGACTCGAATGATCGGGTTTGGCCAGATCCTTTCATCCGTTTGGGAGTCCAACCAGGCGAAACCGGCTACCCGCTGTTTGGTTCCCAATGGGCACTGCCGGCCCATGCGTTCCTCCATTACTGACATCCAATCTTCCGCCGGACAACTGAAAACCGCGCATCACCGCCATTTTTCCGCGCTTTAACACCGCCGCTAACAGCTGGCACATCGATGCCGTTATTGCGAGGCCCCAACCTCGATTGGGTTACTGCCTCACGTCAATAGCGCCGGTGTCGGTGGGTAGACCATGCCATCTGTAAAGGGTTAGCCATCAGATTCTTCAAATTTACCTCGGCCGATGAATATCGGAACCCAGAAGTATGCTTTTAGGAGCCACGGTCTGGTTAATGCCCAGCACAGCGGACGGCCAAGAACACGACGCATGATTGCCTTTGGAATCTCGACCAGTGGCACCTGATCGGTCGAGGCGTAGTAGACCTTGGGACTCACCAAATGAAAGTTGAACCAGTGCGCCTTCTCTCCGATTGCCCTATCCACAGCGCCAAGATTCCAGAATGCATCCCAACGCTGCACGAACCTATCGTTGAGCAGGTCAAATGAGCCCGCCGCGACCCGTATCGCTGGCCGAGTCGCGGTAGGGGGCACGCCATCCACAGAGAGCACGGTCACATGTAGCATATTGAAGGCTTGGACAATATGGTTGCTATCGCTAAAGTACAACGAACGAAGCGGTACCGAAGGCAGCGCAACAATTGTTGGAGTATTGCTAACCTTATGCACTGCGACCGTGTCTTGATAGACGCCTTCAGCAGAGATGGCTTCCACAAGAACTGCCATCTGGTTCACCACCAACCCGGGTTCACTGGTCCGAACCGCAATGCGCACGCAAGGAACGCGATCGTTGTCGATAACTGAGGGGAGAGCCAGCGAGGCGTGTAATCCGAATCCCAGTTCATGCCATCTCACCAGAAATCCACTACGTCTTAGGTATGCACGATGAGAAGAGATGTAAGTTGATAAAAAAAGCTTCTTTTCCACCCAGGTCTTGAGTGGTGAGAGCAAGATGCCGGTTGGCAGGGAAATTTCTGGCATGTGACTTCTGATGGTTAACGAAACAGCCATCGTAGGCCACGAACGGACGACTATCCCCCAATTCGAGGGATATACACAACTCCGAAATTGCCAGAATAACAGATCGGGAAGTCCCCATGGGGAGAGTTCAATTCGAATTATCTAGATCAGTCGAGTCATCTGACGTTAGACCAATTACACCACCACTGGGTGGCATCAAAACAGCAACAACAAAAACAGGGGGAACTGAATTACCGATTGCTCAAGCAATCATGAAGTGATGGCAAGACAGGTTTCTTCGTCATTCCAAAGGCAACAGGGCGCTGCAGTTTCATCTCCCGGCGTAGCGCCACCGCGTCCTGAGTGCCTACGGAATCGTTGTGGCTCAGACGGAACCCGCGCATCGCATCTGAATCGTACCCGAAAAGGGCGCGCAAGAGCGGGCGTGAATCAAGAGTCGTGTTTTAGGACTTGTTCGGTTTGATCAACGAGATCACTGGCCGTGACTCCGAGTCCCCCAGCGATTCGCAGGATCAGCGCCAGCGATGGTTGCCTTTCGCCGCGTTCGAGCTTGCCGTAGTAAGAGCGGTCAACGTTTGCCAGCAACGCAAACTGATCTTGTGCAATCGCCTGCTTGATTCTTTCAGCGCGAATAACCTCTCCAAAAGCGGCAGCTGCCTCGGGCTCAAATGAGGTTGCGCGGCGTTTGGATGACTTGGGCCGGAGGATCGGTGGGCTGCTGTTGGTCACCCATCTAGGATGCCAAATATGCTATGCTTTTGGCCACGGCATATATGCCTCATTTCAAATAATTCAGAACCATCATTGAGCCGAAAAAAGAACCCATAGGCGATAAAAATGTTCGACAGATCCTTGCCCCGTTCTGATCTCCCACTGCTCGCGCGTGAGGTTCTAGATCAATCGCCAGTTGCAGCGCTACCCAGCCAACTTTCAGACCGATGGCTGGAGCTAATTGGACGTGACCTAGATGTCTGCTTAGGGGACCTTGAAACTGGAAATGACGCATCATCACACATGGCAGCTCCACTGGCACTGGTGATTCACCTTTTGGCAGGAAAAAATGGGGGTAGCGAAATACGAATTTCACCTGATCAACTCAGAACGCACCTATCTGACTACCGAATCGAAATTGGCTTGGAGCTAATCAACCGCAGGACAAACATTCGCACCAGCGTTGCGGTGTTGGAGACGATCTTCGAGGGGCGAGAAGTAATCGTACCCAGGTAGACGAGAATGTCGGCCGAATCCTGGGCGAGGCTGACGCCACTACAGCGTTTCGCATTGGTGAAGCTGGCGAGTAACCGCAGCGGCAGGAATTGGCAGGAGGCGCTGGTGGAGTTTGGCATCCTTGCAGGTTGACCAGGCTCGGGGCCAGAGCACAGGTTTCTCCATCAAGGCAGCAACGTAGCCCTGAGCGAATAACTTGAAGTGCCTTCCCAAAATAACGGATGATGTAGGCAGTTATTTTGCAAGGAGAATTCGATGCAACTCATGACCATTGAGCCCGTGAGCGTGGTGCACCAGATCAGATGCGATCGATGCGGCAAAGAGGCCGAACGTGGCGAGCTTGGCTTCGTTGAGATGACGTCGATCGGTTTCGACGCGGGCTATGACTCGATTTTTGGTGACGGCAATCGGGTTGAGGTGGATTTGTGCGAGCCTTGCCTGCGCGACGCCTTGGGCGCCTGGCTGCGGGTAAAAACGCCTGCTGACACGCCTTTGGCGAACATGCTTGCAGCTTTTAGGCCCGAAGACCATGGTGGGGAGTTCCCCCTGCCCAAATCAACAAGGTCCGAATAAAGCCAAAACCTGCCAGAAGGCCGACTCACAAGTCGGACTAGACCGCCGTTGTTCCCAAGCCTCTCGGATTACCGGTCTGGATTGGGCAGCAGCCGTTAGTCAGGAGATGACGGCGAACGATGGTGTCGGTCGGCCGCATCTCCTGCTTGCGCTGGCACACTCGCACCGCGTCAAGCGCGATATCTCATCTGCGCCGAGCCGCTCAAGGTTTTCGAGCGCCGCTGGCGGAGATGCCTCGCCGTAGCTGAGCTCGTTCAGTACAACTCTTGCAGCGGCCTGGCCAACGCTGCGTCGTCCAGGCTGTCCGCATAGGCCAGGATGTCGGCGAAGAAGCCTGTGTTGCTACTACTGCTTAAGACACATAAGAGCCGCTCATGACAGGCAGCTTACCGGCTTCCCAGTTTGACTCCAGTCAGAAGTCGATCATGGCGTTCTGCATCGTGCCCATACCGGTTTTTGGCAAAGGTGAGGAGCAGACACTCATGACCACGGTCTAGTAAGGAAAAAGTCGCTTGCACTACATCCCATGGGCCGGCGGCACTTTACCCTGCACCGAGAATAGTGCGCTCCGACTTTGACGTTGTCCCCATGCGGTTGCATTTGTGCTGCGGTTTTTGCGAAAGTTAGCGAGTTTATTTTTTTTCAGCATTGGGTACTCCAAGTGTGTGTTTACGCAGCGCTGCCACGGCGACCGGAACAATTGGCTCAATCAAGTCGAGCATGGCTTGGGCGTACACCCTGATTTCATACTGGCTATGGGGGTGCAGGCGCAGGCGGAGGAAGTGGGCAAGGTTGTGCAAGTCCACAGTGGCAAACATGTGACTGAAGGTATTCATGGGCAGTACTCCCCGGGCCAACTCACGAGGTACACCCTCCCTGATCAGCTTCTTGTAGCAGCCAAACGCCAACTCACACTGCTGATGAATCAGGGCTTGATAGAAGCTCGCTTGAGGGTGCTCTTCAGCCGTTCGCATCTGCTTGTTGTCCGCGCTTTGCGTTGTGATCTGACTGACCTCTGGCACGTAGAACTCTTCCGGAAGTTCACTGTACCGCGCTGACACCTCGTTGTAGCTCCAGGTGCGGTGACGGTGCCACTGGCGCAGCACGAAAATCGGCGCCTTTACCTCGAAGGTGAAGCTGACGCTCTCCAAGGGTGAGGTGTGGTGGTTCTTGACTAAGTAGTCGATCAGCTTGGCATCTTTGCCCTCGTCTTCACCAGCCCGCCACTCGGCGTCGTAGCTGACACGGGCGGAGCGCACGATGGACAGATCACTCCCCATGTGGTCAATGAGGCGGACAAGTCCGTGGTTGAGTACTTTAATTTGGTTCATAACGCGTCTTTCAGTTCTTTGAATTCGTAGGCGCCAAGTCGAGGGCTGCCAGCAGGAGCGGGTCTAGGTCAATTCAACCGTGTACAGCCAAAGTCGCTTTAGGCCTGAACTGGTTTCCCGAGAATACTTGGTGCATTCAGGTAGAAGAATTGTCACTCCACCTCGAATTCGTCCCTCTAGTTGCCAGTACAAGGCAAGACCAAGTGTTTGAGCCTTTGTAGAAAGTGGGGCCAGGTAGATGTTGGCTGCCCCTCCCCGTTTGTCAATGTCTCCAACTAGACCGCCGATCACTGCTGCCGTTGAGAACGGGTCATTGGCGGGTGCAAAATGTCTATTGCTGACCCATTCCCCCCGCAATGCGACGGCTCCGCTCTCTGCGGCCTTGACAGCACTTTGTTGATACATATCCGCGCTTAACGACGGAAAGGCGAAAACTGGATAAACGATGGAACCATCTTTGTAATTTGCGACTTCGGAAATCAACTTGTGATCGTAGCCAACAGCAATTATTAGATGATCTTGCGCTTGGGCGTCATTGGTTCCAGCCATTCCGGAAATAGAGCGCACCCGCCCCGATGTTGTAGTGCTAAATGCTGTATCTTCTCTTTTTAAGTATGCTGCAGGCTCAGAGTAAAGTGCGGTAAAACTTTTTATTCCCATATGAGCCAGTTTTGCAATTAGGAACGTGAGAGCGTGATGCATAAAGCCAGTTATGTCGATGCACAGATCGACTCCTGTTAAATCGCCCAGCTCATCCAATAACCTATTGACTTGTTCAACCTCTCCAATGCCATCTGGTCTTGCAACAGAAAATTTAACTGGTTCCTCCAATGGCGAGTAGCAGTACTCTGGATGAAGCAGCCAAATTTTTCTTGCCGCTAATACCTCATCAAAGACTTTTCCGACGCGATCATTGGAGTTATATGCCGATACAAAGATATCAAATGTTGGAACTTCATATTTGATTCGCTCCACATTAATGGAGCGCCGATAAAAGATGGAGTAATCCATTGTACTAAAAAAGAAAACCTTGCATGGCATTTACTTGTGCCGAACCAAAAGGATTATTCCACTTGGAATTTAACCCATTCAATAAAACATCGAATTCACTCTGTCTGCCAGGATCAAAAATTGCATTTACAAGATCGATGTTTAAGCTCAAATCTCCTCTTCGGCCTATCGGCAATTCCCATTTAGGCGAGAGAAGCGGATTTAGGTGAATTTTCCTCATCATTTTTTGGCTATTTCTGTCAGGACGCCCGTCAGAGACTTCAAAAACAAAAGAATAATTTAGTGTCCCGTCGAGAACTTCACGGGCTGCACGGCTCAATTCATCGTCTGAGAAACTAACAGCGATCGGCGACACCTCTGGGATATTCAATGAATAACGAGCAGTCCGCAATACAGTCGCCAGCCGCTCAACGGCCACTCGCGCCCGGTCTGACTGACCCCCATAGTTGGTGTCCCTGTCAAACATGAATCGAGCAGCTTCCATAGCTGCCTCGGTCTGCAATTCGATTGAAAGAGCGCTGCCGTTTATAAAATCCAACTCTCTAAAGGCCGCAATTTCATATGCACGTCCCAACACAATAAGCAAGTTCCTAGGATTACCAGAAGACATGTTGACAAAGGTATCGAAGCCTGCATAAGGGACATGACCCATCTTCTTTGACTCACGACATATTTGTGCGAACAGATCCGCCTTGTAATGACCATATGCGTTGGCGTAAGAGCCAGTTTTCAATCTATTTAAAACGAAAAGTGAGCATTCTTCTTTGATTCTATTTGCGATCTTAATGAGATCTGAATTTCTCTTAAATTTTTTACAAAACCGAATTATATTTAGCTTCTTAAGTATCAGTGGAAATTCATCCATCAGAATTTCGATTATGATTTTAGTTTGATCTGTGCTGACTTTTTTCTTTGATTTTATAGCCACGTTTAGAACTTCTGAAAACGTTCGTGCAAAGTTCAAATCTGCCTCATTGATTCCAAAAGCTTTAAAGGTATCGGTATAATAATTTTCTGTACTTATCTCTTCAAAGTGTGACTTAGGATCGAATGGAGACCCAGCATTGGCGGATGACGATTCAATGCCAAGTCTTTTTTGAACGAACTTGCGGGCAAATTCGGAGTATTTCGGGAATGACTTTAAGATAGAATCAAGATTAGTGGTCTTGAATTCTGCACCTTCTCTATTTTCTTCGCCTCCCCCAATTGTTGCCAATGTCTTTCTGGCATACAGTCTTCCAGTTACTCGGAATGTTGCCAAACTTCCACCATACCGAATTAGCGAATTTACAACCTGCTGTTGATTCTCGGAGAAGTTTTCAATTTCGTCCAATAGGTAGATGAGAGGAATTTCCTCGAACGTCTTATTCCATTTGCAGATAGCTGTTTTGACAGGCAAGCACAGGTCACCTATTGAGAACGGCACTCTCAAATCGAGTGAGCCTGTAAATGCCGCATTGTTAACTGCTTCATCTATACGACGCCGCTCTTCAATAAGCCATGATCTAAAGTCCTCAATAGATTTATATTGAGAGATAGCACCATCAATCACTGATTGGCCAATTGTTTTTATGAAGCCAACATCATCGAAAGTGTCTTTTGGAGAGGTTGCCTTGATGTCACAGAGTGCATCCAGAACCCCTTCAACAAGACGGAGCTCAAGGTAAACGGCAAAAAGTTGCTGCCACTTGACACTCACTTCAGATGTAGCCTCAAAGCGGGCTGCATCTAAAGCGGTTGCGCGGAGAAAAACCGCGAAAAACCTCAGTCTTTTCACGACAGATAGCCCAGCTTCCTTTGGCACTCGCAAGCGTGTGACTTGATAAGAGTGATAGCGCAAGAGATGCGTCTTCCCAGATCCCTTCCCTCCCAGGATATATTTAGATATACCAGATCTTGGCTCAATAACCTGATTAATGGCCGGGGACCCTAGCTCAACCCATAACGAGTTAATTTGTGCATCGGTGTAATCTGATGCGCGGACTAGTGCAAAGGGGTTTACTTGACCTAACATATCAAATCTCAATTATAGACCTTGTCGTAGCGTACAAAGATAGGAGACCATGGATTCTGGCTACCCTCATCCCAGAATATTGGCAGAGTATTGTCTGGCGTGTTATGTGAAAAACCTAGTAGTAACTGACCATCTCTATATCCAAGTGGCTTGGTTGGCTGGATTTCACCTCCATAACTGAATGCAATGTCTCGAAGGATGTTATTTGAAAACCAGTCAGGCGAACCTTCGAAGTAACGAGAGGTCGAAGAGAAGGCTTTGTAAGTATCATCCAGTTCAAATAGACACGTAGCATTGCCGTTGAACATGTTGACATCATTCATACGGGCCAGTCCCTGTGTGGTAGCGAAAAGACACATAAATTTCAATTCGATATCAGGATTGTCACGTCTTATATTTTTCAGCTGCATTGCCAAATATCCTTTTGCTTGCGTTCCTGAGCCGACTAGATCATCAAAAAAAACGTACCGCGATATACCAGCTTGTCTAGGTGAATATGCGACAGACGTGGTCCGTCCGTTTCTAACTGATTTCGCGACAAAGGCGCTCCCCAAGTCAATGAATAGGTCTTTGGGTAAGTAATTTACTTGACGAAAGAAATAGAGTAAATGTGCGCCACTCTCTGCTGGATTTCCTACTCCAAGAAAACGTGTGGCCTTCTGTTCTTCAGCATACAATTTTCGTAATAAAACAGTATCGCGCGTGTCACCATAATTCCTTCTAATGCGCTGTATTTGGGGTGCCTCAAAGTGATCCCTGTAAAGGGATTTGAGCATTTCACGGAGCATGCGTTTTCCGAAATACAGAAAACGAGTCAAGGCTAGCAACGCATACATTTGCTCTTCGCTTTGATTAACAATAGCACCACGGAAGTTTTCCGCCCATGCCTCAATGTGAGGCCATCGGACTTCTTGATCCCACGCGTGTTCAACCAATGTCCGAATTTTTGCTTCGAAAATAGCACGTGACACGATTTCAAACTCTCTTTTTAAACACGAGTACCATTTCTCGTGAAATTATGGATGCGGTACGGTTCCGTTTTGTCATTAACCCTCGCGACTTAATGTGATCAATAAGGCCCAACTCCAACTCCATTCCATTTTTCTGGAAGCAGTGAGTCAAATATTCATCATTTCTTAAGGTCTCGCCACACACCTGATTATTACCAATTACAAAGACCGCCCTTCCATTGAACGACGTAATCCTTGAAATCTCCTCAACAACTTTACCCATCTCCATGAGATATCGTTGAGTAATTCGACCTCGAAGTTCATTTGTTTCAGTTATCTTTTTTATTAGTCGCGCATATCGCTGTGGCAGTTGAACTTCTGCCTCAACTGATTCATAATTCTTCCGTAAATGCTCCCTCCCTATGGACTGCTGTTCTAGTGCCGACAACTGGTCGGGCGAGGCCATTCCGAGCCAGTTTAAGGCCAAGCTTGACGCACGTACGTACTTTTGGGCACTTCCATATGGCGGTGATGTGACGATAAGGGGTATTGAATTACTGTGCAGTGGTAGTGTCTTGTCGCCCGGTTGAGTAAGTTGTCTTGCATCTACGCCAACTTGAATTGCCTGTAATCTATTTTGGAATGCTCTGTTAGCTTCTTCAATCCGCTGGATATTTGCCTCAAATATCCGAGCAAATTCGCTAAGCGGAACAGAATCTAATATCCACTGAAGGCGGGCCGCAACCTTTTCGTTTGCAGTATCTGATAAGCCGTGTTTTGTTCGCAAACGGACTGGAACGCTTATGGCTGGGTCAGCCAGACTTAAGCGCCGCGCTGTTGCAGAAAAACAAATTTTGAAAAAATCAAGCTCCTCTGGATCTTCAACCTCATTCAAAGCACGAAGAATAATCTCAAGGGCTCTTTTGTGTTCTGGAGAGTACCAAAGATGTTCATTGACGATGCTTATAACGGGTGCAGTTTTGAAGCGAGATGCTTTCTTGAGAATCTTTCCACCCGTGTTCCTCAATGCGCTAGTGTCGTATGGCCTTGTTTTTACTTTGGTAAGGAGAAGTGCAAGTGGATTCGCATCGGCGACATATGGCGTAAAGCCAGCCAGTGAGGCTTCCAAAGCAACGGTGCCAGAGCCACAAAAGGGATCAAGAACAATCTGATTTCCACGATGGAGTGAGCTAGCCCTTAGGAAGAAGTGAGCTATATGGGGAAGGAGTTTGGCTGGGTAAGGATGGATCTGGTGGGTAAGCTGATCGCCAATGCGAAGCCAACTCACAAGCTGCCGAAAATCAACCTCGACGTACCTACGCTGCACGGAATACTGGCGCCGAAGCTCTTCAAGTAGAAGGGACGTATCAACCAACTTGACATCGAACTGAGTTTTGTCCGACAAGGGGGGGATTTTGGTCTTAAGACTTGTGCCCATGTAATTAAAAACTCGTTATTGCATGCTGCTGGCAACTAATGAAACGATGTCACACGGTCAGCCATCCGTCACTCGCTGTTTTTTGCCACTTTAGATGGCGAATCAAGCGACACTGTAACGGATTCGGATGGGCATCGACAGACTCGTAACCCTGGACGTTCGAAATCCAGTGGTGAAAGCTCGCCAACGCCGTCCAACGTCAGCAATCTGGACGCTGCTCGTGCCCAGCAACACCAATGGAGACTTATCAATGGAGACCTATCTCAGGCGGCGGCTCCTGGTCGAGTCCGGGTACCCCCTTGGTTGAATTCGCGGCCACGCAGCTAACATTTTGGCTCATGGAGCCAATGCCCGGTATAAGGCGGGCAATTCGAATTTCCGTAGACCCGCTCCCGCTGCTGAAACGACTTTCGCTGAAGCTGGATGCTTAGCCGGGCGCGCGGCCTAGGAGTTGCCAGCCGGTCTGCTTGACGAACTCGGCGTAGTCGACAGGGGCTTCGACTCGGGCCTCGGCCGTGTTGGCCAGGATGTAGGCCCACGAGCGTCCCGACGCTTCGTCGTAGACCAGCTTGAACAGGTGCGACGGCACCCAAACACGGTCAGGCCCGATGGTTCGCTGCTGGCCACGGAAGATGGGGCCGGAGAAGACGAACACGTCCCCTTGAGCGCGCCGCGCGAACTTGCGTACGTCTGACTCAATCTTGGCCCACGTCTTCTCGTTGTTGAACGAGTCTTGCGGAACCATATTCGACAAGGCGAATGACTGAATCATCGACTGCTGGTCCGGCTGGTCCGCCGCATTCGCGAGATGCCCGCGCTGATATTGCTTGCCGAATTCGTCGCCAGACCTAAAGTCCACCAATTCGGCCCGAGCGCCGCGCGAAAGACGCGGATCAGCGTAGAACTCGTTGGTTCGCTTTTGACCCTTGGCGTCCGAAAGCATTGACCGGTTCAGCTTTTCAACGACCACTAGCGGCGTCTTGCTCAGCGCCGAGTTAAGTACGGCGAAGTGGTTCGAGCACAGACCAACGACGCGCCACTGGGCGTTGACCGACCCCACGTCGATTGGCGTGTTCTTCGGAAACAGGTGAGGACACACGGCGAAGCCTTGGTTGCTGGACGGAGCCAGCGGACCATCGCGTCCAGGGACCAGTGCGGGGCTCTTGAAATGGCCCTCAATCTGATGTTCGACCTGGTGCTCTGCAACATGCTCAGCGACCTTGCCGGTGAACATTCCGAGGAGGCCGGCTTGAACACCGGTGGGCAGAGATGCCAGCGTGGCGGCGGCGAAGGCGGCTGCCAGGCCCTTCTTAGCCAGAGAGTTGAAGGTGATGCCGAAGGCTCGTTTCAGGAGTGTGGAAGTCATGATGTAGTGGTCGTTTGACGTCTGAGTAGAGGGATTGAGTAGGTCTACTCAAGCGACTTCATAGGCGAGGTTGCAAATGAGTATGCTTTTCACCGGGTACTGCATGTGACCGCGGTCAAAGTCCGAGCGCGCGTAGTCCCTGAGTTCAGCCCGATCTTCAGCCGGCAGCGCGCTTTCAGGGTGGAATGAGTCATGGTGCGAAAGCGTCTTGGCCGCCTCTATATTGGCCCGCGTCAGGTGCTCGGCCGAATACAGAGGGGTTCGGCTGATGCCGGAGTTCAGCACGGCATAGGACTCGAAGCAGATCTCCTGCGTGCGCGATTGCAGCTTGAGGTTGGTAATCGTAGGCGCAACGCCGGCAGCGAATTGCTCACGGCATTGGGTGGTAGCCCAGGCCGGCATCGCAAGGCAGGCCGTCAGGGACAAGGTAATTGGCAAAAATCGTGACATGTGCGTGAGTATGTAGCAAGGCATAAAAGGAGATTTAATGAAAATCCCGACTCGGTGCAGCGAGCCGCCCCAGCAAGTGCGTCAAATCAACAAAGTGCTTTGCAATCAGATTTCGCACTTCGCCTTCTCGCTGCCACGTTCCGTAAACGCCTAGCAGTCTTGCATTTAGCAGTTCTTTGCGCTGTTGCTCCCGCACACCCTTCCAAACGATGACCTGCACAGCACCGTCCTCGTCTTCAAGCGACACAAAAATGACGCCCTTGGCCGTTTCAGGCTGCTGCCGGAGCGTCACGATGCCGCAGGCCCGCACTAGCCTGCCATTGGGCAGGTCACGTAGTTCACCCGATGACTTGAAGCGCATCGCGGTCAATCGCTCTCTAAGCAGTGAAAGTGGATGCCGCCTCAGCGAGAGACCCAACGCGGCGTAGTCGAACACAATCTCTTCCCCTTCGGGTGCCTCGGGCAACTCCAGAATGTCCTCCTCCACCGGGGCGTCGCGCAACAGCTCCGGTGGCGCATGCAGTGCTGCGGCGTCCCAGACCTGCTGCCTGCGATGGCCGGACAAGCTTGCCAGGGCATCGGCACCTGCCAACAGCTTCATCTCATGCTGCTCCAGGTTCGCACGCCTTGAAAGGTCTTCGGCGCCTTCGAACGGACGCTCAGACCTGGTCTCCACAATACGTTGCGCGGATGCACTTTTAAGCCCGGAAATCAAGCGCAGGCCCAGGCGCACCGCTGGCTCGTGTGGCAAGTCTTCCAAGGTGGCATCCACGTCACTGAACATCACATCGACGGGTCGGACCTCCACGCCATGCCGCTTTGCGTCCTGCACCAATTGATTTGGGGAGTAAAAGCCCAGGGGCTGGGAGTTC
>Ga0209123_1002557_pt1 | contig 15128 bp, 11 predicted proteins | sample BarGraIncu00431A_FD_184500 | JGI IMG/M metagenome (GOLD analysis project Ga0209123, IMG submission 184500) | Arctic peat soil microbial communities from Barrow, Alaska, USA - Barrow Graham LP Incubations 004-31A (SPAdes) (version 2) | ecosystem: Environmental > Terrestrial > Soil > Wetlands >...
GCATGTCCCTAAACATTCAGATCAGTTTATGCTTGCGTAGATATTTTTCCATCTCAACCTGGATCTCTTGTGCTTTTTCGCTGGCTACCTTATCGAAGTTTTTTGAATTATCAGCAAAGATTATACCTCTTGAAGAATTGACCAGGAGTCCGCATTTGCTGTTAAGTCCATATTTTGCCACTTCTTCAAGACTGCCGCCCTGTGCTCCTACACCGGGGACCAGGAGAAAATGTTCAGGTACCAGCTGGCGTATTTCCTTCAACATTTCAGCATGTGTTGCACCAATAACATACATCATATTATTAACATTACCCCATTTTTGGGAAACAGACAATACTCTTTCGAAGAGTTTTATCCCATCTTCATTGTGATACTGAAAATCATCAGCACCTTTATTGGATGTAAGCGCCAGTAGTATAACCCACTTTTCATTATACGACAGGAATGGTGTTACGGAATCTTCACCCATATATGGAGCAACCGTTATTGCGTCGAATGGCATATTTTCCAGAAAAGCTTTTGCATACATCTTTGAGGTATTTCCGATATCTCCCCGTTTTGCATCAGCAATTAAAAAAATTTCAGGATAATTATCCTTTATATACCTGACTGTTGATTCAAGAGATGTCCATCCTTTTGCCCCATAGCATTCATAAAATGCAACATTTGGTTTATAAGCAACTGCATATTTGTGAGTTGCATCAATTATCCTCTTGTTGAATTCAAACTGGGGGTCCCTTCCTTTAAGAAGAAATGATGGAATCTTTTCAATTTCAGAATCGAGTCCAACGCAAAGAAATGAGCTCTTTTCGACTATGTTTTCAAATAATCTTGTGTGGTTCATTGTACAAAGTTACGCTAAGGTTTTTAAATAGACATACAAAATTCAATAACAAAATCGTCTTAGATATTGCTCTCTTTTAAACGTTCCGAATTTTCAGCCATTTGCAGTTTATCGAGAACCTCCTGGATATTGCCATCAAGGATTGAAGGAAGATTATAAATTGTAAGATTGATCCTGTGATCGGTCATTCTTCCTTGCGGATAATTATAGGTCCGGATTTTGGCAGAGCGGTCTCCAGTCGAAACCATAGTTTTTCTTCGAAGTGAGACTTCATCCAGATATTTCTGATATTCAAGATTATAGAGTCGTGTTCTCAGCTCTTTTAATGCTTTATCGTAGTTTTTTAGCTGTGATTTTTCATCCTGACAGGTAACAACTATACCTGAAGGAATATGTGTAAGCCGAATTGCAGAATATGTTGTATTTACCGACTGTCCTCCGGGTCCTGAAGAACAATAGGTGTCCTTACGGATATCTTCAGTTCTGAGGTCAATATCAAATTCATCAGCCTCGGGAAGCACAACAACTGATGCAGCAGATGTATGAATACGACCCTGGGTTTCAGTCTGAGGTACTCTTTGAACACGGTGAACACCGGATTCATATTTCATTATTCCATATACTCCGTCACCAGTAATGCTTAATACAATCTCCTTATAGCCACCGGCAGTTCCTTCAGATATATTGTTAACATCAACTTTCCATCCTTTTGTTTCAAAGAATTTGCTATACATTCTGAAAAGATCTCCTGCAAAAATACTTGCCTCATCGCCTCCTGTACCAGCCCTTATCTCCATTACCGCGTTTTTATCGTCCTCAGGGTCAGCAGGAATTATCAACATCTTGATCTCTTCTTCCATCTCAGGTATATGTGATACGAGCTCATCCAGCTCACCTTTAGCCATTTCACGCATTTCCTCATCCTTTTCAGTCGCAAGAAGTTCCTTGGTACTGGTAATATTGCTCAGAGCCAGTTTATATCTTTCATATGACTCGATTATAGGAAGGAGATCTTTATATTCTTTATTTAATCTGACATACTTCTTCATATCCGAGAGAATATCGGGTTGGGTAAGTAGTTCGCCAACCTCAATAAACCGGGATTTCACACCCTCCAGTTTCTCAAGAATCATGTTGTTTGCCATGGTAAATTAAATTTTCAGGGTGCAAAGGTAATAAGAAATAGGGGAAAATAAAAAGGCAGCAGGCAGCAGGCTTAATACTATTCTAATATTCGAATGTACCTAATTCAGAACTTATGGTAAGTTTCTTCTGTTCAGATGTTTCACAATAACCGATCACTCTGGCTTCAAGATTAAATCCGGATGCAATATTTATAATTTCTGAAGCATTCTTCTTATCGGTATAGATCTCAAACCTGTGACCCATGTTGAATACTTTGTACATCTCACCCCATGATGTTCCTGATTGTTCATGAATTATCCGGAATAAAGGCGGTAACGGGAGCATATTATTTTTTACAATATGCATATTATCAATGAAATGCATAATTTTTGTCTGTCCCCCTCCTGAACAGTGTGCCATACCATGAATTTCAGATCGCATAGTCTCGAGGATCTTTTTTATAACAGGGGCATAGGTACGTGTCGGTGAGAGCACCATTTTTCCTGCATCGGTATTTAATCCCTCTATAGGGTCAGTAAGTCTTAACCTTCCGGAATAGATAAGATCATAAGGAAGAGTTGTATCAAGGCTTTCGGGGTATTTTGAAGCAAGATATGGTGCAAAAAGATCGTGTCGCGCTGATGTAAGTCCGTTACTTCCCATACCACTGTTATACTCTTTCTCGTAACTGGTTTTTCCCGAAGAAGAAAATCCTATAATTATATCTCCATTTTTTATATTGTGATTTGATATCACATCTGCCCTTTTCATCCTGACAATTACTGTAGAGTCGACAACAATAGTTCTGATAAGATCTCCCAGATCTGCAGTCTCTCCGCCCGATGACCAGATACCGATCCCAAGATTCCTGAGTTCTTCAAGCACCTCTTCGGTTCCGTTGATTACTGCAGAGATGATCTGTCCGTTGATTTGGTTTTTATTGCGCCCGATTGTTGATGATAAAAGAATATTATCATATGCACCTACACATAACAGATCGTCGAGATTCATTACTATGGAATCTTTTGCTATCCCTTTCCATACTGAAAGATCGCCGGTTTCTTTCCAGTAAATATATGCAAGAGATGATTTTGTACCGGCTCCGTCGGAATGCATTATATTGCAGTAATCTTTATCCCCACCGAGAAGGTCAGGCACTATTTTACAGAATGCTTTGGGATACAGCCCCTTATCAAGATTCTTTATAGCTGCATGAACGTCTTCCTTTGTAGAAGAAACGCCTCTTTTACTGTATTTTGATTCAATAGCCATATTTGTATGATAAGGGGGTAAAGATAGTAAAAAAGTTAAGTGAGAAATTGTTACCACGGTACCCGGTACTCATTGCCTGAGTCTAAGCAGGCTTATACACCCATTCAATTGCCTGTTTCAGAAGTTTACGGAAATTGGGATTTTCAAATGTAGGCGCATCATGACCGCTCTGAAGGGTAACAATCCGGGCTTTACCATAGGTTTTTGTCCAGCCAATAACCGGGGCGCTGCTAGGTTCGTCAGTGGTTAATAAAGGAGTTACCCCTTCTTCAACATAATATCCTTTATAAGTTTCATCAAAAATTTCAAAATCAGACAATCCTTTCGTAACAGGATTTTCCGGATTGACTATTTTGACCTTAAAATGTAAATCGTGTATGTATGAACATGCCGGATATTCTTTCCCTTTTACAGTGGTTGGTTTGTGAAAATATTTTCCGCCGATAATATTGAAATATTCAGGCCAGTCATCATATGCGCAAATACTGTGATGTAAAGCAACCAGAGGTTTGCCCTCTCTGATGCAATCGGCAAGTATCTTTGCCTGTTCATCAGTTATTTTCTGCCACATATGATAAAATACCAGGACATCATATTTATTTCTGTTCTCAGGAAGAAACATATCGTATGCAGCAGGCAATTCAGAAATCTGGTATTTAATATTATCGCCCAGGCTGGCAAGCATCTGATTAAATTGATCCGCTTTATAGTCATGACCTCCTGTTATTACCAGAATACGGATTGGGTTTGCAGAAGGAATTGTGGCAGATAATGACACAGATAATGCAATGAAAATAAAAATGGAGAATATCTTAGTTTTCATTAATCAAAATGTTTAATAATACCTAATGATAAATATAAGATTTTTTTTATTGATTTTCGTTTAAATTTCATCCTTAAAGAAATTCCCGGTCTGTTCGAATATTCAAATGTACTTACCCCTACTGATGACAAGTAATTCTGATTACTGTAGGTATTTAATTCTGATAATTCCACTCTAAATTATCGATGTGTATAAAGAGTAGGAGTTGCAAGGAGGGTGGTTGAGATCATAAAGTAAAAAACACTAAAGCATAACAACATCCCTGAAGATTGAACAAAAGACAAATCAAGTTGTAGACCGCACAAAATATAATATTCGTTATGGTTCAGGTTCATTTTTTGATAACCTTGGAGATAAAACTATCTACGACGAATTCAAATTGAAAGTGAATCTTTTGGTCAAATAATCTCCAGAGATTTTTTACTACTACCTGTTAATTCTTAATAAAGTTTTGGTAAAGTCGGAAATCATAACAATATTGTATGCTCAAAACAATATTGAATATGACAAACGATAAAACTTCCAGTGTGAACCGTCAGAAGCTTGTTACAAGCGGGTTCCTTGTTCCTTTTATACTTATAACCAGCCTTTTCTTTCTGTGGGGCATCGCTCATGGTATGCTGGATACCTTAAACAAGCATTTTCAGGAGATGCTGCAGATGTCAAAAGCGCAGTCAGGTATGATCCAGTTTTCTGTTTATACTGCGTATTTTGGAATGGCACTACCAGCCGGATATTTTATGAAGCGGTTCGGATATAAAAGAGGAATAATTCTTGGATTATGTCTCTTTTCTTCAGGTGCATTTCTTATTGCTGCTACAACATCATTCGAATCGTTCTGGATTTTTCTTATTTGTCTGTTCATTATGGGATGCGGTCTGGCCACTCTCGAAACTGCCGCTAATCCTTATACTACCAAGCTGGGTCCAAAGGAATCTGCTGAACGGCGCATTAATTTTTCGCAATCGTTCAATGGACTGGCCTGGGTTATTGGCCCGCTTATCGGACTTTTTATTTATGGAAACAATAGCAATGTTGAAGGAGAGAAGCTTAGTTCTATGATCCTGCCATATTCTGTTATCGGAGGAACGGTACTGCTTGTCGCGCTCTTATTTGTTTTTACCAAATTGCCGGAAATAAAGGAAGAGGAAAACTTTAATGAGGATGCACAGGTTATCTCTTCAGATGGTGCTCCGGAGAGCAAACCACTTATTGAACAGCGTCATTTTGTTCTGGGGGTTATTGCTCAGTTTTGTTATGTTGCAGCACAAACCGGAGTATTCAGTTATCTTATAAATTTTGTTACGGATGTTAACCAGAATCCCCATTTTGATGTCGCTTACGGACCATATTTTCTATCTATTGGATTTGTTTTATTTATGATTGGAAGAATGTCGGGCAGTTTTCTGATGAGAATTTTTGAACCGACAAAACTGCTGGCCATCTACGCATTAATGTGTTGCCTTTTATTGCCGGTTGTTAGTATTGGGGCAGGCTGGATCTCTCTTATTGCACTTTATGGGGTTTTCTTTTTCATGTCTGTTATGTTTCCCACCATTTTTGCACTGGGAATAAAAGACCTTGGACCGAAAACAAAAAAGGCATCTTCCTTTATCGTAATGTCCATTGTAGGTGGAGCCATCTTCCCGCCGGTTATGGGACTGATAGCCGATAAATTTACTATGTCAGTCGGATTTTTTGCTCCTATTCCGCTCTTTGCGTTTATATTGTATTACGGATTGAAAGGGTATAAAGTAAAGAGCGCTGCTTAAATTTGTGCTATCTGGCTTCGCATTACAGAAAGGGCATTGGCAGCCTGTTCTCCTAGGTTTTTCCAGGAACATTCAATAGCCATCCGTCCTTCGTATTTCGCCTCCTTCAATGCTTTGAAGTATGGTTTAAAATCCTCATTGTTGACACCTGGCGCCGTGCGACCCGTTTTTTCAGCAATATGAGTATGATATAGCAGATGGCCATATTTTGTAATATTTGAGGGGCTCTCATTCTCCATAAGCATGTGATAGATATCAGCCAGCAATCTGAAGTTTTCGTGATTTACAGCTTCAACAATCTCACCTCCTTCAGCAACTGAATTGACGAAATTGCATTCTTTTGTATTCAGAGGTTCGAGAGAAATTACCACATTATATTTTTTTGCAATCGGAGCAAGCTTACTGCACAATGAGATGAATTGTTTTTTTGCCTCATCTCTTGAAAAGCCTTCCGGAATCGCTCTTGCACCTCCGCTTCCAAAGACAATGGTTTTAACTCCGGCCATCCGGGCTCTGCGAAAAGCTGTCTCCCCGAATTTTAATATATCATCGTGTAGCGGAGCCGGACCGACACATTTCAGGTTGCCGGGAAGAAATGAGTTGCAGGCTTCCACAGGAAGCTTTGATTCCTTAAGTAGTGCGAGTTTTTGTTCGAAGATGGAGTCGGATTCTGACGGCACAAGAAATCCTCTTACATTTTCTTCTACAAATGAATAACCTGCTGAGGCAAGGATTCCATTATTAGTGATACTTGTAGATATACCTATCCTCTCAAGAAATTTTCCAGCCTCTGATGCAACTCCAAATGTACCATATGGTCTTAAAAATAAAGCTGTTCCGGCTATTGAGGAGAATCGTAGAAAATTACGTCTTGATGTTTTCATGAAATTTAAAGAAATTTAAGTTGGTTTATTTACCTTAATTATAAGACAATTATTAAATTTGATTTACTTGTACCATTCACAAATTTAATTAAAGTATTCTACTTTTTTATATTTCTTTGTTCAATAACTAATAATACTGAAAACTGTGGTAAAACTGGCATTAAAAGAAAAAATCGGGTATGCACTTGGAGACGGGGCAGCAAATATAGCCTGGCGTGGAGTGGCAACTTTCTTATTTATTTTTTACACCGATGTTTTTGGCATAAATCCTGCCGCCGTTGGAGTACTTATGTTGATTGCCCGGTTCGGCGATGGAATCATAGATGTTTTAATGGGTGTTATCTGCGACAGAACAAATTCTAAATATGGCAAATTTCGTCCCTGGATATTATGGACTGCCATTCCTTTAGGAGTAACATTATCTCTGCTGTTTACAACCCCTAACCTGGGTCCGACAGGGAAAATAATTTATGCCTATTCCACCTATCTGATATTTTTTATTATTTACACGGCGAATAATATCCCCTATGGTGCATTAATGGCTGTAATGACCAGCGACGACAAGGAACGCACAAGCCTGGGTTCGTATCGTATGGTTGGAGCATTTACCGGTGGTATGGTGGTTCAGGGAGCTTTGTTGTTTTTAGTTGTACACTTTGGCAGTATTAGTCCGTCGATTGATATCAATAAGCTTGATACAATAAAGTATGAAGTAACAGTATCAACCAATAAGGATGTTAAGAATGTAAATATCAAGACCAGGAATGGAATCGCCATGTTTACCTGGGCCGGTTCCGGAATGGCCGATAGTCTTAACGTGCCTACACAGGGCAAAAGCTTTTCAATGGAAGCGCAAAAAAAATACTCATTTATCGTATCAGGTGAAGAAAACCTTGAAGCCAGACAAATAACCATCATTGACCAGAAGAGAGGCTATAGCAATGCCATTTATCTTTTATCAGTTTTTTTATCTCTGTTCCTGATGATAACTTTCGCTACCACAAAGGAACGTGTACAACCTCCAAAAGAACAAAAAACGAGTCTGGGCAAGGACCTGAAGGATCTTATCAGGAACAGGCCCTGGATCATCCTCCTTATCATCGGTTTGCTATTCAATGTCTACAATTCGATCAAACAAGGTATAGTAGTAATCTATTTTTCACATTATTTGCACAATCAGTTGCTGGCTGCTACTTATATGGTCGGGTTAATGCTGGCTTCAATCGCAGGCGCTATGATAACATCTCCTCTGGGCAAACACCTGGGCAAACGCAATCTGTTCATTTATGCCCTGATTTTTTCCGGTGCTGTAAATACATTACTTGTTTTTTGTGGTCCTGAAAATATAAAGAGCATATTCACCATCGGTATAATATCTGAGTTTGGTGCTGCTATATTCCCAACACTCTTCTTTGCTATGCTTGGCGATGCTGCCGATTACTCGGAATTCAAGAATGGACGAAGAGCTACCGGACTAGTTTACTCAGCTGGTTCTTTTGCAACCAAATTTGGAGGGGGTTTAGCCGGTGCAATTATTGGATTTGTACTGGCAGCATTTAATTACAACGGACAGGATACCGTTGCCATTCAAGGCGCAGTACCGGGCATCATAATGCTGATGAGCTGGATACCGGCAATTATTGCCCTTATTGCAGCCGGTGTGATGACACTCTATCCATTAAACCAAAAGAAAATGGATGAAATTACAATTGAATTAAACAACAGGAGAGCCAGAGCTCAACAGAGTTAGGAATAATCACTATAAACTATAAATTAAATAGATATGAAATACGGTTACTTCGACGACAAAAACAGGGAATATGTGATTAATAACCCACGAACACCATGGCCATGGATTAATTACCTTGGTAATGAAGATTTCTTTTCACTGATTTCAAATTCTGCCGGTGGATATACCTTTTATAAAGATGCAAAATTCCGACGCATTACTCGGTATAGATACAACAACGTCCCAATGGATAGTGGTGGAAAATATTTCTATATTAAGGATGGCGATAGTATCTGGTCACCAGGATGGAAGCCATGCAAAACCGAATTGGATAGTTATGAATGCCGCCATGGAATGAGTTACACCAATATTCAAGGGACAAAAAACGGGATCACTGCTAATGTTCTTTATTTTGTACCGCTGAAAACGTGGGCAGAAGTTCAAAAACTTACTCTTACCAATAATTCAAAAACAGTCAGAAAAATTAAGATCTTTTCATTTATAGAATGGTGTTTGTGGAATGCCGCTTCTGATATGGAAAACTTTCAGCGGAATTTTTCTACCGGGGAAGTAGAAATACAGGGATCAGTCATTTACCATAAGACAGAATATAAGGAAAGACGCGATCATTATGCCTATTACTCTGTTAATGTACCCATTCAGGGATTTGATACCGACAGGGAGTCTTTCATCGGATTGTATAATGGTTTTGATGAACCCCAGGTTGTTGGTGAAGGCACCCCGCGAAACACTGAAGCTCACGGCTGGTCGCCAATTGCTTCACACTACATTGAAGTTGAACTGAAACCCGGCGAATCGAAAGATTTCATTTTCGTCCTCGGATATGTTGAAAATAAAGAGGATGAAAAATGGGAGTCAAAAAATATTATCAATAAGAAAAAGGCAAAAGAGACTATATCAAAGTTTGATACTGCTGCTAAAGTTGATGCTGCGCTTGCCGATCTCCGTAAATACTGGGATAATCTGTTGAGTATCTATACAGTAAACACTGGTGACGATAAGGTGGATAGAATGGTAAACATCTGGAACCAGTACCAGTGTATGATCACCTTCTGTTTTTCACGTTCTGCTTCTTTCTTCGAATCGGGAATAGGACGTGGTATGGGTTTCCGCGATTCCAACCAGGATTTGACCGGCTTTGTTCATCAGATTCCGGAACGTGCCCGGGAACGGATAATCGATATTGCATCAACTCAATTTCCTGACGGTGGGTGCTATCACCAATACCAGCCTCTTAATAAGCGTGGGAATAACGATATTGGCGGTGGCTTCAATGACGATCCTCTATGGCTTATACTTGGTACAGTGAGCTATATAAAGGAAAGCGGTGATTTTGGTATTCTTGATGAATTGGTACCATTCGATAATGATGTCTCTGTTGCACGCAGTTTATTCGATCACCTCACAGTTTCATTTGACCATGTGGTAAACAACCTGGGTCCCCACGGTCTTCCTCTGATAGGCCGTGCCGACTGGAACGATTGTCTTAACCTTAACTGTTTCTCAAACGATCCGAATGAATCATTCCAGACCACAGAAAACAAAACAGAAGGGTCTAAGGCTGAATCTGTTATGATTGCCGGTCTGTTCGTGGTTTATGGCCGTGATTATGTTGAACTTTGTAAGAAACTGGGTAAAGAGAAAGAAGCTGTCCGTGCTCAGAAACTTGTTGATACTATGGTAGATATTATAAAGAAGTATGGTTGGGATGGAGAATGGTTCATTCGCGCATACGACTATTATGGCCACAAAATTGGCAGCAACGAAAACGAAGAGTCCAAAATATTTATTGAATCTAACGGTTGGTGCACTATGGCTGGCATTGGCAAAGAGGAAGGCCTTTGCACCAAAGCCCTTAATGCGGTAAAAGAACGGCTCGATAGTAAATACGGGATAGTGCTCAATAACCCGGCATTCACGAAATACTATATTGAATATGGCGAAATCTCATCGTACCCGGCTGGTTACAAAGAAAATGCAGGCGTATTCTGCCATAATAACCCCTGGATTATGATTGGGGAAACGGTGGTGGGAAATGGAAACCGTGCATGGGATTATTACAAAAAAATATGTCCCTCATACCTTGAAGAAATCAGCGATTTGCACAAGACTGAGCCATATGTTTATGCCCAAATGGTAGCCGGGAAAGATGCTTTTAAACCTGGTGAAGCCAAGAACTCATGGCTGACAGGAACGGCTTCATGGAATTTCTATGCTGTCTCGCAGTATATGCTGGGTATTCGTCCTGAGTATGACGGACTTTTAATTGATCCATGCATCCCCACAGATTGGAAAGTTTTTAAAGCAACACGGAAATTCAGAGGAGCTACTTACCAGATTGAAGTTGTAAATCCAAATGGAAAATCGACAGGGATCAGTGAGGTGACAGTTGACGGTCTGCCACATAAATCGAATCTGATTCCTGTATTTGGAGATGGGAAAGAACATAAAGTAAAAGCCATCCTTGGGTAGAAGGCAGGTCACTTTTATTCCTCGGGACTGGTGAACAAAAGAAGACTCCAAAGCTTTCGAAGATCATACAGCTATGCTCGTCGATCAGTATAATCATTACGATGTTCTCGATTCGACATACGTAAATGGAAAGCTTACTTTGGGCGAAAATATAGCTGATCTCGGTGGCGCAACTGTGGCTTATAATGCGTACAAATTATCTCTCGAAGGCAAAGAAGCGCCAAAACCCATTGACGGTTTTACCGATTATCAGCGCTTCTTTCTGTCATATGCCCAGATCTGGCGAAACAATATGCGCGATGAGGAATTAAGAAAAAGGGTGAAAACTGATGTTCATTCACCGGCAAAAGTCCGGATTAATGGTGTAGTATATAATATGCCTGAATTTTATGCTACTTTTCCTGATATCAAACCGGGAGATAAGCTTTTCAGACCTGTTGAACAACGGCCGGTAATCTGGTAATTTTATATGGTAGAGACGCCCAACTTGGGCGTCTCTACTGCCCTCAAACAACAAAAAAACCTTGATATACTAATATCAAGGTTTTTGTATTTTTTGGGCTCCCCAGGTAAGACTCGAACTTACGACCCACGGATTAACAGTCCGTTGCTCTAACCAACTGAGCTACTGAGGAAGGTATTTTTAATGAACGTGCTATATTTTAGCTGGCCAAAAGTAAGGGCTTTTAGTGAATTAACCAATATCTTTGGAAAAATTTTTTAAAATGAAGCGTATACTTGGAATCGGGAATGCACTGGTGGATGTTATGACACTGATTGACAACGATAATATACTTGACAAATTCTCCCTGCCAAAAGGCAGTATGCAGCTGGTAAACGGTGAAATATCGGCTCTCATCAAATCGGGAACCACCAATTTCAAAAGAAATCTTGTTTCAGGAGGTTCGGCAGCCAATACAATTCATGGACTAGCGATGCTGGGGATAAAAACCGGGTTTATAGGATCTGTAGGAAAGGATGATACCGGTGATTTTTTTGAAAGTGACATGAAGAAGGCAGGTGTGAAGACTTTTTTATCGCGCCGGAATTCAGTTACAGGCACAGCGGTAGCCCTTATTTCTCCTGGTTCAGAAAGGACATTTGCAACTCATCTTGGTGCGGCTGTGGAACTTGAATCGGGTGACCTTAACCCGGAAGACTTCAAAAACTACGATATACTTTACCTTGAAGGATATCTAATTATAAATAAAGCTCTTGTGGAAAGAACATGCAGAATTGCCAAAAGCAACAACATGAAAATTGCAATTGATCTTTCAAGTTTTAATGTTGTAGACGCCAAACTCCACGATTTCAAAGAAATAATTGAAAAATATGTTGATATAGTTTTTGCCAATGAAGAAGAAGCGAAATCATTTACAGGAATGGCTCCCCTCGATGCGCTAAACAGGATATCTGCAATATGTGATATTGCAGTAATCAAAATTGGGAAAGATGGATCACTCATAAAGCGGGGAGAAGAGGTAATCAGGATAGGGACAAGACCGGTTCAGTGTGTTGATACAACTGGTGCAGGCGATCTGTATGCCTCAGGATTTCTCTATGGATATGCTGATGGTTTATCTCTTGAGAAATGCGGTTTATACGGTTCAGTTCTGGCAGGTCATGTTATTGAGATCGTGGGTGCTAGAATGGATGAAAACAGATGGGGGGAAATTGTAAAACTACTCAAAGAAAACATTGAGGCAGACTAAGTCATGGTCCCGGAATTAATTAAAATTCTATTGTCTTTACCTAAACTCCGGTAATTTTATAAAAGCATTGTTTATTTGTAATATAATCAGGTCTTTATGAAGAACAATTGTTATTTAAGATTTGCTCTGTTAATAGTTCTAACCATTTATACAATATCTGCTAATTCACAGGCTCCTTTCAGCCATGGAGTAAACCTTACTGGCTGGTTCCAGGTAAATAGTCCGGGACAAATTCAGTTTACAAAGTTCACAAAACAGGACATCATCAACATTAAAAGCCTTGGATGCGATGTTATAAGGTTACCTGTCAATTTGCACAGCATGACCTCAGGCAGTCCGCTGTACACTCTTGATCCCTTGTATTTTTCGTTTCAGGATTCTGTTGTAAAATGGTGTGAACAGCTTCATATATACCTTATAATTGATAATCATAGTTTTGACCCTAATACCGATACCAGCCCGGATGTGGTAAATATTCTTATAAAGGTCTGGTCGCAAATGGCTGCTCATTACAAAGACAGATCAGATTATATCTTATATGAAGTACTAAATGAACCTCATGGAATGACAACGGCCGTATGGGGTTCTATACAAAGTCAGGTAATAAATGCCATTCGTGCAAAAGATAACATACACAAAATTATTGTAGGAGGGTCAGGTTACAATACCTATTCTGAACTCAGGAATCTTCCGGTATATTCTGACACTAACCTTCTTTATACTTTTCATTTTTATGACCCATTTATATTTACTCACCAGGGTGCTACCTGGGTCTCTCCGTCTATGGAGACTCTCTCCGGTGTGCCTTTCCCTTATGATGCCGGCCGGATGCCTGTTTGTCCACTTACTCTGAAAGGTACATGGATCGAAAGTGGTCTGAACAGTTATTCGAACGAAGGTTCTGTGAGCCATATAAAGCAACTCATCGACAATGCTATAAGTTTCAGTAAGAGCAGGAATGTAAATATATTCTGTGGCGAATTCGGAGTCTATATTCCGAATAGTTTAAATGATGACAGGATCTATTGGTATAATATTGTAAAACAATATCTTGAAGATAATAATATCCCCTGGACAACTTGGGATTATAAAGGTGGTTTCGGCTTATTTAAAAAAGGATCGAATGAGTTATTTGAACACGATCTGAATCTTCCTCTCCTTCAATCACTGGGTTTTACTTTACCTTCTCAGACTCCCTTTTCTATTAAACCCGATTCGACAGGAGTAATTATGTACTCTGATTTTGTCGGTCACGGAATCAATGACGGTAGTTACAGCAGCGGTAATATAAATTTCTATTCAACTGATCTCCCGAATAATGGAAATTATTGTCTTTATTGGACTGGTTTCAGCCAGTACAACGCCATTGTATTTGACTTTAATCCGGACAGGGATTTTTCAAAACTGATATCGAAAAGTTTTGCAATTGATTTTATGGTGCGCGGAAATTTGCCGGGTATAAAATTTGATATAAGATTTATTGATACAAAAACGCAGATTGCCGGAGATCACCCCTGGCGCATGAGCACAACAATTGATGATTCCAATTCTTCATGGGACAGAAAATGGCATCATATACGAATTCCTCTGGCCTCTTTCAAAGAAACCGGATCGTGGGATAATAATTCATGGTATAACCCTGAAGGGAAATTTGACTGGAAAGCCATCGACAGATTTGAAATCTCTACAGAATATCAGTTGACAGCCGGGAAACAATTATGGTTTGATAATATTCTCATCACTGATATGGATACTGCCATTGTCAGGGAATCCGGTGTTCTTGGGATTAAACCGGTTAATGAACAGAAGGACCTTCAGATAAAAGTGATGCCAAATCCTTTTAAGAACTTTGCAATAATCTCATATATTTTACCTGAAGGAGGTATTGTCTCTGTTTCAATATTCTCATTAACGGGGAATAAAATTCTTGGCCTTTTTAACGGAATACAGTCACCAGGATATCAGTCGTTGATATGGAACGGATGCGGAGAAAACGGGGCCCCTGTTCTAAGCGGCTTATATCTGTGTGTTATTAAAACTCCTGGATATTTAATCTCAGATAAGATTATCAAATACTAAGCTACAGTAGTTTTTTAACATCTGTTTTAAGGGCAACTAATTCTATCTTTAATGAGTTTTTACTCTAACCGATAAAAAGTTATAAAACTGAATGAAACGTGCATACCTTTCAAAGTATTAAAAACAACGATGATTAGATTTTTGTTTAACTTTGAAATAGAAAAGGAGTGTAGAAAGAACTTTCAATTTGTTTCAACCCTTGCTCAGAAGTTTCACAGGTTCGAAGATTAATCATAATTAAATGATACAGAATGATATATAATCCTTTTAAAGAGCGATACGATAAGATGAATTACCGGCGCTGCGGAAGAAGTGGAATCAGGTTACCTGAAATTTCACTGGGTTTGTGGCATAATTTCGGATCGGTTGACGTTTTTGAAAATTTCAGGAAGATC
>Ga0209123_1002558_pt1 | contig 15127 bp, 11 predicted proteins | sample BarGraIncu00431A_FD_184500 | JGI IMG/M metagenome (GOLD analysis project Ga0209123, IMG submission 184500) | Arctic peat soil microbial communities from Barrow, Alaska, USA - Barrow Graham LP Incubations 004-31A (SPAdes) (version 2) | ecosystem: Environmental > Terrestrial > Soil > Wetlands >...
GCACTAAAATACCTCTTGATCCTTTTGATAGATTACTCGCACTTACAACTTCGTACAAATCGAACTTTAAGCATATTACATACAGAAAAGTTAAAACTCTGAACTGTATACTTTGCGGATAATCATTTAGTTTAATCTATTATCAATTTGTTAGAAATTATTTCGTGTTACCAGTCCCCTTTTTCTTTAAAATACTCGATACCTTTAAATGCTGCTATTTTTGCAAGTTCCGAAGTGTCGAAGTGCTTTTTTCCCCATGTATCATCAATCTTGACCGTAAATTTGTGTGTCGTACTATCTTCTTTTATAAGAATATTGTGGTTGTCGACATTAATATATTCATTTCCTTTGGCACTAATTTTCCATACCCGTTTAAGAAAGTTGGTTCGTCGAGTTGTTCTGTTTTTCAGTTCTTTTTCCCTACGCTGTGGGTTTTCATAATCATCTGTAAGTTTTTCGGCACATTGACAACCCACTAATAATTCATCACCAAAATCGGGGTGAGAAACAACATGTACATAGCGGATTTTCTCATGTCCACACATCATACAAGTTTCGTAAGAGGTTTCATCTTCCGACTGACCATCTTCCCGCACATCGTACACATTTTCTAATGTCCAACCCTTATGCGGTATTCCTTGTTGTTTCCAGAGATTACCCAAACTGTTAGTATTTCATTACTTTGCCATAGCATGTATCAATTTTATTTTAAGAACTTTCCTCCAGATATATCCCAGAACTTACTAAAGAATGTATTAAGTTTTTCGAGTACTGTATCGCGTTTTTTTGTACGTTCACCAGTTGGTGAAAAGCGTGAAACGGGAGGCAAAACTTTCGCTATAGACGTGCCTGTAGATTGTACAAAGCCATCACGGAATGCGTTGTTTATGAATTTGTAAGTTTCGTCCTTGTCCAGATTCTCCTCTGTAATAATGCAGTCTAACTCTTCTAATTTTTTTGCATCAACAAAAGTGTGCCAATCATCATCTACATTTGTATCGGGTGTCAACGAATCAATAAATTTTTCAATAAGGTCTTTTTTGTTCCGTAGCTCGACACTTGAATCAATAGCTTTAGCAATGCTTATTACAATTTCTTTGTCTTTTAAATGGCCGTCGTGATATTTACGAATTAACTGTAAGATATAATCAATGTTGATTTCTACTTGTTTAATCAACTCCATTTCAAAAACAATATCATCATTCACATTCTCACTATCGCCTTTATCTTTTCCTCTGAAATCGTTATAAAGATTGATATACATGCTATGATAATCCTGCACATCTCGCGCATTCAAAATTTCATTTCCTGCAAACTCGTCGAAGGTGGAAAGAATGTTTCTTACCTTCAAAATAGCACCATATAATTTGATAAATTCTTTCTGGCTTTGCTCTCCAATTATTGGCTCACCTACCGGATATTTATCTTGTAGTTCTTCCACCAAATCAGCATATCCACGAATGTCTTTGTCTCCTTTTTTATATCCGTTGTAATACTCATTGTAAGTTTTCAGCAAGACAACTCCTCCGGCTTCCTTATCACCGAATAAAGCAATACTTTCATTTGTGGCTTTTTCCAGATTGCGGAAGCAAACAATATTACCAAAGGTTTTAATAGAGTTGAGAATACGGTTAGTGCGCGAGAATGCTTGCAAAAGTCCATGCAACCGCAAATTCTTATCTACCCAAAGCGTGTTCATGGTTGTTGCATCAAATCCTGTCAGAAACATATTGACAACAATGAGCAAGTCAATTTCACGATCTTTTACCCGTTGCGAAACATCTTTGTAGTAGCTTTGAAATTTATCGCTTGAAGTATCCCAATTGGTTTTGAAAGTTTTGTTGTAGTCTTGTATGGCTGCCTCCAAAAAATCGCGTGAACCTTGGTCTAATTTACTGGTATCTTCTGAATTCTCATCATCAATAATTCCTTCCGGTTCTGCTTCATTAGCTCCATAACTAAAAATAGTCGCAATTTTAAGCTGTTTGTCACTGGGTAAACCAAGCATTTGTTTTTGAAATTCGGTATAGTATTTCTTAGCTACTTCGATAGAAGTTACTGCAAAAATAGAATTAAAACCAGCCAATCGGCGGTCTTTTAATTGGTAGAAGCTATTACGTTTGGTTTTTTGGTCGAAATGCTCCAGAATATATTTTACGATATTAGAGATTCGTTTCGGTGCAGCCAATGCTTTTTCCCTGTCAATATCCCACACTTTTGCATCGGAGATATTTTCTTCCTCCTTCATGGTGCTGATATAATCAATACGGAATGGCAATACATTTTTATCGGTAATGGCATCTACAATGGTGTAGGTGTGGAGCTTTTCTCCGAATGCTTGTTCGGTAGTTCTCAAATCAGCACGGCTGTTGCTGCTTGAATTAAGCGCAAAAATAGGTGTGCCCGTGAAACCAAAAAGGTGATATTTCTTAAACGTTTTTGTAATTGCCGTATGCATATCGCCAAACTGAGAGCGGTGACATTCATCAAAAATGATTACCGCATGTTGCCCAAAAGTTGAATGGTTCTTTTGTTTCTTTATCAGTACCGTTAGCTTCTGAATAGTAGTAATGATAATACGTGCATTGGGGTTTTCAAGTTGTTTTTTGAGGATTGCTGTGTTTGTATTACTGTTTGCAGCCCCTTTCTCAAACTTATCGTATTCCTTCATGGTCTGATAGTCGAGGTCTTTTCTATCGACCACAAACAACACTTTTTCAACAAACGGTAATTTGCTTGCCAACTGAGCCGTTTTGAATGAAGTAAGCGTTTTGCCACTTCCGGTAGTATGCCAGATATATCCACCACCTTCTATTTTCCCATAAGTTTTATAATTGTTGGAAACATTGATTCGGCTTATTATCCGCTCAGTTGCAACAATCTGGTACGGGCGCATAGCCAATAATAATTTGTCGGAAGTGAATATGCAATACTTCGTCAGTAAATTAAGCAAGGTGTGTTTGGCAAAAAATGTACGACCAAAATCCATCAAATCAATAATTGGGCGGTTATTGGCATCAGCCCACCACGAAGTAAATTCAAAACTGTTGCTGGTGCGCTTACCCTTACGAACTGCACCGTTTCCCAATTCTTTGATATGCGTAAAGCGGGTGGTATTGCTATAGTATTTAGTGTATGTACCGTTGGAAATTATAAAAAGTTGCACATATTCAAACAGACCACACCCAGCCCAAAATGAATCACGGTTGTAGCGGTTGATTTGATTAAATGCTTCTTTAATGTCAACGCCCCGTTTTTTAAGTTCGATATGTACCAATGGTAAGCCGTTTACCAATACTGTAACATCGTATCTGTTAGACCTCACAATGTCTGAACCATGATTTTCATGATTAATCTGATTATTACGATCTGGGTCAACAGAATACTGATTGATTACCTGTAACCTATTATTGTGAATGTTGCTTTTATCTATCAAATAGATATTTTTCATCGTGCCATCGTCACGGGTAAGCAGTTGAATATGGTCTTCCTGAATAATGGTTGTTTTCTCTTCAATACCACTGTTTTGATTGGTTATTTTGTTTTTGAAAAACTGTTCCCATTCATTGTCTGAAAATTTAAAAGGTTCTTCGGGGAGATTCCCGCTTTCGCGGGAATGACAAGCGTTTTGCAAGATTTCTAACTGCTGACGCAAGTTTGTAATTAATTCCTGCTCCGAAGTAATCGGTAAGTATTCGTAAGCCTGTATTTGCAGTAACTCGATAAACGCTTTTTCGAGGTCGGCTTCCGATTGGAACGTAATTTCACGACTGTACAAAGATTGATACTCGGTAACAACTGTACTTTCAGGGTTTTCGGCAACTATGCTATAATTCATACTATAATAATTTTTTCTTCTAAAATTGTATGTTTTGGTCGCGAAATCTGTTTCGTTACCAGACTATTTTCATTGGGCTAATGGTTTAAAATCCAATAATTTCCCTCTGTAATACTCGTATTGCTTTTTTCTTGCCTTTATCTCGGCAGGCAAACCTTCCGAAATATCATTTACCAGCTTATCAAATTTATCCAATATCCCTACTATTCGTTCTTGCTCTGCAAGGGGCGGAATTGGGATTTGAAACTTTTCCAACTTATCTCCATGTAATCGAATAACTTTCGTACCAGTAACGTTCTGTTTTTTGTAATCAAAAAACATGGGTGTTTGCAGGTAATACGCCAAGTATTTAGGATTTTGATTATGTTTGAAAATGTATGTTTCACCACTTATGCAAATTTCTTCCTCACCAAGCCAAACAACAGTTTTACAAACATCTTCTACATTCTCACTTGTAGTTGCAATTATCAAATCTCCCTTTTGTGCCTTTCTAAATTTTAGTGCCGATTCTTCGGAAACAAATGATTTTGTATTGTGAGTGAATGTTCCGTAATAGGTATATATTTGCCCGTAATGAATACATCCAACTCCGCTTTCTGTAAAATCTTTTTTCTGCAAACCATTACCTCTGACAAATTTTCCAATTTCACCCAATGTTTTCCATTGGACATAATCAATTGGTTTATAGTGGTTTACCCCCCCCCCCGCAAGTGTTCAAGTCACTGAAAGACAGCAGCTTGGAACGATAAAAATCGTATTGTTTCTTGCGTGCCTCCAGCTCATTTGTCAACTCAAGTTCAAGTTCCGCTTCCAACTGCTTAAACTTATCAAGAATGGCTACTATTTCTTGTTGAATAATAGGTGGAGGAACGGGGATAACGATTTTTGCCAAATCTTTAGCAGAAACATCAATAACCTTTGTGCCTTTTGCGTACTTCTTTTTTTGCTCAAAAAATATTTCTGTTTGAGTAAAATATGCCAAATATTTTGCATTCTGATTGTGTTTGAATATAGTTGCATGTCCCCCAGTTACTATTTCGTATTCACCAAGCCATGCTACTGTTTTGCAGACATCTTCAATATTTTCGCTTGTTGAAGCAATTATCAAATCTCCAGTTTGTACTTTTTTCAATGTTTTTGCAAGCTCAGGAGATACAAATGATTTCGTATTATATGCAAATGTTCCATAATAAGTATAAATCTGCCCATAATGAATACAACCTACACCACTTTCGATAAAATCTTTCTTTTGTAATCCACTACCTCTTACAAATTCGCCGATTTCTCCCAATTCTTTAAATTCCACCCCATTGGGACAATGTAGCTTAATAAGTTCTTCTATTTTATTCATTGTTGTTTCCTTTTATTACCACTTTCCATACTCCCCTTTTATCTGATCCTTCGCGAGAAATTATACCTCCGCTTTTCAATTTGTCTATGTGTTTTTGTACCGCAGATTGATTTATTTGCAAGGCTTCCGACAGTTCTTTCCTTGTAATATTGGGTTTTTCGACAATGAGTTCGAGCAATCTGACCACTTTTTCTGACCACTTTTTCTGACCACCTAAATCGCTTTTCTGACCACCAGCATTGATATTCAATGCGGGATTTTGCTCCCCGACAAGTTCACTGATTGCTTCTATTCGCAAATGTCTGTTTTTTAACTCATTATTTTCGCCGAGCAATAAATTACCAAAGAAACGCATCAAATATTCGTTCGTTGAGAAAATTTTATTTAGATAGTCGTTATGATTTGCCCTGACAAGCGCATTGCGGAAGTACCAAGAATGACTGGCAAACATATCGTTTTCCACTTCAAAACCGAAAGAGCGCAGATATTTAATGGTAAAAACTGCTATTGTACGTGTATTTCCTTCGCCAAAAGCGTGAATCTGCCATAATCCCGAAATGAATTTTGCAATATGTTCTACTATTTCCTGCTTTGAAAGTCCTTTGTAGTTGAAATTCTTTTCTTGTCGGAAATCATATTCAAGCGTTTCATTAATATTATCAGCAGAGGCATAAAGCACTGTTTTTCCATTCAATACCCATTCGTTTTTAGTGATATTGTAATCACGGATTTTCCCAACTTTCACACGAATATTCTCAACGCCTGTAAAAAGTCGTTTGTGAATGGAAAGGAGTTCGGCAGGGCTAAACGTAAAGGTTTGCTCAGACAAAATTTCGGCAATATGCGCCGAAACCTTATCAGCTTCTTCGGTACGATTGTCATCAACAACTTGTCTGCTGTTCTGTTGCTTGTAATAACTGTCGATTCGGTATTTTACCTCATCAATGGTAATTTTGCCTTCAATGTTTTCTTTGGCAGTTTCAATCAGATAGGCAGAAGGCGTTAAACCATCCACCTGTTGCAAGCCGATAGCAGTTTGCCATATTTGGCTTTTCTCCTTTTGTGAGGGTTCGCCCTGACGGATATATTCATCAAAATCGTCTATCATACTGCAATTCCTTCTAAATCTGTAACTATTTCGTCTATGGCTATACGGAGTTTATTTTGTCTGATTACAATCTCAGCAATGTGTGCATTGAGTTTTAGAATGTCCACCACTTCAGTCGTGTTTTCCTCTTCTACATAGCTGCTTATAGTTATGTTGTATTCATTTGTTGCTATATCGCTGTTCGGTACAAGTCGTGTAAAATGGTCAATGTCTTTGCGTTCGACAAAGGCAGCCAATATCTTTTTTAGGTTTGTATCGCTTAGTTTATTTTTGTTACCGCCGCGTACAAATTCGGCAGAAGCATCAATAAACAATACGGCATTATCTTTCTTGCTTTTTTTGAGTACAATAACGCAGGTGGCAATGGTAGTACCAAAAAACAAGTCGGGCGGAAGCTGAATAACTGTGTCAATATAGTTGTTGTCTATCAGGTATTTTCGTATTTTCTGCTCTGCCCCACTACGGTACAACACACCGGGATATTCTACAATAGCAGCCGTGCCGGAGGTAGCCAGCCAACTTAACATGTGCAAGGTGAATGCAAGGTCGGCTTTACTCTTTGGAGCAAGTACTCCGGCAGGTGAGAAACGAGGGTCGTTAATCAGCAACGGATTGGCATCACCGTCCCATTTAATAGAATAAGGTGGATTAGAAACAATGCAATCAAACGGTTCGTCGTCCCAATGGTGAGGTTCTGTCAGGGTGTCGCCGTGTGCAATGTCGAATTTTTCGTAATTAATGTCGTGCAAGAACATGTTTATACGGCATAGGTTGTAGGTAGTAATATTGATTTCCTGACCATAGAAACCCTGTCGTACATTTTCTTTACCCAATACCTTGGCAAATTTCAACAGCATAGAGCCAGAGCCACAACAAGGGTCATACACTTTATTTACCTGTTTTTTGCCCACTACCGTAATGTTGGCAAGCAACTCGGAAACTTCCTGTGGAGTAAAAAATTCACCTCCCGATTTTCCTGCATTACTGGCATACATAGTCATCAAGAACTCGTAAGCATCACCAAAAAGGTCGTTGGTGTTGTCCTGATAATCGCCCAACTGTAAGCATCCAATTGACTCGATAATTTTGACTAATAATTCGTTTCGCTTCTGAACAGTTGCCCCCAATTTATTGCTATTTACATCAATGTCGTCGAACAATCCTTTAAGATCGGATTCGCTTTCAGTGCCTTTGGCAGAGTTTTCGATATTTTTAAAAACATTGCTTAATGTTTCGTTGAGATTGGCATCGCTTTTAGCTTTAGCGCATACATTTGCAAATAACTCGGAAGGAAGAATATAAAAGCCTTTTTCTTTCACCGTATCGGCTCTACCAAATTCGGCATCCGTATTGGAAATTTTAGCGTAATCGAAATTCTTGTCACCTGTACGGTGTTCTTCCTTGTTGAGGTATACAGTCAGGTTTTCTGATACAAACCGATAAAACAACATGCCCAACACATACGATTTAAAATCCCATCCATCCACACTCCCGCGTAAATCGTTTGCAATTTGCCAAATGGTGCGGTGAAGCTCTTCTCGCTCTTGTTCTTTTGTCATTATAGTGAATTATATTTTTTTTGTATTTATTTTATTGGAGTGACATTAAAAAAAATGTTTATCAAAAACAATAGCTCAACTCTCCTGTGACTAACTTATTTTGCATACTCTTGAAATAAATTTTATCATATTCCTGTATCTTGAATTCCAATTCTGCATTTTCGAAAAATTTACTGTTCTTGGTGGCAGTTGCCAAAGATTAGCTTATTAATTGTTTGGGTATAGGTTTCGCATTCCCATTACTTTCCGCCCTTTGGTACATATAATAAAATTCGGTGTCACGAAATCCCTTATATAATTTGCTAAACTTATCCAAATCCGAGATACTACAAACTAAGAATTCTTTTGTCTTTATAACGTCGTAATATTGGTGTCTCCATATGGATAAAAAAAGTTCTTCTGAACTACTCATACAATTGAATTCTGGACATTTTATTCCAATTATCAATTCATTATCTAGGTCAATTTCCCAGTAATTTTCAAACTTGCTTGCATTGTCTTTTAGAGAAAAATAATCATTCCATAATTCTCTTAATTTCTCAATATTGGTAACACTGGCATAAAAACGATAAGTTTTTTTTATTTCATCTTCTAAATAGAGAAAGAAACTCTTAAATTCAGTTGCAAAAATATTAATCGTTTCGGGTGAAAAATTAATTTCACTTCCGTTACTCCAAAACTTAAATGTCTTTGCTTTTTCGTAAATTTCAACACTCACTTTTCCTCCTTTATGAATCAAAGCATTTCTATAAAGGGATATTTCTTCTAATTTTTGTAAAGCTTCTTTTGTTTTATCTGAAATGGCATTTTTATCATTTAAATTCTTTTTATACTCCTTATTTAAAAGCATTTTTAGAAGGTTTTCCAATTGAATACGAACACCTTTCATAAAAATTAAATATAATTCACTTTCAATTATTGTTTTATGCCCGTCTTTTGCGACTATTCCTAATTGGTCTCTTGTTATAGTACAAGTTTCTTTGGGTAATTTTTCAGGAAACACTAATAATACCGCAGACATCATTTCTCTTACAGATTCTTCAAAATAGGAGTACATCATCAAAAACAACCCTTTATTTATCAAATAATCTTCTCCTATTTTCTTTTCAATAAGAGATAATTGCTCAAGAAAATCACATGTTATTTCTAACAAGCTATCAGCATATATTTTTCTGTTACTATTCATGAGTATTTTGTGTCTTTACAATTTTCAACGCCTTTCCTGCCAATTCTTTCTCATCGTCCAATACTTCGATAACCTTATCAGACAACCAAAGTGTAAGCAATTCGTTTTAACCAGTTGTATAATTATTCTTTTAAACTTATTATTTTATTAGTGTTTAGACTTTTATTTTCGAGAGAGTTCCAATGTGAAACATCTGCTAATATGTCGTTAATCCAATAATTTTACTGCAATCTATTTTTCAAAACTTCAAGAATAGGTGCATTTTTTATATTATCAGGAATTATTGGATTGTCATTTTCTAAAATTACGCATCTCGTTATATCATTCAGTCCAATTTCCCAAGCATTTATTATTTCAATTTTATTTTTCAGAATAGAATTTTCTGGAAATATATCAGGTTGTGCTACTTGATTTCCATTATAAGACATTTTTGCAGGACACAATAAATATCTTGTATTTTGTTTAAAATACGTTTCAATTATATTCAGACTTTGGGGATTATTTGGAGTCATTGTGTGAAATCTTGCTGCGACAGTAAAATATCGTTCTTTGTGATTTATATTATCAAGTTTGACATCACTTGTTATATGAACACGATATTCAAATGGATTATCCTTATTAACACCTTTTATTATTGTAATTTTAATACTATCTTCTTTATCCTCTTTCCCAAATTTTTGAATCCATTTATCAAAAATGGATTTCCCTGCATTTTCATCTTGAAATGCAATAAACAAACCTATTTGGCTTTTATCAAACCTATCCATAAATATGCCAAATCCGTTCCATTTTGCATTATCCCAAAGTGAATTATCAATAATTGAAAAAGCCTGAATATCTGTATGTTTTGCATTGTTGAAATCTAATTTTGAGGACTGTTGTTTTTCGTCAAGATTTCTTTCTTTTTTAGAATTATAGATTAAGGGTGCTGTTCTTTTGTTTGGGTATTGTATATTTTCGTCTGCTTTCCAAGAGTCATAAAACAATTTTGGTTTATCTCCTAATATATTCATTGTGAAATTTCTATGTTCAAAAACGAAAGATTGTCTTTCATGAACTTCTTCGTTTTTAAATAGATTTTCTAACGTTTCTATACCGTCCTTCAAACAAAAATTCTTACTCAATATATGGGCAACTAACTCCATAAATTTAATATGCAATTCCTCACGTAATTCTATTGCATAATTAAATCTATTGATTTTTAGTTGATATTCGTCTTTGGTATCGTTGTACTGAAAATTAAATATTTTCTCATGTTCATCACGCATTAAATGAATTTTTATCTGCTCTGCAGAGGCATAAGCACTTTGTAATGAAGTTGCTAAAAAACTTTCAAAAAATGCTAATAGAGTTTCAGCTACTAAAAGAAGTTCTATGTCGTTTTCGAAAGAAATAGAAAAAATGCAACCTAATATCTTGGATTGAATTTGTATACTATTGTTTGCCAGAAGATTAGTTCCGTAAAGCATTTGTTCCGTAAATGGCTGATTTGCACATAAATCAAAATATTTATCCAAATCATCAATTGTTTTGATATTAACTTTTTCATAATCAGGAAGTATTTCGCTGCAATATCCAAGTTTATATAACAAAGCATTTTCAGAAAGCCACAAACAGTGTTTTTTTAAAATATCGGGTAAAAAAGAAAATTTGTCATCCTGTTGAATATCTGTATTTAACATTCTAACAGACAAACAGCCGTCAATTAAATCAAGTCCTTTTATTTCTTCTTTTTGTGTTTGTACTTGTGGATAGATAACATTTAATAATTCATACCAATTTAGAATTTGTGGGATCCGTCCAATCCTTGTTTCATTTTGTACTAAATTTCTAACACAATCATATAACTGGATTGTTATTTCTCCACTTTGATACCACTTTCTTATTTCAATAGAGGCAGCAGTGGTATAGCAATTATTTGAAGCCCATATCAACCCCATTTTTTCATATGCCCACCCAAGTCCTCTCATTGCGAGTGTCATTTCATACTTATGTTCTTCTTTTGAAAGCTTTAGAACTGCTTTACCAAAATAAATAATACTTTCTTTGTCGTATCCAGCAATAAGTTTTTGTCCTCCTCTTTTCAAAAATATATGGCCAGTTGATATTTCTGAAGTTCTTTTTTCGTTTATGGTGGCAACGGTATCTAACAATTTATCAAAATCTGAATTGTTAGGGACAAGTTCTCCTATTTTTTCAATAGAAATTCTAAACGAATCAAACGGAAAATCAATATACCCAATGCTCTGTTTTAGCAGATCCGATAATTCAAGAAAATATTTATCAGGCATTGCCTTTTCAAAAAGACTTTCCATAATAACAATAAACATCTTAAATGCTTTTGCAATTAGTGCAGAGCAGAGCATATCCTTATTTTCAGAAATGTCTTCTAATAAGAGCAAAATAGTTTGCCGTTCTTGTTTTATATCAATATTAAAATCAGACAGGTTGCAATTTGCATTACACACCCCCTGCAAAGAGTTAAATAAGTTGTAATACAATTCTATTTCATAAATGGCAGATTGATTAGAAATCAATTTTTTAAACTCTAAATAATTGTTTATAAAGTTTTGGTAATCGTCATAATAATAAAGATTTGTCCAAGCTTTTTGATAATAAACACGAATAAAATGTTTTTTTGATTTTAATTTTTCGCAGAATCGCAATGCTCTATCAAATTTACCTTCAACTTCACTACGAGGCTTTTCTAATTGTCTTGAAAGTATTGCAGATTCAATAACATCTTCAATAAGTTGAAAATCATACTCAAAATATCTATCAGGATTAGTTATATTTTGTTCAAGCTCTTCTAATCTCTTATTTTTTTCAATGTCATTTTTACCGATAACAACTTTTTTGTTTTTATATACATCGGATAGGTTTAAAGAATCAACGGCAATATCCATGAGATTGTCGTTGTAAATTTTCTCAACAATCCACTTTCCGTCAAGTATTGTAACTTCTATGTTCTTATTTTTAAAACATTCGTCTTGAAAATCCTTTTTTTGTTTGCTTGACGGTGTTTGATTTGTTACAAAAAAGATTTTGGTATAACCACGATTTGTCAGTAGAATTTTTTCCACATCACTTGTTGCTTTTGGCTTCCAATCTTGCTTTGCACTAAAAGCAAAAGCCCATTTTTCGTCTTTTCTCCAACCATGTTCTGGTACAAACCACCTTTCTGATATATATCCTGAAACAGGATATGTTTCAGAATCAGTTTTACCATCTCCACCACCTGTTGGACCCACTTGTGGAATTAGATTTGGGGCAATCGTCTTTTCAATCAATCTCCTACAAAGAGTTTCAAATTCGGCTTCTTTTTGGTTGGTCGTAATTTTTGACAACTCAAATTCTAATTGTTCTTTGGGCAGGACAACATCATATGAAACTTCCGAATCAGAAAAATACTCTGGGCGTATAGTCCTGTAAAATTCAGAGGGAGTGTGATTTATATGTTGTGTTGTGCTTTTTTCCATTTTGTTGTTTTAGATTTTCTTTTTTGCAATATTCAATGCTTTATCTGCAACCTTATGTTGGTCTTCCACTACAGCTGTAACTTGGTCTGCAAGCCACAAAGCAAGCAATTCTTCTTTATCGGCTTTTAATGTATCTGCAATAATTACCACTTGCTCAGCTTTGACACGTCGTTCTCCCTTCTCTATTTTAGAATAGGTGGCTGTATCAATTTCCAAGGCGGCAGCCAATTGTCGTTGTGGCATTTGGCGATCTTTGCGTATCTGTTTAATCCACTCTGGGAATCTCATTGTTTTTATGCTTTTTTGTCTTGACAGTTTTGGCAAAGATAGACAATTATTCACAAATAAAACAGGTGTAAGAGAGAAGATTTCACCATAAAAAAGCACAAAGAGAATATTTCTTTTTGACAACTTGTGTCAAAAAGAAAAGCAACTGAATGAAGTTGCTTTTGAATACCTTTAAACTTATCCTTTTTTATACTTATCATGTGCGTAATGGTTTATAAAGCCAGTTTTGGCGAAGCGTGCAATTTGCTTTTCTCCTGTTTTGGCAGGGATATTTAATTTTTAGAATATTCAATGAGAATTGAATTTGGCATTTTAAATGTTGGAAAGTAGGAAATGATTTTTTTGTTAGCCTAACTATAAAAAGTAAGTAAGAATCTTTTCAGAAAAATTATTTTTACTTTTCAACATTATCAAACTCTATCACAACGCATTTTTTCGAATGGATTCCGGGACCCTAAGTGTCAGGCGATAAAAAAATGGGTTGTGTCCACTGTCCCCATTGGAAAAACTCTTGTGACTGGATATTTCGGCGATACTGACCAGTTAGATGGCCAGTATCCGCTGAATTGTCAGGACGTTCTCCGAAGAAAGCATCCATAAATAGCTTTTGCTAAAACCGAATTCGAATGGTCAGCATGCTCAGTTTTAACGAAGGCGAAAATGTCTGACATTGAAGCCCTATTAAACCGATATATTAACAAAAATCAGATACTTTATTTGATTGAACAATTAGTTGAACAAGGTTTGTTGGACAAAGAAGGGCAGTTCAAAGGAACAATTTATACTTTAGCAAAAAAGAGAGAATAATTATAGGATTAAATCCCCGTATTTTCCCTGTATTTTCTCAGTATTGAGACAATAAAAATATAAAATAATTTCCTTACACTCACTTTTTAAGCGAGTTACGATATTATATAAATCCCCATATTTTTACTTAGAAATTGAAAATTCGATTTATAATTGACTTTCATTTTGACAGACAAGAAAAAGGAATCACAAACTGAGAATCGACAACTTGGCTGAATTTAAAGTTAAAGTATCAGTTAAAGAAACAACTATAGAGAACAGAACAAGGAAGAAAATGGACATGAACCTAATACACACGCTTCAGTCGTTAAGTATCATGTTAGAACCCGTTTTCCTAATGTTATTTACATCGTTGAAAATCAGCCTGTATTCGTCTCTGTTTTGTGAGACTGAGTTAGACCGTGAGTTTCCAATGAAATAAGAAATATGCAGAAAATCAAGCTAATAAGTTTCAGTAACAATGAATCGTTGTTTCTGAATGAAATAAAAGATTAAGCCCAGAATGGGGTCTAAGAAGCGGATTCGGCTTCCCGCGGTGTTTCCGCCAACTGTTTCCATTGGGCAGGGATAAAATTGAAGTTGCTCATAGAATTATTGTGGCTATATTTTCCTTTGCTTATCAAAGAGAGTATCTTTTTTCCAGACTCACTGGCTTGATATGTCTGATTGGGATTTGTTTTATTGTCTGGGAATTCCTTTTCTATCCACTCAATTTTAATTAGAGGGTCAAGATACTTTGATCGGTTTTTTGTTTGATTACTTATTCCCATTTTCTCAAACAATTGTTCTCTTTTCAACCTTTTAGAAAGTAGCTCAAGCATCTCCTTTACTCTATTGTGGATTTCTCTATTAATAATTTCTAAAACTTGGTTACTAACTTGGTTACTAGCTCCGTTACTAGCTCCGTTACTAAATGCAATAATTTCTTCTATGTTGCTGAATAAGAAAATAGTAGCTCCGTTACTTACTTAGTTACTTACTTAGTTACTTACTTAGTTACTTACTGCTGTATGAACAATTAGAGTAACTAAAAAATAAGTGCTCGGGCATCATTTTCAAACACCGGTATTGGAGGACCATTATCTGCCATTGTTTTATAAATAGTTTTTCGATAATAAAATTTTCTAAATCAAGTCCTTCGAAACGATGGGCTTTGGTAATAACATCTCGAGAATAGAAATCACAACATATATGTCTTGGAAGTTGATAATAATCCAACAATTTCTTTGATAATAACAAGATATTATGTAATTTTGAAAACGAAATAATTGCAGGACAAAGCGAAGTCAAAGACAGTTAAAATAGAGTCTGAAAATCCGTGACTAAATCGTAACAGACAATTTTATATGAGATATAACGTACTGATAAGTAAGGGATAAAGAGTAAAGGTTCACTTACCTTCCTCTCCGCAAAGTACAAAAAAGAGACCTATACGGGTCTCTTTTTTTATGCCCGTATTTCAACCATCCGACCGTCATTTAAATAGTCAAATGTCAGATAATCAGTATAAT
>Ga0209123_1002560_pt1 | contig 15121 bp, 14 predicted proteins | sample BarGraIncu00431A_FD_184500 | JGI IMG/M metagenome (GOLD analysis project Ga0209123, IMG submission 184500) | Arctic peat soil microbial communities from Barrow, Alaska, USA - Barrow Graham LP Incubations 004-31A (SPAdes) (version 2) | ecosystem: Environmental > Terrestrial > Soil > Wetlands >...
TGATTTCCCGGAAGAGTGGATCGATTCAACAGGAATTCTTGATATGAACAATTTGGTTCTCTTGTTTGAACAGGTATTAAAAGAGCAAGGATTCAAAGAAAAACAGTGTTCCATTTGTTTGAACAATACATCGGTCATATATCGTGAATTGAACGTACCGAAAATCGAAGATAAGAAAATGCCATTATTAGTTCGCAGTGAGATGATGGATGTTTTAAACCTCACTCCCGACTATATTATGGATTTTACGATTCTTGAGGAACTTACGGAAGAATCGACAGAAACATATCGACTGCTGGCGGTCGCGTGTCCTTCATCGGTGATCGAATCGTACATGTTATTGATGAAACGACTTAGATTAAAGCTTGTTTCGATCGATTCAGCCACGAATTCGATTATAAAAACAGTCAGTTTGCTTCCGGAAATCAATCAAAAAGAGCAGGCAATAATCGTTGATGTCGGCAGCGGCCATTTACGTTTGTATTTGTTTGAAATGGGACTCTATGTTTTATCACGTAATAATCGCTTGGTCAGTTTGAATGAGTCAACGCGCGAAGAAGTGATCGCGACTATCGAAGACAATGTCAACAAGATGATCCAGTTTTCTTACACACGTGGTGCAAAAGTCGGAAACAAAAATATTATTTTGATCGGGCGAGATGAAATATTACCAGATCTTCAACAACGTATCTCAAATGATCTAGCAGTTCCATGTGAAATTATGCAATGCCCGTCATTTGTTTATTGGAATCAACCGTTTGAATCTAACTATGTAAATGCGATCGGCACATTAGTGAGGTTGGGGTAATATGAAAAAAAATGATATGAATTTACTCGAACGTTATCAAGAAATACATAAGGAAAGAACAAATCGATTTTCGGCCTCGCGTATCTATATTGTTATCTTGGCAGGTACCTTACTCATATTAGGAGCTTTGACACTTCAGTTCTGGTTGACTGAGAATGGTTTGAAAAGCGACATAACGACATTGCGCCAGTACAATGAAAGTGCTCAGGTTCAGACGAAAATGGCAGAGATCGCGGTATTGAAAGAAAATGTCAAATCGTTGGATACCATGTTGGCAGAAGTAAAAAGTATAAATGCAGTATTCGATTCAGCCGTTCGCTTTAATTCGTATACACTGGATGTTTTATATTCTACACTGCCGACCAATGTTAAATTTACTGCGATCACTTATTCCGAAGGAGTAGTGAAAGTAGATGTAAGCGGTACACGTCCTTCGGATTTCTCGAATTATTCATTACGTTTGATCAATGACGCCTATTTTAAGACAGTTACCTATTCCGGATATACATTCGATGCGGGAGCAAATCTCTATAATGCTACAATTGAATGCGTTATGAAGGGGGGGAATTGATATGTCACTCAGTAAAAGAGAACAGTTCTTATTGTTTTTCATGGGAATGGTTGCTATTTTAATCTTTTTCATTACTGTTTTTATTCTTCCGATGAATACCAATATCAATAGTTTAAGAACGCAAAAGAGTACATTGCAAAGTCAAAAAGACATCATCGATGCGACTTTGCCTCAAGCATCAGTTTTAAAAACACAGCAAGTAACTAAAGTAGCAGAAGTAAATGCGGAACTTGCCAAAATTGAAAGTCCGCTATTAGCTTCTGAATTTGAACGTTGGTTACTGCCGTTGACCACAAAATATGATATGAGAGTAGTGGATGCTACATTCTCAGAGCCTGCACTAAGCACTCCGACCGGTAATGTTGTATTGGTCGAAGAACCTGTCTATGGTTTGAAAACGATGATCGAAGCTTATACAAAAGATGTGACTTTACCTGATTCGACGATCACCAGTAAATCAGTGCTGATGAAAACCAATTACGCATATACATTACTGACGAATTATAAACGGTTCAGAGGTATGCTTGATGATATTGCAGCTTGGAACACATCCTTCTTTGTCACCGATGCTTCATATAATTTCGCGACGGGTGTCGTGAAATTAGGGATAGATGCATATACTGTGGATAAGATTTCCTATGATGGAGATAAACTATATCAAGGCGATTATTCAGCAACCGGTGATAATTCGTCAGGAGGCACATTAGGCTTGGGAGGTCCAACAGGCTCAAGCGGTTCAACAGGCTCAAGTGGTTCAACAGGCTCAAGTGGTTCAACAGGCTCAAGTGGTTCAACAGGCTCGGGAGGATCAGTTGGCGTTATCGATGACGGATCAACCATTGTAAGTAAGTAAGAGCAGTCCAGAAGTATCGGTCGCATTCTAAACGATCGGTTAAGATCAAAGTTTATCAATTTAAATCTACTGAAAGAAATTTCATGAATATTAAGGGGGGTTGTTATGAAAGCAATACCAATCGGACAACTATTAGTTGAAGAAAAAATCATTTCGAAAGAACAACTCGAACTCGCATTGATCGAGCAAAAGAAATCACACAAACGTTTAGGCGAAGTGATTTCAGAACTTGGATTTGCGAGTGAGCGAGACGTTTTACGCACGTTGGCAACACGCTTGAATGTGGAATATGTCGATACACCGGTATTTATTGTCGAATCCGATGCGGTCAAACTTGTCTCTGAGTCATTAGCGCGACGTTACAACATCTTACCGGCGTATGTTCGAGCCGGAAGTTTGACGATTGCGACCAATGATCCGTTGGATTTTGCGTGTTTGGAAGATATTGAAATGATCACCGGCATGGAAATTCGTACAGTCTTATCACCGATGTCCGAAATCGATCGTGCGATCAATCGAATCTACTCCAAGAAATCCTCAGAAGATATTCTGGGAAATATCAAAGATGAATTCAGTGCTTCCTATGTTTCGACTAATGAGAAAGAAGTTGAAGCCGACAGTATCATGAATGATCGGATTGATTCAGCTCCGATCGTTAAACTCGTGAATTCGTTGATTATGGAAGCTTACCAACAAAACGCTTCCGATATCCATATCGAACCGGAAGAATTATTCACTCGCATTCGTTTCCGTATTGACGGAGATTTACAATCGCATAATGAATTGAGTAAAGATCTTCATCAGTTGATCACGACTCGTATCAAAATCATCAGCGGAATGAATATTGCTGAAAAACGTATCCCTCAAGATGGTAGTTTTCAATTCAAGAGTGATTACTTCAAAGTCGATATGCGTGTATCGAGTTTACCTACTGCTTATGGTGAAAAATTAGTTTTACGTTTATTGGGAGCTGATCGAAATATTGATTATGATCTTAACGGACTGGGACTCTCGGAACAAACAATCGAAACAATTGAAAAAGCGGTTCGTTTGCCGCATGGTATCATCCTTGTTACCGGACCTACCGGAAGCGGTAAAACAACTACATTGTATTCAATGCTTGCTAAAATTTCAGATCCGCGTAAAGCAATCGTCACAATCGAAGATCCGATAGAACGCAAGTTTATCGGGATTACGCAAGTTCAGGTAAATCCTCGTGCCGGTATGACATTTGCCAGCGGATTACGATCCATCTTGCGTCAAGATCCGGATACGATCATGGTGGGTGAAATTCGTGATACCGAAACGGCTGAAATCGCCATTCGTGCTGCTATTACCGGCCATTTAGTTTTATCCACGATCCATACAAATGATGCTCTGTCGACGATCGTACGTTTAGTCGATATGGGTGTAGAACCATTCATGGTAGCCTCTTCAGTCAGATGTATCATCGCTCAACGCTTAGTTAAGAAACTGTGTGTCCATTGCAGGAAAGAAAGTGTAGTTTCAATCACAGATAATTTACTGTTGCATTCAGACCTCAAAGTTGCACACATGCCTGTCGGTTGCACACATTGCAATAACACCGGGTATTCCGGACGTATGGCAGTATTCGAAATCGTACTTATTGATGCTAGATTGGAACGGATGATCTCTGAAGGGGCGAGTGTCGATGATCTGAAGAAATATGCTTCAGAAAAGAAACTTCGTACTCTTCGTGAAGAACTAATGGATCTCGTTAATAAGGGTACAACATCGATTGACGAAGCTGTACGTATCCTATTCACGGCGGAATAGGAGATTGGTATGATCACTGAAATCTTGAAATTTGCGAGCGCAAATGACTGCTCTGATATTCATTTAGTTGCGGGTTCTCAGCCGATTGTGCGCAGAATCGGTAATCTGGAAAAGATTCAATTACCCATCATTGAAGATAAAGAGATTTTAACGTGGTTGATGGAGTTTCTTTCGGAAGATCAATTAACCATCTATTATACCGGTAAGGATATCGATTCTGCTTATACGGATTGGGTCGGTAACCGATATCGGTTAAATGCCTATCGATCGCAAGGAAGACCTTGCATCGCTATGCGCTTATTAAAGAATGATATACCGACGATTGATCAACTCGCATTGCCTGCGATATTGAAAGATCTGGCCGATCTGCCGCGAGGACTTGTGCTTGTTACCGGTCCGACTGGAAGTGGTAAATCTACCACGTTAGCTGCTATGATCGAACACATCAATCGACGTAAACAGCGACACATTCTCACATTGGAAGACCCGATCGAGTATATCTATGTTCCGAAAATGGCATTGATCAACCAACGAGAGATTCATAAGGATGTTACCGATTTTGCGGCTGGGCTGCGTTCCGCTCTGCGTGAAGATCCTGATGTTATCTTGGTTGGTGAAATGCGTGATTTTGAAACGATCAGTCTGGCGATCACAGCTGCCGAAACCGGACATTTGGTTTTTTCCACATTGCATACGATCGGTGCTCCGAATACAATCGATCGTATCATCGATACATTTCCGACCAATCAACAATCACAAATCAGAACGCAATTAGCGACTGTTCTGAAAGCTGTTATTTCTCAAGTATTGATACCGAAATCCGATCTCTCCGGCCGCGTTGCCGTACATGAGATCATGTTGATGAATGATGCAGTGGCTAACCTAGTTCGAGAGAATAAAATATTCCAAATCGGTACCACGATACAGACGGGTCAACGGCTTGGAATGCAGACGTTAGAAGGGGATTTGGTACGTCGAATCAATGCTCGCCAAATCACTTATGAAACAGCCTTAGAAGTCGCAAGCAACCCGGAACTTCTGAAACGTCTCTTGGGAAGATAGCCCCTTATATGTTCGGTTTAGTTGATGTTATCAGAAGAAAAAAGTATTTACAATATAATTGACAAACGCTTTCAAGTGTAGTTAAATTAAGTCACAAGGGAGAGGAAACAAAATGAAAAAAAATCTCAACAAAAAAGGCTTTACTCTTATCGAATTGATCGTCGTTATCGCCATCTTAGCTATATTGGCGTTGATCTTAGTTCCTTCGATTACCGGATATATCGCAAAAGCAAATTCTGCCAAGGACCAAGCAAATGCGAGGTCAGAGTATTCACGTGTTGTCTTAGAAGCTTGGACAACGAATGGTGCTCCTAAACGTCGTGATGGAACAACACCAATCGTGTCTGCAACGTCTTATGCGTTAACGTCAACAATGCAATGTACCGCTACTTATGCTTCAACAAGCGTAACAGCATTCTCATGTACTGTCGGAACATCGACTTGGAGTGTTGCCAACGATTTCACAACGACTCCGTAATCTAAATTACTTTGTTGGTAGGGGGCTAATTATACTGAATAGTTGTTTTATTTGAATGAAAAATCAAATCGAATCAACTAAATGGATGGTAAGTAATTACCATCCTTTTTTTATACAATAATATTCATTTTTCAGCGTCAACCATCATCAATGATAAAACTTGAAAGCGATGGCTTTTATCGTATAGTTGTTATGATTTCATTAGATTTGAAAGCATTTTTTCATATGAGTTTGTTGTTAAGGAAAGAACTCTAATTTTGTTTGACAAACCAATTCAGCTATAGTTAAATAAACCTACAAGGAAAAAATATAAAATAACAAAAAACCTCAACACAAAAGGCTTTACTCTTATCGAATTGATCGTTGTTATCGCAATTTTAGCAATATTAGCGCTTATCTTAGTTCCTTCGATTACCGGATACATTGCTAAAGCTGATTCAGCTAAAAACCAAGCGAATGCAAGATCAGAATACTCACGTATCGTTTTGAAAACCTGGACTACAAACGGAGCTCTGAAACGTCGTAATGGAACAACACCGATTGTTACTTTAGTAGCGTATCCTTTGACTTCAACTATAAATTGTACTGCAACATGGACGGTTAATACAACAACCTTAACAGCATTCTCATGTGTAGTGGGATCTTCTACTTGGAGTGTTGCTAACGATTTCACGACAACACCGTGATTTGAGTTTCTTCTATAGAAGTTAGACAATCGGATGGCAAGTTATTGCCATACTTTTTATTATAATTGAGTTGTATTAACAACTAATTTCAGTTGAAAATAGAACCAATTGATGAATCTGTTTGATAATCAAGATAATTGCACTTTTTTGTTTCAGGTGTATAATTAATTTGAATAAGTATACCTATAAATAGTTGATAAAGGGGTGATTCTTATGGGGAAATCTAAAAAGATAATGAATCAACGAGGAGTCAGTTTGATTTTCGTAGTTTTGGTATTGATTGTCTTAAGTATTCTGTCTGTAGCAATATTTACATTATTTACAAGTAATATGGCGCAGGCTAGATCTCAACAGGAATCTATTCGTGTACATTATGTAGCTATTGCAGGGGTAGATGTTACTATGGGTGCCCTAATGCAAGATAACAGATCATTGTTAACGAATTACTTCAACAAAGCAATTACCGTACCTGTTGCCGATCTTTCTGATCGAATCGATCTTGACAACGGCTACGCAGATATTGTCGTAAGCAGTTATATACTTGACAGTGAAAGATGGGTACTGATTACGTCAACCGGACATCTATCGGAAAAGCCAAATACAATTCGTGTTATTAAGATGAATTTCCGTATCGAATATCCTCAGATTCAGAATTGGGAATAAAAAAGCGAGGTGAAAGCAATGAGAGCCATCAACAAAAAAGGTTTTACACTCTTAGAAGTAGTTGTTGTCCTCGCAATATTGGGGACTGTAATGTCGATGATATCCGGACTGTTGTTTTATGGATTTGATGTATTTCAATTAACATCCAAAGATTACCAAGTGCAATCGGATGTTCGTTTATTTATGGAAAAAACCAATAGTTTGGTTCGTTATTCACGTGCTTTATTTGCTGTTCCTGATGTGACTTATTTGGACGCCGAATGGAGTTACATTGGGTTAAACAGTGATCACACGATGTTGATCAATTACAAGTGGGATGCCGCGAGTAGTACGCATATTCAAGAAGTGATGGCAGGTCCGTATGAAGGGATCACCTTCAATATTGGTTTTGAAAAAACAAACAATTTATCGAAAGATAACACGTTAAGAATGTATTTGGAATCTTTTACAGCCGACGGTGCTGTTAAGCGTTATGAAATCAAGAGTGGATATGAAGCTCTGAATTCACTTCAGGTTATCAACTATGGAACATTGACTAATCCCGCTACAGCACTTGCCTATCGCGAAGAACAATATTCTTATGAGAATTTCAAGTTGGTCGTAAATGTTGCGATGGTACTGGATGTTTCCGGTAGTATGGGTTCTGGTTTAGTTAATCCTAATGGTTATATATCATCAAGTAATCCTTCACGTATTAGTGTTTTAGTTGCCCAAAGTAAATTACTTGTTGCTCAATTTGCGCAGAATACCAATACAGATGTCTCAATCAACATGTCATTGGTTCCTTTCTCAAGTTATGCGAAGACACCAAGTATCTTTTATGATATCAAAAATGCTACTCAAAAAAGCTCGTTATTAAGTAAGATAAATGCATTAAGTGCAAACGGTAATACTAATACCGGAGATGGATTACGTAGAGCCTATTATGAATTACTTGATAAACAGACGGCTGATTTGGCAAGTGCAACTTCAGATACGTTGGTTAAAAATTATACGATTATATTAGTAGATGGAGATTCAAATCACTCTTCGATGGATAATACATCTACAACAACGACTGTATGTACAAGGTATAAGAATGGGGTATGTACTAGAACACAACAACAAACAACATGGGACCAATTTTATTTCGATGCGGATGGAACAATCAATAATTGTACATTTACATCATCAAACAATAATTGTGCACCGGGTTATGTTTATAGTGTATCCCAAGCAAACGAGTATGTTGGTTTGATGGGAGAGAAATTGAGTAATCCTGATTTTGTATCAAATTATCTCATTTCGTTTGCAACTGACGTATCTGCATCGCAGATCACCTTTATTGCGAATTCAACAAACCTTCCTGCTTCTCGCATCTATTATGCAACAGATGCCGATCAATTAGGTTTATCATTTACAGAAATCCAAATGTCGATAACGAATGATTTATGGCAATTCTTAGGACCTAAATTAGCTGAAGTAGTTAACTAGAGAGGGGATTATATGAATAAAAAGAAGACAAAAGGGTTTACGTTAATCGAAGTAATTCTGTCCATAGCAATTTTCGCGATTATCAGTGTCGGGTTTTTAGGTATGTTTTCAACGGTATTTATTCAAACATACAGATCTACTGCCGTTACGGAGGCTGCATTTCTTGCACAACAAGAGATTGAAGATCAGATTGCCAGCGTAAAGAGCGATCTGGAAAATAATATCACACCGGCCGGGCTAACAAGCAGCACGATAGAGTTGTTCTCCGGTACGAATCTGCGAAATGTTGTTGTCTATCATCTACAACAAGATGTAACATCTGATCAAGTTCTGGAGACATATATAGCTCAATCCCGAGCTCCTTTACTTCAAACACCAAACATTACAAGTGCAGTTACCATTGCTGCATTCTCAAGTTCTACAAAAGTAACTTATCCTAATATCGGAATGCCAAGTCTATCGGTTGATCTGGAAAATGATCTGGTTGTTGATAATCCAGGTTACTTGATAAGATATCTTTATTATTGGTATATTTCTAACCCCGGTTATTATTTGCCAAGCAGTCCGCCTTCGTTCCCTGACAATTATCAAATAATTACTGATCATACCTCAAGATTAATTTCAGAAGTACCGTCAAGCTATTCGGGAAGATTTCTTAAATTAGTAGTAACACCTGTCGGTGAAAAAGGTCAAATGGGAACATCCGTTGAGAGTAATGCGTTGTACATTTCATCAATGCCTCTCAATGATAATGTAATTTTACATCTTGATTCAAATTATATTAATAAAGATGATGCGGTACAAGTTAGGAGTGCTACATCTGGTGGTTTGGTCTACAATTATATTAAACAGTGGAATGACCTTAGTACTTCAGCATTAAATCTTACGCAGACGACTACAAGCAGTCAACCAATCTTTTATCAATATACATTAGGGGCGGATACATTATTAGAAAGAAAAATTCAAGGTTCGTTGGGTTTCGCAACTGGAACGAATATGAGCTTAAAAACAGGTACGACCCCCAATATTGGATCTCTGGCGAACATGACAGTTTACATGGTGGCGAAGTTTGACCCAACATACCCGGTTAGTTCAACAATATTCCAAACCAAAGCAACAGCTACCGGGAGTAACCGATGGACACTCAGCACGGACGTTAATGGAAATCTTACACTTGTAAGGTATTTAGACACTACCTCATCAACTAAAACCGTCGCTACTATTGATGATACCTATATGGATGGGAATTGGAAAGTAATAAAACTGGATATATGGCAAAATCAACTGTCAATTAAAATCGATGATGCGACCCCAGCAACATTAACAGGATTTACAACAACTTCGGTTATGCAGTTTACAGATTTCAAGATCAACTTCAATAGTAACCTGTCGATTGCTGAAGTAGTTGTTTTCAACAACATGCAAGCGACAGACTCTGCCGAAGCGATTGCAATGTATCAATATTTAAATGAGAAATATAAGCCAAGTTAAATTATAATAAGAATGGATAACGTTAATTGACAAATATTCGGGATGGAAGGTAGCTTCCATCCTTTTTTATCCAAAACAGGATCTAGCAAGAGATTTGTATAAAAAAAATAACTGAGATTGCCTTATGTAGATAAAATACAAAATTGGTGTGAAATTTAATTTTAATTGGGAAGTAGCCATCTTTTGTTGATTATACCTACACAGTCAATTGTAACTATCAATAAAATAGCATAAAATGAGAGAGAACAAGAATATAAGACAAGGGTGAAAAATGAAATATCAACACAGAAAAATCGGGATGACACTAGTTGAAGCAATTATCATTTTGGTTGTTTTTTTGTTCATTTCAATTTCGATATTCCCTGCGTTTCTTATGGCTACCAAACTCAACATGGTGTCTCTGGCAGCGAATGTGACTGACATCAGTGCCCAGCAACAGATAGAATCACTTTATAGTTACAGTGCCACAGGTAAGCTTGCAGATGCATTGATTACACTTCAAAAGTCGTATGAAATCGTAACGGATGGAAATACGATTACCTTAACAAAATCAGATACGATTATCAGCACAATAATCATACTTGAAAAAGATAAACCGGCCGGGGGTATGACTTCAACTAAAATTACTGTTTCTTTGGTTGATAATGAGAAGCAATTAATTCCAAGTCATATTGAAACGATTCTTGTTTTTCAATAATCGGTTAACAGATAAATTTACCAGTAGAAACTTCATACCATTTAAAGAGAAAAAGAGACTGACATTAAATCGATGTCAGTCTCTTTACATAATATAACGACTCCCAAGATAAATTTAAAATTATTGAAGAAAGGGTTACATTGGATTGTATTTATCAAAAAGTGATATTTATTGATCAACTGAAGAGTGAAAAATACCATTGAAATATTGAAGTACCGAAGAGGAAAGCTACATAAAGTCCGATACAAAGAAATGGGCCGAATGACATCATCGATTTTGCTTGTTTCTTTTTGAAGAGCAAAAGGAAGGATGCGGCAATTCCGCCTAAGATGATTCCAATCAAGGAAGCAACAACGATCGATTGTACACCGAGGAAAAATCCCCCGGCAGCCATCAGCTTTATATCTCCGCCGCCTAATCCTTGCGTCAGATAAGCAATGATGAAAAAGGGAATACTGATGATTAATGCACCAAGTAAGTTATCAACTAAATTAGCTTTTAGAAACAGGATGTTGATCAACGCAAGGCCAATGATGATCAAGTGGAAAGTGTCATAAATATCCATGGTGTCAAAATCGATCATGGCGATCACAACCAATACAGCACTGAAGATAAGTCCTAGGAGGGTCATAAAGTTATAGCCGTAAACCAGAAAAACTCCTAGAAATAAACAACCTGTTAAAAATTCAATCACCGGATAGCGGAATGAAATTTTAGCTTTGCATGCCCGACATTTACCTTTGAGAAAGATAAAACTCAGAATCGGTATTAGATCATAGGATCGAATAGGTGTCGAACACTTTGGGCAATGGGATGAACCGACAACAATAGATTCATGATGTGGAATTCTGTAGATACATACATTCAAAAAAGAACCAATGATGCATCCGAATAAAAAAGTAACCGTTGCAAAATATGTGTGCATTAGAAATCACCTTTCATTTACTTCTATATTATAAAGAAATGAATTTCAAAAAGAAAGAAAATAAGGACATGTTACGAATTTCTACGAACTATGAATGAATCGTGAGAGATATCGAAGTGTGTATACTTAAACATCACGGCTGATTACTAATTTTTTTGTCTTTTTTGCTGAGTCACCGACTAACAGACCTAGAAAGATCCAAAAAACATAAGCAACGGATACAACACTGATATTGAAAGTCGCTTGAATTAAATAACCAATAACGGAAGCGAATAAAGCTAAGTAAATGGGGTTTTCTTTTAAGCGAATGATCCCTGTTTTCAAACACAGACTCACAAAGCTCAGATAAGCGATCAATGAAGGGATACCTGAAGATACAGCAATGTTCAGATACTCATTATGGGCTTTATCAACAACGATATTCAACTTTAATAAATTTTCAATATCAGAACTAAAATAACTCATGAATGGAGTAAGTAAATTCTCTATTCCATATCCAAACCAAGGTTTCATTTTTATTAATTCGAGAACTCTAACCCAAATAAATAAACGAATTGAATTGACACTACTTGCAACTTTTAGTGAATTTATAGTTAATGAATCAATTCTTACAGCTAATCTATTGTTTGAGAAATGATAGAATAGGTAGAAAATAATTACTGAAAGAAGTAATAATTGGAAAACTCTCTTATAAATTCCGGGATACTTATTTCTATATTTATAAATTAAGAATAGATATACACAAATGGAAATGAAACTACCTATCCATCCACCTCTTGTCATAGTACATAAAAGACAAGTATAAAGCGTGCAAAAAACTAAAAGAGCGAACTTGTTCTTTTCAATAATATAGGAATGTACAGATATGGGAATCATAAGAACAAGGTAAGAACTCAAAAAGTTTGGATTACCGATTGTTGAAAAAGAAATTGGCCAGCCCCAAGTACTTCTAATATAATCTCTCGGGATTGGATCAATTCGATAATATTGAAGAATACCGTAGAAAGATACTATAAAGGCTGATATTAAAATCAAATTGAAATTTTTACTGTCAAACTTCTTTGCTATTCTCGCTGCTAGAAATAAAATCATATAAATGATCAATGTTATAAGACCTTCATCACGGAATATTCTACCTTGAATAGCGATAGTTTTGTCGATTGCGAAAAAAATTGAAACACATAGCAGTAAGAAATAGACAAAAAGTGAAAGATTAATTTTATCGAATTGAATTATTTCATCGATGTTTTTCCGAAAATTCAGCAATAATAGAAGGAAAAGAATCGCAAATAAGAGAAGAATATACAATTTAGGTTCATAGAAATAGTCGGAATTAATTGACACTGGTACTATAACAAGTGGAGTAACAAAAACAGCAGAAATGACAATATTTTTAATTTTTCTTTTAGCTTCTAATATCTCCATAATACCTCCAATGTAGTACCTACATGTGTTGACTGATTATTATTAATTGAATTTTCTCAAATATCGCAACATAGACATATTCTATATTAATTTAGATTTAATTGAAACAGGAAATCATTTTAAATGAATGAAGTTATATAAATTTTAATTCATAAAAAATGACTCCTAATTTCAGGAGTCATTGCGATTAACTATTTATTTCCGCCTAAGAATTCTCGAATCTTTTTAGCTAGCGGTTGAACAAAGGGTACTTCATACTCTTCATAATCCCAACCGTCGATACAAGCGATGATAGCGATGATAAACAAGGCGATACTCAAGATCCAAGTAAAGAATCCAAGCAACGGAACAAGCCAAATAGCGAGAGGGATCAATAAACCGATAATTTCGACTGTAATCGACTGAATTGCGTGTTCTTTTACTAATTCACTGTCCTTTTCGATAAAGAAGATAACGAAGGGTACCAGGAAAGCCAAACCACGAATAGGATCGATCACGGATACAATGGCTGAACCAAACCAAACAAATAAAACGACAACATTGGCATTCATTCCCAAGGATGAACGGTGTGGTGGGAATTTGCGTAATGACATAGGAATTACCCCTTTCTCTATAGGTTAAGTGTAACGCTATTGAGGCGTTAAGTAAAGGAATTCGAAAACAAGAAAAGTGAAGGGGTTGCCCCATTCACTCGAAGTTATATTTTAAGATCGGATGACGGGCAGCCAGAACATCATCGACGCGACGAATCGGTGTTGTCGTAGGGGCGTTGAGAATCTCTTCCGGATTGCGATAGGCTAACGCATGTAACTCTCTGAGTACATTGATTGCGTGATCCAAAGTTTCTTTACTTTCCGTTTCAGTCGGTTCGATCATCAATGCTTCATGAACGATGGAAGGGAAATACATGGTCGGCGGATGAATCCCAAAATCAAGAAGTGCCTTACTGATGTCTTTGGCACTGACACCGGTCTCATCCTTCAGTTTCTGTAAAGAAATCACAAATTCATGCATACAAGGGCCCGGATAAGAAACAGGATAAAGATCAGCCAAACCGGCCATCATGTAATTCGCATTCAGCACCGCCTGTAATGAAGTGTCTTTTAAACCGTCACTGCCCAAACTGAGAATATAGGTGAGTGCACGGATGTTTGTAAGAAAATTACCGTAAAAACTGCGCATGCGTCCGATACTTTCAGGTGTGTTGGTCACAAACGAAAACTCTCCGTTATGCTTGATCAGACTCCCTTGCGGCAGATAAGGAATCAGTGAACTCTTGCATCCGACCGGACCGCTGCCCGGACCGCCGCCGCCGTGCGGCGTAGAGAATGTTTTATGGAGGTTGAGATGAACAACATCGAATCCCATATCACCGGGACGGGCGATACCCATGATCGCATTTAAGTTAGCTCCGTCATAATAGACAAGTCCGCCGGCAGCATGGACTAAACGGCTGATTTCTTCGATATTCGGATCGAACAGTCCGAGTGTATTCGGGTTTGTCAGCATCAAAGCTGCCACTTCGTCATTCAACAGTTCTTTAAGAGCGTCAAGATCGACTCCGCCTTCGGAATTGGAAGCAACACTGATAACTTGATATCCGGCCATCGCAGCAGAAGCAGGGTTAGTACCGTGGGCAGAATCCGGAACAATGACTTTTGTTCTCTTCAGATCGTTACGATGTGCATGATAAGCGTGGATCATCAGCATGCCGGTGAATTCTCCGTGAGCTCCGGCGGATGGTTGCAATGTGAATGCATTCATGCCCGTAATCTCACACAAGCTCTCTGACAGAAGTTCCATGGCACGCAGTGCGCCCTGAACGGTTGAAATAGGTTGGAGTGGGTGAATTTGAGTAAAACCCTCCAACGCAGCGCATTCTTCGTTTAAACGAGGGTTATATTTCATTGTACAAGAGCCGAGCGGATAGAATCCGTTATCGACCCCAAAGGCATTACGTGATAATTCGATATAATGGCGCACCAAGTCGATCTCCGCTATTTGAGGTAAACGCAGCGGTGCTTGACGCAAAAAATCTTCACTGAAATCGACTTGTTTGACATCCAATTCGTCGAGTGTGACCGTAATACGTCCCGGTCGGCTTTTCTCGTAGATCAGTTCACTCATGCGAGGACCTCCTTCAGAATCAAAATGGTTCGATCGATATCATGTTTACTGACTGTTTCGGTGCA
>Ga0209123_1002561_pt1 | contig 15106 bp, 15 predicted proteins | sample BarGraIncu00431A_FD_184500 | JGI IMG/M metagenome (GOLD analysis project Ga0209123, IMG submission 184500) | Arctic peat soil microbial communities from Barrow, Alaska, USA - Barrow Graham LP Incubations 004-31A (SPAdes) (version 2) | ecosystem: Environmental > Terrestrial > Soil > Wetlands >...
AAGTTAATTTTTATAATGATAAAAACAGAATTGCAGGATCAGCAGATGTATTAATATCAGGAATAGCAGCTGGTGAAACAAAACCTTTTTCAATGACTACAATGGGAGACTTAACAAAAAATACACATGAAGTTAAGGTAGAATTTATAAAATAAGATATTAAATTTGTAAAGAGTATGTTAAGATTTTTTCTTGACTTACTCTTTTTTTTGAGTGAAATATATATTATAATTAATAAAATATGAGATTAAAATGTATATCATTCTAGCAAATATGAAAAAATTTACCAACTTTAGTCAACTAAAAGAGCGGGAATATTTAGCGTTTACTATATTTATTGGTCTAACACTACAGTAGGATTTAAACCAGTAATAGAAGTAGATAATGCACTTTGAAATAAAAATGAATTTTCATTAAATATGTTTGTATATTTAATAATAAATAGAATATAATATTAAATATGTATAATAATTATTGTATAATAATTTTATAAAATTAGGTTTATATACTTGAAAAAATCATAAAAATGTGATATATTGTAGATAGGAGATGATTGAATATGGATTTTATGAAAAAAATAAATGAACTTTCAAAAAAAGTTGGAGACGGTGTAGCTGATACATATAAAACTGTAGCTGATAAATCAGGAAAACTATTTGAAGAAGCTAAAGTTAAAATAGCAATTTCAGATAAAGAAGCAAATATTGAACAAGCATATATGTTAATGGGTAGAACTGTTTATGATGTATATTCTAAGGGTGAAGATGTTGGAAAAGCTTTTAATAAAGAGTGTAAGACAATTGATAAAATAAATGTAGAAATTGATGAAATGAATAAAATAATATTATTTAATAAGAAACTAAGAAAATGTGATAATTGTTTCGAAATAATTGGAATTGAAAGTGTATTTTGTGAAAGTTGTGGAGAAAAACAAAAATCAGTTAAATTAAAAAAAGCTGAAGCAAAAGAAGAAGTTAAAAAAGAAGTAGCAGTTGAGCGTGTATGTCCAACTTGTGGATGTATTTGTGATGAAAATGCTAAATTTTGTCCGAAATGTGGATATAAATTTAATTAGTTATATTAAATTATAATATAAAAATGTAGGAAAGGTTACTTTTCCTACATTTTTCGTATGTTTACATAATTGTGACTTATATCTATTATTTTCTCTGCATATACTTGACTTTTGTAATTTAAAATGTTATTATTAAATAAGTAAAAATATTATATCCTAACTTTAATAAGAAAGGTGGTTTGAAAGATGGAAAAAAACGAAAAGAACAAAAAACTTATATGTTCTATATGTGAAAAAAAAGTACTAAAAAACCCTAGCATTTCTGGCAAACCATATGCAGTCCGGTTAATTGACCCCATTATCTGCGATATATGTTCGCAAGTTTTAGCAAACAAAGATGATGAAAATCAGTCAAAACTGGAAGCAAAAAGTCATGCAATTCTTATTAATAAATCTTCAAAACAAAAACCTAACGTAGAAAAAGCGACAGCCGAAAGTGTTAATACTATTGAAGATATTAATTTGAATGACCTAATTGCTACTGTAAAAGCTGTTATTAAAGGGCAAGATGATCAAGTTGAAACAATAACAACTGCAATTTTTAAAAATCATATGATTGCTAGTCCAGAACTTAAATCTAATCTTATTATTCTTGGCGATTCTGGTAGCGGTAAAACTGAAATTATTAAAATCCTTGCAAATGAATTCAAACTACCGTATATTATTGCAGACGCTACTAGATACACCGAAGCTGGTTATACAGGTGCAAATGTTGATGAGATGATTAAAGATCTTTGTATGCGAGCAGGAGACAATATTCTAAAAGCAGAAAAGGGTATACTTGTGATAGATGAAGGTGATAAAAAGGGATTTGTTGGTGGAAACGGCAGAGATGTCAGTGGAGAAAATGTTTTGTTTTCATTACTAAAGATACTTGAAGGCACTCTAGTACCTGTAACTAATGGTTATGGAGATACTGTAGGTATGTTTGATACTTCTAAGTTAACGGTAATATTTATAGGTGCATTCCCAAATCTTGTTGCGATTCGTGAGAAAAGACTTAAGCATAAGGGAATAGTTGGATTTGTTAAACAAGAAACTGTTATTACTAATATGAGTCCTGAATATATTGCAGATGATTTTATAGAAGGTGGATTTCCAAAGGAATTTATTGGTAGGTTCGATATAGTTGTAGAATTAGATAAACTTATCTTAAAATATTACGAGGAAATCATAAGAGATTCTAAAAAATCTATATTTTTTAGTTATATTAAAGCACTTGAAGAAAAAGGAGTTGAAATTGTTTATATCGATGATATAATTAGTGAAATCGCCATCAAATCAGAAAAACTTAATATTGGTGCTAGAGGTATAAAAAATGTAGTGCAAAATATGTTCAAAAATATTATGTCCAAAGTATTAAAAGATGATAAAAAATATACTAAATGTAATATTAGTAAGAGAACGGTACACGATTCTACTGATTTTATTTTGATTTAAAAAACTTAAAAAGAAATAATTTCATTAAGATATATGATGATTTCTGTATAATACAGGAGTCATTTTTTTATTTAATTTTAATAAAATACTATAGTTTAATATCTGCGAAAAACAAAAGGTGAAACTTATTTAAGTTTCACCTTTTGTTTTTTAAATTTTAATTAAATTATTTACTCTTTAATTATTACATCATGAGCCCCGCCTTCGCGAATTGTTATATCTGATACCAGACGTAGTATTGCTTTTTCATGTAGTTCCATGATTGAAGTAACTCCACAATTACACATTGTTGATTTCATTTTTGCTGTTAATATATCGAGATTTTCTACGATAGATCCAGCATAAGGAACGTAGGAATCCATACCTTCCACGAATTTTAACCCATTTAATTTTTCTCCAGAATCATATCTTTGCCAGTTTTTAGCCTTACTAGATCCTTCGCCCCAATACTCTTTTAAAAACGATCCGTTCTTTTGTATTTTTTCACCGGGTGCTTCGTCGCACTTTGCAAAATATCTTCCCATCATTACGAAATCTGCTCCCATAGCTAATGCTAAAAGAATATGATTGTCCATAACGATACCGCCATCTGAACATATTGGAATGTATCTTCTAGTCTTTTTAAAATATTCATCTCTAGCCTTAGCAACTTCAATAATAGCTGTTGCTTGACCACATCCAATACCTTTCTGCTCTCTAGTTATGCATATTGAACCTCCACCAATACCGACTTTGATAAAATCTGCTCCAGCATCCACAAGATAATCGAATGCTTCAGCATTGATAATATTTCCTGCACCGATTTTGACCTTATCTCCATAGTTATCTCTTACAAATTTAATCACGTCACTTTGCCACTCGGAAAATCCATCCGAAGAATCTATACATAAGATATCCGCTCCAGCAGTTACAAGTGCAGGTATTCTTTCTTTATAATCAACTGTATTTACACCTGCACCTACCATATACCTTTTATGCTCATCAAGCATTTCATTTCTATTACCAGTATGCATATGGTAGTCTTTTCTAAATACAAGCGACTTTAAATTACCCACATCATCAATTATTGGCAGGACATTTAGTTTATGTTCATAGATCATAGTATTAGCCTTTGTAAGATCAATACCTTCTCTTCCACAAACTAAATTTTGTATAGGAGTCATAAATTCAGTTACAGGAGTTTCGTTTTTTGTGTGCCCTAACCTGTAATCTCTGGAAGTTAGTAACCCTAGTAATTTACCACTAGATGTTCCATCTTCAGTTACTGCCATAGTAGAATGACCATTTTTGTTTAGTAACTGAATAACATCATTAAGCGAACTAGTAATATTAAGATTTGAATCACTTAACACAAAACCCGCCTTGTATTTCTTTACAGCTGAAACCATTGCAACTTGATCTTCTATTGATTGAGAAACATAAATGAAAGAAAGTCCGCCGTATTTTGCTAATGCTATAGCCATTTTTGTTCCTGATACAGATTGCATAATTGCAGATACAGTAGGAATATTTAAAGATATACTTGGTGTTTCGCCTTCGTTATACGCAACAATTGGAATTTGCAAACTTACATTTTGAGGAATGCATTGCTTTGTTGTAAGTTTTGGAATTAAAAGATATTCTTGAAAAGTATGAGAAGGTTCAGTTATAATTTGAGTCATATATATTCCTCCTATTTTATAATAGTCTCTTTTTCATCCGGACCTACACCAATGTATTGAACACTAACTCCGGTAAACGTCTCAATATAACGGATATAAACCTTTGCAGTTTCTGGTAAATCATCATGTTCTGTTATACCACTAGCATCCCAGTTTCCTATAAACGTTTTGTAAATAGGTTTGCAGTTTGCATAATCTGTGGGTACATAACTGATTTCTGTGCCAAAATACTCATAACCTATACATACCTTTATTTCAGGAAGCTTACCAATTGTGTCGATGTGATTAATACATAACCCTGTTATTCCATTTGTATCAACTGCTTGCTTTATCATAACAAGATCTAACCATCCGCATCTTCTTGGTCTACCGGTTGTAGTTCCGTATTCATGTCCAAGTTCTCTAATTAAATCTCCAATTTCATTGTTCTGTTCTGTTGGAAAAGGTCCCTCGCCAACTCTTGATGTGTATCCTTTTAATATACCGATAACATCAGTTATATAAGTTGGACCAATTCCACTTCCGGTACATGCACCACTTGCTATAGGATTAGATGATGTTACATACGGATATGTTCCATGATCTATATCTAAGTACATAGCTTGTGCACCTTCTAAAACAATGTTTTCTTTGTTTCGCATAATGTTGTGTATCATATAAGATGAATCACAGACATGTTTCTTAAGGAAATCTGCATATTCGCTGTATTCTTCCCAAACAGCTTCTACATCAATATTTGGAATACCATTTGCAGCGAAAATACAATTGTTAGTTTTTGCACTGTTTGTGAGCTGTTGAACAAAAGTTTCTTTGTCATACAAATCACATATTCTAACTCCTGTTCTTGAACATTTTTCAGCATATGCAGGACCAATACCTCTTCCGGTTGTACCGATTTTGTTATCACCTTTTAATGCTTCTTGAAGATTATCCAATGTTTTGTGATGAGGAAGAATAACATGAGCCCTGTCACTAATAAAGAGATTATCTGTGCTAAATCCTCTAGCATTGATTTGTGTAATTTCTTTTATTAGAACAGCAGGGTCTATAACAACTCCATTTCCAATTATACATTGTACCTCTTCTCTGATTATTGCCGAAGGTAATAAATGCATTGCAAACTTTTCACCATTTGCTACAATCGTATGCCCAGCATTATTACCTCCTGTACACCGCACTACTGCTTTAGCATCTTTAGCAAGTACATGGGTTACTCTACCTTTACCTTCGTCACCCCATTGGGTTCCTACAAGAATTTTTACACTCATTTTGTTTACCCCTTTCCATAATTAAAATTTTAATTATACTTAAATATTAATATGTGATATTATAGACTACTAATCATTAAATGTCAATACCTACCAAAAGGATTTTTTTGTAATAATTCTGTAAAATATCATCAAAACTATTGACATCATAAGACTTGTAGTGTATAATTAGTGTAAAGTAAAAAACTTTTACACATATTGAGGGGATTATATTGGATGATAATATAGAGTTAGTTGAATTATATGATATATATGGAAAACTACTTACTGTAAAGCAGAGGAAAACTTTTGAGTTATACTATTTAAGTGATTTATCACTCAGAGAAATAGCTGAAAATACTAAAATAACGTTTCAAGCTGTTAGATATAGTTTAGAAGTAAGTAAAAAGTTATTACTAGATTTTGAAAAAGTTGTTAAAATGAATGAATACAAAAAAGGTATTAATAATCTATACGATATGTACAATAAAGAAAATATAATTAATAAAGATATTATGAAAATATTAAACAAATTAAAATAGAGGAGATATGGTATGTTTAACAGTCTTTCAGATAAACTACAAAACATAGTAAAAAAACTAAAAGGACAAACAAGAATAAGTGAAAAAGAATTAAATGAAATGCTTAAAGAAGTAAAACTTGCTTTACTAGAAGCAGATGTAAATTACAAAGTTGTTAAAGAGTTTGTAAATAATATATCAGTAAAAGCTCTTGGCAGTGATGTTATGCAAAGTCTAACACCTGGACAGCAAGTAGTTAAAATAGTTAAAGATGAGCTAACAAATTTATTAGGTGATGGAACATCAAAACTAAATATGTCATCTAATCCACCAACAGTTATAATGGTTATTGGTTTGCAAGGTAGTGGTAAAACTACATTATGTGCAAAGCTTAGTAATTACCTAAGAAAACAAGGTAAAAAACCACTTATGATAGCGTGTGATGTAAATAGACCAGCAGCAATAAAACAATTAGAAACATTAGGAGCTAGTTTAAGTGTACCTGTATATAGTGAAGTTGATAACAAAGATGTTGTTAGTATTGCAATGAACGGTATGAAACAAGCTAGATCTAAATTATGTGATGTTGTTATAGTAGATACAGCAGGTAGATTACAAATTGACGATATATTAATGACTGAGTTAGTAGATTTGAAAAGAGCTATTAAACCTCATGAAATAATGCTTGTAGTTGATAGTATGACAGGTCAAGAAGCAGTGAATGTTGCAGAAAAATTTAATGAAGTTGTTGGTATAGATTCTATAACAATGACAAAATTAGATTCTGATTCACGTGGTGGCGCTGCACTTTCAGTTAAGAGTGTTACAAAAAAACCAATTAAATTTGCATCTGTCGGTGAGAAATTAAGCGATTTAGAAGAATTTTATCCAGATAGAATAGCTTCAAGAATACTAGGTATGGGTGATATGCTTTCTATTATCGATAAAGCAGAAGAAGCTTTCAATGAAACTGAAGCTATAGACTTAGAAAGAAAAATTAGAAAAAATGAATTTACACTTGATGATTACTTAGATCAAATGAAGAAAATAAGAAAAATGGGTTCTTTTAAATCTATACTTGCAATGTTACCAGGAGTACCAAAGGAAATAAAAGATGCTGATATAGATGAAAAAAAATTAGCTAGAATAGATGCAATTATAACATCAATGACAAAAAGAGAAAGACTTAATCCAAAAATTTTAGATGGTTCAAGAAGAAAAAGAATTGCTAAAGGTAGTGGAAATAAAGTTGAAGATATAAATAGATTTATGAATCAATTTGTTGAAATGCAAAAGATGATGAAATCTATGGCAAATGGTAATAATCCATTTGGAAACACAAAAATGCCTAAATTTTAAATAGATTAAACAATTTACATGCATTTGAAGGAGGTGAATTATTAGATGGTAAAAATAAGATTAAGAAGAGATGGTGCGAAAAAAGCTCCTTTCTATACTCTTGTTGTTGCTGATTCAAGATTTCCAACTGGTGGAAGATTCCTAGATAAAGTGGGGACTTATAACCCGATGACTGAACCAGCATTAGTAGAAATAGACAAAGAAAAAGTTTTAGAGTGGTTGAAAAAAGGTGCAAAACCAACAGATACAGCTAGAGCACTTATAAAGAAATCAGGAATTGAAATTTAAGTTTTAAGGAGTAGATATTATGTATAAAGAATTATTAGAATACATTGTTAAAAACCTTGTAAGTAAAGCTGATGAAGTTGTAATCAATGAAGTAGAAGTTGAAAACAGAAAAGTTTTGAAATTAAAAGTAGCTAAAGAAGACATGGGTAGAATAATTGGTAAAGAAGGTAGAATAATACGTTCTATTAGAGAAATTATCTATGCATATGCTATGAAAGATTCAGTTAAAGTTTCAGTTGATATAGAGGAAGTATAAGATATGGATTCTATAAAAATTGGTCAAATTGTAAATACACATGGTTTAAAAGGTGAAGTTAAAATATATCCGTACACTGATGATATAGAAAACATTGCTAAATTTAAAAAAATATATCTTGATCCAGAGCTTAAATTAGAATATGTAGTTAAGGATTCAAAGATTATGAAGAATATGATAGTTTTTAAATTAGCAGGTATTGATAATTTTGAACAAACAAAAAACCTTATGCAGAAGTATATTTATACAAAAAAGGTAAAGATTAAAGAAGAAAACACTTATTACATTGAAGATTTAATTAATTTAGATGTTTATACTGTAGATGATTCAAATGATTTTTCAAAAGCTTTGTATTTCGGAAAACTAGTTAATGTATTTAATTCAGGAGCTAGTGATGTATATGAAGTTAAAACGGAAACTCAAACAGTTTATCTACCTGCTATAAAAGATGTTGTATTAGAAATTATTTTAGAAGAAGGAAAAATATACGTTAAAATAATGGAGGGACTAATTTAAATGATTAAGTTTGTAGTTTTATCATTATTTAATGATATGTTTACATCTTTTTTAAATACTAGTATAATAAAGCGTAGTATAGAAACAGATAAATTATCTGTAGATTTAATAGATATTAGAGATTTTTCTGAGTTTAAAAATAAAAAAGTAGATGATACTCCTTATGGTGGTGGCAGTGGTATGGTTATATCAGCTGAGCCAATAGCTAAAGCTATAGATTATGCTATTTCTTTAATAAAAAACTTAGAATGTGAAATAATATATATGTCTCCTAGAGGTAATTTACTCAACTATAACATGTGTAAAGAATTTTCTGAAAGTTGTAGTAATAAAGCATACATATTAATATGTGGGCATTATGAAGGAATTGATGAAAGAGTATTAGAAGAGTATAATATTAAAGAAATTTCAATTGGTGATTATGTATTAACAGGTGGAGAAATAGCAGCGATGGTATTTATTGACTCTGTTACAAGATTAGTGCCAGGGATAATAACTTCAGGATCTTTAATAAATGAATCTCATACTAATAAACTTTTAGAATACCCTCAATATACTAAACCTAGTGTATTTAGAGGTAGAGAAGTTCCTGAAGTACTTCGTTCAGGTCATGATAAAAATATAACTGAATACAGAAATAAAAAGTCTTTAGAGCTAACTTTAAAAAATAGACCAGACTTACTTAAGTAAAATTTAAATAAAAAATCAAACATAAAAGGAGGGGAAATTAGAATGGACATAATTAAAGCTATAGAACAAGAATACATGAAAGAAAACGTAGATAAATTTGATGTAGGTGCTACTGTAAAAGTATACGTTAAAATAGTTGAAGGAACTAAAGAGAGAATTCAAATATTTGAAGGTACAGTTATAAAGAGACAAAACGCAGGTTTAAATGAAACTTTCACAGTTAGAAAAATATCTAACAGTGTTGGTGTTGAAAGAACATTTGCTGTAAATTCACCAAAAATCGAAAAGATTGAAGTTACTAGAATTGGTAAAGCAAGAAGAGCAAAACTTTATTATCTAAGAGATAGAGTTGGTAAATCAGCTAAGTTAAAAGAAGTAAAGAAGTAATATATACTAAGCACCTTATATACTTTATTTGTATAAGGTGTTTAGATATGTGTTAAATTGATGGAGATGAGAATATAATGAATATAAATTGGTATCCTGGGCATATGGTCACAGCTGCTAGATCTATTAGAGAAGATCTTAAATTAATAGACATTGTTGTAGAAGTTTTAGATGCTAGGATTCCTAAATCTAGCCAAAACTATATAATTGATGAAATGGCAGAAGGTAAAGAGAAAATAGTAGTTCTAAATAAATACGATATGGCTGATAAGATAGAAGTTAGTAAATGGAAAAAATATTTTGAAGATAAAGGTATATCTGTTGTACTTACAAATGCTCAAACTGGAGATAATATTTCTAAATTACTAGATACAATAAAAGTTATTGGAACTAAAATATACAAAAAAAAATATGAAAATAAAACAATAGCAATAAAACCTATATTTAGGGTATTAATTGTTGGAATTCCCAATGTGGGTAAATCTACTTTAATCAATAAAATTTCTAAAAAAACTTCAGCAAACGTTGGTAATAAACCAGGCGTAACTATTAGAAAACAATGGATAAGAGTTGGAGATAATGTAGAATTACTTGATACTCCTGGACTTTTATGGCCGAGATTAGAAGATGGTAAAGCTGGTTTAAAACTTGCTCTTACTGGAAATATAAAACAAGAAATATTGGATTTAGAGGAACTATCTGCTGAAGGCGTAAAAATATTAATTAAAAACGAAAGATATAAAATACTTTTCCAAGAAAAATATAAATTAACTGAAGAAGATTTAATTAAAGAAGCTCATGAAATAGTAGAAATAATTGGAAGAAAAAAAGGTTGTTTGATTTCTGGTGGAGAAGTTGATCTTGAAAAAGCTTCGAAAATCTTTCTTGATGATTTTAAAAACGGCAGAATAGGAAAAATTAGTTTAGATAGTGTTGAAAAATAAAGAGGGGAACTAAAATATGGATGATAAAAATTTTGTAAAAGAGTTAACTAAAATAGATGACAATTTTTCTGATTGGTATACAGATGTTATACTTAAATCAGAACTTGTAGATTATGCTCCTGTTAAAGGTTTCATGGTAATAAGACCATATGGATATGAATTATGGGAGAATATACAAAAAGTATTAGATGGAAAATTTAAAGAAACTGGTCATAAAAACGCATACTTCCCTTTACTTATACCAGAATCACTTCTTAATAAAGAAAAAGAGCATGTAGCAGGATTTGCACCAGAAGTTGCTTGGGTAACTCACGGTGGAGAAAACAAATTACAAGAAAGACTATGTATAAGACCTACATCAGAAACTATAATTTGTACTATGTATTCTAAATGGATTAAATCTCATAGAGATTTACCACTTCTAATAAATCAATGGGCAAATGTAGTAAGATGGGAAAAAACAACTAGACCTTTCTTAAGAACATCAGAATTCTTATGGCAAGAAGGCCATACATTACATTCAACACCTGAAGAAGCAATAGAAGAAACATTGAGAATGCATAAAATATATGCGGACTTTTGTGAAGATTATTTAGCTATGCCTGTAATTAAAGGAATGAAATCTGAAAAAGAAAAATTTGCTGGCGCGGATAGTACATATACAATTGAAGCTTTAATGCATGATGGTAAAGCACTTCAATCTGGTACTTCCCATTATCTTGGAACTCATTTTTCAAAAGCATTTGATATAAAATTCCAAAATAAAGCAGGAAAAGAAGAATATGCATACCAAACATCTTGGGGAATGTCAACTAGAGTTATTGGTGGAATAATAATGACTCATGGAGATGATAGAGGTCTTAAATTACCTCCAAATATTGCTCCAATACAAGTAGTTATAGTTCCAATAGCACAACAAAAACCAGGGGTTTTAGATAAAGTAGCAGAACTTAAAAAGGCACTTTCAAGTAAATTTAGAGTTGAATTAGATGATAGAGAAGAATATTCTCCAGGATACAAATTCAATCATTGGGAATTACGTGGAGTACCAGTTAGAGTTGAAATAGGACCTAGAGATATAGAAAATAACAATTGTATTATATTTAGAAGAGATACACTACAAAAAGAAACTATAAGTTTAGATACTTTAGAATCACATATAGAAAAACTATTAGTTGATATACAACAAAATATGTTTAAAATGGCTAAAGAAAACACTGAAAACCATACATTTGAAGCTAGAAGTTTAGAAGAATATATCAATATATTTGAAACTAAACAAGGTTTTGTTAAAATGATGTGGTGTGGTGATGTAGCATGTGAAGATAAAATAAAAGATCTTACAGCATCTACAATTAGATGTATTCCATTTGAAGAAGAACAGTTAGATACTAAATGTGCAATATGTGGAAAAGATTCAAAACATATGGTATATACTGCAAGACAATATTAAGGTTATAATATGTAGTAAAGGTCGCTTATTTAAAATAAGTGGCTTTTATTATTGTAAAGTAATGTCATAGGCAAGATATACATTAAAAACACTTTATTTAATTCAACAAATGTGATATAATATAGAAAAAATATTGACGTCCTAAAATAATTTTGAGGAGGTATGTATTGTGGAGTATGTAGAAATGAAAAATAAGATTGATAAATATATTATTTCTAATTCAAGCAAGATCTTTTCAGAAGGATCAAGTTTTGAAATATCAGAAATGATTCTGTCAATTCTTGATCCTGAAAACAAGTTAGATATACAAACTACTCGGCAAATGTTGAAATGCTATGAATTAATAAACGAGAAATTAAAAGAAGGCCAAAAAAAGATTTATACTAATCTAGATGTAAAACTATGTAAACTTGAAAGTCAGATAGATAAACTTACAGATTTATTCGATATTGAAGCCGTAATACAGGAAGTAACAGATATAGTAATTAATAATAATCTTGTTGTTTATAATAACATGTTAGCAGCAAATATATCTTGTTATTCAATTACTATTAAAGCCGCCGAAAGATGGGAATTAGAGAGAATAGAAGATAACCTTTGTAATAAAGCATATAATCTTTTGGTAGCACTTGAATACAGAAACATGCAACTTGGTAAATATAAACTTAATAAAAAGTGCCTATACGATTTAATGAGTAACCTAATTAAATATGATAAATTGATTAATAGAAAAAATACTATGTATGAACCAAGGTTACCCTTCCGTCTTTATGATAAAATCAGAGATGTTATTATATTTCCAATGGGATTTAACCTTAATAGATTATGGAATTCATGTGCAAGAGATGGTGTTTATTATATGTCAATTGCAATGTGCGAAGGCAAATCTGCGCGTTGCTTTACAAGAGGATATAATATTTTTGTTAGTGCACTACTAAAAAAGGATGTACGTAAAAAAGTTAAAAAGAAATGACTAATCAAATATTAATATATTATTAAATGATCTTTGTAGAAATACAAAGGTCTTTTTTCTCGTTGTATCAACTATACTACTTTTTATTCTAAAATTAGTGCTTAAAATATAACATAAATATTTGATTCCTTGTTTCATCTAATATATAATTGTTTTAAAAGGAGATCAAATGGAATATGTATGGCTTAGTATATGTGTTAAACTAGATTATTTAACATATATAAATTTACTTAAAGTATTTAATGATGTTAAAGATATATATGTTAATACAAAAGATAAAGATAAATTTTTAAAGATATTAAGATTAAATTGTATACATATAAGTTATAGTATTTTTTGTGATTTAGTTGATTTAGAATTAAAGGTTAAATCTATAGAGTTGTATCAAAGTTTATGTGCAAAGGATATCAAAATAATTAATATTCACTCTAAATATTATCCTGTACACTTAATAAATGTTTTTAATCCACCATTAGTCATATTTGCAAGTGGTAACTTAGCATTATTAAAAAACAAGATGGTATATACGTATAATTCGAATGATTTTAGTGTTACTTATAATAAAAAATACTATGAGTTTTATGAATCTATGAATGAAAATAATATTTCTATAGTTAGTGATGCATTAACTGAATATAGTACTATAGTATATTTACCATATATTAAGAAGATTGATAGAAAAGATATTCTAGTTATTTCAGATAAATTAGATGAAAACGCATTAATTAACTATGAGTATATAACTGGAATGTCTGACTGTTTATTTATACCTGAAGCAAGTTATAACATAAAAGCTGCAATGATTGTAGATTTAATATTAGAGCAAGGTAAAGATATATTAGTTATTCCAGGAAGTATATACAATAAAGAAACGTATTTTTCTAATTATTTAATCAAAGATGGTGCAATATGTATAACCTCAAAAACAGATTTGTTACAATATTTAAAATAAATTGTGTGTATTCTTTAATTATATTAAATAATTTAATTAAACTATTCATAAAAAAGCTTTGCTATAATATATTGTATTAAAGTATTTTATGGAGGTATTAAAATGGAGAGAAGAGATATATACAAAGACATTGAAGCTAGAACAGGTGGGGACATATATCTAGGTGTTGTAGGTCCTGTAAGAACAGGTAAGTCAACATTTATTAAAAATTTTATGGAGATGTTTGTTATTCCAAATATTGAAAATGAATACAAACAGGATAGAGCAAAAGATGAATTACCACAAAGTGCAGCAGGTAGGACAATAATGACTACGGAACCAAAATTTGTTCCTAATGAATCTGTTGAAATAAAACTTGATAATAATGTTAGACTTAAAACTAGATTAGTTGATTGTGTTGGATACTTAGTTAATGATAGTTTAGGATATATGGAAGGCGATTTACCACGTATGGTAAAAACACCTTGGTCTCCTGAAGAAATGCCATTTGCAAAAGCAGCTGAAATTGGAACAAAAAAAGTTATATCAGATCATTCAACGATTGGTCTTGTTGTAACTACTGATGGTAGTATAACAGAAATCGACAGAGACTCGTATGTAGATGCAGAAGAGAGAGTAATAAGAGAATTAAAAGAGATACATAAACCTTTTGTTATAATGCTAAACTCTATGCATCCATATAGTGAGGAAACTAAAAAATTAACTAGGGATTTAGAAGAAAAATATGATGCGCCAGTAATAGCTACCGATGTTTTGAATTTATCAGAAAAAGATGTATCTGGAGTATTTGAAAAAGTACTTAGTGAATTTCCAATAACAGAGATAGGATTTAAAATGCCTAAATGGTTTACTGTGCTTGATTTTAATCATTGGCTTAAACAAGATATGATACGTATTGTAAAAACATCTTTTGATAAAGATTATTCACTAAGAGAAATAAATGATGTTGTATCTAGAATATCTAATGAAAATGAAATGATAGATAGAATTTTAGTAGATAGTGCAAAAATGGAAGATGGAAGTATAAAAATTGGTATCGAAATAAATTCCTCAATGTTCTATAAAGTATTAAGTGAAGTTTCAGATTTTGAAATAACATCTGATGGTGATATATTTAAAATTATGAAAGAATATGCAAAAACTAAAAAAGAATATGATAAGATTGCTGTAGCTCTTGAAGAAGTAAGAATAAAAGGATATGGAATAGTAACTCCACAGATGGATGAACTTAAATTGGAAGAACCAGAGATAGTTAAACAAGGAAGTAAATTCGGTGTTAAATTAAGAGCAAGTGCTCCATCGATACATATGATTAGATGTGATGTAGAAACTGAGATTTCACCT
>Ga0209123_1002562_pt1 | contig 15086 bp, 12 predicted proteins | sample BarGraIncu00431A_FD_184500 | JGI IMG/M metagenome (GOLD analysis project Ga0209123, IMG submission 184500) | Arctic peat soil microbial communities from Barrow, Alaska, USA - Barrow Graham LP Incubations 004-31A (SPAdes) (version 2) | ecosystem: Environmental > Terrestrial > Soil > Wetlands >...
TCTGAGGATACGGGTATCGATCCACGCCTTCTAGCATTGGCTGATGAACACTTAAAAATTCCAATCCTCGGAAAGATCGAATCGCTCAATGTTTCAGTTGCTGCCGGACTGTTGATTTATGAGGTGATCAGGCAAAGAGGATTGGCAGATCAGAATGTTTGATGTCTGTTTATTTGTAAATCGCTCCATCAAGCTAACCTTATCGCTGATGGGATGACTTTGGCACTCCAATGATCGTTAAGAATTTATTAACTCAGAATAATTTATCAACGCAAAGATAATGTTACCTTTGCGGCCCTTAATTATTAAGATATTATACAAAGAGAATGATCACTGTTTCAAATTTGGCAATTCAGTTCGGTAAAAAGGCACTTTTTGCAGATGTTAATTTAAAGTTCAACCCTGGCAACTGCTATGGAGTTATTGGTGCTAACGGGGCCGGAAAATCTACCTTACTAAGGATCATTTCGGGTGACTTGGAAGCAACCCATGGTTCAGTAATGATGGGACCAGGTGAACGCTTGTCTGTTTTGAACCAGAATCACCATGCTTTTGACGATCATACCGTGCTTGATACGGTGCTAATGGGACACAGGGAAATGCTCCGTGTAATGAAGGAAAAGGATGCTCTTTATGCCAAAGCCGATTTTACGGAAGCTGACGGTCTTTTGGCCGCCAAACTAGAAGACGATTTTGCCAACATGAATGGCTGGAATGCCGAAAGTGATGCTGCCAATCTTCTAAGTGGTTTAGGAATTAAGGAAGCCATGCATTATACCCTGATGAAGGACCTGAACGGCAAAGAAAAAGTTCGTGTGCTTTTGGCTCAGTCATTGTTTGGTAATCCTGACAATCTTTTGCTCGATGAGCCTACCAACGACCTTGACCTTGAAACCGTACTTTGGCTAGAAAACTATTTGGCCAACTGCCAGAATACGGTGATCGTCGTTTCCCATGATCGTCACTTTCTTGATAATGTTTGTACCGATGTAGTTGATATAGACTTTGGAAAAGTTCGTGCTTTCTCAGGAAACTATACTTTCTGGTACGAATCAAGCCAGCTGGCACTTCGCCAGCAAGCTAATGCCAATAAAAAGGCTGAGGAAAAAAAGAAGGAATTGCAGGAATTTATTCAGCGGTTCAGCGCCAATGTGGCCAAGTCGAAACAAACCACCAGCCGCAAAAAGATGATCGAAAAACTGAAGATTGAAGAAATTGAACCTTCTACTCGCCGCTACCCCGGAATCATTTTCCAACAGGAACGTGCAACTGGCGATCGTGTGTTGACTGTCGAAAACCTCTCCTATGTTCAGGATGGCGAAGTGCTGTTTAAAGACATTTCATTTACCATCGAACGTGGCGACAAAGTGGTGTTTATGGCCAAAGAAAACCGTGCAGTTACTGCCTTCTTCAAAATACTGAATAAAGAAATTGAAGCAACCACAGGGTCTTTCGAATGGGGAGTTACCATCTCAACGGCCTACCTGCCCAACGACAATTCGGAGTTCTTCACCAAAAACCAAACACTTTACGAATGGTTGGGTAATTACTCTACGGACACGAGTGAGAACTTCCTTCGCCAATACCTTGGTAAAATGCTGTTCACAGGCGATGATTTACAAAAGAGTGCCAAAGTGCTCTCTGGAGGCGAAAAGATGCGCTGCATGATTGCCAAAATGATGCTTGCTCACCCTAATACTGTCATTATGGACCACCCTACCAATCATTTGGATATGGAGTCTATTCAGGCTTTTAACAACAATATGAAAGTATATCCGGGGCAAGTATTGATGGCCGGTCATGATCACGAGTTTATTGAGAGCGTCTGTTCAAGGGTCATCGACCTGACACAACGCGGAACCATCGATAAATACATGGACTTCGAAGAATACCTCACCGACGAGAAAATCAAAGCCCTTCGCGAAGAAAAATACAAATAGTTTAAAATTTTAATTAAACTGCGCCGACGACATTAGGTTCATCATTGCAGTTGAACTTCACTTTATAAAAAAGCCGTCTCAGGATAATCCTGAGACGGTTTTTTATTCTTCAACATCTTCCTGACAATCTCAATAAATAAAATCGAGAACATAGGCAAACCGATAAAAATTGGAGAACTGCTTCTTAGATCGGAAATAATGGCTGAATATGCCTATTTCTTTTGAACTATTTTCTTAAATCCATACACTACAAGCACCACAATTAAAACAATGAAACTGATGGTAGTAAGTAAACTCTTAAGTACGGTGAAAAAACTGGTGATTTGAACTGCAGAAGCGGAAAGTTTAGGATAGGTCACCAACAGGTTAATGATACCTAAATTCTCCAAATAATCAAACAGGCCAGCCAAAATCGGAAGTATACACAAGTAAAAAGACTCAGCCTTTAAATGATGAATTTGATTTAAAAGATTTGCTATTAGTAAACAATAAGTAATGCCAAAAAGGAATGGATAGATCAAATCGACCGGAATCTGATTGTACAAATAAGCACTTCTCCCAGCAACACTTAATTTATCAAGTAATAAGCCGGCATATTTAGTATCGTAACCCATTGGCATCAAATCAAATATTTTCATCCCACTTGAAAAACCCATCACGTTTGGAATCGTGACCAATAGCATAAAGCCATAAACAAGGTTTGTCAAAATGAATAGAAACAAAATTTTCTTTCCTTCTATATTTCTGTAAACCAATTCCTTTATGTGAAAATTTAACCTTCTTATCAGTAAACGCATTGGTAAATAATTTTATTGAATCTTATTGTTTCGCTTTAATTATAAGTTTACTGTCAATAAGCCATTGTTGCTAAACAAAAACCGCTGACAATTTACGAAATCAATCTCGTTTATTGCTTCTGAAACCAAATAATTTATCAATGTTTTTTAGCCCTTAATTTATATTGTTTATATTACTTACAATGTATTTATATTCAATCTGTTGCATTTCAGATCAATGATGAAAAATAGTTCAATAACTCTCAGCACTCATAACTCTATCAAGATTAGACAGAAAATAAAAAGACTCTCAGCAAGAAATGTTTCTTTCTGAGAGTCTATTTTGTCTTGCCGCCTTCAACATTTAAAAACTTCTGACAATCTAATTTGAATTTTTATCGCCTTTGAACTAATCAAAATTGCCAAATGATCACGGCTAACTATCTTTTCTTTTCGAATGATTTAATAGCATCCTTTGCACTTACGTTCTCGGGATCTAGTTCAAGGAGCTTTTTCCAATAATCGATGGAATTGGCTTTATCATTTTTAACGTAGTAATAATATCCGAGATAAGAATATACTTCAGAAATTTCCTTTTTGTATTTCACCGGATCTAAAATAAGAATTTCCAAGGCTTTTTCATAATAAGGTTTTGCAAGTCCAAGAGTAACATTGTTATCAATTATTGCACTGACCCTGGCCCTCCAGAAGGTACCCAGATAAGATGTTGGAGCCAATTCTTCCACCTTGGCAAACAACGAATCTGCCTGATTGCAATATTCAATTTGTTTGACAGAATCTGCTTGCTGTTTTATCGGATCGATAGTAGTTACCAACGAATCCTTTTTTGCACTCAGACTGCTGGCCATTGAATAATATGCTTTTCCTAAATTGTAATAATCTGCAGCTGACAGATTTGGTTTCTTCTGAAAATATTTACTACTGTATTGAAGTCCAAGTTCATATTTTTTTAGTTTATTGTATGATTTGGAAATATCATCATATACCTGAAATTGGGTTGAATCTTTTTTCAATGCCAACATATAAGTATCAATGGCCAGCGAATCATTTCCTGAAGCGCTCAACATTTTGCCGTAGTAAGAATAATCATCTGTTAGAATTTTATCTGGTGGAATGAGTTTAAAGAACTTATCCATCACTGCCTTCCCATTGACCAAATCCTTGGTTTCATAACTGATATAACCTACCAACCGGAGCAATACATAATCGTTAGGATTCTTTTGTAATAGCTTATCAATCAATTCACGCGCCTTATCATACTGTTTGTTGAAAAACAGACTATATGCATAATGAGTGACATCATTATCAGGGGGAGTAATATTATTGTAATAAATATCAAAATTTTTGATCGCATCTACATATTTTTGATTACCGTAATACAATTCACCCAAAGCCTTATAGGCAAACCAGTATTTTGGATTTATTTCAAGGGCCTTGGTGAGATATCCAATGGCCTGTTGAGTATTGCGAGTCGAAACCATGATGTCTGAAGCATATAAATAGGCTTGCAGGTTGTTTGGGTCAAAGTAGATAGACCTGTCGAAATTTATAGCTGCTTCACTGGTGTTGGATTCGTCAAGATTGATCAATCCATTGAGAAAAAATGCGGCTGCATTCTTTGCATCGATGGCAATGGCCATGGCAAGGTAACGCTTGGCTTCAACCAAATTTTTAGGAGTTTTCTCATAGTAAAATTTCGCGATGGAGACAATAGCACCCACGTCCTTCTTAGATTTTTTAATGGCGTCTTTAAAATATCCTTCAGCAGCAACTACATTGGAAGCAAGGCTTACCTTACCCAACCCTGCATAATTATAGGCGTAAGATGAACTGGCATCAACTCCATTCTGATAAAATACTTTTGCAGAATCCATTTTGCCTGTTTGAAAGTAATATTCGCCCATTCCATAAAGAGCAGCTGGATCTTTAGGATCGGATTTCAGTAATCCGGCAAAAATTTGCTTAGCTGCACTGTATTCTTTCTGGTTTAGTTTTGCGAAACCGTCATTAACATTTTGAGCGTTGACGATTCCAACCATAAGGAATATAATTACTGAAATAAAAGTTAATTTCCGTTTCATCTGTTTATAATTGTTTTTTTTAAATTGTCACATGTTAATTGCCACTCCCGTCTACTCGGGATTTTGCAGCGTCCCGTATACTCGGAAGGGATTGTTTCAACTATTATTCTTTTTTAATTGTAATCAATCTTTGAAAATCATTTTCAGGTTTTAATCCGCAACGAAATATAATTTTCTGACCACGTTCGCTCGTAAGGTGTGCCAAAAATCCCCGTGCCAAACTTGCCGACGGGTCGGTATAAATGGCATAAACCTTCCTGATTAAGGGATAGGTATTATTGTAAATACTGCTCACTGAAGGCACATAACTTCTGGGTTGGCCTGCAGTTGGCACAGTAGCTGAAACTGCTACAAAACTTACTTTTGTCAGCAACTCCTGAACTTTCATATTTTCAAATTCGCTTAACCAGTTATAACCAATAAACCCAATGGCATTGGGATTGGCAGTGATCATTTCAATCACCTTCCGGCTATCTCCTGCAAATTTAATATCTCCTGATATCTTATTGTTTAGGTTTAATTTTTCATTCAAATAACGAATAACCCCTGAGGCTTCTGCATCATAAACCAATTGGATACTTCCCGATTTACCTGGAACATTCAACTGGTTCCAATCTGTGATACTACCCGACATGATCTGTGCAATCTGGACGGTTGTTAATGTAATGGCTTTATTATCAGCCTGAACAATCAGTGCAACGGCATCATAAGCCAGTGGAATTGATTCAGGAAGAATTTGCTTTGACTTTAAAAAGTCATTTTCTTTCTGATTCAATGGTCTGGTTACAATGGCTAATCTGGTTTTCTCCTGAAGCAAAAGATTGATGGCATCATACTCAGATAAATACTTACAGTCCACGGTGGCATATTTATAGAAACCCTGGAATACAGCCAATTCAGCCTTCATCATTGGCATCAAAGCCTCGTCGGCAGCTATTACTACCTCTCCGCTTAGCATCGATTCAGGAATCGTATTCTTCGACCTATGACACCCTGTAAATAAAAAGAGTATCAAAATCAAATGCCATTTACTCCATTTCATCCTGATCCTCCTTTCGCAATTGATATTCCTTGTAAGCCCTATAACCTCTAAACAGGCCATAGGCTATCACTACCACTCCAAAGAGTGAAAACCTTATGTCAGGTTCCCCCTGCCCAACTGAATATTTCAGTAGCACAAGGAACCCAAGCACAAGATATAAACACACAACACATAAACTTAAAAAATATTTAGGGATTCTAAGTTTCATTTTCTTATTGAAGAACAAAATTGATTGGAATCGTATAGCTAACCCTTACAGTTTCACCGTTTTGTTTACCCGGTATCCATTTTGGCATCGCCTTGATAACCCGAACAGCTTCCTGATCGAGCGCCGAATCAACACCACGGAGAACCTTTACATTGGATATACTACCATTCTTGTCGACTACAAAATTTACAAAAACTTTTCCCTGAACGCCATTTTCTGTGGCAATTCGTGGATATTTCACAGCTGTACTTAAATACTTACGCAAAGCGTCTTCACCACCAGGGTATTCAGGCATCTGTTCTACGATCGTATAAGGAGCTGATTCTTTTTCTTCCCCGACAAGAGTTTTGTTGAGTTCGTCAATATCAATACCCTTTTCTTCATCGGTACCTTTAACATCCTGAGTTGAGATATTTATATCCGTTTTGGTTAGTTCCTCCTGGGTTTTGATCTGTTCATCTTCCTGAACTTCTTCATCAGGCTTGATCACAGGAGGCGTAAATTTAATGGACGATTTCAAAGGTGGTGGCGGCTTTTCAACTTCGATTTTTGGTTGCTCTACCTTTTTAATAATCTCAATATTCGATAGGGTGGTTACGACATCATCCCGGTCCTTGTTTTTTGCAGTAATTTGTGTGTATAAAATTGGCAACCAAATTACTAAAGCAAAAAATACCAGGGCAGCAATAATTCCCCATTTATGACGACGTGAGCTATCTTTCCGAAGTTCGAAAGCTCCGTATTCCTGGTTGCGCTCCTTAAAAAGAAGATTAACCCAGGCTTCATTAAACAAGTTTACTTTTTGAGACATAGACTGTTCTGTATTTTAGGACTACTTCGCAGCGGTGGTCGTTTTAGCCATCAATGCGAGGTCTTCTGGGGTTATATCTACTATTGCATATCGTCCTATATTACATATATTCATCTCGTCGAGAATGTCGACCAGATTTTTATAGTTCGAATCATCTGCAGCTTTGATCATGACAACGGGTGCATTCTTTGAAGCCCTGTATTCCGATAATCTTGTTTTGTAATCTTCTTCATTCACTTTTTTATCGGCCTTATCTTTCTTCAATTGTTCTACCTGTTTCATTACATCATAATTCTTGGTCATCAATACCGTTCGTACTCCTTCCGAAGAATAATCAGTATTAATCAACACTGGTGGGAGACCATTTTCTCCGTTTCCGAAAAAGTAATAGAGCGTGTTATCTTTCCCAAGCAAGATGGTCATTGCCTGTGATGCCTTTACTTTATTTACTTCATCTTCCTGTACCTTGTCTTTCGATGGAACACTGATTTCCATCGTTTGAGGTTTAAGCATCGATGTGGTGAGCATAAAGAAAGTAATCAACAGAAAACCAAGGTCAACCATGGGTGTTAAGTCAACACGGGTTGGATGTTTTTTCTGTTTTTGCTTTTTACCTTTTTTGCCTTCTTTTTCTTGCATTTCTGCCATAGTTCTTTCCTTTCTATTGGTTTGGGTCCTTCTCGAGGCTGGTGATCAAATTATACCTATTCTCTTTGATTTCCACAAGAGTAGCCATTACATCCTTAATTACTTTATAAGGAGTCTGAGAGTCAGCCTTAATAGCAAGTCGTAAATTACTGTTAACTTTCCGGGCTTTTCTTATCCATACCTTAAACTGATTGTTTAATGAATCAGTTGGTATTCCTAATGCAGATTCTTTACTGTCCCTCTCTTCTTGTTTCAAAGCGAGAAATGCTTGCATTCTTTCGATTGGAACTCCCATCATGCCTATTTTGCTATACTCATTCAGTTCCTTTTCAGTAAAACTGATACTGTATGCTTTTCCGACACTGTCAAGTACTTCCCTTCGATCATTCTGCGCATCCAACCCGATGAAAACCTTGCCCTCTTTGTCGATCAATACTGTAAGAATGTCTCTTTCCTGAATTTTAAATTCGGAAATCGACGATGGTACAGCCACAACAATAGGTTCCTTGGCTACAAAATTGGATGTAAGCATGAAAAACGTAAGCAGTAAAAAAGCCACATCGCACATCGCCGTCATATCGACATTGGTGGTCTTTCTGGGTACTTTTACCTTTGGCATTTTTTATCTTGTTTATTGATTCTTAGCTGCAAATGTATTAACAATGGTAAAACCGCCTTCATCAATTGAATAAGTCAGCTTGTCAATTTTTGTAGTAAAGAAATTGTAAAAAATAATGGCCAATGCTGAAGTACCAATTCCCAATGCGGTATTGATCAAAGCTTCAGAAATACCTGCTGCAAGGGCTACTGAGTCAGGAGCGCCGGCATTTGCCAAAGCCGAGAATGCCCTGATCATACCCAGAACTGTTCCCAAAAGTCCAATCAGCGTTGCAAGTGAAGCAATTGTTGACAATACTACCAGATTCTGTTCCAAAGCAGGCAATTCCAAAGAAGTTGCTTCTTCAATTTCTTTCTGAATAGAAACAATCTTTTGATCTTTAGGAAGCGATTTTTCCTTTTCCATTTCCTGGTATTTTACCAGTCCACTCAAAATTACATTGGCTACCGATCCTTTTTGAGTATTACAAGCTGTTTTTGCTTCATCAATTTTACCAACATTTAGTAAGTTGTTGATGCTGGACATAAAATTAACTACCTGACCTTTTCCTGCAGCTTTGCTGATAGCCAGGTAACGTTCAACGGCAAATGCCAAAACTGTGAGCATCAAACTCATAAGAATAGGTACAATTACTCCACCTTTGTAAACAATACCGAAATAATTTCCGGGTAGTGGTACATTTGCATTGCTACCGCCCACAAAATTGGACCCAGAGCCAAAAACAAAATTATAAACAATAATCGCTGCCAATAAGGTTATTGGAATAACTGCCGTAGCGAAGCCTCCAGACAAGCCCTTAGTCGAATTTTTACTTGATTTCATTTTCAATTTAAATTTAATTAATTATAGAAATTATAATATTTATACATTCTCTAACTTGAGATGGCTGCAAATATAGAATTTTCAAACATTTCAAGCAAATAAACCAGTACTGAATTGTCAATTAATATCAGTTCTAAATAGTTTAAACCTCTCAAATTGTTTAATTTTTATCTATTCTGCAGATGAATTCTCCATCAATTCAAAAACAGGTGAACGTTATTTATTTATTAAAATGCAAGTTACTAAACATTTTCTTAATGTAAAAATAATACATCAAAAATAATGCTACAAATATAATAAACCATCACTTAAATATCACAATTGGATACACTTTTGTATTCCAAGCTTCAAACTTATTGACTGTGACAATATTTAGCTGTCGTTTTTCACAGTTTTTGAACCAAATAACAGTAGCATCAGTCGGATTTGCGGTTGATTTAACCCCTCCCACCACCGTAATCTGAACTGTAGTGCCATTGTTAACTTCAAAATAGAATGGTTTCAAATCCGAATTTTCAGCAATGCGCAATTGACTTGGAGGCAATTTAACTTCGGGGGCAGTTTCTTCATATAGAAATTGTGTCGTGTAGCCTTTAATCGTATCCATCCATTGGTTAAGTGTTTTGTAATTGTCAAGTTCAGGCTCATGACCCAATCCCTTGAGCGAAACCAAACGGCTGCGGATACCAAGAATTTTCAACCGGTCATCGATTAATTTCGAACCAAACATTTTATCAACCATCAACCGGTTGATCATCATTGCATTGCGGAACGGATAATCCGTTTCATAGGGAACAATTTCATCAGCAGTTCCATGGATAGATAAAACAGATACCTTTTCATTCCGATCTATAATGTTTACGTCGGCAAGTCCACCCCATAAATTGACAACTGCCTTAATGGTAAACTTTTCCGTATACTTATTGCCAGACTCTTCAATCTTTCTCAGAGAGCCTTCCTTGCTTGCCTGCTTGATCCGTTCGGGTCGTTCATCATTGTCCATAAAGGCCACATTGAGCGAAGCCATAGCACCTGCACTTGTTCCTCCAACATATACCTGGTTGGGGTCAATTCCCAATCCTACAGCATTGTGCGCCAAATACCTAAGGGCTGCATGGGCATCCTGAATAGCCCTGTAAGCGCTCAATTCAACATCACTGGGTGTCAGTTTAAATCCCAACCTGTAGTCGATTGAGGCGACCACATAACCCATTTTAGCCAATGAGTTGGCCAATTCCTGTTCGGCAGCAGATTCCTTACTGCCAATGTAAAATGCACCTCCGTGAATGAGCATCACCAATGGCCGGTTTTTGAATTCATCGGTCTTGGGCCAGTAGACATCCAGTTTCAGGTCAAGCAGTTCAGGATCATTGAAGGCCTTGACCAATCCCTTTCTTAAAGTGGTGATATACGGGTCGTTGGAATAGGGTGAGCGGGTCCAGTAACCCATGGCCTTGCCATATAAAAGATCACGCTTTACTTCCACTGCATTAAAAATTTCTTTCTGATAACGAGCCGTTGGAACTACAGCTCCTTCATTTCTTCGGATAAAATTAAGGGTGGTCTTTTGTCTCCAAAAGAAGAAAATCCTTTTCTTGTTGAAAAGTGAAAGCGTTCCTGAAAAGTTATCCGTTTTTATGGAAGGTGATTTCATCTTACCCACATACAAATCAGATTGAAAAATCCAATGATTGCCTGTTGTGCTCAATGAAAATGGATGACTTTCCTCAACAGCCCTACCACGATTCAGCACATAATTACCTTTTAAGGATTCAGCATTCGAATCCCCAACGTTCAGTATCATTGGATCGCTTCCAATCTTACCATCATAAACACCCTTTTCAGGAAATGTGTTTTGCGAATAGGCATGTAGACCAATTGTTGAACTAAGACCCAGGATCAGCAGAAAGAGGGAGATAAAATTAATTTTCTCAAACTTCATTGTATAATTATTACTACAAATAATAGTTAAACGAGGATGCTGCTTTTATATTTTGTGCGGTCCTTATTTGAGCTTCAAAATTACTTATATTTATCTGAATAAAGCCAGTTCAATCTAATATTGAGATAGAATAGCAAGATTTACCATTCGATAACTTTACAGAAATCGACTTCCGTATAGACAATTTCACTAATTCGATCAATATCAATCAAAGATATAACTTTAAATTATATTTAAATCCATTTCGAAAAGTCAATTTGCCTTTTGAAGCGTTGAGACCACTCAAGAATCTAAACTTTTATAACTAATTCACTTTACGCAAAAGCTTTACATCGTGTGTCCATTCTGGAATACCCTGTTTCCCTTTTTCCTTATTTACAAAGAGTTACACAGAGGATACACCATTTTTTCATCCTGGGTACCTGGGATGTAATTCTATGTTGACCCCCTGTGACCCCTATGATGATTAAACCAAGGCATCAATTTAGATTCTGTCATTGTTACCCAATTATATTGTGTATATCTTGTGAGTTAATTGTGAGTAGTTTAAGTATTAAAATGGCATATTTAATACTCAATATATACACAATGTATACACAATGTATACACAAGCTACCTTTGTCATATATTTTGAAGCATTCTATCAAGAGGTGATATCAAAGTGGGTACGCATCCAATAGCCTGGTATAATTATCCAATGTAGACTTCCCCACTCCATCATCCATAAATTATTATTGGGTGAATGATCCTCGGGAGCATACCTTATATATACAAGTAAAAATGGAACTTCATTTCAGAGTGCCATTCAATGAAATGAGATTTATCAGGTTCAGAGTATTTTAACTAATAAAAAGATGAATATTTGTTGAAATTCTTTTTTTTATAGCGTAATAGTCTTAATTTTGCGGTTCATTAATTTAATATATAGTCTAACTCATTAATTAATTGATTATTAAATGGTAGAAAAGAACACAGAGGACCTTGAACCCAAGGTAGATCTCGAACAACAGGAAACTGTTGAAACACCGGCAGCGGCAGTTGAAGAAACTGAAGTACCTGCTGTTGAATTACCAGCCGATGTGGAAGAAGAAGTAGTTGAAACACCAGCAGCCGTTGAAGAAGAAGCAGTTGCACCCGCTGAAGTGGAAGCAATTGTTGAAGCACCTGTCGCTGAAGTGGAAGCAATTGTAGAAACACCTGTCGCTGAAGTGGAAGCAATTATAGAAACACCTGTCGCTGTTGCAGAAGAAGTTGTTGCACCTGTAAAGGTGAAAGCAAAGGCTGAACCTGTTGTTGAAGACGAATTTGCAGCTGCTCCAAAGATTGCAAAAAAACCCAAGGCAGCAAAAGTTATGGTCGCCGCATCAGAAGACTTTGACTGGGATGCTTTGGTAAAAGTAGACAAGGGATTCAGCGGAAGAGGCGCTGACGAACTGGGAGCTCTTTATGAAAAAACACTTACTACTGTTCAGGAAAAAGAAGTAGTTGAAGGTAAGGTAATTTCAATGAACAAACGCGAAGTTGTCATTGACATCGGTTACAAGTCGGATGGTATTGTGAGTTTGAATGAATTCCGCTACAATCCTGAATTGAAACCCAAAGACTTGGTTGAAGTTTATATTGAAAGCCTTGAAGATTTAAAAGGCCAGATGATCCTTTCTCACAAAAAAGCAAGGGCGCTGCGTTCATGGGATCGTGTAAACGAGGCTCTTGAAAAAGATGAAATAATCAAAGGATACATCAAATGCCGTACCAAAGGCGGTATGATCGTTGACGTATTCGGAATTGAAGCATTCCTTCCGGGTTCACAAATTGATGTGAAACCGATCCGTGATTATGACATGTATGTTGACAAAACTATGGAATTCAAAGTGGTTAAGATCAACCATGAATTCCGTAACGTGGTAGTTTCTCACAAGGCATTGATCGAGGCAGAACTCGAATTGCAGAAGAAGGAAATTATCTCTAAACTTGAAAAAGGACAGGTACTCGAAGGTACTGTTAAAAACATCACTTCATACGGAGTATTTATTGACCTTGGCGGCGTAGATGGATTAATCCACATCACCGACTTGTCATGGGGCCGTATTTCTCATCCTAATGAGATTGTTACTCTTGATCAGAAACTGAATGTTGTAATTCTTGACTTCGACGATGAAAAGAAACGTATCGCTTTGGGATTGAAACAGTTAACTCCTCACCCATGGGATAGCCTTGGCGCTGAACTGAAAGTTGGCGACACAGTAAAGGGTAAAGTGGTTGTGATGGCTGATTATGGCGCATTTGTTGAAATCGCTGCCGGTGTTGAAGGTCTGATCCACGTTTCTGAAATGTCATGGTCGCAGCATTTACGCAGCGCTCAGGACTTCCTGAAAGTTGGCGATGAAGTGGAAGCACAAATCTTAACACTTGACCGTGAAGAACGCAAAATGTCTTTGGGTATCAAACAGTTGAAGACTGATCCATGGCAAGATATCGACACTAATTTTGGTGTTGGAACAAAACACAAAGCCAATGTACGTAACTTCACCAATTTCGGAGTGTTTGTTGAAATTCAGGAAGGTGTTGACGGCCTGATCCACATTTCGGATCTTAGCTGGACTAAAAAGATCAAACATCCTTCAGAATTTACTTCAATCGGATCTGAAATCGAAGTGATCGTTCTGGATATTGACAAGGAAAACCGTCGTTTAAGCCTTGGACACAAGCAATTGGAAGAAAATCCATGGGATGTGTTCGAAACGATCTTCTCTGTTGATTCAGTTCATGAAGGAACCATTATTGAATTATTCGATAAAGGTGCAACGGTCGCTCTACCTTATGGCGTAGAAGGATTTGCAACTCCACGTCACCTTGTAAAAGAAGACGGAAGTCAGGCAGTGATCGAAGAGAAACTGGAATTCAAAGTCATTGAATTCTCAAAAGCTGCCAAACGGATTATCCTATCTCATTCAAGAGTTTTCGAAGATGAGAAAAAAGCTGAAGAAACAGCAAAAAGGAAAGTGCGTACCAAACCTGAAACAGCAAAAGCTGTAAAAGCGGTGAAGGAAAATGTTTCAGAAAAAACAACTCTGGGAGATATTTCTGAACTTGCAGCTTTGAGAACTCAGATGGAAGCGGACGAGCAGAAAGAAAACTAGTTTTTTGTATATACAAATCCATTGGAATATTAAATAATACAACGATGGATTTTGGAATACAAAGAATTACAGACTATACACTTATAAAAATTCTGGTGGAGAGATTGGAGATCAGCAATGCTCCAATCTTTAAATCAGAATTGGTTGCAGTGAATACTACTTCATTAGTAGAAGCTAAGTTGATTCTGATGGAAAAAGGAAAACAAATAAACTGAACATGTCAGCCGATGTAACGCCTTTTGAACTGACCATACTTGGTACAAGCTCTGCATTACCTACATCAAACAGATATCCAACCGCCCAGGTACTTAATGTACATGGGCGGTTTTTTTTGATCGACTGCGGAGAGGGTACCCAAACGCAAATGCGGAAGTATAAGATTGGATTTTCGAAGATTAACCACCTGTTTATCACCCATTTGCACGGCGACCACATCTTTGGATTAATCGGTCTGATTTCAACCATGGTATTGTTGGGACGTAAAAATGATTTGCATATTTATGCACATTCTGATCTTCAGAAATACTTATCGGCACAATTGAATTTTCTATACGCCGTCGATATTCCCTATCGGATTGTTTACCATCCATTGAATTACAAGGGTGAACAGCTAATTTATGAAGACTCCAAAGTCACGATCTATTCCTTCCCCCTAACTCATAGAATCCCTACTTGTGGCTTCAGATTTGAAGAGAAAGCGGCATTGCCCAATTTGAAGAAACAGAAGATTGAAGAATACAAAATTCCAATTCGTGACCGACAACGGATCAAGGAAGGTGGCGACTTTGTAACCGATGACGGAAAGTTAATTCCTCATTCAGAGTTGACTAACTATCGTTTTAAGGCTCGATCGTTTGCATTTTGCAGTGACACCCGTCTGGATGAATCATATATTGAATCGGTCAGGAATGTTGATTTGCTTTACCACGAAGCCACATTCGCTGACGACAACCATGAACTGGCCACAACTACCTACCACTCAACGGGTAAAGATGCAGCGACAGTTGCATTAAGAGCTCAGGTTGGCAAGTTGCTC
>Ga0209123_1002563_pt1 | contig 15086 bp, 13 predicted proteins | sample BarGraIncu00431A_FD_184500 | JGI IMG/M metagenome (GOLD analysis project Ga0209123, IMG submission 184500) | Arctic peat soil microbial communities from Barrow, Alaska, USA - Barrow Graham LP Incubations 004-31A (SPAdes) (version 2) | ecosystem: Environmental > Terrestrial > Soil > Wetlands >...
GAAATATCGAAGCATATATATGTCATTACCTTCATCGCCAAATACTAATATATCATCGTTGCATAAATAATTCCATTGCACTATTTGTTTTAATGCTTCACATTTATTTACGCTTTTTTTTGAAATCTCAATTTTTCTTTCTTCCACTAAAACTATACTATACTCATGTATTTCATTTAAAAGTGCTTCAAAATATGAACATATATCAAATGCTGAGTCTGAATTTCTAAATGATATTTTTTCAATATTACCTGTTTGGGATAGTTCAATAGCTTTATATTGAGTAATAAATTTAAGCCTACTATTTTTTTTTACAAATTTATGATATGAAAACAAGATAAGTTTGCTTAAAATTTTTTGTTTATTTAATAGCAAGAAATCATTATTTTCATTATAAAATGAAACATTAAACTTGTTTATTTTAACTGCTTTCAATAAATACGATATATCTTGAATACTTAGAAATTCATTTTTTATTTTTTTGTCTGAACTTATGTCCCAAATATATTGTCCATCACAAGAAACTATATAACCAGATTTGAAATCTAACATTTTTAAAGAATGCACGTAGTCCCAAATTTCACTGATTCTTCTTCCCGTAATCAGGACCAAACTTCCTCCATTCTCTTGAAACTTTATAATATAATCTATTGTTTCAGGATCAATACATTTATTGTTTTTTAGCAAAGTACCATCTAAGTCGGTTGCTAATAGTTTTATACTCATTCTGAAACCTCCAATAGCGAATTTACCATTAAATTATCAACACGAAATACTTTCTCAATTTCTTCCGCATAAGCCTCAACCACAATCCGCCTATCAAATTCTCTCTCAACTTTTGCCCTACCAGCTAACCCCATATTCCTTTTTTCTTCATAGCTCAGACCAATAAACTTCTCGATTTTTTCAATCAGATCTTGGCTATTTTGCTGTTCAATGATAAATCCATTTACACCATCATCCACTATCTCCCTACAACCGCTTCTATTAGTCGTGATGAGAGGTCTACCGCAAGCTGCGCTTTCAAGTAGTACATTGGACATACCTTCCGGGTAATATGTGGGATGTATGGTACAATGACACTTTTCTAAGAATACTCTTATATCTCTTTGCATTCCATGATACTCTACAATACCCTTCATCACTTTCAGCTGATCCTCATATGCCTCTTCACAGAATCCAAGTATATGAAATCTTGTATTGGGATATTTCCCTCTAATGCATTCCGCAGCTTCTAAGTACTGATCTATACCTTTTTCTTTCATAATCCTTGATATGTAAACAAAATCTATTGTTTCATCTGGCGGGTAATCCATCAAATTAAAATGCTCCAGATTTACCCCTGAGCCCGGAATTAATCTGTGCTTATCTACTACGATATTTTTATATAAAAAAAACTGTTGATTTTCTGTATTCTGAAAGAACAGGCAGTTAATTTTCTTGAAAGCAATCTTGTAAAGCACAACTGATACTTTCTGCATAATCCCTTCATTCTCTACAGCCGTTCCAAGTCCGGTTATGTTAGCTATGTATGGAATGTTTGAGAACCTACACGCCATACCACCGTAGATATTAGGCTTAATAGTATAAGAAAGCACAACATCGGGCTTTATCTGTTTCATTAGTTTTTTATAATAAAGCAATAATTTTAATTCATCTATTACATTTGTTCCATGTCTCGATATATCTGCTTCTATATACTTGCAGCCCATTTTCTTCAACTCATCAATTCGTTCTCCATATGGAGAAGAAATAAATACATCGTATCCATCCTTTAATAGACGCTCTACGAGTTCTTTTCTAAAGTTGTATATTACTACATCATGATTTACTAAAATCAATACTTTTCTCATTACTTGCATCCTTCCGCCAATCTATTTCTGTAACGCTAATTGACTCTTCTAAGCTTCTAACGCAATAATTCTTTTTATACTTCGACATATCCTTGTCATATACCAAGTTGCCAAAAGCCTTATTTACCATACCGATTCTTTTCCCCAGTAAACTTAATAAGAAATTTGCCAACTTGGTCAATCTTACTTTCTTACCATGTGATTCAGCTATAAGCCTTACCATCTCACTCGTCTTGACATATTCTGCATTCTGTGGATAGAACACACCCTGCTCCTCATTTTCAATCATCAATCTTATGAACTCGCACAAGTTATCTATATGAAGCATACTTCTTTCATTATCCACATCCGGAAACAAGGGTAGTTTCTGAGCCATCTTTGCTAATTTCGGATAGTTCCCTTTAGAACCTTTTCCATAAATCATAGGTGGCCTTAATACCACAACTTTAAATTTATCATTCATTAAAGGTATAATACCTTCTTCTGCCTGAAACTTACTGATTCCATAAAAGTTACTAGGTGTAGGTTCAGTATTTCTATCTATAACTCTTTTATGGTTTATGTAACTGCTATCACCGTAAACAATGATGCTGCTCATAAAAATGAACTGCTTAACGCCTTCTGTCTTTGCTTTCTTTGCAGTTTCAATGGTAAGATCACGATTAATTTTATAATATAAATCTTCCATCTTAGGATTTGTAGAGACATGTGCCAGACCGGCAACGTGAAACATGACATCGTACTCCGCAAAAGATGTGTCTTTCCATGAATCGTCTCTCATATCAATTGAGTTGAAGGAATATTTATTTGGCCATTGAAAGCACCAATTTTCAAATGAAGTGCCTATGTAACTGTTTGTACCTGTTATTAGTATTTTCTTCATAATGAAATAGTCTCCTTAATAGTAGCTTCTTCTGTCTTGGCAGCGACCTCTTTACGCTCCAAATTGCCCGTTCCACCCTCAACAACGCCATCTTTTTTCAAGACACTTCTTATAGTCCCAAAGAAGCATTTAACATCTAATCCAAAGCTCATTCTTTCGGTGTATTCGCCATCCAGCTTCGCCTTGACATCTATTGGTAGCTCATCTCTTCCATTTATCTGAGCCCAGCCGGTTAGTCCCGGTCGAATATCATTTGCCCCATACTTATCACGCTCTGAAATCAAATTATACTGATTCCACAATGCAGGTCGGGGACCAATAATAGACATTGAACCAACTAAAATATCAAAAATCTGCGGTAGCTCATCAAGAGATGTTTTCCTTAAAAACTTGCCTATCTTTGTTAAGTACTGCTCCGGATTCTCAAGTAAATGTGTCGGTGTATCTTTCGGTGTATCAATCCTCATAGTTCTGAATTTAAGAATATTAAAATATGTCTTGTTAATCCCAAAACGTTTTTGTTTGAATAGTGCTGGTCCTCTTGAATCAACCTTGATAGCTATTATTAAAATAATAAATATAGGCAATAAAACTATCAGACCTACCAAAGCAAGAATAAAATCAATTACTCGTTTAACAGCTAAATACATCTCAAACACCTACCTCAAATGAGAAACCATTCGCTTCAAGAAAATACTGTGGTGTCGGTAAATTATCACGTGTAACGACCTTGCCGCTTTCAATTTTGTAAAAGCTTTAACTAAACAGTTTGCTTTAACAATTGCTCCGCAATCAATATGGCATCTATATCCAATAAATGTATCGTAGTCAACGATTACACCCGCACTTATACTGTAACCTCTCTCAATGATTGAATTTGTATTTACAATCACTTCAGCTTCAACAATTGTTTCCGGATATACAGATGCCGAGGGACTGATGTAAGCTTTGATCGCGATTTGCTGTTCATCCATTTTCGCTATTTCTTCTCCACTAGCTTAACCGCCTTCGCCACCTTGGGCGGCTTGGTTGCCACGGCGCGGCGGGCATTTTTGGGATTGCTTTCACCATATCCATACCCATATCCATATCCATACATGCCGCTTTTGCTTTTAACATTATTAAGTATGGCGCCGATGAGATTCGCGTTGGCTCGCTTTAGTGCTTCGCCGGAACTTTTGAGTTCGGCTGTCGTCGTTTTGCCGCTGTTGACGACCAGGACTACTCCGTCGACAAGAGGGGAAATAATCTGGGAATCCGGCATCAGAAGGATCGGCGGCGTGTCGATTACGACGTATTCGAATTCTTTCTTGATTTCCTCGAGGAAGGTCTTGAATCGCTCCGAGCTTATGAACTTCGTCGTATTCAGCGGCTTACGGCCGGCAGTGATGATATACAGATTCGGGATGCTGGACTTGATGAGGTACTGTCTCCAGTCGGCATCCTGACTGATGATATCACTGAGTCCGTTGGCGTTGACATAGTTGAACAGCAGATGTACCGTCGCATTACGCATATCCGCATCAAGTAGAAGGGTCTTTCTGCCGGAAGCCGCCATGGCAGCCGCTGTGTTAGTGGCAATCGTCGTCTTGCCTTCATTGGGAAGGCTTGATGTAATCATCAGGCACATGTTCTTCAGTCCGACGAAGGAGAAGTCGATGTTGACCTTGAGCTTGCCGAATATTGCGCTTATCGCCATGTCTTTTTTGTTATTCGTACTGCCGGGATGTGTCTCACGTACTTTCATCTGCATTCCCTCCTTTTGTGTTTAGTCTCTGTCAATTCTTGGTATGGATCCAAGCACAGGAATCCCGAGAATCTCTGTGATCTGCTCTTCTGTCTTGACGGAACGGTCAAGATATTCAAGAAGGAAGGCAAGGCCGACGCCGATGACAAGTCCGATCAGGGCTGCGAGCATGACATTGAGCACCCGGTTCGGCTCGACCGGGATCTGCGGTAGCGGAGCCTCATCAATGATCTGGACATTATCCATCTTCATGATGTCCTTGACTTCACTTTGGAAGATACGGGTCATCGTATTGGTTATACTCTGGGCAAGGACCGGGTCCTTATCCATAACCTGGATATGGATAATCTCCGTGTTGCTGGCTGCGGTGACGGAGACCTTATTACTGAGCTGTGACGTGGTCATCGGAAGGCCAAGCTCGGCAATCACCTGATCAAGCACGCGGTTGGTCTTACAGATGACACGATAGGAATTCACAAGCTGGATATTCAGATTATAATCACTGGCGGTCAGCTGGTTTGCATCTACAGCCGTCTTCTGATTACTGACAATGACCGTCGATGATGCCTGGTATACGTCATCTAAAAGAAACCAGGAAAAGAGCCCGCTGCCCACAGCCGCGAGAATCGGGACCAGCAGTACAAGTACCAATCTCTTGAATATAATATGTATGACCTGCTCGATGGATAATTCTGTTGACATTTTTCCCCCTGTCTTGTATACGCTTATTCGTCTATTATACGCGGCGGTGACCTGTACGCCTGTTTATTCATATTTATCTTACACATAGGATCCTATGCATGCAAGTCCGACAGCCGTATATTGCGGCAAAGACTCTTCCAAATGCCGGAATTTCCTGTGCATCTTCCCTGCTAATCTTCCGTTAGTTCCACTGCAGGTGCAGGATGATATGTTTTTATGATGGCCTGAAGGCACTCCCTCACATCCGCATCTGCCTCGATCTGATCCCAGAGCCAGCTCAGATTCTTCTTTGTCTCCTCCGGGGAAGGGTGCTGCGCAAGACCCATCAATATGCCGCCGGTTTCCGTCTTCTCCGCCTGTTCCTCATCGAGAAACAGTTCCTCATAGAGCTTCTCTCCGGGTCGTAGACCCGTGTATTTGATCTTGATATCAATGTCCGGCTGATAACCCGATAATCGGATCAGCATGCGGGCGACATCATCGATACGAATCGGCTCCCCCATGTCGAGAATAAAGATTTCTCCTTTATTTGCCAGACTGCCGGACTGGAGCACAAGACGCGCCGCTTCGGGAATCGTCATAAAATAACGGGTGATATCCTTATGGGTAACGGTTACCGGACCTCCCTGCTCAATCTGCTTCTGAAAAAGCGGGATGACACTACCGTTGGATCCGAGTACATTGCCGAACCGTACAGCGACGAACTTCGTCTTTGAAAAAGAGTTCATATACTGGATCACGTGTTCAGCCAATCGCTTGGTCGCGCCCATGACACTCGAGGGATGGACTGCTTTGTCCGTTGATATCAGGACAAAGCGCTGTACGTCGAATTTGTCGGCAGCCTGGGCTGTGTTGAGCGTGCCGAAGACATTATTTTTTACTGCCTCACCCGGGCTGTCCTCCATAAGCGGTACGTGCTTGTGTGCTGCTGCGTGGAACACGACATCCGGCCGGTGCATCCTGAACACATCTTCGAGGCGTTTGGCATCCCTTACCGAGCCGATCTCGACAATAATCCGAAGACCCGGAAATTTATACTGCATTTCCAGAAGGAGCATATACGCATTGTTCTCATATATATCAAATATGACCAGCTTCCGGGGCAGGAATATCGCGATCTGCCGGCAAAGTTCCGAACCGATCGATCCGCCGCCGCCCGTCACGAGCACGCAGTTCCCTGTAATGTACTCCCGAATGCCCGGAGCATGGATCTCGACCTCCGGTCTCGGAAGCAGATCCGCCATCTCAATATTGCGCAGCTGTGCCATCTGAGCATGATTAATTATCTCATGCATACCCGGCACTGTCTTGACCGTGCATTTCGTCTCTGAGCAAAGCCGCAGTATTTCCCTCTTCTGCCCATTTGTTGCTGACGGTATGCAGTAAATGATGACGTCTATCCGGAATTTCTCCGCCAGTCTTTGAATATCCTGTGTGTTGCCTGCTACCCGGATTCCCCGGATCAGGGCGTTGTGCTTGTCCCTGTCATCGTCGACGATAACAACCGGCCGCATCCCCGGAGTTCTTGCCTCAAGAAGCTGGCGGATTACAAAATTCCCCGTCTCACCGGCACCGATGATCATTGCCCGTCCCAATTTCGCGGGAGGGAATCCCCGGGTAAGCCGGCGCATGATCCGGTAATTGAGCCGGGAATAACCGGACAGCATCATGACCAGAAGACCTCCGGCAATATATATTGATTTGGGCATCGTCTGATTGACCGCAAGCGCTGCCAAAAAGACCGCGATTGTCGAACACACCGTCGCAGCCACAGTCATAATCAATTCATCGATGCTCGCCGTCTCCCAGAAACTGCGGTACAGCGTGAAAACATAGAAAAACACAATATAGATAAGAACAATGGGAGCAATGGTAAGCTTGAAAACGGTAAAAGTGTCGGCAGGAATCTCAGCGCCGAACCGCAAGAGCAGGGAAGCAAAATAAGCTGCCACTATGCAGACAACATCCGCGGCAACCTGCAGAAGAATTTTCGTTGATTTATGCAGCGACGAATATTTTTCAAATATCATTTTGTCCGTTTCCCTCGTATCAGAAGGTTGATTCGTTATCGAGTAATGCAGCCAAGTAATATCGCACGTAATTATACCATTACAAAACACAGCACCATCAAATGATAGCACAGCACTTCATATAACACAATATTATCTTATAACAATACTCCATAAACTAATAAAACCAACCACATGATTATATGCGTATGAGCTTGTTTTTACAAGTAAGTTTATTAATTTATTAATCAATAATCATTTACAGTTCCGACACAAAATCTGTCAGCCCGGTACTCTGAACTGCAAGACTTTCTCAATAAAGGCCTCCGCAATTTCCGGATCAAACTGCGTTCCTTCATTGCGTCGGATTTCTACGATTGCTTCATCTTTTGACATTATTTTCCGGTAAAGGGTTTGGCATGTCATCGTGTCATAACTGTCTGCAATAGAAATAATTTTGGCTCCAACAGGTATGTCCGTTGATTGCATTCCATTGGGATAGCCTTTCCCGTCCACTCTTTCGTGATGGGCACGAATTGCATTTCCAATGTCAATCATATTCTGTGATAATCCAACTATCTTATACCCGATTTCCGAATGTAAGCTGACCGCCTTCCGCTCTTCTTGTGTAAGTGAGCCAGGTTTTTGAAGAATTGTTTTATTGATGCCAGCTTTACCGATATCGTGCAGCAGCCCTTCCATGGATATTTTTTCTACTTCCTTTTCCGGCAGACCAATGGCTTGTGCTATCTTTGTACACAAGGTACTGACTCGTTTCGCGTGCTGCTTTTCATAAGGATCATTTTCGAAGTGACGATGCGCGATGGTATCGATGATTTCCGTTCCATTTCTTTCGTACTCTTTTGCCTTTACTATATACATGGAATCTTCCGCTTTCCGTATGACATCCGATAAAATTTCACTCGCTTCCGTTTTTGTATCCATGCCAAACGCAATACCGACCGGGATTGCGTTGATCTGTGTACCAGAACAGTTCGCCAGGATGCGCTCCATGATTCTACCAGCTTCTGAAACACTGGTTTTAGGTAAGAAAATCATGAATTCATCCCCGCCCCATCGCGTAACCAGATCTTCAGGCCTGCAGCTGGATTCAATGATTCCCGCGATTCTTATGATGAGTTCATCACCTTTTTCGCGGCCAAAAACATCATTGACTTGTTTCAAACTGTTGATATCCCCCATGATAATAGAAATGGGGAGGTCATCGGCTGTATCCATACGTTTAATTTCCTGATCCCAAAACCGTCGGTTAAACAGCCCGGTTAGGATATCATGGCAATCTGAGAATGCAATCTCCGTTTCTAGCTCGTATTCTTTTGTTAAGTCCCTGACGGCAACAACGACTCCCGTTATTTTTCCGTCGTTTGCGGGTATGGGCGAAGCGGTGTATTCACAATGAATTTCCGTCCCGTCTTTTCGAATCAGTCCGCTATTTTGTACTGAGGAGAAGCATTTTCCTGTTTCCAACACGTAGCGGACGGGATTAGGCTGTTTCTCTTTTGTCAACAGATTGAAGGATTCGAAAATCTTGTCATATTCTTTGCCATTGACTTCGTTTATACCATATCCGGATAGATGCTCTGCTGCAGAATTCACAAACGTTACTATCCCAAGGTCATCTGTCAGGATGATACCCGAGGGAAGGAACAGCAGCATATTTCTTACAAGCTCTCTTTCTTTCATGAGCTTATATTCTGCTTCTTTTTGTTCGGTTATCTTTCGCGTCGTGCCAAATACTTCAATTTCATGCAGCGGGTTAAATTGATATTGTGTGACAACTTCCACCCAGATATTTTTACCGTTTTTACAGGTTTGCTTTATTTCGTTGACATATTTTCTGGGTGTTTCCGGGTCTATGACAAAATGACCTAACGTTTTCGAGAATTGCTCGGACAGAATGGTATAAGAGTCCGGTGTCATCAGACTTTCCATACTTAGCGTCAGGGCTTCTTCCACTGTATATCCGAGGAGATTCTGAATTTGCGAACTAAAAAAGATGTATCGTTTCTGATTCATGTTATAAATCCATATAATATCGGGATTATTTTCTGCAATGATTCGATTCTTTTCTTCACTTGCACGTAATACTCTAAGTGCTTCTTTTTGTGTGTTCGTCTCGAAAAACGAAATATGCACGGTGCTCGCCCCAACTGAATCCGGAGCAGCGGCGGCTTGCATGAAAATAAATAAGTTTGTACCATCAGATTTAATCATACACAGCTCAAAACAATGAAAGTTACCTGTTTCATATAATTTCCAGAGGTGATGGTAGAAAATATCCAGATCCTCAAAAGAAATAATCTTCGCAATTGGCATATTGACCAGTGTGTCACAATGACTGCCTATTAAATGGGCAGCCACCATATCAACCTCTACTATTATCCCCTGAGGATCCATTGTGATATGCCCTACTGGTATTAAATCATTAAGATCAAAGCAAGCCGTACTCTGTTCATCAATAAAACAATTCATTTTGAGCCTCATTATGTCTACTTGTTGAATCCTTTTGGATATAAGTACAACATCAAGCATAATGTGATTATATCTTATGGTATATTTAATAGCAATACTAATAATTAAGCAGACGGAGATGACATGTCACGGAGGATTTTAATTATGGATGAGCGTATGGCGATCAAATTTCTTCGTATAGCAAGAGCCTCCTTTCTATATACTGTGATAGTAGTCGCTGTTTGTACGAGCGCTTTTTTATTACCGGTGAGCAAAGAGATTTTGTTTTTTATTTTTTGTATTTATGGTTATATTTTCTATATAACCGTCACTGTCTCGTCTCTCTGTTTTGGCTTCTGGTTAACTGGAAGGCACTGTAGATATTTCAGAGAATTTCTGACTGCGTGTTTCATTCATACTGTACTCTCCACATTGGCCTTGTTATGCACACTGTATATCATTTTCCTTTTAATGGATTTAATGAATGCAGGGGATGGTTCAGGCATATTTGCTACGGTTACAAGTTTTGCGTTTTCAGATTATAAGTTTGCTTTAGTATCTCCTGTTTCATTCTTCTTGGGCGGCGGATATTATTGGTTGGAGAAGTTGTCAACGGAGCCATAATCATCTACCCAAAATACAACATACGTAGAAAATACAAAAATTTTTTTCCCCTTGACAATCGTAATATAAGTTATATAATTCTATTAAACAGTGTTCAATAAATGAATGGTGTTAAATATTCGAATGGTGTTAAAGTACTGAACAATAGAAATGAGTGTGTACTTATGAGTAAAGAACGACAGGTTTTAAAGCAAGAGGAAATTAGAAATTTAATATTAACTACTGCACAGCAAATAGTTGGAAAGGATGGCATAAGTGGATTATCTATCAGGAAAATAACAAATATGATCGATTACTCTCCTGCTATTATTTATCATTACTTTAAAGACAAGGACGAAATAATTAATAAATTGATGGAGGAAAATTATAAAAAAATCATTGGTGCGTTATCCTCGATTTATTCTAAAGAAGCAGAGCCTGAACAAAAACTAAAAGAAACTTCAAGAAAATATATAGAAATAGCATTACAAATGCCAGATGAATATATGAATATAATGCTCAGCTCAGCTCCAAATATATTAGAGCATTCATCTGTTTTATTTAATGGGGCCTCGGTTAAAAGACAGGCGATTGGGGTTCTATGCAAAATAATCAAAGATTATTATAAAGATTTTACAATTAGTGATGATGAAATAGAGTTAACTGCTCAACTTATCTGGACTTCAACCTTTGGTCTTATTATTAGAATCATAATTGAAAAGGTGCCGGAAGAACAAAGGGATAAACTCATCAATCATCATATAAAGGTAATAATAAACGGTTTGCTTCATGTAAAATCCCAAACAAACAAAAGTGAGGTTATTTTATGAAATTCAAAAAATCCATCAGCAGGCTCGTAATTCTAATTGCCGTCTTATCAATAGCTGCTTCTGTTTATGGTGTATTTTCAAGTCAGGGGAAAGGTCAATTCGATTTTAAGACGATACATGATACAACCGTTACAATTTACGGAAGAGGTTTATATCAGAATGATTCCGTTTCAGTAGCTTCACAGGCAGTCGCGCAGGATATCGTTACCTTATTTTTAGGTGTGCCGTTACTGCTTGTATCGCTGTATTTATTCCGCCAGGGATTACTTAAAGGAAAACTACTGCTCGCAGGCACGATTGCTTACTTTTTATACACCTATACGTCCTATTCATTTTTATCCATGTTTAATCAATTCTTTTTAATAGATGTTATGTTAATGTCGGCAAGCTTTTTTGCTTTTGTATTAACTATGATGTCCTTTGATATTGATAAGTTAAGTGACCATTTTAGCGAGAAGCTGCCTGTTAAATTTGTTGGTGGTTTACTTATATCTATTGGAACGATTTTTGGACTCATGTGGCTTGGAACAGTAGTACCGTCAATAATGAGCGGCACTGCTCCAACTGTTATGGAGCACTATACAACCTTAGTTATTCAGGCGATGGATTTAGCTTTTGTTGTGCCCACTGCATTTTTAGCAGGTATATTATTAATAAAAAGAAAACCATTCGGATACTTATTATCGTCTGTTGTTACAGTAAAAGGAATTACAATGTTAACTGCTTTAACTGCAATGGTAATAAATGAAATGTTAGCCGGAGTTGAAGTAAGTATTGCTATTTTAATTCTAATACCAGTGCTTAATGTTATCATTATATATTCCTTGTATCTTATAATGAAAAACATCAAAGAAACAAAAAATGCCGTCGAGGGTAATCAAAATTAAAAAAGTTGATACAAAGGGTATGACTGTTTGTTTCGAGACCCCTGATTTGGACGACATCTATAAGAAGGCGCTGAGATTATAGGCATTCATGTGAAGATCGCGGTAAAAACCGGAAAGATGTTGCTGCATCTTTGTACAAACCTGAAATGCCTACATACTTTTCCAGAGCATCTTTGACTGAGACTTCATAATCACCTTTTACGATAATGCTCCGTGATTCGTATTTTCCTCTTTCCAACATGAAGCTTTTCTGTGCGGCCTTTTCTGCGTAAAGATTCTCATTGATATTTTCTTCTTTCGTGCGATGATAATCCCAGCTGCAAAACGTTCTTCCCACACTGCAATAGCTTTTCCCTTTTACTGTTCTGCTTACTATATATGTCATATAGATTTGTTGACTATATGCCGACAGCCCGGACAGTTCACGTAGACCTTTCATCCTCGTTTTCATTTTTTCGATTTGAATCGGGAGAGCCTCGTCTCCGGCCGCAGCAGATAGCAGTTCCCTCATGATCATGTCATTTGAGGGCTGTCCACCTACTTGCAATGTTTGATCATTAATCTCAGTCATTCGCATCATGATTCTGCATTCTGCCGCGATATTTCGCAATTCCTTTGCAAAAATAACAGATTCCGGATAGGGCGTCTGATCAGCGTAAGCTGTCACAGGTATTCCTGCCTTTCTAAATGCCTCCTGCATTACAAATCTATTTTTTGGTATGCAAAAATCCGTTTCCGAATAGCTTTGATAAGATTCCAGAAGAATTGGCTTAGGGTTGGCCTGTAAGAATTGAATCAATTTTTCGGATATGAACAACGGTGCAGAGACAAATAGAATGATGCCATTAAAGAATTCCTTCGTCGTTTTATACCCTGATTTTTCGGCTGCCTGCTTAATCGTTCTTTCTATTCTTCTGATATACTGCCTTTCCTGCTCACTTCTGCTATCAAATTCATTTGCAAAACAAATGCGGAATTTCTCTTTTTCCATAGTATGAATCCCCTTATTTTCACCAACCCGAGAAAAGTAATATTTACACACATAGCGTATAAATATAACACTTCCTCTTTTAAAGAAAATTGCTTGAAATACAATTCAATTGTCAGCATATTTAATGTTACAATGACACTATAAGAAAATACCTGCCGATAAAGAAGTAGAATTTCTGCTGTGAATATGCGTTTTTCTTACATAATAGATGGGAGAGTCTTCTTGAATAAAACAAAATTAAATTCTTCCGGTTTTCTATCCCCCTTGGTAAAAATATGTCCCTCACCAGATGAGTTTTTACATAATTCTCCTCAGCAGTTATCTCCAAAACTATTAGAAAACAGTATAAATATAACGCCGCACCGAGTACTGAACAGCGATCTTCTTACCTGCCGTACCTCCCTGCCCAAAGACGAAAGCATCTATATTCTGTCGCATGAGGTTACAGCCGATTTTCCTCTGCACTCCCATGATTACATTGAAATCGCTTATGTTTTTCAGGGAACGCTCATAAATAACATCGACAACAAGGAAATTTATATGTCTCAGGGTGATCTATGCATTATGAATACTCATGCTCTGCACAAGCTCATTTGCAGCAGCCATGACACAACAATATTGAATTTCTGTCTGCTTACCTCGCTATTCGAACGAACACTAAAAAGTCTCTACTTCGATGAGAACCCAATTTCCGATTTTTTGCGCGAAGAAAACGGTAATGGACAGAATTATATGTATTTTTCGATGGGGCACAGTGCGGCGATAAATACCATCATTTCAAGCATCATCCGCGAATATACCTTTTCTCACTTTCATCACACGTACGCTCTGGAAGCTTATTTTATTCTGTTGTTTACCGAACTCGAACACAGCGGTGAATACAGTTATTATGGAATTGATGAAAAAGCCCTGAAGATCATTGAATACATAGAGCAAAATTGCCTGCAATGCACGCTGCAGGTAATGGCGCGGGAGCTGAATTATAGCGCCAATTATTTGACAAGATTTGTCAAAAAGCATACCGGCAGAAACTGTAAAGATATTATGCAGGAAGCAAAACTGGGGGCCGCCCTGAAAATGCTTGCAGAAGGCACTGCCAACATCTACGATATATCTGAGCAATGTGGCTACAGCAGTCCCAGTCACTTCTTCCAAATCTTCAAAAGCAGATTCGGTGTAACGCCGCGTGCTTACAGACAGACAATGTGTCCCTAAATTTGAATGGTTGTTCAGCATGTGATCGCCGGGCTAAATTGACCAGGGGGGTAAACTTCTGCAATAAATTACCCTGCTGATTCATCCGGCATTCTTGTCAAAAAAGCCAGCCAGTTCTATTGGTCCGGATAAAAAAAGACGCACCAGGCATGAAATCGAAGCAGAGATAAACAATAATCTTGGCAACCAGGATTATTCAACTAACGAATTGGCTGGATTACTTGGATATTCCGGTATCTCTAAAACACTATCTGAAGTTGTAGATGATATGATTTCCCGAGGAATCATCGTATATTCAAAACCAGATTCTGTTCGCTCCCCTGTTCAGAAGCTTCGTTTGGTACAAAAATGATCATACTCTTGCGGAGACCTCAATTAGATGATTCTCTCGTGGGATGCGGATGTTTTTCAGACATTTTATGTGGTAAACCTTGGATGCAACCATCCCTCACACTAATCATCAATTTTCGCTAAAATGCCCTTAAATCACCCATTTGCATTTTTAGCCAATAATAAAAAAACCCAAGATCGCTGCTATAAGCACGTCTTTAGGTTTTTGGCGGAGAAGGAGGGAGTCGAACCCTACTCTTAACAGTTTATATGTGCAATTATTACCAAATTTCGCATATATAGCACGTTTTGCCTCACTTTTTTCCAAAATTGCTCAATCACGGTTCCCTATGCTCTTTATCAAATTCGGGATTACGGATACGACCAACAATAATAATTGCTATGATGTAAATTACAAATGTAAAAACAAATGGAATGCGGCGGTCAATACTTGATAACCATCCGGCTAAGTAGCCAAATGGTGAAGCAAAAGCAATAGTAAAGGACATAATTAAAGCATTAATGCGAGCTCGCTCCTTCGGATCAATGTTTAGCTGGAGCAAG
>Ga0209123_1002564_pt1 | contig 15081 bp, 3 predicted proteins | sample BarGraIncu00431A_FD_184500 | JGI IMG/M metagenome (GOLD analysis project Ga0209123, IMG submission 184500) | Arctic peat soil microbial communities from Barrow, Alaska, USA - Barrow Graham LP Incubations 004-31A (SPAdes) (version 2) | ecosystem: Environmental > Terrestrial > Soil > Wetlands >...
GCCGTACCTTGTGCGCTGCCTTTTGATGAATTACCTGCAAGAGCTATGAATCCGTTTTGACTTGTGCTCTGATTTGATCCGGTAGTTTTGCTATAGTTCGCAGCTCCGGTGTTGGTGTTTACCGGGCTGTATTCGGATGCATTATCCGTATAATCAGCATTATTGTCGGGGGTAGGAGCGTAGTCTGTTAGCTCACTCTCTTCCTCATCACCGGCATAAGCAGTCCCTTTGGGTGCATTCGCAATGCCTTCTTTGAAGTTTACGCCCTGATTGTTGATGTAATAGCTGGTGCCAACATATAGGTCAGGTCTCCCGATGGGCGAATACGCCACCACCAGGAACAAAACTGCCCATGTCATTAACCAGATAATTGTGTTTCTTTTTTTGTTTTTCATCTGTGTAGTTATTGAACAATTACACGTTTACTTAACTTCTCGCCATTGGTTATGGTATTTACCACATACGCTCCCGGAGTTAAATTACTTAGCACTTCGGTAACTTCATTTGCTGCAAACGAAGCATTTTTAATAGCTCTGCCTGCAATGTCATAAAGGGTACATTCACCTTTAAAGGTGGTTAGATTATGTACAAAAACTCTGCCTGGAGCTGTAAATATTTTTACTTGTGCTTCCGTGTCGGGTGCATCTTTTTCGTAAGGGCGTGTAAGAATTTTGAATCGTTTAGCAGGTGCATCGCTTTGCGCAGTTGCAAAGGTATAGGTGCTACCATCTTGCGAAACATCTACTGTTTTGTTTTCAACTAAATCCACTAAATAAACTCCGGCATATCGTTGTTGAATGTTTTCGTGGGTAAATTTAAGCGTATATTCCACTTCATCGCCTGCCTGAAACGCCAGATCGGTGTTATTCATATCGCTTACGGAATTTACCTGATAGTCGCCATCCTGTTCAATAGCAAAAATTTGAGGCGCTAATGACGAACCCAGTATTTTGCGACCATCCCAACCATTATCAAAATTGCGAGTGCAACTTGGTTCAGTGAAAATCCACATGCGGTCGGAATAATGCTGTCCGATAAGATCAATCATGGTGGATACCAAGTCAGTGCTACTTATTGCATCTACCGATTTTACACGGTGTAGAGTCGTATTTTTAGTTGCTACATCGCTGTATTTAAATTTAACATACGAGTCAGATGTCCCATTTCCTCCTGTTTTTACCAATATAGAGCTCATGGATGGCACTTCACCGGGGATATTGTTACTTCCGGCTGTCGCCATTGGTATGGATATATATTGACCCGCTAGCGATCCGTTGCTGGTGCCACCTGTGTTCTCGAACCAGTTACCGTAGGAACCTGTATTATAAAGGAATATAGATTGCTCCATGTCTGCCCCAAGTTCAATTTTTTTAATGTTGATAGCTGCCGTATACGAATTTGCAAATAAATGCTGTCCGGGGTATTTTGCTGTAGATGTTAAAGTTAATAAGCCGGAGTCGAAATCGGTGTTTACCAACTGGCCTTTAAATGTGTAGACAGTAGGTGCTGTCTGACAGATTTCGTGTCCGATAAATTTATTTAAAGGGTCAGCATTTGTGAGTTCCGTCCAATAATAGGGATCTCCATTAGTTCCGGGCTCGTAAGCTCGTCTCACGTAGGCGCCGTACAAAGTTGGGTCAGCATTGATAGTTGTCACCGGAATACCAAAGTATTGCCAGAAGTATTGATAGTCAGTTGCTCCAGATGTATTTATTGTTGCTTTGGAGTACATTTCTACTGTTCCATTTACATTCGATGCATTTTGGAAGATTATAGAACCATTCGGTAGCCTTGAAGCATCTATAGGATTCGGATCACATTTTACAAGCATTTGATCGAAGGTAGACGCTGCATCAACCGGGGTAAGTGTTATTAAATTGTTTACTATTATCTCTTTGTCAGCTGGGATAACCAGATTCTTTCCTGATTTATTATTTATTAAATTACCAATAATCCTGTTGTAATCCACATATAAGTCATTTACGGCTGCAGTACCGTTATTGAGAGTAGTTGCAAACTCAACATTGTCACCTGAGGCGGGGACTTTGGTTGCAGTCCAGTTGGTAGGGTCATTCCAAACTGTACTGTTTGTGCCTTTCCAGTAGTTGTTTCCTCCTGAAACTAACATTGTTATGTTATTTGATGTTGCTGTTAATGGAACTGCACATGATTTGTCAGATGTCATAATACAAGATATAATATCACCGTTCACCGGAGTGTAATTGAAAGTAGAATTGATTGTGGATGGATACGATACCGTAGTTCCTCCATTATTTGTAACTTTCCAAACATAAGACGGATTGGCACCTCCATTGGTTGGAGTTGCCGAAAATACTACATTTGTTCCGGTTTGAACAGTAGTAGTTGGTGTTGAGATCGAAACCAATGGGACATTATCATCTTTAACCTCTACAGATGAACTAACCTGTGTTACGGTTCTAAAATCTATATTATCAAGTGCAAAGTCATTACCATTTGCAATCGTATTTTGATTCCTTAGGTCTAATGTAACGCTAGTGCTTGATCCAGAGTACCAGTTGTAATAGTATTTTTGATACGTTCCAACTCCTCCTACTGCTGTAAATTGGGTTCCAATGGCTTGGTTGTTTGCATATAATTGTATTATGGATGGATTAGCTTCATAGATTCTTTGTAACCAATAGGTAAATTGATAAGTAGAATTAGGAACAACCTTAACTGTTTGAGACCATACAGTTACATTAGCAACGGTAGCACCATCTATTACCATTTGCATAACACCAGGGTCACTTGAATCGGCACCACTAAAGCCTTCATTCATAACACTTGGATCGGACATTATATTATAAATGCCTTGGGAGTAGCTATGCCCCTGGGTGTATACATAATCGCTCAGGAATCCAACATTCCCGGCTTCGAAAGTTCCATTTACAATAAGATTAGGACCAGTTGGTAAGCTACCTGTAACTGTATAGGTCCCAAACATGTTTAAATTTAATGGCCCGGCTATTGTCGGATTCTGCACTTGGGAGTAGTAACTGTTAGGGCCGGTCCAGTATAAAATATTGATATCAGCGCTGGAGCTACCAAGTACTATTGCAGTGCCGTCACAGTTTCTGCCACCACTTGTAATAATGGAAGGTGTTGTTGCGAATACCGTACCGCTGCATGTTATGTCTTTGGTTGTAGTACTCGACGTAAGTGTTATTGTTTTGTCGTTGTATGTGCCTATCGCTAAACCTGCTTTTAGGCGTATGTACAACTGTACATTGTTTACCCGATTACTTCCATCTCTGTTTAAAGTAATGTATTGTCCAAATCCAATACCGGTAGTGGTTGAAATTTCAAATTCGGTTGGTGCTGTTATTGTAATATTATCCGGAAGTGAAGTTCCATTGACGGTAAATGTTTGTTCGGCAGACGGTCCAAAATTGAAAATATATCCAAAGCCACCAAGTACCACCGGTGAAATGTTAATAGTCGCTGTACTGTTTAATCCCAAGGTAAAAAAGTTATTTACACTGGTTGTGCTTGTAGAGTTGCTAATCTCATAAAATCCTGTTGTGCCGTTAAGTGTAGTGTAAGCTCCGTTTTGTGTTGCGCTTGTAGCTGCTACATTGTATGGATAGATGGTATTGTCTCCCTTGCCTAATGTAACTGATGTACTAGTAAAACCCGATGTGGTCAATTTCCAATATTCTGCATTGCTTATTGAAATGCCTGATCCTGTACCCCCGGAATTTCCGGTATAGGCCTGAACTTGGGCCGTAGGGTTGTTGGTAGTGATAGGATTTACCAAAGTGTAGGGCAGATAAGTAGTATTACCAACTGGAAATTTATAAGTAGCTGCCGTAGTTATATTGGAAACTAAGTTCCATTTCACAGGGCCATTGATATATGATATTGGTGACCCACCCATAATGCCCGAATTGGCGGTGTTTGTTATAGTTAATAAGTTGGTGGCATCTGTGTTTAAATTGCCTTTTGTTAAGAGTATAGCTCTGGTAGCTGTTGTAGGCACATTAAGTGTAACTCCACCAGTGTTTTGTATAGTTATGTTATAGAAACTTGTGCTGCTACCCCCAATAGTTTGTGCTGAACTACCGGCAAAAATAACTGTACTATACTTATCTACACCAATTATTAGTGTGCCATTGTTTACCCAGTTTCCATATAAAGTTAAACTGCACGCAACTTTATCGGCTGTAGTAAGTGATGCTCCTGGTTCAATTGTAATATTGTGACAAACTCCTCCTACAGATCCAATGATAGGTTGGTTGGGTGCAGATGCAGGTATTATTACATCTGTTGCTGCTGTAGGTATAGCATCGTCACACCAATTGGATGCTGTATTCCAATCGGGATTTGTTGTACCTTTCCAGTATCCTGCAGTACAAGGACCATTAGTTACATTTAAAATACCTGTTGCATCGGCAAAATTAGTGGCGTTTATGTTGGTGGCTGCTGAGCTGTTTCCGCCCCAGCTGCCCATTAATTGCCGAGTAGCACCCAAATAATAGGTATTTGCAGTGTGAGTGCCAGTTCCCAGGTTTACTACTGCGTTGTTATTGGTAAAGGTATTGCTTATGGTTGTACTGGCTGCAAATGTTTTAGTCCCTGCTCCGGAAACTGTCAGGTTGTCAAAAGAAGTTCCTGCTATCGACTGCGAAGTACTTCCATCGAATGTTACGGTAGTATTGTTTGCAGTAAATGTCCCGTTGTTTGTGAAATTACCACTGATGGTAAGAGTATTTGTTCCTGAAATGGTGAGCGATGAACCAGCACTAATGGTAATATCATTACATACCGCAGCTGCCGTAATTGTGGGTTTGTTTGTTACATTGGGAATTATCACATTCGTTGAGGAGCTAGGCAATACATTGCCACACCAATTGGATGATGTATTCCAGTCGGTATTTGTTGCACCTGTCCATGTGCCTGCTAAACAGGCTCCGCTAGCTACATTCAAAATACCTGTTGTTGCGGTGAAATCAGAGCTTGTGTTTGTTGCTCCGAAGCCTATTCCGCCCCAACTTCCTGCTGCTTGCTCAGTAGCACCAAGATAATAGGAATTTGCCGAATGGACTGATCCGGTTCCCAGATTGACAATTACTCCGCTATTGGTAAACGTTTTGGCTATGGCTGTGATTGTGTTTTCAGCAAATGTTTTAGTTCCACTACCCGACACTATTAAATTCGAATACGATACATTCTTAATTGTTTGGTCACCCGCACCGCTATAATTTACCGTATTATCTGCAGTTGTTGCAGTAAGTGTGTTTATTGCATATGACAATGCGTTTATATTTAATACACTTGTTCCTGTTGAATTGTCAAACGATTGAATATTGTGCGATGCATTTAGATTTACGATGCCACCCGCATTATTTGTAATGCTGGCAATATAGCCCATTCCATTAAGATTAATAGTCCCAGTATTCGCAAAGTTGGAAGTGTTGATTCCGTAACTTCCGGCAATATTAACTATTCCTTGATTAGTTAATGTGCCAATGGATGAGGTTTGATTTCCACTAATATTTATCGTGCCTGTTGTTGCATTACTTAGAGTTCCTGTCCCCCCTTGTAAATTTTCAGTCAAGGATAAGGACCCATTGTTCGTAAGGTTAATCCCAGTAACAGTTATGGCTGCCCCTGATAGATTTATCGTCCCAGCAAACGCTTGTGCGTTTGTGTCGAAAGTGTGAGGTCCACTACCGGAAGTAAATGTTCCATTATTAGTTATACCTCCTTGGAAGGTTACGGGTGAATTACTGGAGTTATTCCAAATGCCGCCTGAGTTTATAGTAGCGAGTCCATTAAAAGTTCTTGTTCCATTGTATCCGGAAATTATAAAATTACCTCCAACTGTTGTAGTTCCCGTTACGGCGAAAGTAGACCCTCCAATAGTAAAAGTAGTACCACTTCCAATATTTAAGCTATTGGCAATAGTTATATTTGCAGCAGTAGAAACCGAAGCTGTTCCGCTTGTTGACAGATTATAAAAAGTACTTGATCCTCCTATAGTTTTTCCCGAGCCTGTCATTATTAATGTACCGATTCCGGCAGTAAACGTACCGCTATTTGACCAGTCTCCAGCTACAGTATGCGTAAATGAACCTCCATCGAATGTAGTGCCTGAACCAATATTCACCGTACCACCAATGGTTAAATCTGCTGCTGCGGTTTTAGTAGCATTGCCCGAAAGGGTTAGATTATAATAACCATTTGTATGTATGTTTTGATTAGCTCCGGCAGTATAGTTGACAGTATTGCCGGTATTTGTGGCTGTAAGTGTTGTTATGTCCGAGCTTCCACCAATATTTAAGGTGGTATTGGCTGCTTGTGTTAAACTTCCCGTGCCGGATAAATCAGTTCCTACTGTGAGCGTTCCATCGTTTGTATATGTTCCAGTAATCTCAACTGATGGGATTGTGTTTGTAGTTGTTCCTCCTATCGATTGGTTTGTTCCAGAGAAAGTGTGAATGCCGCTACCTGCAGTAAAATTTGCGCTATTATTGGTGAGGCTTCCTTGAAATGCTATCGGAGAATTGATTGAGTTGTTCCAGGTTGCACCGGTATTAACAGTTACATCTCCTTGAAATGTTTTTGTTCCATTTATTGAAGTAATATTGAGTATGCCGCTTGAACTGTCACCGAGCTTAGTGGTTCCGACTACAGTGAAATTATAGCCGGCCGCATTAAGGGTTGTACCATTTCCAATGTCCAGATTTCCTCCAATGGCTAAATTTGCTACCGTTGAAGTAGTTGCTGTACCGCTTAGCGTAAGATTACCATCAATAGTTGTTGTTCCTGTTTGTAAGGTTTTAGTGCCACTGCCCGACAAGGTGAGATTGCTGTATGTTTGATTTGAAACAGTTTGACTGCCATTTCTGTCGTAATTGACTGTTCCGTTTGCTAAGTTTAAACTGGAAAAATTTGTTGGAAAATTACTTCCATTTTTTCCACCAGTATTAGATCCTAGAATCATTGTTCCAGCAGCTGTGAGAGTTCCACCACTTGCCGTGTGGTTTGCTGTGTATGTTGATAAATCTAATGTGGCATTTGCATTGATGGTTAAATTGCCAACAATAGGAGTATTTCCGGTGAGTGTTGCGATGCCAGTGTTCGTGATATTGAGGTTGTTGTATGAATATTTTCCCACATTTTGGGTTACTCCATTATAGGTTACGGTACTTGATCCTGCGGTAAATGTCCCACTATTACTCATGTTTCCGCCAATATTTAATGCTCCTGCTCCTGTAAAAGTAAGCTTTTCTTGTGCGGCAGTCCCAGCAAAATTTATATCTCCAGTACAATTGACAGTTCCAGAAGTTGCTGTTATTTCTGATATCCATCCACCTTTCGCACTACCGTTCATTTTTATTGAACCAGTGTTTAGTGTATATCCGGCTACAGCTAATCCATTTGTACCCGCACTTCCTTGAGTGTTTATAATTAAACTTGATATGACTTTAGTATTTACATCTAAAGTAACAGTAACTCCGGCATTAATTGTTACCGCATCTCCTGCAAGTGGTATGCCTGTTACTCCCCAAGTTGCAGTACTACTCCAGTTTCCGCTAACAGATGCAGTGCGTGTTGTTGCCCCACTCACACTCCCCACTCCAATAAAAAGTAGACCTAAAATCAGCGGAGTAAACAAATGTTTTGATATGAAATGTAGTTGAGAAATGTAGTTGTTTTTCATACGCATGAATTTTTGATAGTTGTCCTATCGTTTTGAACCTTCGAAAAGATAAATAGTATATTTTCAGCCTGTCAGTGCTTCTGTCAGGTTGAGTTTCTGTTAAGTGCTTGCGCAAAAAGTATTGTTAGTTATTGCTCTGTAGCATTTGTTACGTTTTGTAGTAATAAATGTGCTTTAAAATATTTTTCACTTTGCTGTTCGCTACCCATTAATAGCCCCTATTGTCCAAATATAGTTTATTTTAGTTACAAATAGCACTTAAATGCATAATAAATGATGTGTAAATTAAAATTATAACTAATTGAAATTTCACCTGATAAGAGGGTTTACTGCATTTTAGTTCACAAAAATACTACATTTTTGTGAACTAAAATGCTTTTTTAATGAATAATTTGAGCTAAGGAGCTATATTTCAATAATTAGAAGAAACTATTAGTGTTTTGGAGCTGAAGAATAGGACATTCATGTTATAAAAACTTTTAGGCGATAATCAATTGAAATAATGCTGATTGGTTTATTGATTTCAACATGCAATCAATGGGTGTGAATGCCCTTCGGGTTGATCTTTAGATTCTATTTTGAGTTAACTGTCTGCGAATCTAATATTTATTTGTAGTGTAATGTCAAAAGCATACGTAATATTTACTACAATTGTAGGGTCTGCTAAAAAAGAAAAATCACGTTGGTGTATATTATAAAATGATAATTCCTGACATTTTGATAGTAAAAGTTTAAAAGCAACAATTATCTTTCTTCGATGATGCTCTAGTGATGCTCTAGTGATGCTCTATGTCAACTCTAGTGTAGGTTTTCCTTCTTCACTATTTTGTAAAATATCAAAATGACAAAAAAATAGGATTTAACTATTTTCAGTTCGACTAGTCAAATTAAAAATCAAATGTACGGTCATCCGTCAGTGGACGGACAAGTTTTGTTTCCAATATCCCCCGGTTGCGCTTCGCTTACCGGGGATTATTGATATTTAGCCACTTCGTGGCAAAGGACTTATCATATTGTGAATCAAATAAATGAGCTCATATTTAGTCAAATAGAGAGGCACTGAGTAGTAACATTTTTGCTTCTATTTCGGGTCTGCTACCAAAGTGAATAAAACAAAGCAAGGATGATTGAGTATTTCAATCATCCTTGCTTTGCACAAAATATTCAAAAATATGATTTATGTTTCAGAAGTCTACAAAATTGATGTGTATTTTGTAAATGCGACTAACAAACAGGCTATTCAATCAACTTATTGTTGATAGCATAGTGAGTTAATTCGACATCGTTTTTTAATTTTAGTTTTTCGAAGATGCGTACACGATAAGTAAAAACGGTACTTACGCTTAAAGTAAGTTCCTTGGCTATTGTTTTCACTTTTTTACCTTCGGCAAGCAAGAACATGATTTCCAGTTCGCGGTTGGACAAACTTTCGTGTGGTAGCTGATCTTTGTCGGGTACCACGTCAAAAGCCAGTTGCTCGGCAAGAGTTGTGCTAAGGTAACGTCCTTTGGTGTGGATTTTACGAATTGCTACTACCAATTCGTCTAACGCAGTATCTTTGCATAAATAGCCGGATGCGCCTGCTTTGAGGGTACGCAATGCAAATTTATCTTCGGGATGAATGCTCAAAACCAAGATATGAAGCTGTGGTTTAACTGTTTTCAAATCACTTAATAAGTCGATACCACTTCGCCCGGGCATGTTCATGTCCAAAAGCATAATGTCGCATTCAGTTTGCTGGATTTTTGCAAGTGCTTCAACTCCGTCTTGTGCTTCGGCAACTACTACAAAATCAGATTCTTCTTTGAGAATCTTTTTTAGTCCTTCACGAATTATCTCGTGATCATCTACTATAAATACTTTTATCATAACTCCAATTTTTTTATATGATGTTTTTCTGTTTGTCGGTTTTATGCTAATGCTTTATAAATTATATGCAAATATACTAATTCAATTTTGAATATCAATATGCAAATTCAAGTTGTTTGTTTATGTTTTTGTTTTCGGAATACGGAATTTCTACTTTTACGATAGTTCCTACTCCTTCGTAACCAGTTATTGAGAATTCTCCATCTAAAAGAAATGCTCTTTCTTGCATTCCAATTAGCCCATATGAGTCGGGTTTTGACTTGTAATTTTCTTTTATACCTACTCCATTATCGTTAATTTGTAGAATGAGACTTTTGCTATTTAGTGTCATCGTAACTTTAACTTGTGTAGCGTTGGCATGTTTTACTATATTGGTAAGTGCTTCTTGTACAATTCTGTATAATGCAACCGATTGTTGAGGATTTAATTCGAGACTGGTAATTACAGTTTCAAAATCACACTCAATATCGTACCTCTCACGGAACTTTGCAACCTGAAGTTTTGCGGCCTCAATAAACCCAAGCAAATATAGAACCTCAGGGCGTAAGTCTGTCATTATCTTTCGTGTTGTGTTAATTGTGCTGTCTACTAAAATAAATAGTTGATCGAAATTAGATAGTATGTCTTTTGAAACATTACTTCCAGAAGACTTTAGTATATTTTGTTTCAACATACCCATATCAATTTTTATGGCAATAAGTATTTGTCCGAGCTCATCGTGTAGTTCTCGAGCAATTTCGAGTCTTTCTTCTTCACGAACATTCTGCAAATGTGCTGCAAATTTTTTCATTTGTTCCTGCGCTTTACTTAATTCCGCCTCAAATTTTTTGCGATCGGTAATATCACGTATTATAACTACCATGCCGGTAGGCTCACCATCTATATTGCGAATAATATCTGCCTTAATTTCCGTTTGCAATCTACCGCTATCTGCTTTAATAATAGTACATTCGACTGCTCCTAGTGGAGTGGAAAAAGATGTTATAAAGTCAATTTTACACCTTTCTAGATCTTCAGATGCAATAAAATCAGTAAACTGATGTCCAACAATATCTTCTTCTTTTTCGCAACCGTAAAACAATAATCCATTAGGTGAAATCATGGTGATACACCCATTTATGTCTACAACTGCTATTATGTCGGGAGATGCATTCAATGTGGAACGATATAGATTTTCACTTTTTCGCAACTTTTCGATAAGGAGTTTTCGATTAGTGATATCCTGGATGGTTCCAATCAGTTTTATGGGTTCACCCGCTTCATTGAGAACCAATTCACCGATGCCATGAACCCACCGTACCTCTAGATCGTTTTGCCGTATTATTTTATATTTTTTGTCAAATTTATTCTTATTTGTAATTATATACTTTTGGAGGTATTCCGCCACTTCTTGTCTAAATTCCGGATGAATAATTGAATTCCATGTTGTTATCGTTTTTTCAGCATAGGCTTCGATGCCAAAAATACCATCGAGTACGTCCGAACATACACATTCCCCTTTTATAAGGTCGGTTGTGTAGGTCCCTAATTCAGCTATAGCTTGAGTTTGTCTCAGAAAACTTTCACTTTCGAGTAAGGCTTCTTCGGCACGTTTTCTGTTGGTGATGTCTCTTCCTATCCCTAATAATCCGATTATGCTATTTTCGTTGTCGTATAGTGGTAATTTTGAGGCAACTAGCCAGTGGATATTGCCATCTTTGTCAACCAAAGATCCCTCTCTATTTATCAAGGCTATACCATCTTGCAATACCCTTCTATCATCTTCTGTGTATAATTCGGCTATGTCGACCGGGAAAATGTCATAATCAGTTTTTCCTATCACAGCTGCTTCGGTTGTAGCTCCGGTTATTTTTACTTCTGCTTTGTTGGCAAGTGTTTTTCTGCCACTTAAGTCTTTGATATAGATTGCATCCGGAATGTTGTCAATTACTGTACGAAGCAGTAAACGTTCGTTTTGGATAAGCTCAGCATCTTTTTTGCTTTCCGTTATATCGTGGCTTACACCTACAATTCCAACCACAATATCATTTTTGTCGCGAAGTGGAATTTTAGAAGAAAGTATCCAACGTTTTTTTCCATCTTTTTCTATCAATAGTTCTTCTTTGAAAAGTAAGGGTTTGCCGGTTTCAATGATTGCTTTATCATCAGCCGCAAAAACATCCGCCAATTCTTTAGAATAAAAGCTGTAATCATCTTTCCCCAATACATCATCTTCAGAATTGGCACCCATAAGTTTAACTTCGGCTTTATTAGCCAGCGTTTTTTTTAATGAAGCATCTTTCATGTAGATGCAATCGGGTATATTGTCTATTATTGTTCTGAGTAATAATCGTTCGTTCGAAAGGGTTTCTTCATACTTCTTTTGTAAAGTAATATTACGTGTGACACCAATTAGGCCGATGATATTTTGGTGACTATCGTGTAATGGAATTTTAGAGCTAAGCATCCAACGGCTATCTCCATTATTATCAACTACAAGTTCTTCGTAGTTGAGTTTTGATATTCCGGTTTCTAATACTGACTTATCATCTTTGATGAACTTTTTCGCAAATTCTTGAGGGAAAAATGCATAATCGTCTTTTCCTAATACCTCATTTTCATCTTTACAACCAAGAGATTCAATTTCGGCTTTGTTTGCCAGCGTTTTACGACTAGCAAGATCTTTCGAATATATTTTTTCCGGGATATTGTCGATAACCGTTCGTAGCATAGTGCGCTCAGTTTTAAGCTGCTCTTCAACTAGTTTTCTGTCTGATATATCTATGATTAGTCCTTCAAGTGCTTCAATTTCACCATTCTTATTGTAAACAGGAGTACCTTGTTCCAATACCCATTTTTCTTTGTTGTCTGAAGTAAGTATTTTATATTCAATACAAACTGCCGTTTTTGTGTCTACCGCATTTTGCCATATTTTCTGTAATTCATCTCTAAATTCGGGAACAATAATATCATTGAACGTGATGGTTTTGTTTTCTATAAAATCGGAAATTTGATAGCCGGTAAGATCAAAACATCCCTCGGAAATAAATTTCATTGTCCAGTCTGCATCAAAAAGGCAACGATAAGACATGCCCGGAAGGTTGGAAAGTAATACTGATTTACTACGTTCGCTTTCGCGTAATTCGGCTTCCGACCGATACTTATCCGTTACATCCGAAAAAACCAATACAACACCTGATGTATTACCATTTTTATCGATGATGGGAGCTGCACTGTCAGCAATTTGATATTCTTTTCCATTAGCGGAAATTAGGATAGTATGATTTGGAAAGCCAACAATTCGACCTGTTTTCAATACTTTTTTAATTGGATTGTCGACTGTTTCTCTATTTTCGGTACTTATAATTTTAAATATCTCATTTAAAGGTTTCTTTAGAGCTTCTTCCAACTTTATTCCGCAAAGGTGTTCGGCCATTGGATTCATATTTACGATTAACCCATTCACATCAGTTGAAATTACTCCATCACCAATTGATTGTAAGGTAATAGATAGTAACTCCTCATGTTCATGAAGTAGTTCGTTCGCATTTTCGAGTTCAGCCATTTTGTTTTGTAACCGAATAACTGTACTACTCTTTTCGGCGAGCTGTTTAGCGCTGAAAATAAGCATTTTGGATACATTTAATAGCTGTTCTTTGGACATGATAGGGACTTCGTCAAGTGCAGCCATAAAATCTTCAATATCTGCTCCAATTTCATTCGCATATTGCTCCATACGGACTTTGTTTATTTCAGGCGGTCTCACTTGGCCAATAATCCAATTGGCAACCGTTACACCGTCAACTATAATTTGAGTACTGGACTCCATTAAACCTACACTTGTGCATGTTTGTACGGAAGGAATAGAATTTCCTTGAACTGGCAAGATTGCATCTGATTTTATACAGTTTTTGCATCCTTTCTGCGTTTGTCGGACTATGGTTTCGCACAATCGGCAGAAATTAGACGGTTTAGTAATCGGTGTTCCATCTAAATACGTAATAATTGAAGCAACGCCAGTGGCATCGGCAAACAAATCTTGAATGGTTTGTAACTCTTCAAGTTTAAAGAAATCGGTATATTGTAAGTCGATTCCTATTTCGGCTGACAATTTTTTATAGCTGTTTTTTGAAGTCATTTTGTGCGTTTTTCCAATGAAATTGTTCTGGTTAGAATCTGTGATTTATATAATATTAATTTATAGAGTCCTTGTTTCGGTTGTTTACCATATTTTAAGGAATGAGTCCAATTGTTTTCTGAAAGTTTATTTACACATCAATGATCTAATTTTCAGATTGAAACGGTGTAAGGCATTTCAATACGAACAATGGTTCCCTCGCCGGGTTTTCCTTCAATAAATAATTCTCCTTCCAGCAGAAACACCCGTTCGTTCATACCTATAAGCCCGTATGAGTCATTTCTGACTTTGTGATTTTTTGGGAAACCGATTCCATTATCTACAATTTCCATAATGAGCCTGTTTCCTTCAATTAGCACTTGCACTGTAACTTGTGTAGCTTTTGCATGACGTACCACATTAGTAAGTGCTTCTTGAAGGATTCGGAAGAGCGCCACAGATTGCTGTGGTGCTATGTCAAGAGTCGTAATTGAACTCTCAAAAACACACCTGATTTTGTGTCTTTCTTCGAAGTCTTTGGTGTACAATTTTGCGGCCTCAATAAATCCGAGCATTTCTAATACTTCAGGACGTAGACCGGTCATAATTCTTCGGGTAGTTTTAATGGTATTGTCTACTAAACCAACCAGATTGTCAAATTTGGTTATAACATCTGGATTCATTTTACCGTCAAATTCTTTTGCGACTTTATTTTTCAACAGACCCATGTCGATTTTTAGTGCTACAAGGATTTGACCCAAATCGTCATGTATTTCACGTGCCAGCCCTGTACGTTCATCTTCACGTACGTTTTGAAGGTGAGCTGCAAATTGTTTCAATTGTTCTTGCGAATTCTTTAGTGTTACTTCCGCATTTTTACGTTCAGTTATATCTGTAAAACTCACTAAACTTGCCCAGATATTTCCCTGATTGTCAGGTACCGGTGAACCGAAGATTTCCAAAAGTGTTTGAGTGCCATCAGGGCGTATCACTATCATATCATCGATATGAGACGAAATGCCTTGCATACCCAAAATAATAGGCAGTTCGTTTTGTGGATAGTATCCTTCGCAGCCGACTTTGTATATATTGTAAACTTCTGCAAGGTTGTTCGGAGTTGTATCTGGTAAAATTCCTCTACCCAGTAATCGTATAGCCGCATCATTGGCCATAATAGGCTTACCGGATGGTGCTTCAACCATTAATACACCAACAGGTAAGTTTTTAAGCAATAAGGTAAACAACTCATTTTGCCTATTTAATGCATTTTCGCTTCTTTTGAGTTCTTCTTCCGCTCGTACACGTTCAGTAATATCAATATTGAACCCCGCTATACCGATAATATGTTTTTCATCTTGAATAGGGAAAATGATTTGTTGAAAAATAGATGATTCATTTTTGATATTATATTGAACAATTTCATCAATTA
>Ga0209123_1002565_pt1 | contig 15078 bp, 14 predicted proteins | sample BarGraIncu00431A_FD_184500 | JGI IMG/M metagenome (GOLD analysis project Ga0209123, IMG submission 184500) | Arctic peat soil microbial communities from Barrow, Alaska, USA - Barrow Graham LP Incubations 004-31A (SPAdes) (version 2) | ecosystem: Environmental > Terrestrial > Soil > Wetlands >...
AGAGGCGCGAAGGTAAGAATAATATTGGAAACAGCCAAATAATTTATTCGGGCACAACCAATTTATAACCTTTTCCGTGAATGTTCATGATCTGGATGGTAGGATCATCCTTCAGGTGCTTGCGCAGCTTGGTGATGTACACGTCCATGCTGCGGGCGTTGAAGTAGGTATTTTCCTCCCAGATGGTCATTAGAGCGTAGTTACGTTCCAAGATTTGGTTCTGGTGGCTGCAAAGCAAGGTTAGCAATTCGCATTCCTTGGTGGTGAGGCGGGTTTCCCTGCCATCGATGCTCAGTATCTGTTTGGGGGTATCAAAGCTGAACTTACCAACCTGATAGAAAGTCACTTCCTTGGATTTCTTTCCCTTGACGCGGCGATTGATGGCTTCGATGCGGAACAAGAGTTCTTCCATGCTGAATGGCTTGGTGATGTAGTCGTCCGCTCCGAGCTTGAAACCGTTGAGGATGTCTTCCTTCAGATTCTTAGCTGTAAGGAAAATAATGGGCACTTCTGAATTCATCGCACGAATGTCTGCAGCAAGTGCGAAACCGTCTTTTTTCGGCATCATAACATCCAACACACACAGATCGTACTTCGCCTTCTGAAAAGCTTTAAAGCCTTTTTCGCCGTCGCTCATGAGATCGGTCACAATTCCTTTGGCCTGTAAATACTCGCGCAACAGCATACCTAAGTTCTCGTCGTCTTCGCACAGCAGGATGTGCATCTTTTCTTCCGTCATAGCTCGTTTTTTATAAGTGGTAAAATTATTATGAATTTTGTTCCGTTGTTGAATTCGCTTTCCGCGCGAATGCTGCCGTTGTGGTTTTCCACTATTTTGCGGACATAGGCCAAGCCAAGGCCGAAACCTTTGACATTGTGCACATTGCCCGTCGGGACACGGTAAAAGCGGTCGAATACTTTCTTGAGATGTTCTTTCTTGATGCCCACACCGTTATCTTCGATGGCAATCAAAATGTTGTCTTTTTCGTTCCAAGTGCGGACTTTCAGTACTAAATTGCGTTCGCTGCGGTATTTCACGGCGTTGTCCAGCAGGTTGAAGAAAACGTTGGTCAGATGCATTTCGTCGGCTGTGGTTTCAGCATCTTTGGCCTGAAGGTCGAGTTCCAACGTACCATCAAAGTTTTCAACCTTGAGACGGAAGGTGGCAACGACGTTCTCCAGCATATCGTTCACATCCACTTCTTTAAAGGTGAGGTTGGAGCGGTCGCGCTCAAATAGGGAAACCTGAAGTACCTTTTCAACCTGAAAACTCAGCCGTTTAGTTTCATCGACGATGACCCCTGAAATGTGTTTCAGCATTTCGGGTGTCTTGCCTACGTCGCCGTCCTTGAGCATTTGTGCCGCTAAGGAAATGGTGGAAATAGGTGTCTTGAGTTCGTGCGTCATGTTGTTGACGAAGTCGTTCTTCATGTCGTTCAGTTTCTTTTGACGGAAAATGACGAGGATTGTGAAGCCGAACACGACAAGCAAGACCACGGAAAACAAAATGGAAGGCAGGTAAATACGCAGAGAGTCAAAGATATAATCCTCGCGGGTGGGGAAATATAAATACAGATTGCCGGTTTGCACACCAGGGTCGTTCGGAAACAATGCTTCCTTATAATGCGTACGCCCTTCTTCGTGTAAGTGGCGGCTCCGGTATACTTCACGTTCGTTCTTGTCGGTTACCCGAAAATAGGAGGGAATGTTGGTAAGGCCGTTGTTACTCAGTTCCACCGTCAGATAATGCTCCAAATTGCTGAAGTCGATGCGTTGTTCGATGGGGGCATTGTTGGCTTCGTATAGAATGCGTTGAATGACATCTTCCATCATCCCTTTCTGCGCCAGATAGCGTTCTCGGAGGTCTTCCTGCATCTTGCGGGAAGTTCGGGTAAGCGAATTCCGGCCATGACTCATGGAAATGAACACTTGTGGGCTATTCTGTGAGAGCGAAGTCGATGCATCGTTCTCCAGCACGGAGGAAAATGTGGAAACGCCACCGATGGAATGAAGCGTAGTAGTTTGTTTTTTAGTAACGGATTTGTTGGTTGGCAAGGCGAAGGCCGTTTTTTCACGTTCGTCCATGTCTTCGGCCAAATATCGGGCTGTTTCGTCCAGTTCCAGATTTCGTATCACCTGGGACAGACTGCGCTGAACGGCTTCGTCGAATTGCTCTGCCCTCATCTTGCCCAACGTGCGGATGTAGGAGAACTGCAACGTCAGTAAACTGGCGAAAGTCAACACCATAACAGCAATCAATACCCAGATGGTCGATTTCTTCATATGGCAAAAATAGGTTCTAATTTTAACATTTCAGCCAGTTTTTAATATATTAACCTGGCAAGAAACACTAATTAACAATTATTTTTTTTGGATTAATGAAAATTTTCTTTAATTTTTTTGGAAATTTTTAACTTCTGTTGTAGATTGCATTCACCTATCCAAACTACTTGTTTTTTTAATTGACCAATCAGCATGCGGCTGAGTGGTGGATGAATTTGTATGTATATCTGCGAATTTTTCAAACCATAATCCACTTTTTATCAACCAAAAAACTTCTCAACTATGAAACACTCAACAAACTTTTTATTGGTATTTTCATTTTTTGCGATCAGTACAGCGCTTTATGCGGCAGGTGAAGTAAAAATCAACACTGACTTTACGATTGAAGCAGATGGAACGCTTGTTTCTTCTGGAAATGCCACTGTATGGAATGACATTAATGTTTATCCAGATGCTAATTCTTCCGCAGGGAACGTTCCACCTACATGGGCCCGCTTCCAAAGGAATGGTTCTTCTCAAGGCGTTTTCTTATGGAGTTTTAGCAACACAACAGAACAAGAAGTTTTCTTCCAAGTGCAACTTCCTCACGGATACAAAGAAGGAACGACATTGTATCCGCATGTACATTGGACCACTTTTTCCACTGATCCAACCGGCTCAGTTGTTGAATGGGCTCTTGAATACACCATTATAAAGATTGGGGGTACCTTTGGCAGCACTACAATTATTTCAGGAAGCACACCTATTGTCGCTCCTACGGCTGCAGGTCAACATTCTATTACACCTTTGGGCACCATCACTAGTGGAGCCGACCCAAATGATCTAAAAATTAGCACCGTGCTCGTTTGTCGATTATTCCGCAATGCTGTAGGGAACAACGCTTCACTTCATAGCGGTACAGACATTGATACATATGGGGCTGGCGTTGCCCTTCTCGGTTTCGATATTCATTACGAAAGCGACATGACAGGAAGCCGTCAAGAATTCATCAAATAAGTGACCTAAATCCCTGGATTTAATAAAACACTTATGACTATGAAAAATAAACGAATGCTATACCTGGCACTTCCAGTTATGCTAGCGCTAATTCCTTTAAACTCTTATGCCCAAGGCATTGAGATTACTTCGGGAGGGACAGTCGCGACAACAGGAGATGCCACGATCGATATCTCCGACGGAGGTATCATCAATAATGGAACCTACACCAATGGGACTGAAACGGTCACAATATCAGGGACAACCGCCGGAAGTATCTCCGGAACTTCGACTACAACCATTAACAACTTGACCATCAATCCCGGCGCCAAACTCAACCTAGATGCCGCTACATCACTGAATGCGACAATATTCACCATCAAAAGTGACATTAATGGAACTGGAACTTTTATTAATAACGGTACCACCGTTTTTGGAACGACAAACGTTGAACAATTTCTAACAGGCTCTGGAGGTGCAACTCCAAATGGACGTGGATATTACATTTCGAGTCCTGTAGCAACAGCTACTAGCGGCGTTTTCACGGCCTCAGGTGGCAATGGACTTTACTCCCACTCGGAATCTGCTGCCGGACAAGGCTATACAGAAATAACTGCTGATAATGTAGGGTTATCTCCGATGACGGGGTACGTCGTACGCGTTGGAACCAGCCAAGTGTATACCTTTACTGGTGGGGATCTCAATAATGATGCGACATACACCACTCCAAGCATGTCCAAAACAACAGCTGCAGGCACTAGAAGAGGCTTCCATTTAATTGGAAACCCATATACCAGTTTCCTGAACTGGAATACAGTGATAGATGACTTAACCAAAGCTGGTACAACCAGCAACATTTCTCCCACCATCTATTATAGGACCGTCAATGGCAGTAACGTTCACGTTTTTGACACCTACAACGCAACAGACCACACCGGGACCAACGCCAATGGATCGGGTGATGTAACTCGATACATCGCACCCATGCAAGCCGTATGGGTACGAGTTGACGGAGCAGATGGAACCGAAGGTCAATTGACTTTCAACAACACTATGCGCGAACATGTAAGCGGTGCCACGATGAGAAGCACCGAGGTGTCTGATGTGCAATCAGTTCGACTAAGGGTTTCGAACGGAACCAATGAGGACGAAACGATTCTATTGTTCAGCCCAAAAGCTTTTGATGAATTGGATGCGTGGGATTCCCCCAAAATGTCCAACAACAATACTGCCATTCCTGAAATATACACCTATGCAGGGAATGAAAAAGTGGTCATCAATGGCTTGACTGAAAAAGCGCTTGATAAGGAACTCATACTCGGATTTAAAACTGGTAAGGCAGGAACGTTTTCCATAAAACTTTCCGAAAACAGTTTAACTGACGGATCTTACATTGTACTCAAGGATAAGCTGCTCAATAAAGAACAGAATCTGACAGAAACCCCTGTGTATGAATTCTATTCAGATATCGCAGCGACCGACAGTCGATTTACCCTTGCGGTTTCCAGAAACGCCACAGCACTTGATGCAGAAGCACTGGCACCCACTGTAGACGTTTATCAGAGCAACAGAAACGAGGTTACAGTGACCATCAATGGCCCGTTGAAACCAAACAGTTGGGTTTCAATTTACAATACCATGGGCCAAAAAATCGTCACATCGCCCATTCTTGGTGAGCAAACAGTTCTGAAAACCCTTTCTATACCTGGAGTTTACTTGATTTCTGTGGAAACAGGAGGCAAGAAATCGATCAGCAAATTAGTGATCAGCAACTTTTAAACTCAGAGACTATGAAATCAACAAAAGAATTGCGCGAATACAGTAGTCCCGAGATCACAAGGATTCAGATGGATAACGAAATTTCCCTGACATTGGACTCGCCGGCTGGAGAACCTTGGGGTGCCAAATTGATTGTCCCACAAAAGGAAGATCCGTTTAAAACACATTTGACTTAATGTAACAGGCACTCATCATAAAAAACGCCCTAAAAGATTCTTGCAAAACTTTTAGGGCGTTTTAGCATTCTTTAGAAATCGAAGACTAAATTTTCCAACATTGCAGAATTCCACCGCTCAAGCCATAAATACGGGGTAAATATGCCATCGATGGTCTTGACTAAAGTATCTTTGTTCAAAAGTATCTAGTCGAGCTTCCTTCCTTAGAGGCATTGAAAGAATACATCACCAAGGAACTGGAAAACATTTAACGGCATATTGAAAATACGAAATTGAAGAACTGCAAATGACACTAATCGAAAATAATCTAACAACTTACGGATTACAAATCGAATTGACAAAATCCCAGAACGAGAACTTTATCCGAATTCAAAATCATTGGTATCGTTTTAATAACGAACTGAAAAAGCACCATCTGAATCAAAATGGAGCGAACTGGGAGAAATATGGAATAACCTACAAAATGGATGAAACGTATTTTTATTTAACCTCTATTCCAGCATTTGGAAGTGTTTTCCCAGAGCATTTTATTCAAAAAACAATCCCAAAAGGGCACTATGAAGTGTTTACTCATCAAGGTGATATGAGTACAATAAAAACGACTATTCATGACATCTACAAGACCATTTTGCCGAATTCAAATTTCCAAATCGAACCCTCGTCGAAAGCAGGTTTCATTCACTTTGAGAAATATGATTTCCGTTTTCAATGGAATAAACCAACCTCCATTATTGATATTTATTTACCTTTGAATACAAATTTTGAATAAAGATGCAAAGAGCGATCGCACTAGTAACCGGAGTTAGCCGCTTAGACGGAATAGGTAAAACCATTTGCTGTGAATTGGCAAAAAAAGGCTTTGACATCTTCTTTACCTATTGGAGTCCATACGACGATCAAATGCCCTGGAAAGTACTTGAAAACGAACCCGAATTAATCGAGCAGGAGATTAAGCAAATCGGCGTTCGGTGTGCACGATTGGAGTTAGACTTATCGATGGAGAAATCGTACGAAGTACTTCTGAACGATGTTGATGCCAGACTTGGACAACCATCCGTCTTAATAAACAATGCCACATACAGCACGCAAACTGACATTGAGACCCTTTCAGAAAACGAATTAGACAAGCACTACTTAGTCAATCTGAAAGCGACCACCATGCTTATCGTAGAATTCATCAAACGGTTCCAAGGAGCGAAAAATGGCAGAATCATCAACCTGACTTCCGGACAATCCCTAGGTGCCATGAGTAATGAAATTGCTTATGCCATCACAAAGGGCGCTATTGAAACCCTGACAACGACGCTCGCTCGCGAAGCCGCTTTGAAAGGAATCACCATCAATGCCGTAAATCCGGGATTAACCGATAGCGGCTGGTTAAGCGACTCCGAAAAGATAAAATGGCAACAACACTTTCCAATGGGAAGAGTCGGTATTCCCCTGGATGTTGCTAAACTAATAACGTTTTTATCAAGTGCTGAAGCAGAATGGATTACTGGTCAGATCATTCATTCAGAAGGCGGTTTTATTCGGGAAAAACTGGTCCTTTAAAAATGTCAAGAATTTTTAACTTCTGAACTCTATCCAATAGATCAATTTTTGGAGACTCCAGAAGTGAGTTTCCGATAAATGAAAAAACGGCTAACATCCCACAAAAGATGAAAGCCGCTCTTTCTTTTGCACAAAGGTTTACTTCTTTATATACTCCACCAACCACTCTCCCACCTGCGTAGTCGAATGCGCCGTCTGTCCATTAACCGTAATATCCTCCGTCACACAACCCGCTTCCATCGAAGCAGCCACAGCCTGACGAATTAACGCGCCTTCTTCCATCAGTCCGAATGCATATTCAAACATCAAAGCGGCTGAAAGCACTGTAGCCAAAGGGTTTGCAATATTCTTGCCCGCAGCCTGCGGATAGGAACCATGGATGGGTTCAAAAACCGAAGTGTGCAAACCAACGGAAGCCGAAGGCAGCAGGCCCATGGAACCTGTGATTACCGAAGCCTCATCGGTCAAGATATCGCCGAACATGTTTTCAGTCACCATCACATCAAAGCTCGACGGCCATTGAATAATCCGCATCGCAGCATTGTCCACGAACATGTATTCTGTTTCGATGTCCGGATAGCTCGGAGCCATTTCTTGAGCGATCTGACGCCATAGACGGGAGGTTTCCAACACATTGGCCTTGTCTACTACCGTCAGTTTCTTGCGGCGTTGGCCAGCGTATTCATACGCCAGTTTCAGAATGCGTTCAATTTCTTCACGGTTATAGGCGCATGTATCAACGGCACTGTTGCCATCTTCGCTGCGACCCTGTGGGCGGCCGAAGTACAGACCTCCGGTGAGTTCACGAATACACATGAAATCGGCGTTTTCCACCAAATCTGCACGAAGCGGTGAACGGGAAATCAAGGACGGGAAAACATTAACGGGACGAATGTTGGCATACAAGCCCAGCTTTTTGCGCATGGCTAGCAAACCCTGCTCCGGACGAACTTTGGCAGAAGGGTCATTATCGTATTTGGGGGAACCGATGGCACCAAAAAGTACCGCGTCCGATTTCATACACAATTCGTGGGTGGCATCCGGATACGGATTACCAGTGGCATCAATGGCGCAAGCACCAACGATGGCAGTTTCATACGTCAGTTCATGCCCAAATTTCTCACAAACGGCTTTGGTCACGTTCAAGGCTTGTTCCACAATCTCAGGACCGATCCCGTCACCGGGAAGTACAGCAATATTCAGCTTCATTTTTTTAAATTATTTACTTATTTCTATAATATTCAACATTTTAATGGTCGCCTTAATCGCGGCTTCGGTCTGGTCACCGTCAAGGCCACTCGTACGGAATTCCTTCTCCCCGTCCCGCCAGTTAATGACAGTATGCACAAAGGCATCGGTACGGCCGCCAGGAGGAATATTCACTGCGTAGTTGGTCAGTTTGGGCAATTCCCTGCCCTGACTTTCATAGATTTTGCGCAACGCCCGCATAAAAGCATCGTACTGCCCATCACCAGCTGCGGTTTCTTGAAAGACAACGTCACCAATTTCGAGTTTCACGGTGGCCACGGGGCGTAAACCATGGGCCAACGAGAGAGAATAGTTCAATATGCGAACCGATTGTTCGGTATTCACCTGTTTGAGCACATCGGAAATGATGTACGGCAGGTCTTCCTGAGTCACCAGTTGCTTTTTGTCGCCCAGTTCGATGATGCGTTCGGTTACCAGAACCATGGATTCTTCGTCCAGCTCGATGCCAAGGGCTTCCAAATTTTTCTTGATGCTGGCTTTGCCTGAAGTCTTGCCGAGCGCATATTCGCGGGTTCGGCCGAAGCGTTCAGGAAGCAGATCGTTGTAATACAAGTTGTTCTTAGCATCACCATCAGCATGAATGCCAGCTGTTTGGGTGAATACGTTATCCCCGATCACCGGCTTGTTGGCTGGAATTCGGATGCCGGAATACGATTCGACGATTTTGCTGACCGTGGTCAATTTGTCTTCGACGATGTTGGTTTCGTAATTGAGATGGTCGTGCAATACGGCGACAACGCTGGTGAGCGGTGCATTTCCGGCGCGTTCACCCAGACCATTGATAGTAGTATGCACACCCTTGATTCCTACTTGAACAGCGGCATAAACATTAGCAACGGCCAGGTCGTAGTCGTTGTGGGCATGGAAATCGAAATGCACTCCAGGATAGCGTTGAACCATCTGGCCACAGAAATCGGAGGTTTGGGCAGGATTCAGAATGCCCAACGTATCAGGCAGCATAAAGCGTTTCACAGGCAGGTCGCGCATGCCGTCCATCATGAAAAAAACGTACTCCGGGGAATGGATCATCCCATTGGACCAGTCTTCCAGATACAGGTTCACAGCCACGCCAGCTTCCTGGCACATGGCAACTTCCACACGGATATCCGCGAGATGTTGTTCAGGCGACTTACGAAGCTGATTGGTCACATGGTTCAGGGATCCTTTCGTCAGCAGATTGATTACCTTCATGCCAGCGTCCTTGACCCACTTCAGAGATTGGCCTTTGTCAATAAAACCAAGTATCTCAATTCTGTCCAGCATATTGTAGCGTCTGGCCCAGATACCAATGCGTCGTACCGATTCGAATTCACCGGCTGAAACCCTCGCCGAAGCGATTTCCACCCGATCCACTTTTAAATCGTCCAGCAGCAGCCGAACCACACTCAGTTTTTCTTGCCCTGCAAAAGATACTCCGGAAGTTTGTTCCCCATCCCGAAGCGTTGTATCGAGGATCTCGATTTTCATGGGTTTATTTCTTTTCCCAGTTTTCGATCTTGTCCTTGTTGCTTAATAGGAAATCGATATCATCAAAACCATTAAGCATGCAATTTTTCTTGTAAGCGTTTATCTGGAAACTTTCTACTGCACCATTCACATTGTTGGTGATGGTCTGCTCTTCCAGATTGACCGTTAGGGTAGCCTTCGGGTTTGCGTTGACAGCGGCAAAGATTTCAGCCAAGAAACCTTCGGAAACAACTACGGGTAAAACACCGTTATTCAGCGAGTTTCCTTTGAAAATATCTGCGAAAAAGCTGGAAACAACAACGCGGAAACCGTAACCGGCTACTGCCCAGGCGGCATGTTCGCGTGAAGAACCGCTGCCGAAGTTCTTACCGGCCACCAAAATGGAGCCGCTGTAGGTCGGGTTGTTCAGAATAAATCCGGGAATGGGCTGGTTGTTGCTGTCGAAGCGCCAGTCGCGAAAAAGGTTATCGCCGAAACCGTCCTTAGAGGTTGCCTTCAAGAAGCGGGCTGGGATGATTTGATCCGTATCCACGTTTTCGATGGGTAACGGAACGATGGTGGAAGTCAGGGTTAAAAACTTTTCCATATATGTAGTGTTATTTTTTAAAATGGTTTAGAAAAGTGTCAAAATCAAGGCACTGATTATGAGTGAACCGGAGCGTACTAAACGTACGTGAGGATTCACGAAGAAGCAGTAACGCAGAGTTTGGCAGTTTTATGAAACATTTTTTATGATTAATTGTTTTCCTTCGTGGTTAATGATATTCTGACGCCATGCATCAGGCATCGGAATACTCAACTTGTGCACCGCATCGTAGCATACGATCACTGCCGAGCAAGTGGAGAGCAATTCTCCGTTCTCCATGTTGACCAATCGGTGTTCCATGGTGAAACTCTTGTTGCCGATAATCGACACGCGGGTCTCCACGTAAATTTCATCTCTGAACATGATCGGTTTGAGGTATTCGATCTTGATGGATGCCCCAACAATACCGAACTCCTTGTAATCCAAACCGATAAACAGATTATCGAAATAATCCATTTTGCCGGCGTCGTAGTAATTCTGATAGACCGTGTTGGACACATGTCCCATAATGTCAACGTCGTTGAAACGGACCTGGATGGGCAGGGAAAATCGGAAGATGGGTTCCATAGTGTTATGTTCTCGGATCGGTGATGTGTCCTGTTATTGCGGCAGCAGCGGCTACCAGCGGGCCAGCCAAGATGGTGCGGGCACCGGGACCTTGACGGCCTTCGAAGTTGCGGTTCGAGGTTGAAACGGCATATTTGCCAGCAGGCACCTTGTCTTCATTCATAGCCAGACAGGCGGAGCATCCAGGTTGACGGAGCTGGAAACCAGCGGCTTCCAAGATTTCGACCAAACCTTCTTCGCGGCATTGTGCTTCCACAGCCCAGGAGCCTGGAACCAACCACGCAATCACATCATCTGCCTTCTTTTTGCCCTTCACATAAGCAGTAAAAGCGCGGAAATCTTCGATGCGGCCATTGGTGCAGCTTCCCAAGAACACGTAATCAATCTTTTTACCCAGCATCTTGTCGCCCGGCTGGAAACCCATGTATTCCAGTGATTTGGAATATGAAGTTTTGCTGGCTTCGTCAATGGTATCCAATGTAGGAATGCTTTCGGTGATGCCCAAACCCATGCCCGGATTGGTTCCGTAGGTGACCATGGGTTCAATATCCTCAGCCTTGAAAACAATTTCCTTGTCGAAAACAGCATCATCGTCCGATTTCAGTTCTTTCCATTTTGCAACGGCTGCATCCCATTCAGCACCTTTCGGAGCAAACTCGCGGCCTTTGATGTATTCGAAGGTGGTTTCATCCGGAGCGACCATGCCACCGCGTGCACCCATCTCGATGGACAGGTTGCAAAGTGTCAGTCGTCCTTCCATGCTCAGGGCACGAACGGCTTCACCGGCGTATTCCACAAAGTAACCCGTTGCACCGCCTGTGGTCATCTTGGCAATGACGTACAAAGCCATATCCTTGGCAGAAACGCCCTTACCGAGCTTTCCATCGATGGTGATGCGCATGCGCATTGGTTTGGCCTGCAGAATGCATTGGGAAGCCATCACCATTTCGACTTCGGAGGTGCCGATACCGAAAGCGACAGCACCAAGGGCACCGTGAGTAGAAGTATGGGAGTCACCGCAAACGATGGTCATACCGGGCAGCGTCAAGCCGTTTTCCGGTCCAACCACGTGAATCACACCGTTTTTCTCGTGGCCAAGTCCGTATAAAGTAATGCCAAATTCGTTGGCATTTTTGGTCAAAGTTTCCACTTGAAAGGCTGAAATGGGGTCCTCGATGGGTTTTTCCTGATTCAGGGTAGGAATGTTGTGATCGGGAATGGCGAAGGTTTTTTCAGGACGCAGAAACTTCAGGTTGCGGTTGCGCATGCCCTGGAATGCCTGAGGGCTGGTCACTTCGTGGCAATAATGCCTGTCAATGTATACTTGTGTCGGGCCGTTTTCCACCGCGGTAACCACGTGGCTGTCCCAGATTTTGTCAAATAATGTCTGTGCCATTGTCTTATCTATAACTATTTTACAATCTTGTTGATGGCATCGATGTAGGCTTCCACAGAAGCAGTCACGATGTCGGTATTGCCTGAGAAACCGTAATATACCACGCCGTCGTATTCAACCTGCATGTGCACTTTTCCGGTATCGTCCGAACCCTTGGTCATGGCCTGAATAAGGAATTCCTGAACAATGGTTTCGCGGTTGACTATTTTCTTCAACGCTTTGAGGGCTGCATCCACAGGACCGTTACCGGAGGAAGTGGCTTCGAATTTTTCACCCGCGATGTCCAGAATGATGCTGGCCATCGGCATAACGCCTTTGCCGGTCACTACCTGCAAATGATCCAGTTTGATGCGGCTGCTTTTGGTGCGTTCTTCGCCAACCAGCAACAACACGTCATCGTCGTTGAGATCTTTCTTACGGTCTGCCAATTTAAGAAATTCCTGATAAACTTCCACCAAACGGTCGCCGTCAATATCGACGCCCAAAATGGACAGGCGATGCTTCAGTGCAGCACGTCCGCTTCTGGCAGTCAGCACGATGGAGTTTTCGTCGATACCAACATCCTTGGGATCCATGATTTCGTAGCTTTCGCGGTTCTTCAGTACGCCATCCTGGTGGATACCACTGGAGTGTGCAAAAGCGTTTCTACCTACAATGGCCTTGTTCGGCTGAACCGGCATGTTCATCAGATTGGAAACCAAGCGGCTGGTTTTAATAATACGTTGAGTATTGATGTCTGAATGCACGTTGATGTCCTTGTGACATTTCAAAATCATGGCGATTTCCTCGAGCGAAGTGTTCCCCGCACGTTCACCGATGCCGTTCATGGTCACTTCCACCTGACGGGCACCGTTCAGGATTCCGGCCATGGTATTGGCCGTGGCCATGCCCAGATCGTTGTGGCAATGGGTGGAGATGATGGCTTTGTCCACGTCCTTCACATTTTCCATCAGGAACTTGATCTTTTCGCCATACACGTTGGGTAAGCAGTAGCCAGTGGTGTCGGGAATGTTCACGACAGTAGCACCCGCTTTGATGACGGCTTCGACCACACGAGCCAAATACTCATTATCGGTACGGCCAGCATCTTCGCAGTAGAATTCTACATCTTCCACATATTTCTTGGCATATTTCACACAAGCGATGGCGCGTTCCAGAATGTCTTCGCGGGTAGAATTGAATTTATGCTTGATGTGGTAATCGGAGGTACCAATACCGGTATGGATACGGCCGCGTTTGGCATATTTCAAAGCTTCGGCAGCCACGTCTATGTCTTTCTCGACTGAACGCGTCAAAGCGCAGATGGTGGGCCAAGTGACCGCTTTGGAGATTTCGACCACCGACTTGAAGTCGCCAGGACTGGAAATCGGAAAGCCAGCTTCAATCACGTCAACGCCGAGTGATTCCAGTGCCTTCGCAACCTGAATCTTTTCCACGGTGTTCAATTGGCATCCTGGCACCTGTTCCCCATCCCGGAGAGTCGTGTCGAAAATAAATACTTTGTCTGACATTGTTGTATGTTTTAAATGTTGTGTTCCGTTGAAATCAAAAACCCCTCCTGCTGGGTAGCAAGAAGGGTTTACCGTATACTAAAATCCTACTACTACCTTGCTACTCTTCCAGTAGAAGAATACCAATCAAATATAGGTTATGTAGAATAGAATGAGTCATCGTTTTTGTTTTGATGCTGCAAAGATAAATCTTTTTTTCGAATACCAATCACTAAATAATCGTTTTTTTGCCTATAAATGTTTTAAAATAGAAGTTATTTTGGCGTTTTTGCTCTGTTTTGTTGGTTTTTTAAGTGTAATTCGGCTATTTAATCGTTTATGGCATCGGTTTATGATTTATGGAGAATCCTGTGTAAATTGCGGACTGAAATCATAAAAGACATCATGAAAGGTAAAATAGTCCTCATAACAGGTGCCACCTGCGGTATTGGCGAAGGTTGCGCCCGCAAATTCGCAGCACAGGGTTCAGACATCATTTTGAACAGCAGAAATCCGGAAAAAGTCGACTCTTTGAAGGCTGAACTCGAGAAAACATACGGTATCAAGGTTTTGGCTTTGCCGTTTGACGTGCGTGATCGTGCTGCAATGAAACTGGCTATTGACTCATTGCAGAAACCTTGGTCCGACATCGATGTATTGGTGAACAATGCCGGTCTGGTCATTGGGGTGGACAAGGAATTCGAGGGCGACTTGGACGAATGGGACATTGTGCTGGATACCAACATCAAAGGACTGTTGGCCATGACGCGCCTGGTGGTTCCTGGCATGGTTTCTCGCGGGAGCGGACACATTATTAATATAGGTAGTATCGCCGGTGATGCGGCTTATGCCAACGGCAGCGTATATTGCGCCTCAAAAGCAGCGGTGAAATCGCTGACGGACGGCTTGCGCATTGACCTAGTGGATACACCTCTACGCGTCACACTTATTAAGCCTGGCATGGTGGAAACCAATTTCACCGTGATTCGTTTTCGTGGAAACAAACCGGCTGCCGACGATTTCTACAAGGGCATCAAGCCGTTGAACGGAGACGACGTGGCTGAAACGGTTTATTATGCGGCTTCCGCGCCGGCACATGTGCAGATTGCTGAAGTGCTGCTAATGCCGACGTTTCAAGCGACAGCCACGGTAGCACATCGGAATAAATAATTCGAAGGTACAAGATTCGAGGATTTTTATACCTTTGACAAAATACCATTACGATAGATATACAAACACTTCATCCACAACAGAGTGGCCATTCAGCGCTTTTTATCTGACAAATTGTAAGGGATATAGTTAAAACGGAAATTCATTTTAAATTTGACTTGTAATGAAAAAATACTTGGGAACAATAGGCTCTTTTATTATCGTATTACTTACCATTTTTGCACTTTATTTGTTGTTGACTGGAAAACTTGTGGATATTCCATGGGGTACAAAGGAAGGTGGATTCATGTTGGCCATTAGTGGAATAGTGATATTCACTCTTGGCTTAACTCTAATACGACTGATTAAGATAATTGAAAAACGGTTTCT
>Ga0209123_1002566_pt1 | contig 15071 bp, 17 predicted proteins | sample BarGraIncu00431A_FD_184500 | JGI IMG/M metagenome (GOLD analysis project Ga0209123, IMG submission 184500) | Arctic peat soil microbial communities from Barrow, Alaska, USA - Barrow Graham LP Incubations 004-31A (SPAdes) (version 2) | ecosystem: Environmental > Terrestrial > Soil > Wetlands >...
GCAATAGGAGTATTTCCTGATACCAGATTTGCAAAAGAAGCTGGTATTAAATTAGGCATCAAGGGTCATATTTTGGTAAATGATAAAATGGAAACTAGTGCAGAGGGAGTATTTGCAGTGGGTGATGCTATAGAAGTTATAGATTTTGTAAACAAGACGAATACTGCAATACCACTCGCTGGACCTGCAAATAAGCAAGGAAGAATTGCAGCTGATAATATAGCAGGTTTAAATTCTACGTATAAGGGGACACAAGGCACTGCAATTTTAAAGGTTTTTGGACTTACAGCAGCAAGTACTGGGAATAATGAAAGAACTTTAACTAAACTTAATATACCTTACAAAGTTATATTTGTTCATCCAGTTTCCCATGCTTCTTATTACCCAGCTGCTCTTCCTATGACATTAAAACTAATTTTTAATGGTGAAGGTAAAATTCTTGGAGCTCAAGGTGTGGGTTATGATGGAGTTGATAAGAGAATAGATGTGCTTGCAACCGTTATACGCCTCGGAGGAACAGTTGACGATTTAACAGAATTAGAACTTTCCTATGCACCACCTTTCTCATCAGCTAAGGATCCAGTAAATATGGCAGGATTTGTTGCACAAAATGTGCTCGCTGGAAGAATGGAGGTACTAACTACAGATGAGTTTATGGCTTATGATAGAGAAAATGCTGTAGTATTAGATGTTCGTACTGAAATAGAATATAACAATGGACATGTTGAGGGTGCTATAAATATTCCAGTAGATAACCTTCGCGAAAGGATTGGTGAACTTGACAAAAACAAAGAGATTATTGAATATTGTCAGGTAGGTTTAAGAGGATACGTAGCTGCTAGAATTTTAGCTCAAAAGGAATTTAAGGTTAAAAATTTAACTGGAGGATATAAATCAGTTTTAAGTTCAAATTTTAAGCCCAATAAAGTGTCAGACTCAGATAAAATAAAAAGGCAGAAAATAGACCCTGATACTCAAGTTATAAAAGATGAAGTAGATATAGAAAATGATAATTATGATAAACTTCTCGACGCATGTGGACTATGTTGTCCAGGACCGTTAATTCAAGTTAAGGCTAGTATTGATGAATTAAATGACGGTCAAATATTAAAAGTAACAGCATCAGACCCTGGTTTTTATGAGGATATTAGATCTTGGTGTACTAAAACAAATAATGAATTAATAGATTTAAGAAAAGAAAAAGGTATGGTATATGCCTTTATAAAAAAAAAAAATAACAAGTTAGCTTCAGTAAATAGGTCTTTTCCCTCAGAAGCAAGTGAAAAAAACAATAAAACCATGGTAGTTTTTAGTGGTGATTTAGATAAAGCTATTGCAGCCTTTATTATTGCAAATGGAGCAGTTGCAATGGGTAGTAAAGTTACCATATTATTTACCTTCTGGGGTCTTAACATTATAAGAAAACCTGAAAGAATATCTGTTAAAAAGGGAATAATTGATTCAATGTTTGGACTTATGATGCCAAGAGGGAGCAGAAAGCTTAAACTGTCTCAAATGAATATGATGGGTATCGGAGCTAAAATGATTCGATCAGTAATGAAAAATAAAAATATAAGTTCTCTTGAAGACTTAATAAAATCAGCAATTGATAGTGGAGTGGAAGTAGTTGCTTGCTCAATGTCCATGGATGTTATGGGAATAACAAAAGAAGAACTTATTGATGGAGTGAAAATTGGTGGAGTTGGTTATTACCTAGGCCAAACTGAAGATTCAAATGTAAATCTATTTATATAATAAAAAAGGAGATGTATTAAAATGATAAAAGAAATAAGTGATAAAAGTTTTCAAAGTGAAGTAGATAGTTCAGATATGGCAGTAGTTGTAGATTTTTGGGCACCCTGGTGTGGACCTTGTAAAATGCTAGCTCCTGTTATGGAACAACTTGATAAGGAATATGCAGGTAAAATAAAATTTGTAAAGGTTGATATAGATAAAAATCCTGAGATATCATCAAAATATAATATTTCAAGCATCCCTACTATTATGGTATTTAAGAATAAAGTAGTAGAAGATAAACTTGTAGGTTTCTCTCCTAAAAAGGTTTTACAAGATAAGCTTAAGAAATATGTATAGGCACTAGTAATTAAAGTATATAAAAAGTTGAAATGACTCCAATTAAGTGGAGATTTCGTTTAAAATACCACATTTCTATAATTATTATAGAAGTGTGGTATTTTTATTTATAATAAACCCATAACTTTTTATTTGTTTAATTTTAAAGAATATTAATGCTATTTATAAAAATATCTACTAATTGAGGATTAAATTGTTTCCCTTTTTCTTCAATTAATATTTTTAATGCAATATCTTTACTTAGTCCTTTTCTATACACTCTATCTGAAGTAATAGCATCGAAGGTATCAGCTATAGAAATTATTTGAGAGCCAAAGGGTATTTCATTTCCTTTTAACTTATCAGGATATCCAGTTCCGTCCCATCTTTCATGATGATGACGAATTATAGTACTTATTTCAGAAAATCCTTCTATTTTATTTATAACATTCGCCCCTATAACTGGATGTGACTTCATTATTTCATAATCTGATTTAAATAACTTGCCAGGATTTTTTAGAATGATATCAGGAACACCAATTTTTCCGAGATCATGAAAAGTAGCTGCAATTTTAACATTATTTTTTAGATCTTCTTTATTTTTACCACAACTTAAATTGTTGCATATAATAGACACATATTTTGAAACATTTTTTGAATGTTCACCTGTATAAAAATCTTTAGCATCTACTAATGCAGCCATTGCTTCGAAACCAGATAAATATGCATTTTCAAGCTTCGTTTCCAGATTGTGATAGGTTTTGTTCATTTTAAAGTAAATACCTATTGATAGAAATATGTTTAAAATAAAAAACATTTGAACTACGAATGGTAATAACGTGTTGCTTTTCCAAAAATAATGCAGATAGTAGCCAAATACTAAAAAAATTATTATATTTACTGAGACAATGAAAATGTTGAATATTCTAAAAACTTTATTATTCATAATTACCTCCCAATTTTACAATATACAAAAGTATTATTTATTGGTGTATTATAATATATGAATTCAACAATATAAAAGTGAAATTAATATTAGAAAGAGGGAGGAGTTGTGAACAAAATTATATGGAATATAATGAAATATTTTTGAATTTAATTATATTAATTTGAATTTTAGCCCATAATGATCCATATTTATAAATACATCCTCAAGATGTGCAAAATTAGCACTAGTGCATATTTTAATCATTTCTTCTTTTGATATTCTATCATTAATAGATGGACCCACTTTGGTTTCTTTTTTCTCCCAGTCAATAATACAAAGCAGCCCGCTGGGTTTCAAAACTCTTCTTATTTCATTGAAGTATTTAGCTTTATTTTCAATCTCATGGATAACATTGCATATAAAGACGTAATCAATTGAAGCATCTTGGGTTGGAAAGGAATATTCTTCACTCTTTATAAATTCTATGTTAGAAATATTTTTCGTCTTCTGTTTTGCAATATCAATCATTTCAGGCATTATGTCAAGACCAATTACTTTTCCTTGGTTTAAAATACTAGCTGCAGGGATGCTAAAGTAGCCTATGCCACAACCTATATCAAGCAAGGTACCTTTATCACCTATTTGAAATTTTTTTAAGGTTTGGGCAGGAGGCATAAGTTGTCTTCGTGTTGGATTATCTAATTTTTCTAAGCTTTTAATATTGAATTTGTGCATCTAAACACTCTCCTTTAAATATATCTATATATTCAAGTATAGTGATATTATAACATGAAAATCTTAAACTTTATCTTTTCATCATTATTTTATTTTATAATTTTCTATAGGAATTATCTTCGATTTAAATATTGTTATTTGACATTGATGTTAATCAGTTGTAAAATTTTATATAGCATATGCCACTGAAAAATAGCATTTAAGAAGTCTAAAGAGTATATGAAAAGTGAGGATAATATTTATGTCAAGACCAGTGAAAAATAGACGCGTAGAGAATTTACCCGAGTATACATACTTTGTACCAGCAGGAAGACGAAAATGTGAAATCGAAGAAATACTCATAAAAGTTGAAGAGTTTGAAGCCATGAGGCTTAAGGATGTTGAAGATCTAAATCAGGAAGAATGTGCAAAGAAAATGCTTGTTTCAAGACAAACTTTTCAGAACATAATTGATAGTGCAAGGAAGAAGATTGCCATAGCTCTAATAGAGGGGAAAGCAATAAATATAAGTGGTGGAAATTACACAAGAAATGTATGTAAATTTAAATGCTTATCTTGCGAGAATACTTACGAAATAAAATATGAAGAAGATAGAAAAATTTGCCCAGCATGTGGATCTGAGCAAGTGACTTGTAATAAACGAAGTAGCTTTTGTAAGAGGCAATGTAACAAACACAGTATCTCTGATAAATAGTTTTATAAGAGATTTTATTGAAAAACATTATTGGCATTTGACAATAATGAATAATAGTAATACAATATAAATGGCATATGACAAATAAAAGAAAGAGGCGATTATGTATGGCTGAGTGCGAAAGTTGTCCATCAAATGGTGAATGTGATAATAAGGACACATGTGGTATAGAAAATAATCCATTAAATAAAGTTAAAAATATTATTGGAGTCATGAGTGGAAAAGGTGGAGTAGGCAAATCAACTATATCTGTTCTTATTGCACATGAACTTAATAAAAAAGGTTATAAAGTTGGACTTATGGATTCAGATATTACAGGCCCAAGTATACCAAGATTATTAGGTATTACAGATGTTAAACCTTTTATGAACGAATCGGGTATTATACCGGTTAGAACTACTGAGGGTATTGATGTTATTTCAATGAATTTTTTAGTGGAAAATGAAGATGATCCAGTTATTTGGCGAGGACCAGCAGTTTCTGGTGTTGTTAAGCAGTTTTGGACTGATGTTATATGGGGAGAGCTTGATTATTTAATTATAGATATGCCTCCTGGCACAGGGGATGTTGCGCTAACAGTAATGCAATCAATACCAGTTACAGGTATAGTAATGATTTCAACACCACAAGACTTAGTATCTATGATTGTTGGAAAAGCAGTAAATATGGCACGCAAGCTAGACATCGATATAATAGGATTAATAGAGAACATGAGTTATATTGTTTGTCCGGGATGTAGCGAAAAAATAAAAATGTTTGATTCAGATAACATAAATGAATTCTTAAATAAAAATGACTTAGATTTACTTGGTGAAATTCCAATGTGTAGGGAAATTGTTAATATTTCTAATAAAGGTGAATACAAACTAAATGATGAATTAACAAAAATAACTGAAAATATTATTAATAAAATTAAGAAGACAAAAAAATAAAAGTGGAGGTAATATTTTATGAAAATAGCAATACCTAATAACGGTAGTATGGTGAATCAACATTTTGGAATGAGCAAAAGTTTTGTTATTGTCACTATAGAAGATAAAAAAATTATAAGCACTGAAGAAATATCAGCAGTCGAGCTCCAACATGAGCATCAAGGATTAGCAGATTTACTAAAAAATCAAGGAGCAACAGTGGTTATTACTGGTGGAATTGGTGGAGGAGCAATAAGCGGGTTAGAGCAAAATGGTCTTGAGGTAATAAAAGGAGCATCTGGAGAATATTCAAAGGTAATTGAAGAATATATTAATGGAACATTAGAAAATAAAGATGTAATTTGCAATCATCATGGCGAACATCATCACCAATAAATAACAAAAAAGGGGCACTGTTGTGCTCCTTTTTTCTGTTGTTTTACTGCAATATAAGGTATAAGTTATTTTTTTAGAGTCCCACTAAAATCTGATAGCCCGTGATTCATATGATATATTGGACCAAATTTATTTTTAAGTAATACATTAACTGCTTTAGGACTTCTACCACCTGATGCGCAATGTACTAAAATTGGTTTACCACGAAATTTTTCGAGCTCTGAAATCCTTGAGGAAAGTTCATTGGCCGGCATTAGTTTAGAAGCATTTATATGTCCTGTTTGGTATTCACCTTTATTTCTTACATCTAAAATAATGAGGTTTTTATTTTCACGTATAAGTTTAGCAGCTTCCTTACCAGAAACATTTTTTACATTTTTATTAAACCTAATCATTATTTTAGGATATAGGATATAGGCTATTAAAAGGATTAATATTATGTTTAATATGTTATTCATGATTTTTCCTTCTTTCGATTTATATTAGTGTAATTTTAGAGCAAGTATTTTTTGATTCATTTGTAATATCATCAAGAACTGCTGAAATACTTGCAATACATAGCAAGGGTGCTTTAAATAACAGCTATAAATTATTATCACACATATCATATCACTGTATTCAAATAAAACGATATAAATCGTATATAATATGGTTTCTTCTGCTAAAGTAGCTTTAATTATAAATATTTTTTAATTTCTTCAGACGAGGGCACTCTTCCCATTATTTTAACTTTTGCATCTACTACTAGAGCAGGTGTTTTCATAACTCCATAAGCCATGATTTTTTTAAAATCAGTAATTTTTTCTATGGTTGCTTCAATGCCTAAATCCTCTAATGCCTTTCTTGTATTTTCCTCTAGTTTTTTGCAATTAGAACATCCTGAACCTAAAACTTTGATTATCATAATATTTCTCCCTTATAATTTATTATTTTATACAAATAAGAATGAAAATGCGTTAAATAGATAGCCTATTATAACTATACCTGTTGCAACTATAGCTACAAATATGGTCAATAATTTAGGTTTTACAACTTTACTTAGCATAATTATTGATGGAAGTGAAAGTGCAGTTACTGCCATCATAAAGGATAACACTGTACCTATACCTACCCCTTTTTGGAATAATGCTTCTGCTATTGGTAATGTGCCAAATATGTCAGCGTACATTGGTATACCAACGGCAGTTGCTAGTAACACTGCAAAAGGATTGTTATTTCCAACTACAGTTTCGATTATTGATTGAGGTATCCAATTGTGTATCGCAGCGCCAATACCTACGCCTATTAAAACATATAGCCAAACTTTATGAACTGTATCTTTAACCTGTTGTTTTGAATAAGATACTCGATCAGACCTTGTCATCTCAATTACTTCTACAGCTACATCTTTTATTTCTCGTACATAGCCTTCAACATATTTTTCAAGATGTAATCTATCAATAATGGTTCCACCAATAACTGCTAAAATCAATCCTACAACAACATAGGCTATAGCGATTTTGGCACCAAAGAAGGACATTAAAATTAATAATGATGCCAAATCTACGAGTGGAGAAGAGATAAGAAACGAAAAAGTTATTCCAAGTGGCAGCCCGGCCGCGTTGAATCCTATAAATATAGGGATACTAGAGCAACTACAAAACGGGGTAATGGTTCCAAGTAAGGCTCCTAATATATTTCCCTTTATGCCCTTAATATTTCCAAGAATTTTTTTCGTTCTTTCTGGTGGGAAATAACTTTGAATATAGGATATAAGGAAGATCAATACTGATAACAGTATAAATATTTTTATAGTGTCATAGATAAAAAAGTGTACGCTACCACCAAGTCTCTCTTTAAGGGATAGTCCAAATACGTTTTCTACAAAGCTTTGAATAAGATTAGAGAGCCAAGTCATTTTTAAAATCTCATTATTTAGCCAAGTAAACATTTGCGATATTAAATTCATTATTGTCACCTACCTGAATAATATTTTTAATTATTGATATAAAATTAGTTGTTAGGATTACATTTGGTTTTCAATAGTTCTACGTATTGATCACCCTTATCAAGCTTTTTTAGATCCGTTTGAATGGTTGCATAATTTTCTGAATTTGAAATTATTTTTTCTAACAGTTCATTTAGAAGTTCATTATCTTTGTTAATATAATAATATATAAACTGTTCTTGCCTTTCATCTTTTACAAACCCCATATCTCGAAGTTTACCTAAGTGTTTTGAAATTTTCGGCTGAGATTCTTCCAATATTCCTTGTATCTGGCATACACAGAGTTTTTTATGATATAACAAGACTAAAATTCTAAGTCTCGTTTCATCAGACATCACTTTAAATAAATTTGTTAATTTTTCCATTGCTTTCACATCCTTTAAATTAATTACAATGACATTATACTTATATGCACATGTGAGTATATAAGTATAGTATTCCTTAGGAACTTATTTGTCAACTATTTTTTGAAAATTTTTAATGAGAAAAACCACAGATTTATTACCCTAAATACCTAATTAAAATATTTAATAAGAATATGCAACTTATGTCGAAAAAAGATAATCATTAATGTTGCAATATACAACTGTTGTGTTATACAATACAGATAGAGGTGAAGATGATGAATAACGCAAAGAGCAGTGATTTAAGGGAGATTGTAAGAATATTGGTTAGAGATCTTGGTTTACTTGAGAGAAACAAGTCTTGTTGTTGTGGTGTAACACTTGCTCGGTGTCATGCAATAGTAGAAATCGGAAGATCGAAGGAAATAAATTTAAATAGTCTGGCAGAATTACTTAATTTAGAGAAAAGTACTATGAGCAGAACTATTAATAATCTTGTAAATGAAAGTTTAGTACTTAGAGAAGTTCACACTGAGAATAGAAGATATATAAAAATAAAGTTAACTGAGAAAGGAGAAGAAATCTTTAGAGAAATAGAGAAAACTATGGAAGATTATTATACTGATGTAATTTCTTTAGTTCCTGTAGATAAGAGGGAGCAAGTTCTGGAGAGCCTACAAATCTTAGTTAATATAGTTAATGCAAACAAATGCTGTAATGAAAAGGAGAGTAAAAAACTATGAGTGATATAAAAAAAGAAGTTAAAAAATATTATGGAGGAATTGCTAGCAGGGTTAATCAAGAGGTAAAAGACAATTGCAAATGTTCTTCATCTTGTTGTAGTAACAATAATTCTGATATTTATGACTTAGACTATTTAGATAATCTACCACAAGAAGCTATTAATGTTTCTTTAGGATGCGCTAATCCTTTAGTATTTGGTGAACTAAAGAATGGTGAAACTGTTTTAGATCTAGGTAGTGGTGGAGGTATTGATGTTCTTATTGCTTCGAAATATGTGGGCTCCACTGGTAAAGTATATGGACTTGACATGACTGATGAAATGCTTAGTTTAGCAAATACTAACAAACAAAAGATGGGAGTGGAAAATGTTGAATTCCTCAAAGGATATATCGAAGATATTCCAATAGACAATAACAAAATTGATGTTATATTATCTAATTGTGTTATTAACCTTTGTGAAGACAAAGAAAAGGCTCTTAGCGAAGCCTATAGGGTCCTAAAATCAGGTGGAAGATTGGCAATTGCAGACATTGTTATTTTAAAAGATATACCAGAAAAAATTAAGAGCGATGCTCAGATGTGGGTTGGATGTATTGCCGGAGCACTACCAATTGAGGAATATAGAAATGCTTTATTAAAGGTTGGATTTAAAGATGTTGAAATCAATCCTATTAATATTTATACCAAAGATACTATTGAGTCTATTATAAAAAGCAAAAATTTACAGAAGGAGTATAGTAGCGCAGATATAGAAATGGTTGATAGTGCTTTCGCAGGAGCATTAGTAAAAGGAATAAAATAGGAAGGAGAATAGTATGGATTACAAAATTGATAAAATGCTATCATCAGATTGGGAACAGGTATCCAATATATATCTTGAAGGTATTAATACAGGTAAAGCAACTTTTCAAACTGGAGTACCTACCTTTGAAGACTGGAATAATGGACATGTGAAGTCATGTAGGGTTGTAGCTCGCCTAGGTAATGATGTTTTAGGGTGGGGAGCTTTGAGTCCAACTTCAAGTAGATGTGTTTATAAGGGGGTAGCAGAAGTTAGTATATATATTGGAGAAAATTATAGAGGTAAAGGAATAGGGAGAAATCTTTTAAAAAGTTTGATTGAATTATCAGAAGAAAATGGGTTTTGGACTTTGCAGTCCGGAATTATAAGAGAAAATGTATCAAGTATAAAGTTACATGGAAAATGTGGGTTTAGGGAAATTGGAATAAGAGAAAAAGTTGCTAAAATGAAAAATGGTGATTGGCATGATGTAGTTTTTATGGAGCGTAGAAGTACTGTAATTGGAGTAGATTAATAATGCATTTAACAATTATTTTATATGAAAATAAAAGGTAAACCATATTTCTTAATATGATTTACCTTTTACTAGTTAGAGCATTAGAATTTTTGATAATCAAGGTTATTTGCTAAAAACTATGGGAACACTTAATGAAGTAATGAATAAAATACTATATATAGAAGAATGTTAATACGCATATATATTATATGCTCATTTATTAGCAAATTAATTGACATAACATAGACAAGGGTGTATATTATATATAGATGAACGTGAATATAAGAGGTGATGAAGTGAAAAATAATTATGATGATAGTGCAAAACTTATTAAAGCACTTTCAGATCCTAGTAGACTTAAAATAATTGACCTTTTGTCCTGCGGTGAAAAGTGTGCTTGTGATATATTAGAGCATTTTGAATTTACACAGCCAACACTTTCTCATCACATGAAGGTATTAGTTGACAATGGAATTGTAAAATGCAGAAAGGAAAAACTATGGAGTTATTACTCACTAAATAATAATAACTGTAATAAACTTATATTATTTCTTATGAATCTTGTTACAGATAAAGATGAGTGTATATGTAATGATAAGACTAAAGATGAATGTGAATAATAAAAAAATGTAAAGGAGTGTTTTATATGAAAAAAATGATAATATTTGAACCAGCTATGTGTTGCTCAACAGGAGTTTGTGGACCAGGAGTTGATAGACAACTACTAAGAGTTTCTTCTATAATAAATAACTTAAAAAATAATGGCATTTTAGTTGAAAGATATAACGTGTCTAGTAACCCACAGATATTTGTTGACAATAAAACAATAAACAAAATGTTAAATGAGTCAGGAATAGATGTACTTCCAGTTACAATGGTGGACGATGTTGTTGTAAAAACAAAGAAATATCCAACGGATGAAGAGTTCGCAAGTTTATTAGATGTGCCAGTAAGTTCTCTAAAATCAGTTATCAAAAAACCATCTATAAAAAAGCCATCAAAAGGTTGCGGTTGTGATGGTGGATGTTGCTAATATTTAAATGTAAAGAAAATTAATTACAAAATAAAATACAAGAACAGATAAATATATAAAACAGGAGGTGTTTAATAACATGGAAATTTTTAATCCACAAAATATTAAACTTACAAAATATTTATTTTATACAGGTAAAGGTGGCGTAGGAAAAACTTCAACAGCTTGTGCTACTGCAGTAAACCTTGCTGATAGAGGAAAAAAAGTGCTTCTTATAAGTACCGATCCTGCATCAAATTTGCAGGATGTTTTTAACACAGAACTTACAAATAAGGGTGTTCCAATTAAGGAAGTACCAAATCTTATAGTTGCTAACCTTGACCCAATTAAGGCAGCTGCTGAGCATAAAGAAAGTGTGATTGCTCCTTATCGTGGCAAATTACCTGATGCGGTTCTTAAAAACATGGAAGAACAGCTTTCTGGTTCATGTACTGTTGAAATTGCTGCATTTAATGAATTTTCAAAATTTATAACGGATGAAAAACTCCAAAAGGATTATGACCATATTATATTTGATACTGCACCAACTGGACATACACTTAGAATGCTTCAGTTACCATCAGCCTGGAGTAGTTTTATTAGTGAAAGTACACATGGTGCCTCATGTTTAGGTCAGCTTTCAGGACTTGAGAGTAAAAAGGAAATATATAAAAAGGCAGTAGAAACCTTAGCAAATGGAGAATTGACAACACTTGTGCTTATTTCGAGGCCAGAAATGACACCACTTAAAGAAGCAGAGAGAGCATCAAAGGAATTATCTGAAATTGGAGTTAATAATCAAACAATGATAATAAATGGTGTAATGAGTTCTTTCGATGATAGTGTATCTGAAAGTCTATATCAAAAACAACAAAAATCACTCGGCGAAATGCCAGAGGGTCTAAAAAAAATTAAGACCTACATGGTACCACTAAGAGCATACAATATAACGGGTATGGATAATGTTAGAGCACTTCTTACCAAGGATAATTACAACGTAAGCAGTGAAAAAATAAATGCAAGAATCATTCCAACTCTAAAAGATGTTATTGAAGACTTATGCAAAGGTAATAAAAAAGTGATATTTACCATGGGTAAGGGTGGTGTAGGTAAAACTACAATTGCAGCAGCTATTGCTTTAGGATTATCAGCAAAGGGGAAAAAGGTGCACCTTACTACAACTGATCCTGCAGCTCATCTTAAATATGTTATTAAAGAAAACAGTAACATCACTATGAGTCACATCGATGAGCACGCTGAACTAAAAAAATATCAAGATGAGGTCCTATCAAAAGCTAGAGAAACCATGGCATTCGAGGACATTGCATATGTTGAGGAGGATCTTAGATCTCCATGTACTCAAGAAATTGCAGTGTTTAGAGCTTTTGCTGAAATAGTAGATAAAGCAGAGGATCAAATTGTTGTCATTGATACTGCACCAACGGGCCATACTCTATTGTTACTTGATTCAACGCAAAGTTACAACCAAGAAATTAAGCGTTCACAAGGTGATATACCAGAGTCAGTTAAAAAATTATTGCCAAGACTCCGAAATGCAGATGAAACTGAAGTTATAATAGTGACACTTGCTGAAGCTACGCCAGTATATGAAGCAATGCGCCTTGAAGAAGATTTAATACGTGCAACGATTTCAACTAAATGGTGGGTTATTAATTCATCCTTATACAAGACAGGTACAACTAATAAGTTACTAGCCGCAAAAGCAAGTAGTGAAATTGAATGGATTAACAAAGTTGATGCACATGCAGATGGTAAATTTGCAGTTATTCCTTGGAGCCCTGATGAAATTAAGGGTGATAAGTTAAATGAATTATTAGTATAAATTTATAAGCTTAAGATAAATGTGAGGAGGATTATAATGAGGATACTTGTTATAGGTGCGGTAGCTGCAGGAACATCTGCTGCAGCTAAAGCACGAAGGAATGATGATAGTGCTGAAATAGTCATATATGAGAAAGACACGGATATATCTTATTCAGGATGTGGGCTTCCTTATTACATTGGTGGTGAGATAAAAGATATTGGTGAACTTACACCTAGAGACTCTATATTCTTTAAGAAAAAATACAATATTGATGTTTTTACAGGTTTTGATGTATTAAAGATAGATGTAAAAAACAAAGAATTAACAGTAAAAAACCTTAGCACTAATGAAGTTTTTAAAGATAACTATGATAAGTTAGTAATTGCAACAGGGGCAACAGCATTTGTTCCAAACGTATCTGGAATAGATAAAGAAAATGTATTTTTCCTTAGAAATGTGCAAAGTGCTAGAAATATTAGAAGATTTGTAGAAGAAAAAAAGCCACAAAATGCAGTAATCGCTGGTACAGGATTTATTGGATTTGAAATGCTTGAAAATCTTATGTTAGACGGAATAAATGTTAGTATTATTGAAAAGCAGAGCAAGATAACACCAAATCTTGATGAAGATATGGCGACCTTTTTAGAAACTGCACTACTTAAAAAGAACATTAACATTATTAAAAATACAGGTATAGTTGAAATTCATGACGCTAAGGTTATCTTAGATGATGGAAGAGAATTAGCAAGCGACATGGTTATTATGGCAACAGGAGTAAAACCGAATATAATACTTGCTAAAGAAGCCGGAATAGAAATTGGGGTTACCGGTGCAATAAAGGTTAACAAGAAGATGCAAACAAACATTGAAGACATTTATTCCTGTGGTGATTGCATTGAGACTTTCTCTGTGGTTACTGGTAAAGCAGTATATAGGCCACTTGGCTCAACAGCAAACAAAACAGGAAGAATTGCTGGAGACGTTCTTAGTGGGGGTATTTCAGAATATAGAGGTAACCTTAGTACTGGAATATTTAAACTTTTTGATTTGGCAATTGCAAGTACAGGATTGTCTGAAAAAGAAGCAAAAGAAGAGGGTTATGAAATAGTTACGTGCCACAATATAAAATACGATAAACCTGAGTATTTTAATGGCAAAGAAATGCTTATAAAGGCGATTGCAGATAAGGTTACCCAAAAGCTTTTAGGTGTACAAATTATTGGATATGAAGGAGTCGATAAGAGAATAGATGTGTTTGTAACATTAATTACCTATGGTGCAAAGGTTGGAGACCTTTTCCACTTAGATTTAGCTTATGCACCACCATTTTCAACAACTAAGGATCCTGTTCATTATACAGGAATGATACTTGATAATATTTTAAATAAGAATAGACCTGTCATCACAGCGAAAAAGGCGCAAGATTTAATTGATAAAGGCGAGAAAATGCAGGTTATTGATGCAAGGATAAATAAGCAATATAATGAATGCCATGTGGACAGGGCAGTTAATATACCACATGCAGAGTTAAGAAAAGAGTTAGAAACCTTGGATAAGGATCTTCTAACAATAACTTACTGTAATAAAGGAGTAACTGGTAATGCATCTCAGAATATTTTGATTAACCATGGTTTTAATAAGGTTTACAATCTATCAGGAGGGCATAAATTTTACAAGGCGACAAAAACAAAATTAAAATAAGAAATTAAGGGGAGTTATAAATGAATGAGAGACCAAGACTATCATTACTTGATAGGTTCTTAACCTTATGGATATTCCTTGCTATGGCAGTGGGTATTTTATTAGGCTGGGGAGTACCGCAAACAGCAGTTGTTCTATCAAAACTATCAGTGGGTAATACATCAATACCTATTGCAATTGGACTAATAGTAATGCTATATCCACCACTTGCAAAGGTTAATTACAAACAACTTGGAAAGGTTTTTAAAAGTCCGAAAATTTTAACTTTATCTTTAGTACAAAACTGGATTATTGGACCAATATTAATGTTTATTCTTGCAATAGTTTTCTTAAGGTCAGATCCCGGTTTGATGACAGGACTTATATTAATAGGTGTTGCAAGATGTATTGCTATGGTAATAGTCTGGAACCATTTAGCAGGTG
>Ga0209123_1002567_pt1 | contig 15067 bp, 12 predicted proteins | sample BarGraIncu00431A_FD_184500 | JGI IMG/M metagenome (GOLD analysis project Ga0209123, IMG submission 184500) | Arctic peat soil microbial communities from Barrow, Alaska, USA - Barrow Graham LP Incubations 004-31A (SPAdes) (version 2) | ecosystem: Environmental > Terrestrial > Soil > Wetlands >...
TTATACGTCCGACATCCGAAACCATTATCTGGAACACTTATAAAGGCTGGATACAATCTTACCGCGACCTGCCTATCCTGATTAATCAATGGGCTAATGTAGTCCGTTGGGAAATGCGTACACGTTTATTTTTGCGCACAACCGAATTCTTATGGCAGGAAGGTCATACAGCACATGCTACCGAAGCCGAAGCCCTGGAAGAAACAAAAATAATACTTGAAATATATGCCGACTTTGCCGAACGCTTTATGGCAGTTCCGGTAATAAAAGGTATCAAATCGGCCAACGAACGTTTTGCCGGTGCTATCGAAACATTTTGTATCGAAGCATTGATGCAGGATGGTAAAGCATTACAGGCAGGCACATCACACTTTCTGGGACAGAATTTTGCCAAAGCTTTTGATGTGACTTTTATGGATAAAAGCAATAAACTGGATCATGTATGGGCATCGTCGTGGGGTGTTTCTACCCGTTTGATAGGTGCATTGATTATGACGCACTCGGATGATAACGGATTGGTATTGCCTCCAAATCTGGCTCCTTTTCAGGTAGTGATTGTGCCTATTTATAAAAATGAAGAACAACTGGCAACCATCTCCGAAAAAGTAGCTGAGATAATAATTAAACTGAAAGCCCTGGGCATATCCGTAAAATTCGACAAAAACGACAATAAAAAGCCGGGTTGGAAATTTGCTGAATACGAACTCAAAGGTGTTCCTGTGCGTTTGGCCATGGGTGCCCGTGATCTGGAAAACGGAACAGTGGAAATAGCACGTCGCGATACATTAACTAAAGAAACGGTTTCACTGGAAAATGTAGAACAATATATCAGTGACTTGCTTAAAACAATTCAAGCCAATATCTACCAGAAAGCATTCGATTACCGCGCCTCAGTAACCCGCGAAGTAAATTCATACGACGAATTCAAAGTTGAGATAGAAAAAGGCGGATTCCTGATGTGCCATTGGGACGGAACACCCGAAACAGAAGAACGTGTGAAAGAAGATACCAAAGCTACTATCCGTTGTATTCCATTAGAAGGCGACAAAACTCCGGGTGTGTGTATGGTAACAGGTAAACCATCGGCACAGCGGGTTATATTTGCCAGAGCGTATTAAGATGACCCCCAACCCCATAGATTGAGGCGCAAAGCCTTTCGTTTCTACAATACAATAACAACAAACCCTTTCCAGAATTTTGGAAGGGGTTTGTTGTTTTATATATTACAGCTATTCGAAAGGCATAATAAGACTGTAGGGAATACATATTGTAGTAATAGGGAAGACAAATTACAACAGCAGGGAAGATATAATGCAGTAGTAGGGAAGACATAATAAAGTAGCAGGGAAGACAAATAGCAGTAGTAGGGAATACATATAAAAGTAGCAGGGAAGACAAATTGCAGTAGCAGGGAATACATATCAAAGTTGTAGGGAAGACATAATTCAGTAGTAGGGAATACATATAAAAGTTGCAGGGAAGACATATAGCAGTAGTAGGGAATACATATAAAAGTAGCAGGGAAGATAAATTACAATTAAAATTTTTAAATATATATTATCACAAACAGCGTAAATACGCCACTTTTATGAATATTCACCTTTAAGTTGCATAAGGATGAAAAAAAAATTAAATTATTTTCATAAAAATGTTTGCAAAATACAATTTAGTTAACTACTTTTGGCACGTTAATTTTTCAAAACAGAATTTACAGGGTTGAGTATTTCGATTTTTTTCTTAGGTAGTCTCTATATAATAAAATCATAATAATAATAACATGAACACCAAAAAACAATCAAAGCTTAAAATGTATTTGACAGTGCGGATTTTTCTGTTGTCAAATCCGGCTATTACAGCCAAACTTCCAAATTTCCCTGAGTTTATAGCCGCATTGGATGCGGCTATTTTACAAATTCAAACCAACAGTGAACAACATCATTACAGCAGCAAAGGTGTAACTGATAACAAAAAACTGTTGAGAGAATCGGTGATTACCATTACGGTTGATGCTTCAGGTAAAATGCAAGCATTTGCCAAGTACACTCACAACACGGTGCTATTGGCCGAAATCAAGTTTACAAGCAGTGGCCTGAAAGATGTTTCGAGTCTCGAATTGGTAGAAATCGCCAATGGACAGTACAACCGCATTGATGCACATTTGGCGGATGTTGCAACTTATGGACATACAGCAGCCAGCCAAACCATTTACCGTACTGCTATTGATGCCTATGCAGAATCAATTCCTCAGCCACGCCAAAGCCAGTTGAAAGGCAAAGAAAATTCTTTGCTGGAAAATCAGGGATTTGAAACCGGCGATGAAGCCATTACCGATATCGACATGGTGGTCGAAATTGTACGTTTGACCGAAACCACTTTTTATGCAGGATACAAAAACGCACGCAAAATAGTGGAACAAGGAACAGGCACATTGCAAGTGCAAGGATTAATAACCGACGCTGTTACCAAACAACCAATAGTGTATGCTACGCTCATCTTCAAACTAAGCGGACAAACCGAAGTAGTATTGGAAAAAGAAACAGCAGCCAAAGGTGGCTTTATGATTAAATCCCTTTCCGAAGGCATATATGAAGTTACCATAAGCAAAATAGGTTACCAAACAAAAACCATTAGCATTAACGTTAGTTCGGACCAATTGTGCGATGTGGTGGTGGGGCTGGATAAGATATAAAGCCACGAATTATTAAAGTAACGGCTTCACGAGAAGTGAAGCCGTTATTTTTAAACAACGAAATATAAACCTGCTTGCTACAGGCAAGTTCTAAGAATACAAAGAAGCGGGATTGCATCCCGAAGTCTATCGGTACCCGTTGGACATGACCGTTGGTTCCAGCTAATCGGTGCGAAGCTTTTGAACATCTAATAAGGATTATAGGTCGGACAGTGGGATTTATATACATATCACTACCAAAGGTTTCGATTAGATAAAAAGTCCGTTGGTTAAATTAGATATTTTGCAGATAAAATCAGATTAATTAAAATATAGTATCTATCTTTGAGGTGAAATTTATGAAAGCAACCAAAGTCACACACCAAAATGAGACTCGAATACGGGTTGACTTTCCGTATAATCATGAATTTGTGTCAAAACTAAAGCAGATTGAAGATAGCTGGTCGGTGGGATTTATTTCAATCCCACCTTCTTGTACTATTAGAAATTGCATTCCGATAAATAAATTGGGTTTAAGAACGGATTGAAAATCCTAAGAATACAAAAGTTGGGATTGAAATAAATCCCAACAACAGTGCGGAACTTCTTGCATTTTATGGAGAGATATATCCGGCGGGACGGGATGTTAGCAGCAAGCCAAAAAAAGAAAAAAACCGCTATAGAATCAGAAACAATGAATAATACAACAACGACAATCTCATTTTCAATATTTTCAAATAAGGGAGTATATGCTTTACTATTGGGTTCTGGTATTTCAAAGAATTCGGGAATACCAACGGGTTGGGATATCGTCATTGACTTAATAACTAAATTGGCTGAACTAAATAAGGAAAGTTGTCTTCCGACTCCAGAAGAATGGTTTGAAACCAAATATGGGGAGAAACCTAATTACTCGACAATTTTATCTAAACTCGTAAAATCCCCTTCGGAAAGGGTAAACTTTCTTAAACCATATTTTGAACCAACAGAAGAAGAAGCTAGTCAAGGATTGAAACTCCCTACTCAAACACATAAAAAAATTGCAACACTAGTCAAAAAGGGTTATATTAAAGTCGTTATTACAACTAACTTTGATAGATTATTAGAAAAGGCACTACTTTCTGAAGGTATTGAACCTATTGTAATTCGTCACCCAAACGATATAGATGGAACAATGCCTTTAGTACATAGCAGTTTTGTTTTAATTAAGATAAATGGCGATTACCTAGACACAAGATTTCTTAATACAGAAGATGAATTATCTTCTTATGATAAAAAATTGAATGAATACCTTCTTAAAGTAATAAATGAGTTTGGTATAATTTCTTGTGGTTGGTCTGCAAAATGGGACTTGGGGTTAGTCAATATCATTAAACAAAGTGAAAACTACAGATTTTATAGCTATTGGACTTATTTAGGGAATTGTGAGACAGAATTAAAAGAAATTTCTACATTAAGAAAAGGAGAAACTGTCAATATAAATGGCTCTGATTCATTTTTTAGTGAGGTTACGGACAAAATTTCTGCACTTGAAAGCTTGAATGACAATCATCCCTTAAATTCAGATATTGCTGTTGCTCGACTAAAAAAATACATAGTCAAAGATGAATATAAAATTCTGCTTTATGATTTAATTCAAAATCAACTCAATGAGACTATTAAAAACATAAGATGCAAGGACAATATTGGTTTATATCCAGACAAAGAAAATCTGTTTCCATTATTCAATCATTATATCCAAAATTTTGAAGATTTACTACATCTCATAATCAATGGTATTTATTGGGCTAAAGAAGAACACCATTATCTGTTTATAAATATCTTAGCTACTATATCAGAACCTCACAAACGCAGTTCGGGTTCATTTTATGAAGAAACAAGGAAGCTATTATATTTTCCATCTCTACTAGCGTTATACACAATTGGGTTAAGTGCATTAAAGAAGAATAATTTTCAGTTGTTGACAGAATGTTTCAATCTTAAAGTAAGTGATACAGACAGTGATTATTCTGATCAAGTATTTTTAATAGACAAAGCTCATCCTTGCATAGTCGAAAGTAAAGTTGTAAATGACATAATTTCCAAGAACTATAAAACGCCATTAAGTACATATTTATTTCAGACACTAAAACCCTACTTTGTTAGAGACTTTTATAAAGATAAAGAGTTTGATGAGCAGTTTGATATTTTTGAATATCTTCTCTCCTTGAATTATTTATACTTAATTGGGTGCGATTGGGCACCTTGGGGACAATTTCAGTGTAGAAGGTTTTATAGTTTAAGAAGTCAAACGTCTGGTTTGACTGAATTCTTAAATGAAGCTGAAAAATCACAATCAGATTGGCTACCTTTAAAATTTGGAATGTTTGGAGGAAAATTCGAGAATTATAGTTCGACAAGACTGAAATTGGATGAATTCCTAAAACAGGTTTATTTAGACTAATAAATGGCCAGCTGCTAACACACGCTCGGTCGTTATGCGGTCATGCTAAAAAAAATGCAGAATTAAAGTAGTAATTGAAAAAGGACTCTTAAATTGACAAACTATATTAGAAATGAGATATAAATTATTCTTCATCCTGTCTTTTTTAGCAATAACAGCTTTTGGACAGAAGACAGTTAACTACTTGCGGACAAACGACTATGATAGGTTGAAAATTTCAATTGAAGATTTTAAAAAAATCATAGCCTCTGTACAATATTATTATAACGAGACACCGAAAGACAGTACTGACCGTTACAGGACAATTAGCTTTAAATGTGATTTCAGCAAAAAAGAAAAGTCACTTACACTATCAACTTTCAAACAAGTTGCTGAATTAAATCTTAATGGAGAAAATTATTCAGACATAGTTTTTAATTATTCTTGGGACACTAAACCAATTTCAGAAGTAACTATCTTTTTGAATAATTCGTTTCGCAAAATTACAGTTAGTGGAACTGATGAGAAAAAAGTTGAAGCATTATATAGAGACCTAGATAATCAACTACAATCAAAAGAAACACCCTTTGCTTGGGTAAACTTGGTTACGACATTTGCCTTTTTTTTATATTTAGTTTTCGTTTTTGCTCTGATAATGTGTATTTATGCAGCAGAAAATGTTTTTTCAAAAATCAGAACGAGGCAATCTACAGTGATATTAATTGTTGCCGGTTTATATTGCTTTGTTGCTTTAGGTTTTTACTTTTCTCATCTTTCTTTTAGAGACATGTTTCCTGATTTTCTTTTGATGCCAGACAAATCAACTTGGATTGATAGAAACATAAATATTCTTGGCTTTATAGCTTTTGTTCTCGCTATCATTCCAATTATTACCAAGGCAATAAAGTGGATTTTGCAGAAAAAAACCAGTGTATAACAAAACGACACATCAAATGAAATTGAAAGTTAATATAGACCGACACTGTCATCTATCGAAAAAGCACGAACCGCTAACACACGCTCTATGTGCAGTGGCGGCTGACGTGTATTTAGCAGGTTTTGCTCCCGCATTCACTTTGTCCGTCAGTTGACGGACAGCGAATGCTCTCTCCGCCAGCTGGCGGACAAATGCCCATAGCTTCGGTCGTTACCGCCAAGCGTAAAAAATAAAAAGACAACAAAAAAAAGGACGACAAAGAACGATAAAAAATAAATCATTAAACAATATATGGCAAACAGCAATCTCACAAGTGCAAAAAACGCAAAAAACGACGAGTTCTACACTCAATATTATGATATTGAAAAAGAAATCACAGCATATATAGAATTCAACTCTGATATGTTTCGAGGTAAGACAGTGCTGTTGCCCTGCGATGACCCGGAGTGGAGCAATTTCACCAAGTTATTTGCCCAAAATTTTGAGAGGTTTGGACTCAAAAAGCTCATCAGCACCAGTTACGCACCCGATAGCAAAAACTACAAGAATGGATACATGCCCTCTCTTTTTGAAACAAGCAATCCGCAATTCGATGAAAAGAAAACGGTGAAAAATGGAAAGATTTTCACACTGACGCATGACAAGACAGGTGATGGCAAGATAGATGTAAACGACTTAGACTGGAACTATTTAGACGGTGATGGGGATTTTAAAAGTAATGAGATAAAAAAATTGCGCGACGAAGCCGACTTCATTATTACCAATCCACCCTTCTCTCTTTTTCGTGATTTTTTGGCATGGGTCATGGAGGCCGACAAGCAGTTTGTCATAATCGGTAATATGAACGCCATTACCTATAAGGAAGTTTTTCCACTGATAAAGAATAATAAGATGTGGCTTGGAAATGGTTTTCATGCTGGTAATGCTTACTTTTCAACACCTTTTGCCAAAGAATATGCGGAAGGAGTTTATAACCCCGAAACAGGACTGGTGAAGTTTCGAAATGTTTGTTGGTTCACTAACATTGACCACGGGCGGCGTCATCAACCACTACCACTTATGACATTGGAAGATAATCTGAAATATAGCAAACACAAGGAGATTAAAGGCAAAGAAGCATACGTGAAATATGACAATTACGATGCTATTGAAGTACCGTTTACCAATGCAATCCCGAGTGATTACAAAGGAATAATGGGAGTGCCTATTAGCTTTCTCGATAAATATTGTCCTGAACAATTTGAAATTCTCGGAATTACAAAAACTTGGTTCGGTCTAGCGACCAAAATCTATCCTGATCAAATACAAGTGAGTAAAACGGGGATAAAAACTGTTGTATCAAAGTTGAACGACGGTGCAACAATCAATATGGACAGTTCTGAAGTCAACGGTACGCACTATATCGTCAATAACAATTGCTACATACAGGTTTACGCTCGTGTTCTGGTTCGTCACAAAAATACAAATACAGCAGATCAAACAAATAAGTAGATAAACATGAAAACAAAACTAAGAATTGACATCACCGTAAAAGATATTTGCGAAGGATTTATCTATAACGAACTTGAAGGTAAGGGATTGTTTGGCTTGTCGGGCAAACTAACTATTCAACCGGAGTATCAGCGTAACTATATCTATGCCGATGGCAAAAAAGATGTGGCGGTTATTGAATCAATCCTCAAGGGTTATCCGCTTGGTTTGATTTATTTTGTCAAAGTGAATGATGATAAGTTCGAAGTTTTAGACGGACAACAGCGCATTACTAGTTTTGGAAGGTTTGTGACTAAAAAGTTTGCTATTAAAGATGAAAACGGTATGGAACAATATTTTGATAGTATTGCGGCTGATAAGCGTACCAAAATTTTAGAATCAGAACTTCTTATTTACGAATGTGAAGGCGAAGAAAGTGAAATAAAAGAATGGTTTAAGACGATTAATATTGCCGGTGTTCCGCTCACTAATCAGGAATTACTCAACGCCATTTACTCAGGGCCATTTGTAACACTCGGTAAGGAGGAGTTTAGTAATAGCCAAAACTCCAACATCCAAAAATGGAGTGCATATATTTCTGGAAGAGAAAACAGACAGCAGTATTTGGAATGTGCCCTTAACTGGGTGAGCAAAGGTAATATTGAAAATTATATGAGCCGACACCGATTTGAAAAGAACATTACTGAATTAAAAACCTATTTTAATACCGTGATTGATTGGGTTTCTGGTGTATTTACCGATGTTGAGAGTGAAATGTGCGGACAAGAATGGGGGCAGCTGTATGAAAAATATCATAGAACATCGTATAACCCAGCGAAGGTGTCAACTGAATTAAAACAACTCTACGGCGACCCTTATGTCAAAAACCGTAGGGGAATTTTTGAATATATTCTTGGCGGTTCGGTTGATACAAAATTGCTAAATGTCCGTGTCTTTGATGAAGCAACTATAAAATCCGTTTACTCATCACAAACTGTTAAAGCTGTAACAAAAGGCGAATCAAACTGTCCGCTTTGTGCCATTGGACATGATGCCAACAAAAGTAAGAATTGGAAGTTGGCTGAAATGGATGCCGACCATGTAGCAGCATGGAGCAAGGGTGGCACAACAGATTCCAAGAACTGTCAAATGTTGTGTAAGACACACAATCGAGCAAAAGGAAATCGATAATGCACATTGGCTGAAGACAAAACGCCAGCTTATTTCGTCAAAGTTTGTAAAATCGCACACACAGGATAGTTCAAGTCTGAGCGTAGTGGAAACTTCCCAATATATCGGGACAATTAAGACTAGCAAGGTGCAAGTTTATAAACAACTAACCTTTTTATATATGGACTCAAAAAAAAATGAACTAATAGACCTAATTGAATTTAACTGGCAATGTCTTTTAATGACTAGAGCCATTTTCAATTACAAACATTTTGGAATTGATAATAAATATTCTTCTCCAAGTTTATACACTAAATACAATATTAATGTAGATGTAAACTGGGTTAATATGGGAAGATTTAGTTCTGATTTTTCAGCAAAACAATTGCAATATTGGCATAATGCAAATTTTTTAATAAGAATATATGGTCTTCTAGATGAATTTAATATTATATCTTTAAAAGAAAATAGAGTAAAATACCCATTATTAGAACTTATTTATTTCCTAAGACATAAAATTGGAGCACACCAATCTGGAATAAGAAAACCTAAAAAGAAATATATTCAAGAAGTAAATGAATTATTTAAGAAAATTGGGATAAAAGAAATGAATGAAGATTCAATTACAAATTACAACTTAGCGATTGATGCAGTTCTTTATAAGATTGTATTGAAATTAAAGGAAATAGTAAAAGAAATTCAAAAATAATATTGAAACCAAAGACAACCCAACACGCTGTCAAAGATTTATAATCCATGCCAATATAGAACTGAATACATAAAAATATAAATTGAAAAATAGCACTGGCACAGACCTTATTTGGTCCAAGTATGTAAAATCGCCCCCAGCTCCCGCGCGATTGTATCGCGTGGGAAAAAAGGAAAAAGGACTTGGGTGATGGTATTGCTGTAATGGATTGCCACACGATGCTCCCGATAGCTATCGGGACGTGCGGCAGCGTTGGGGCGAAGAGTTGTAGCCCGCTCCAACTTTTCGTGTAACTTGATAGGTAATTCGCCCGCAATCCCTTACTGGCCATAGCGCCAACGTTAGGGGCATTTAAAAAGTTTGCATGTAATGAAAATACAGTACATAATATTTCATAATCAAATGAGTAAATATATTTTATCTTTTATAGTCTGTTTAAGTTGCTTATCAATATATTCTCAGGATAACCGCATAAACTATGATGGCAGAAAAATGTTTTTAATAGGCAACAACATTCCCTGGATTAATAAAGGAAAGGATATTGGACCGGGAATGGCTGATACCGTTGGTTTTCAAAAAATCTTTAGTGCTGCACATAAAAAGGGAATGAATTCTTTGCGGTTTTGGTTACATATTGCTGGTTTGTATACTCCCCAGTTTTTGGGCGCCAAGGTTGTTGGGCCAGGTACTGATGCCATATCAAACCTTAGAGCTATTTGCGACCTTGCAAATAAAAATGAGGTGGGGTTAATCCTATGTTTATGGTCATCCGACATGTTGGATAAAAATAATGGTACTATCATAGTAAACCGCAACAAGGGCATTCTTACCGTAGATTCTTTGATGAACAGTTATATCGATAATTCTTTGGTGCCAATGATCGATTCACTCAAAGGTCATACGGGCATTGTGGGCTGGGAAATCTTTAATGAACCCGAAGGTATGTGTAAAGATGTGAAATACGCTGCCTGGACTGGCGAGCTTATCTCAATTACTAATGTTCAACGGTTTATTAATAAATGTGCAGCAGCAATACATAAAACAGACCCTCATGCCCTTGTGACCAATGGCGCTTGGTGCTATATATCTGCAACAGATGTGGATGGAAACACAAACTACTATACCGATAAACGCCTTATTGCTGCAGGTGGTGATAGTTACGGAACGTTGGATTTTTATACATTGCATTGTTATGATTGGCCAAAAGAGCCTTCCCCGTTTAATCATCCATATTCATACTTTAAATGGGACAAGCCAATGGTTATCACCGAATTTTATGTAAATTGTAATTATTGTGGGGAAGGGAACAATTTTGAAAACCTTTATAATAACGGGTATGCCGGAGCCATAAGTTCGTACGGGGGTGAAACTGATATTCCGGCATTATTGTATAAATTGAATGCAGACAGTTCAATAAGTATTTCACACAATATACCCTATGCACCCTTTCTAAGTTTAACAAATCCTCAAAATAATGCGAATTACCCACTTAATGATACTGTAAAATTTGAGGCTGAAGCCAAGGAAATAGATGGAACTATTGCAAAAGTTGAATTTTTTGAAGGGAATAATAAACTTGCAGAAAAATCTTCATTTCCATATCAATTTGATTGGATAAATGCAAATGAAGGGATTTATAGAGTTTATGCAAGAGCAATTAATAATAGTAGCGATACAACATCAAGTATACCTATATATATTAAAGTTGGACATCCTCCAATCTATGCTATTCAGGCTGAAGATGCAATAATTAACGGAAACACCAATATTAGTAAATGTACCGATGCCAGCGAAGGAATGATTACTTCATTTACTAATGGCAGTCCAACATCTTACATGGAATGGATGGTTCCTAATTGTCCTAAAGACAGCACCTATGAATTAAAGTTTACCTACAGGATGTCAAATGAAAGTTATAAAGCCCAGGATTTATATATTAATGACCAAAAAATTAAAGAAATTTCCTTTGAAGGAACTGACAGGATCACCTGGAATACGAATTCAACTAAAGTTTCATTTAAGAAAGGTGCAAACAAGATAAAGCTTATTTCAACATGGGGTTTTATGGATTTCGACTTCATTGAAACACCATTTGAGGTAATCCCCGTTACCCAAATTTCATTGACCTCCTCTTCTTCCTATATAGATAAAAACAAAGATCAATTAAAGATCAGTGCCATTTTTAATCCTACGAATACCACTGATACAATCATTATTTGGAAAGTTGACAATAATTCAATTGCTTCAGTTGATTCCTCTGGTGAACTTACTGCTAAAAAAAATGGAACAGTTAAAATAATTGCCATTGCTAATACTGGTTATTGGCATTTAGTTTCCGATACTTTAACAATTACCATTTCAAACCAGGGAACAGACGTTAGCAAAGTTGAATCAAATCAACTTAAAATATTTCCCAACCCCTTTGGCGCTGAATTGATAGTGACATCTGAAGAAATAATAAAAAGAGTCAGAATTTCCAACCAATTAGGACAATGTATAAAAGATATAAAATGCAACTCAATGCAAGCAAAAATCGAAACCAATGACCTGAATAATGGATTCTATCTAATAACTATATTTACTAACAAAAGTGTATTTACACAACAAATCATTAAAACTAAGTATTAAGTCATAGTAATATTATGTTAGTAATGAATTGATATAATAATAATAATAATAAATAAACGCCCCATAACAACACCTATACCCAATGCGGGTTTCAGAGGGTTTGCCCCCGCTCCCGCGCGATTGTATCGCGTGGGAAATTGTCTGAACCTGGATGAAGCTGATTAATCAGATAAAAACAGATATTCTGAAATTACATTAATAAGAAAGAAAAAATGTGTTTTAAAATTAGTAATAGATTTAAAATAAGGACTATTTATAAGATATAATATGGAAGATTATAAATACAAAGACATTACCGGTAAGATAATAGGAGCTTCCATGCATGTTCATAAAATACTCGGCAACGGTTTCCAGGAAGTCATCTATCAAAGGGCTTTAGAAATTGAAATGCCAATTTATGATCTGAATTTTAAACGGGAATTCGAAATGCCTATATTTTATCGATCTACCCAAATAGGTATACGTAGGGTTGATTTTCTTGTAGAAGAGATTATTTCGGTAGAATTGAAAGCCATTATCAAACTAGAAGATGTACATCTGGCTCAGGCTATTAATTACCTTGAAGCATATAATATAGAAGTAGGCTTATTGATAAATTTTGGAAGTAAAAGCTTAGAATTCAAAAGACTAATTAATACGAAATACAAACAAAGCTGAATTATCAGACTATCTGCTAAATCATTTAATCTGATATAATCGTGGTTCAGACAGTGACAGTGAATGCTCCCTCCGCCAGCTGGCGGACAAATGTCCATAACCTCGGTCGTTATGTTTAATTTTAAAAAAACAATCCAGTATTGCAATCTCAGTAGAATTGTCTATCTTTGATACTATCAAATGATACTATCATAAATTAAAAAATATGAAACCTCCTTATGAAATAACAAGTCAGATTTTAAAATTGACTTCTTCTATATCAGAGAAAATAGGCGAAGTCAAATCGGCAAAGCTAATTAAACCACCTACTGAATTACGAAAGCGAAACAGAATAAAATCTATTCAATCATCCCTTGAAATTGAAGGAAATACTCTTACTATTGAACAGATTACCGATTTGATTAACAACAAAAGAGTGCTTGCTCCTCAAAAAGACATTATTGAGGTAAAGAATGCTATTGAATTATATGATAAAATAAATGAATTTAATGCATACGAATTGAAATCTTTATGTCGTGCTCACGGGATATTAATGAATACGTTAATAGATAATGCTGGACAATTCCGAAGAACAGCAGTTGGAATAATAAAAGGCAATAATATCACTCATATAGCACCTGCGGGAGATATCGTTTTCCCTTTAATGAAAGATTTGTTTGACTACTTGAAAAACGATGAAGATATATTATTGATAAAAAGCTGTGTATTTCATTATGAATTTGAATTTATACATCCATTCATTGATGGAAATGGTAGAATGGGACGATTATGGCAAACAATGATATTAAAAGATTATTCACCAGTATTTGAATATTTGCCCATAGAATCATTAATCAAGGAACGTCAGCAAGATTATTATGACATACTAGGGAAGGCTGATAATCAGGGAAATTCTACAGGATTTATTGAATTCATGCTTGATATTATCAATATTGCTTTAGAAGATTTATTGAAAACTCAAAACCATACAATAACAAGTACTGATAGAATAAGCATTTTCAAGAATTTTATTGGAAATGAATTATTTACAAGACAAGATTATTTGAGACATAATAAGGATATTTCAACGGCTACAGCCAGCAGAGATTTAAAGGATGCTGTTCATAACGAGATTATTGAGAAGATTGGAGAAAAACGCATGACAAAGTATAGATATAAAAACTAAACATAATACACGCTCTTGTTCATTGGCTGGCTGAAGTACAATTTGCAGTCCTCCCGATAGCTCCCGATAGCTATCGTGAGCTCCCGCATTCACTTTGTCCGTCAGCTGACGGACAGCGAATGCTCCCTCCGCCAGCTGGCGGACAAATGCCCATAGCTTCGGTCGTTACCGCCAAGTTTATTTCAGAGTATAAATAAATAAATGAATAGAATGAATCCTAAGGTTGATGTATATTTAAGTAAAGCCCAAAAGTGGCAGGAAGAATTTGAGAAATTGAGAATGATCATCCTTGACTGTCAGCTGACTGAAGAATTGAAGTGGGGCGTTCCATGTTACACGTTTCAGAAAGGAAACATAGTTTTAATACATGGATTTAAAGAATACTGTGCGCTTCTGTTTATCAAAGGAGCCTTGTTACACGATGCCCATGGTATTCTAATCCAACAAACGGAGAATGTACAGGCGGGGCGCCAGATTCGGTTCACCAATGTTCGGGAAATAGTTGCAATGGAAACCATCTTGAAAGCCTATATTTATGAAGCCATTGAAGTTGAAAAAGCCGGTTTGGAAGTGAATTTTAAAAAGAATACAGAATTCATAATTCCTGAAGAATTTCAACATAAATTCGATGAAATCCCTGCCTTGAAAACTGCTTTTGAAGCATTGACGCCGGGACGGCAAAGAGCATACATTCTTTATTTTTCTGAACCCAAACAATCCAAAACCCGGGAGTCAAGGGTTGAAAAATGGTTACAGCAAATTCTCAATGGAAAGGGATTAAATGATTAGTAAATTCGATGAGAAAATAAATCAAACAATCTTTAAGATATTACCTTACTTTGCGTTGAGTTGATACCAAATGGACAGCCTTATTACAACAAGTTTAATTGGGACAAAATTGCAAATGAATGGTGGAAATGGACGAAATAAAAAATACTACTGCCAATACACACCTATGAGGCACTGGCGGCTGAATCACATTTAGCAGTCCCCCCATAGCTATCGGGGCTATCGGGGGTGCGACAGTGAAGCTCCCGTCTCATCGCAGATGAGACCATTGCTTATAGCCTCGGTCGTTAGGTGCTATAGCCCTCGTCCAATATGTGTAACTAAGAAAAAAAACTAAAAAACCTATGCAAATTCCGTTCGAACAAATGCAGGATGTACTTTACAAACTGTTCATAAAATATAAATTTTCTGAAGAAAAAGCCAAAATCATGGCCAGAGTATTTACAGAAAAT
>Ga0209123_1002568_pt1 | contig 15061 bp, 14 predicted proteins | sample BarGraIncu00431A_FD_184500 | JGI IMG/M metagenome (GOLD analysis project Ga0209123, IMG submission 184500) | Arctic peat soil microbial communities from Barrow, Alaska, USA - Barrow Graham LP Incubations 004-31A (SPAdes) (version 2) | ecosystem: Environmental > Terrestrial > Soil > Wetlands >...
CTGGTGCTTTATCAATTTGGTCAAATCTTGATGCTTCTGCTAAACCCTTAGTTGCAAGTACTGCAGTTATTGCAGCTGTTAATGTTGTCTTGCCGTGATCTACGTGCCCTATTGTTCCTATATTTACGTGTGGCTTGTTTCTTTCAAATTTCATCTTTGCCATTTTGTATTCCTCCTTATTTATATAATTACACTTTTGCGCTAGTAAACTCATCCTAGTGTATTGTAAAGCCTTAATAATTTATGGAGCCCATAACCGGAATTGAACCGGTGACCTCCACCTTACCAAGGTGACGCTCTGCCGACTGAGCTATATGGGCATTAAATTTTGGAGCGGGAAACGGGTCTCGAACCCGCGACAACCAGCTTGGGAAGCTGGTGCTCTACCGCTGAGCTACTCCCGCGGACATACAACTTAAAGCTATACACCAGTTATTAATTTTACTACTGTTTGCTTCATCTGTCAATATAATTTTATCTTTTACTCAGACATTTTTCTAATTTTCTTTTTACTCTTTGTAGCGCATTATCAATAGACTTTGCATGTCTATCCAAATCACAAGCAATCTCTTGATAAGATTTACCATCTAAGTATGACATAAGAACTTCCATCTCTAATTCTGATAAAACTTCTCCAATTTCATTTTGAATGCTTATTACTTCTTCCCTACTTATAACTAATTCTTCAGGGTCAGTAATTTTAGCACCAGATAGTACATCTAACAATGTTCTGTCTGATTCCTCATCATATATTGGTTTATTCAATGATATATATGTATTTAGGGGAATGTGTTTTTGACGAGTGGCTGTTTTAATTGCTGTAATTATCTGCCTTGTAACACATATTTCTGCAAAAGCCCTAAAAGAAGACAATCTATCAGCCTTAAAGTCTCTAATAGCCTTATAAAGACCTATCATTCCCTCTTGGTAAATGTCTTCTTTATCAGCACCTATCAAAAAATAAGATTTAGCCTTAGCTTTAACAAAATTTTTATATTTATTAATTAAATATTCTTGTGCACGAACATTTTTATTTTGTGCTTCAATAACTACTTCTTCATCCAATTTTTCTTCAAAGCCTAAAGTGTCCCCACTAGTTCTAATGATTTTTTCCAACAAATATCCCCTCCACACCAAACATGTGACATATAAATTATTATACCTTAGAGCAATTTATATAGTCAAGAAAATTCAATGACTCCTTCTTATTTTTTCAAGTTTTTCCAATGTTTCCTCGTCTATTCTCTCTTCTATCCAATTTCTTTTCCCTAAATACTTTTTTTCTATGCTTACCTTGATTTTTTCTTGGGTAGTCATTACTTCATGATAAAATTCAATAGATGACATTCGAATGGCTCCTCTTTGAAATGCAACTTGCTGCTCTAAAGAGTCCGATGTAACAACGCAAACCTCTGATTTCCGTCCAATGCTATCCACCATTCTTTCAATGTAACTATCTGCAGTTTCACCTTCTTTTGTGAAAATCACGATTATATTTCCTTGTCTTTCTTTTTTTTGAATGCTACCTTTAACCATTTGTGCATCAAATACTATAAATACTTTATAGCCTTTAAATCCCGAGTAGTTTTGAAGAATGCCTATAAGTTGCTGCCTAGACGATTCATAACTATGTTCTTTAATCTTTTTAAGATTGGGCCAGCTGTTTATTACATTATATCCATCAACAAAAATTGTTTTCAAAATTTACCTCATCTGATTTTTTGTTTCATAATTTCATACATTATTATACCACCAGCAACGGATGCATTTAAAGATGTTATTTTTCCGACCATTGGTATTTTCACTAATACATCGCACTTTTCCTTTGTTAGTTTGGCAATACCTCTACCTTCACTTCCAATGACAAGAGCCACAGCACCAGTTAAATCTGTATCAAAAATATAGTTTTCTGCTTCCATATCTGCACCATAAACCCATACTCCACGTTCTTTTACTTGTTCTATTGTTGCATTTATATTAGTTACTTTCACTATTTTCATATGTTCAATTGCACCAGCTGATGTTTTATATACTGTTGGTGTAGCCCCTACATTTTTTCTCTTAGGTATTATAATACCATGAGCTCCACATACCTCTGCAGTTCTTATAATAGAACCAAAATTATGTGGATCTTCAATTTCATCTAATATAATTATAAATGGTTTCTCTCCTCTTTCCTTTGCACAATCAAATATATCATTTAGCTCAAAATATTTATATGGCGTTACTACAGCAATAACTCCTTGATGTGATGAAGTTTGTGACATTTGATCAAGCTTTCTTCTGTCTACTTCTTTTGTAACAATACCCTTTTCTTTTGCTAATGCGAGCACCACACTTATAGATCCTACCATATCACCTTTAGAAATAAGAATATATTCTATAGTTCTGTCTGATTTAAGCGCCTCTATAACTGCATTTCTTCCTTCAATTAAATCTTCTCTTATAATTTTAGGTTCAACCTGTGCACTATCATTACTATTTTTAGGATTTATGTCCCCTCTCTCCCTAGTTTTTTTAACTTCTTTTACATTCTCTGTGCTTTGTTTAGGTTTTCTAGTAAATGTTTTGTTTTTATCGTCCTTATTATTAACAAATTCTCTACTTTCTTTTGCACCTTGTCCGCTACCTTTACCTCTCTTAAAAGAGGTTTCACTTTTATCCTCTTTACTATTTGAAAATCGGCTGTTACCTTTATTTCCTTGATATTTTTTGTTATCGCTCATATTAAATACCTCTCTCGCTTTCTCTATTTCGTTTGATATTCTTCTCTTATATCTAGCATTTTACCACAAGACATACTACCTTCAGGGCATGGGCCATTGACACAACTAGGTCCTGCATATTTAAATAGTTCAGGGGCAACAATTCTAGCCTGCATTAGCATTGTTTTTGCCATCCTGCGTATTTCCCATTGAGCTCTAGTACAACATCTCTGATTAAAGAAATGAATTAATTCTCTAGCATTCATAGTAACTATTATTTTAGTTTCGCAAGCATTTGGAAATACATATCTTGCATCTTCAATCGCCTTTTTCTCAGCTTTGCCCTTAAGCATCCTGTATTGTTTTCCATCAATTTCTTCAGAATTTTTTAAATTACTAGTACTTAAATATTCTGTTATAATATTAGCTAATTCATTTTTACACAATATTTCTACTAATTTATTATAATCTTCTTGGACCCGGTTCATAGACGCTATAAATATTTCTTTTGCTCCATCATCTTTTTCAATATTTAGGGGAATTATATATTCAAATTGTTCTAGCTTTACATATCTCTGACTCTGTTGAGAATACGATGCTACTCTATGTCTAACCAATTGATGAGTAAGACTTCTAGATATCCCTTCAATTGCAAAAGTAAAGCTAACATGTTCTATTGGTGAATGATGTCCATAAGACATTAACATATCAAGCAATTTATATGTTTTTTTCTCATCCAAATTTTCCATTATTTCATCAACCCCTACAGCGCTATAACAAAGCTTAGCAGCTGCTGCTATGACTTTTTCTGGATTGGGTGTATGTTCAATTAATTTAACCTTAAGCATAATTACTCATCCCCTAAATTAATTTTTATTATTTTTTCAAAAATTTGATTTAATCTTTCATTTTTTTCACTTAAATATAAAAAACCTACTAAAGCTTCAAATCCTGTGGCCCATTTATATTCATTCAAATCTCCATTTTTGGGAGTGGTTCCACTTTTAGCATTTCTACCCCTTTTAAATATGCTGAGTTCTTCTTCATTTAAATCTTCTATTAATAATTTCATATACTCACTTTGCCCATGTGCTTTTACATATTCAACTGCTTTAACATGGATTTTATGAACATTCATATCCCTGTTTTTTTCTATAAGGTAAGATCTAATAAATACCTCATAAATAGCATCTCCAATTAATGCTAGGACTAGCGGATTTAACTGTTTAACTTGATTTGTCGTAAATTTACCCTTTAGCATATTAAATTCCATGCTTATTCTCCTTTATATAAATGTTACGTTATTATTCTTAAATTCTTCTTTAACTCTATCAATAACCGAACTTATTTCAACTATTTGATTTTCTCCATCATTTCTCAATTTAAACTCAACATTACCTTCAGAAATCTTTTTACCCACAGTAATTCTAATTGGAATTCCAATTAAATCTAAGTCCTTAAATTTAACTCCAACTCTCTCATTTCTATCATCCATAAGAACCTCTGCGCCTATTTTTTTTATGTTGTTATAAATTTCCTCTGCAATTTTCATCTGCTCTTCATCTTTTATAGATACTGGAACTACAACAATCTGATATGGAGCTACTGACATCGGCCAATTTATACCATTTTCATCGTGATGTTGCTCTATAATAGCTGCCATTGTTCTATTGATACCTATCCCATAACTTCCCATAACTAAAGGTTTGTTTTTTCCATCTTGACCTATAAATGTCGCACTCATAGCTTCAGAATACTTAGTTCCTAATTTAAATATGTGTCCTACCTCTACACCTCTAGCAATTGTAAGAGCTGACCCACATTTAGTACATTTATCTCCCTCAATAACATTTCTATAGTCGCCAACCAAACCCTTAAAGTCTTTTTCGTAATTAACATTTTCGTAATGAAATCCTGTATCATTTGCTCCGACTATAAAATTAAACATATTAACTACCTCGGCGTCTACTAAAACTACATCAGCCACAATACCAATTGGGCCTGCAAATCCGACAACTGCTGAAGTTGCTGCCATTACTGTCTCTACATCTGCCATTTCAAATTCAAGTGCTCCGCCTATTGCATTTTTCACTTTTGTCTCATTTAACTGTCTGTCTCCACGGAGAACAACAGCAACTACTCTATTATCAGCTTTATAGATAAGAGTTTTAGCGAACTTTTTAGCTGTAGTATTAAAGAATTTCTCTAAATCCTCTATTGTTTTTACATTTGGAGTTGATATTTTGTTAAGCTCTTTAAGTTCCTCTTTTTCCATGATCTCTGGAGTTCCTGGAGCCTTCTCCATATTCGCTGCATAACTACATGAGCTGCAAAAAACAACCTCATCTTCGCCTACTTCAGATTTCACCATAAATTCTGCTGAACCCGAACCACCCATTGCGCCAGAATCAGCTTCTACAGCCTTACATGTAAGTCCACACCTTTTGAAAATATTATTATAGGCATCATACATTTTATTGTAAGATATATCTAGACCCTCATTGTTTACATCAAAAGTATAAGCATCTTTCATTATGAATTCTCTTGATCTCATAACACCAAATCTTGGTCTTCGCTCATCTCTATACTTCGTTTGAATTTGATATAAATTCAATGGTAATTGTTTATAAGATTTAATTTCATTTCTAGCTATGTCTGTAAATACTTCCTCATGTGTAGGTCCTAAACAAAATTCTCTCTCATTTCTATCTTTTAATCTAAACATCTCTGCTCCATAAGCATCCCATCTGCCAGATTCTATCCATAATTCTGATGGAACTAAGGCTGATGCTAATAACTCTTGCGCATCTGCTCCTTCCATTTCTGATCTAACTATGTCTTCAATCTTTTTTATAACTCTTAATCCGAATGGCATATAATTATATACACCTGAGGCCAGTTTTCTTATCATCCCAGCTCTTAACATTAATTGATGACTTGCTATTTCCGCCTCAGCTGGTACTTCTCTTAGTGTACTAATTAACATTTTTGATAATCTCATAAATATTCCTCCTTATATATTTTATCTCTTAATTTTTTAGTATTTAATCATTTTCAAAATATAGTTTTACAAAAAAATAAAAAACTCACCCTATTTTAGGGCGAGTTAAATCGCTGTACCACCTAAATTTGCACTCATTTTTACCGATATATACTACCGATAGTTTTCCTACAGCTCCAAAGCTGGTTCAAAACCTTTGAAAATCTCTCAACCTAGTATTTTCTCTCTGTAAATTGGTCTCTACTATTCTTCATCATTGCCTAATATTTATTTGTATGAAATATTTATAGTTACCTATAATATACACATTAAATGTTATTGTGTCAACTGTTAAACTTCTCTAGTATTTGTCTCCCAACTTCTAAATCCTCTGGTGTTGTGACCTTTATATTATTGTAACTGCCTTCATAAAGGTATACCTTATTACCATACCTCTCAACAACCATTGTATCGTCAGTTACCTTAATACCTTCATCATTGATTTTTTTATGACAATCTAATATAAGGTTATACTTAAAAGCTTGAGGTGTTTGGACACAAAAAAGTGTTTCTCTTTTAGGCGTTTGTAGAGAAAATCCAGAAGAATCTTTTATCTTAATAGTATCTTTAGGCTGTACACCACAAGCACAAGCTCCATATAAATTAGCAAAAATAACTGCTCTTTTAATAGTAGCTTGGTCTACAAAAGGTCTCGCACCATCATGAATAAGTACAATTTCGCAATTTGACACAGCATTTAAACCATTTAGCACGGAATTTTGTCTTTCTTTACCACCAATAACTACATCTTTTACTTTAAGAAAATTATATTTTTTTAATATTTCTTCTCTACAGTAGTCTATTTCACCTTCTGCAACAACTAATATAATATCATCTATACAATCGCTTTGCGAAAAGGCTCTTAGAGTATAATACAAAATGGGATGTTTATTAATATTTAGATATTGCTTATTAATAGATTGACCCATCCGCCTTCCCGTACCAGCCGCCATAATTATGGCACAATTCCTACTCATAAAAAACCTCTCTTACGTAATATGTTAACTTTTTACTAAAGAATCCTTATTTTTAGCAAAAATCATCCTGCCAGCCGCCGTCTGAAGTACAGATGTTACAATAACAACTATATTTTCACCGATATAACGTCTTCCACCTTCAACAACAATCATTGTGCCATCATCTAAATAAGCTATTCCTTGACCTGATTCTTTACCATCTTTCATCACTTGAATCTTCATTTCTTCTCCCGGCAACACTACTGGTTTTACTGCATTTGCAAGCTCATTAATATTTAAAACTGGAACTCCTTGGAATTCAGCTACCTTGTTAAGATTAAAATCATTCGTAATTACTTTTCCATTCAAAACTTGAGCTAATTTCAAAAGTTTACTATCTACTTCTGCAATATTGGGGAAATCTTTCTCCCAGATTTCAACTTCAATATTTAATTCCTTTTGAATTTTGTTTAGTATATCCAGCCCTCTTCTTCCCCTATTCCTCTTAAGTCCATCTGACGAATCAGCAATATGCCTAAGCTCCTCTAAAACAAAAGTTGGTATTACAAGTGGTCCTTCAACAAAACCTGTTTGACAAATATCAAATATCCTACCATCGATTATTACCGATGTATCTAGCACCTTTGGGTTTTCATTAGTAAACCCCTTAACTTTTTTATCTTTGTATCCATCTTTCCTTTTAATACTTGTAAATAAAGCTAATATTTCTTCACTTTTTCTAGCGCAAATATCTGCTCCTAACGCTGCAATTATAACTGCAAAAATAACAGCAATGATGTTCCATATAGGAGATTGATATTTAAATAATCCTATAAATAAAACTGCTATTACAAGCCCCAATATTGCTCCACCTGTACCAAATAAGATTTGAGCAGTTGGCATCTTTTGTGTGCTTTTCTCCACATAATCCATAAACTTCATTATATAAGATATGAGTATAGGAGATATTAGGAATAAAATAGCTCCAAAAATCAAAGCAGAAAAAATAATGAATATTAGTCCTTGAATTCCACCATTTTTAAAATAACTAAGTCCACCTAAATAGCTTGTGCTTAGGAGCATACCCCCTATTAAATATCCTAGAATAAGTCCTATGATTGTAAAAAGTCCTCTTAATATTATTTTTAGCAAAAACTTCACCTCCTTTTAGATTATTAACACTTAATTGAATTTATATCCTGTTATTATCTAATATATACTATAAACTTGTGTATTTCAATAAAATATGTCACAGAATTAACAAATTGTTAAACTAAATTCCTTATTTTACATAATGCTTGCTCCATAGAAACCCCGCTCACTAACATTATTTCACTGGCAACCATTCCTTCAACTCTTTCTAAAATCTTTACCTCTCCTGGCGGAAGCATATCTTGCTTCTTTAAATAATATAAATCCCTAATTACCTCGCACATTTTTAGAGCATTTCCACTTTGAATTTTTTTCTTGTTAATTCTATATCTACTATTCCAATTGCTTTCTATTCCTTTGGAATCATTTGATATTGTACTTAAAATCATTTCTAATTCTACTTTGGTTAAAACATTTCTTATTTTATGGCTCTCAATTTTATCTATTGGGATCATAAAATTCATATCATCTAATAAAAGATATATATTTACGTATTTGTATTTTATATTAGTTGACTCTTTTATATCTATATTCTGTATATACCCAGCACCATAATCTGCTACAAATATCTTTTGACCAATATTTAACATAACATTCCCCCTATTAATAAAACTCCTGTTGATTTATTATATATTCATAAGGTGAAATGCGTACTTAATTTATTGACAAAAACATGATGTAAATCCTATAATTGAGATAGTATAGTTATTAAAATATTTACAAGGAGTTGAACTTAATGAAAGATTGTATATTTGATAATTTCCAAAATTCTGTGGATGAATCACTATTGCGGCATAGAAGTATTTTAGATATAATCACTAAACTTCAAGAATCTGAGGCTAGAGTTAATAGAGCTGTTGCAAAATCTATTACTAACTGTGGCTGTATTAACGTGGAAGCAAAGCAATACACTCCTACTAATATAGAAAATTTGGACCTCGATACCCCAACGTCTTCACATATTGATCATGTGCAAGGTGCACTTTGTGAAAACTGTAGAGATGTCATAGAAAGAGAGCTGGGAAACAATCTTTTTTATATTACTTCACTATGTAATCTTTTGGACTTGAATTTATATGACATTCTTTTAAAAGAATATAATAAAATTAGTACATTAGGTAAGTATACTATGAGATAGCAAATATAGCACAAAATAAGTTAACCTTATTTTGTGCTATATTTGCTTATCTATCATAAATTGCTCTTTTAACCTTCTTAGTCCATTTCTAATAGCCTTAGCCCTTGCTTCACCAATACCTTCTACGCTATCAAGTTGCTCATAAGAAGCTTCCATTGTAGCTTTTAATTCCCTAAAATGCTTAACTAAATTTTCTATAACATTTACAGGTATTCTAGGTATCTTATTTAACATTCTATATCCTCTTGGAGAAATTAGAGTATCCACTAGAGGAACGCCTATATATCCAATAATTTTAGAAATAAAATCTAGGTCTAATAGTTCTTCTGGACTCATGTTTTCTATTTGTCTATACATTTTCATATAATCCATACCACTTTGGCAATAATCCCTTATTAATAGTATTCCATCCTCTTCAACACTTCTAATTAATTCATTTTGTTGCATTGAAATTAGTCTACCTTCATTTCCCAGTTCACATATGTACCTTTCAATTTCTCCAACTATTCTCATAACCATTTCTGTTCTTTGTATTGAGGTTATAACATCAAATAGTGTAGCTAAATCTTGAAATTCTAAAATATTTAGATTACTAACTACTCTCTCAAGAACTGAAACATATTTTTCTAAGGTCGAAATAGCTTGACTAGCCTTAGCTAAAATAACACCGCTATCTCTTAAAACATATTTTATGTCATCTTTATAAACAGTTATTATAGTTCTTCTTTGTGATATTGCAACGACAACGCACCCTGCTTGCTTAGCTATTCTCTGTGCAGTTCTGTGCCTTGTTCCAGTTTCATAAGTAGGTATTGTAGGACTTGGCATAAGTTGAGTATTAGCATATAATATCTTTCTCAAATCACTGCTTATGACTATTGCTCCATCCATCTTCGCTAGCTCATATATATAAGCTGGACTATATTCAGCATTTATTCTAAATCCACCATCTACAATGTCTAATATCTCCTTGCCGTCTCCCAAAACAATAAGCCCACCAGTTTTGGCTCTTAAAATGTTTTCAAGTCCTTCTCTAAGAGAAGTCCCTGGTGCCATTCTTTTTAATATATTCATTAATTCCTTGCTTTTCTCTTCTCTCATCTCTTTCTCCCTACTTAATAAATAGTATCATTAAAAAATCTTACTATAATATCCTTTAATGAATCTGTGCCTATAATATTAATATTTTCATCTTTCTACAAATCAAAAAACCACTCAAGAGTGGTTTTGAATAAAAATATTCATTTTAATTATATACTTTTTATTATATATAAACAACATTAAATATGCAAAGTTCTAAAAATTAATTGACCATTTTCCATAAGAACACTAACATTGTTCCCTTTAATTATATTTCCCTTAAGTATTTCTTCAGAAAGCTTATCTTCCACAAGTTTCGTAATTTCTCGTCTTAGTGGCCTTGCTCCATATGTTGTATTAAGTCCAGCTTTAGCTAAATGTTTCTTACTCTCATCGTCAAAACTTATATTAATTCCAAGTTCTTTAAGGCGCTCTTTCACTACCTTGAGCATTAATTCTACTATTTTATACAAGTCTTCCTGCTCAAGTGAATGAAATACAATAATATCGTCTATTCTATTTAGAAATTCTGGTCTAAAAGAAAGTTTTAACTCTTCCATTATATTTTCTTTCATCTTTTCATATTCAGATCCTATGCCATTTCCATTTATATTAAACCCTAGAGACTTCTGCTTTTTTAAAGTAGATGCTCCTACATTTGACGTCATTATAATCAATGTATTTTTAAAATCAATTGTTTTTCCTTTTCCATCTGTTAGCCTTCCATCTTCTAATATTTGTAGCAAAATATTAACCACATCTGGATGAGCTTTTTCTATTTCATCAAAAAGTATAACTGAATATGGATTTCTTCTAACCTTTTCTGTCAATTGACCACCTTCCTCAAACCCAACATATCCTGGTGGAGATCCCATAAGCCTTGAAACAGTATGTTTATCCATATATTCAGACATGTCTATTCTTATCATGTTATTTTCATCTCCGAACATAGCATCAGCTAATGCTTTAGATAATTCTGTTTTTCCTACACCTGTTGGTCCTAAAAATATAAAAGAACCTATTGGTCTCTTGGGGTCCTTTAACCCTACCCTTGCGCGTCTTATGGCCCTTGAAATAGATTTTACCGCCTCATACTGTCCTATCACTCTCGTGTGAAGTACCTCCTCGAGTTTTAATAGACGTTCAGATTCTTTTTCAGTTAATTTTTCAATAGGTATATTAATCCATTTTGATACAACATTAGCAATTTCGGTTTCAGTAACTATTAGTTGATCTGCTTGATTTTGTGTTTTCCAATTGTTTTTAGAATTATATAATTTATCTTTTAATTGTTTTTCAGTATCTCTTATATTTGCAGCCTTTTCAAAGTCCTGAACCGATATAGCATCAGCCTTCTCTTTCGATATTTTATCTATTTCCTCCTCCAAATTTTTTAAATTTGGAGGAGCAGTTAAATTTTGAATTCTTACTTTTGAACCAGCTTCATCTATAAGATCTATTGCTTTGTCAGGTAAATATCTATCAGATATATATCTATGCGATAAATTAACAGCTGCCTCAATTGCGCCATCTGTAATTTTAACTCTATGATGTGCTTCATACTTATCTCTTAAACCTTTTAATATATCAACTGCTTCCTGTTTACTAGGTTCGCCTACAATTATGGGTTGAAACCTTCGCTCAAGGGCTGAGTCCCTTTCAATGTGCTTTCTATACTCATCTATAGTTGTTGCACCTATGCATTGAAGTTCTCCACGAGCAAGTGCCGGTTTTAATATATTCGAAGCATCAATAGCCCCTTCAGCGCCTCCTGCCCCTATGATAGTATGAATTTCATCTATAAATATAATAACATTTCCAGATAATAATATCTCATTCATAACCTTTTTAAGCCTTTCCTCAAACTCTCCTCTATATTTCGAGCCTGCTACCATTGAGGGTATATCAAGAGTTATAACCCTTTTACCCTTTAGAATTTCTGGAATACTACCGGAAGCTATTCTTTGTGCGAGCCCTTCTGCTATAGCAGTTTTTCCCACACCTGGCTCCCCTATAAGGCAAGGATTATTCTTCATTCTTCTGCATAAAATTTCTAAAAGCCTCTGGGTTTCATTATCTCTTCCTATAACGGGATCGAGTTTCCCTTCTCTTGCCATTTCAGTTAAGTCCTTACCAAAACGTTCTAAATTTGGCGTCCCATGTTTTTCTTTTTCTTTTGATAAACTTCCCTTTTTAGTATCTTCAGAACACCAATTATTTAATATATCATTTTTTAGCTTACTGAAGTCTGCTCCTAAATTAGCTAGAATTGTATATGCAACACCTTCCGATTCTTTAATTAATGCTAGCAAAATATGTTCTGGACTAATGTAATTATGATTTAAATTTCTCGCTTCTAAAAGACTTAGTTCTAGTAATCTTTTTGTTCTTGGGGTCAGCGGTATTTCGCTTCTGCGCATTTCTACGTCACCTTCACCCTCGTACTCTACTACTAATTTCTTTACCCCTTCAGACGAAATTTTCATATCATTCAATGATTTTTTGCACAAACCATCCTGTTCCTTTAGAATTCCTAACAGTATATGCTCTGTGCCTACATAACCATGCTTTAATTCTCCTGCTTCCTCTTGAGCATACACCAAAACCTTTTGTGCTCTTTCTGTAAATCTATTAAACATCATATTAAAACACCTCACTTGCAATGAATTTACTTATTTCTTTAATTATGCCCAATTTTATCCTAATTATTGCATAACACTTAAAATAAGAAGATAAATTTGATCACAAAATAAGTAGTAATTTTTAAATTACTACTTAGATTGGTTTAATTACTTTATAAAATCTATTTTGCCATAAATTCTTCAATTTCTTCTACCGTTTTAATAATTTGTTTTGAAAGATTTTCACATCCATCTTCTGTTATAAGTAAGTCATCTTCTATTCTAATTCCTATATTCTCTTCTTCTATATAAAGCCCTGGTTCATTAGTGCATACCATTCCAACTTTCAATTCCATGTTACGATTTCCAACATCATGGGTGTCTAATCCTAAGTAATGGCTCACACCATGAAAATAATACTTAGATAATTCACTAGTTTCTTTAATAAGACCTAACTCTATGCATCCTTCTCCAAGTACTTTTTTAGCGGTTTCGTTTAAAACTGAAAACATTATACCTGGCTTTGCAATTGCTGTTACCGCTTCTTGTGCCTTTAATACTACATTATAAATTTGTTTTTGTCTTTTAGTAAACTTTCCATTAACAGGAAATGTACGACTTATATCTGCATTATAATATTTATATTGCGCACCTAAGTCAAGCAGCACTAATTTACCATCTTGTAGTTCAGTATTATTTTTTACATAATGTAGTACAGTAGCATTCTCTCCAGAAGCTACAATAGATTGAAATGCATAGTCTGTTACTCCACTACTTTTCAATGTAAAATCAAAGTATGCTTCTATTTGATACTCTTTCATACCTACCTTAGAATTCTTCATTAATTCTTTTATGCCTCTATCCGTTATATCTATAGCTTCTCTCATTAATTGAATTTCTTCTTTTGATTTTATAAGTCTAAGACTAGCTATTTCATGGTATATATTTTTTATTTTTAAATAAGGATACCTTTCAATTACAACTTTGGCAAACCTTTGTGATGTAGGCATTGAAATATTAAACTCTTGTCTTTCAAGATCCAAATACAAATGATCTATTTTTGTTCTATCCAAAATGGATCCAAGAATTTCTTCAAATTCTCCCACAAATTTAATGTTTTCTATGCCTGAAATTTCCTTTGCTTCATCTCCAAGCATTTTTTCTCCTATCCACCTTGCCATAATAGGATCACTTTTTTGTATAAACAAAGTTTCATCAACTTTGTCATTTGTTTTCACTAACATTAAAATCATTTTCTCCCTATCAATACCTGTTAAATAATAAAAATTCCTATTTGGAGTGAATGCATATGTTTCATCTGCTGATTTATATGGTGCTTCACCTGCAAACAACAATGTTATAGAATTCTCTTCTAATTTATCCCATATATTCTTTCTATTTGTAATAAATGATAACTTTTCCACTTTAGTCCCCCTATGAATGTTTATAAATATAAAAATATTGTATTTTTTAAATCTTATTCCTCTTTATAACATATCACTGAGCTTAAATAAATTCAATATTTTTTTATTAAAAGAGTATTATAATACCGATGTTAATATTATCAAATGATATCAAAACTATTTTATAGTTTTCTATATAATTAAAGAACAAATGTCATAAGTTTACCTTTCGACATTTGTTCTCTTTAAAGTATTCAACTGCTAATCTGATATTATAATATTGTTTTATCTTCCCTTTTGGGATGTGATATAATACTCTCCATTACCCTTATCGCCTTGATTTACAACTGTAAAACAATTATTTTCTAGCATTTCACATAATATTTTCATCTCTTCAGGATTTTTCATTTTTGAAGTAATTATCAACTTATCATTTCTCTCAATTAAACCCATATAATCATGAATGCTACTATAATCACTTAAGTTAATATCTCCAGGAATGTCTAACCTATATTCAGACATTTAATTCTCCCTTCTTTGCTAAATCTAACATTAGGTTTTGTAGTTTCAGGTAAAATATGCGTAATTGCTATAATATATTTTTATTCGTTAAGTTTGCATATAAAAAAGTATGGATAATATAAAATTATCCATACTTTTTTTATGTGTTTAAAACATAATTTTCTATAAAAGAAAAAAAGCCATTAACTAGCTCTTATATACTTTAATTATTATATTTATAAAATGGCTCCGCGAAAAGGATTTGAACCTTCAACCTATCGGTTAACAGCCGAGTGCTCCACCGTTGAGCTATCGCGGAATATTTTAATCTGGCGACGACCTACTCTTCCACAAGGTCACCCCTGCAGTACCATCGGCGCATTGAAGCTTAACCTTCGTGTTCGGTATGGGAACGGGTGTTACCTTCATGCCATAACCACCAGATTGAGAATATAAATATTCTCT
>Ga0209123_1002569_pt1 | contig 15050 bp, 12 predicted proteins | sample BarGraIncu00431A_FD_184500 | JGI IMG/M metagenome (GOLD analysis project Ga0209123, IMG submission 184500) | Arctic peat soil microbial communities from Barrow, Alaska, USA - Barrow Graham LP Incubations 004-31A (SPAdes) (version 2) | ecosystem: Environmental > Terrestrial > Soil > Wetlands >...
TTTCGATGCAGCCTCAGCTCTGGGACGTGAAATCGCAGCGAAAGGGGATAGCTTTCTTTTTGGCGGCGGACTTACCGGCCTGATGGGTGCTGGCGCCCGATCGGTGCATCAGCACCATGGACAGGTTATAGGGATCATTCCAGAGGCATTAAATATAAAGGGAATTGTATATGATAGGTGTGATGAACTTGTTGTAACAAAATGCATGCGGGAGAGAAAGGCAATCATGGACGAACGCTCCGATGCCTTTATTGCATTACCAGGAGGATATGGTACCCTGGAAGAAATACTGGAGATCATAACATTAAAGCAGTTGCAATATCATAATAAACCGATCGTCATTTTGAATATCAACCATTTCTATGACAAACTGCTGGAACAGTTTGAGACTTTCATCCATCAGCAATTTACAAAAAAAGAATGCAATGAACTATACTTTGTGACAGGGGATATTTCTTCAGCTCTAGATTATATTGATTCATATGAGCCACCTGTGTTTGAAAAGCGGTGGCCTACAGACGTGGAGGAATAAATCCGTATAGTGAGCCTTTCAGGACGTTACTCCATCATTCGACTCATCGAGATATTAGTTCTCTTGCCATTACCACAAGGGGGTACTGCCAATGCCTAAGCTTTTCACTTAGGAACGTGTCGCAATTTATGTTAGCTTAGACTTTGAAGTGACCCCAAAAGTTTAGACAATATACTTAAGCAACTATTGTGGATTGAATTCTGTATTGGACAGGACTCAGTCCTTTTAGTTTTGCCTTGATCCTATGATTGTTATAATAATAAATATATTCTTCTAGTTCCTGGACAAAATGCTCAATGCTATTAAAATTTTGCAAGTAAAGCAACTCAGATTTCAGATGCCCAAAGAAGTTTTCTATTACAGCATTATCGAAGCAATTCCCTTTTCGCGACATACTTTGAGTTATATTTATTTCTTGCAATAACTGTTGATAGCGTTTCATTCATATGTGTAATTAATATCGAGTATGAGGTTGATGAAGTCGGGTGCAGTTATTAGAAATCGGTTGATTTAAGGCAGTCTGTTATATATCATTGGGTCCATTAAAGTAATAAAATTCTTTTAATACTTGATAACTTAGCAAGAAAAATAAGTAAGTATATAGAATGCTAGTCATGTTTCTCTTTGAAAAGGAAACTATGGTTGTTTTTGAATAAGAACAACTATATGGTTAATAATTTAAAAAGCCCATATGAGGAGTGTCATATTGTGCGTAGATTAATTTGTTTAGTAATTATTATTAATTTTTTGCTGATTTACATGTCGGAAAGCTCATATTGTTATGCGGCCTACTCTAAGTTTGAAGTGGATTATGACTGCTTGCCTCATGTACATTTCAAAGACCGCCACATTGATACGGGATCACTACATATACTTGAGAATATTTCGAAAGAAAATAATAGGTCTATTTATAGAGGCATTACAATCACTCGACCGTATGGGCACATAATAAATGATAATCAACAGACTAAAGATAGTTCAGCATTCGGTGTCGGGTCTGTTTACATGATTCGCAATGAAAAAGTACTTTCTGGAAAGCTATATGAAGCAATTAGTTATGAGCGGTGGATTTATTGTATATGACAAAATATTTCCGGCATGAGGAAGATGTTATAATTTTATGTGGCGAATCGGGCCACGATTGAATTATAAGATCAGCGAAAACTCTTCGGTAAGTATCGGTTATATGCTAATACATGTTTCTAATGGTTTAAAAACTCATAATACTTCCTATAACGCCCACGGAGTTTCATTAGGTTTCGTGACAAATTTTTTAAATGGTGGAAATTTCAAGTGAATAAATTAAAAAATCACTGATCCGGTGCAGAAACAGTGATTTTTTGGGTTCTGGTGCAAAAATGGCTCGACATCAAAATAATTAATTAGTGAATCCTGTGTGAACATTATACAGAACCCAATATAAATAAGGATTAATATCAATATAATTAAAGAAAATTGGTAGTTGATGGTCATGGTACATTGTAACGAGCTTTTATATTTGCTATGGAAGATGAAGGACTATTACAAACTTTTTGTAATGCAGTTTTTAAATAAGTTTAACGTTCATCATTGGAAGGATCATTTTTCTATTGCAATTTAACTTAATCAATAGAGATATGTTATAATGAAATGCATATTACTAGTCAGCAACCCAAAAGTTGGAAAGTCGGAGGAGGGCATGAAAAATTTAAAATCGAAAAGTTGTAGAGAGAAAAACATGTTCTTTTAAATCTCGAGTTTTGAATGCTTGCTGTTTCGTCAACTCCATTCCGTTGGCAGTTGGAAGATATTAACGTTTTTCGCGCAATTATACGAACTTAACTCAAATGATAGGGAGGAGAAAAGAAGGTGTTATTGAATGACGGCATTCCATTATATTATCAAATTAGGGAAATAATTAAAGGCAAGATTGAAAGTGGCAAATGGGCAGTTGGTGATCAAATTCCAAATGAAATGGAATTAGTTGATGAATATAAAGTTAGTCGGGCAACTGTACGCCAAGCTATATTAGATTTAGTCAGGGAAGGTCTTCTGATACGTAGGAAGGGTAAAGGAACTTTTGTCTTACAATCAAAAATTGTAAAAAATTCCGCTATAAATTTCTGCTATCCTGAAGAGTTTGGTAATAAACATGTGCTTGTTAGTATGAGAGTGATTGCATCCCCTACTGGAGTTGCTAAGTACCTAGGCTTGAGTCCTAGACAAAAAGTCTATGAGATTGTTCGTGTTAGATACTTCAATTTCGATGAGAAACCTGTTGCTCTTTCAACCGCATACCTACAGATAAACTTATTCCCCAATTTATTGGACAAAAAATTTGAAGGCCGCTTAGCAGACTTTCTTGCTGAGCACTATGGAATAACCATTTCAAAGTTTATATCATACATGGAGCCTGTTTTATTAGATACTAATGAAGCTGAAATCCTAAAAGTAGAACAAATTCAACCAGCTTTAAAACTGACAAGAATAGGATTGAATTCGCAAGGGGCTCCTATTTTCTTGAACGTAAGTATTTTTAGAGGAGATCGCTGTAAATTTTTATTCCAATCATAAAAGTTGAGAATAATTGCGAACAAGTTGGTAAGTAGGCGAGATGTCTACCTAATTGTAGCACGTAATATTGACCGTCAAATGGCGTTCTGATTTTTATCTTAAATACGCATTGACGGTTATAGATTATGATGGTATTATATAGCCATATCCTTTCATGTACGTACATACATACATATATACATACGTACATTATAATGTCGTTGCATATGTGTATGCGAGGGGAAGTATCAATTATTGCAAGGGGAGGAGGTACAATTCCTGAGGCGCAACGTCAAATACTCGAATATTCGAACATTCTTAAAACAAATATTAAGGAGAGATATAAAATGCGTGATAGATTTAAAGAATTACCAGCTCAAGAGGTGGTTCGCTATTTAATTGAACCAACCATTAAAGGAGATCTGGAACGCTCCTACGGTAAAATTCTAGAAGTTAATAAGGCGCATGTCGTTATGCTCGTCGAACAGAAAATTATTACAGCAGAAACAGGAAAACGAATTTTGGAAGTAACCCAAGATTTGGCTACACGTGATAAATCGGTTATTGAAATCGATCCTAATTTAGAATGTTTATATTTCAACATCGAAGCTTATATAAACAAACAGGTCGGGGTTGAAATTGGAGGACAGCAACATACGGGTCGTAGCAGGAACGATTTAGGAGCAACCGTAACCAAGCTAGTCACTCGCGATAATTATCTTAAACTTTCTTCACAACTGAATGAGTTGCGTGCAACTTTGCTTCAGTTCTCCCAGGATAAATTGGACGTTATAATGCCCGGATATACGCACTTACAGCCGTCAGAGCCAATCACTATGGCGCACTATTTTTCAGCTATTCTCCAGGCATTTCAGAGAGATTATGATAGGCTTAGCAACGCCTTTGCGGGAATTAATGTATGTCCTCTAGGGGCTGGAGCCATGGCAGCTACGTCATGGCCAATTAATCGTGAGTTGACAGCCAGTTTGCTGGGTTTTGATACTTTTACGCGCAACTCTCTTGATAGCGTTGCAGCTAGAGATTACGTGTTAGAAGTTTTATCGGCATTAAGTATTTTTATGAATAATCTTAGCCGTTTGGCCACTGACTTACATATTTGGGCGACACCGGAGTTTGGTTATATTGAAATCGGCGGTTCGGTTGCAAAATGTAGTAGCATTATGCCCCAGAAGAAGAACCCTGGTATCTTTGAACATATTAAAGGAAAAGCCTCTCATCTTGAAGGAGCTTTTATATCAGCTTTAAACAGCATGAAAAATACGCCTTACAGTCATAGCCGGGATGTTGCTGGTGAGTCATTAAAATTTTTTTGGCCAGCGCTAGATGAAGTCGAAGCAGCGATAAATCTAATGATTATATCAGTCAAGACAATTAAGGTAAATAAGGAACAAATGCTTAATAGGGCTAAAAACAATTTTTGCACAGTCACTGAATTGGCAAATTACTTGGTAAGATATGATGGAATATCATTCCGGTCTGCCCATGAAGTTGTGGCAGATATAGTTTTCATTTTGATGGAACAAAAGCAAACGGCCGAAGCGATTGATCGTAAAGTTGTTTCTAAGGTTTTCCTTGAAATATTTAAAAGGGATACTGTGCTATCTGAAGAGCAAATTCGTAACGCTCTTGATCCTGTTCAGAATGTGCAGGCCAAGGCGGTAACTGGTGGTCCCGCATCCCAAGAAGTTGAGCTACAGCTTAGCGAAATTACGAAACGCCTTAATGGGGATACGAAACAAGTCTCCGAGCGGCTAAATAAAATAGCAGAAGCTAAAAATGCTTTGGACGAAAAGGTCAAGAAAATTTTATAAATCAATGATATTTTATCCAGGCAGAAAATGGTATCGTACATAATTTTTTGTGGTGTAGATTATATAGCCAGATTCACAAACGAACTATTTCGCATTAGATGAAAATAGGGACTTTGTTTTCCCGATATCGTCATTATCTCTAGAAGAAAAATATATCAACGTGCTACTAGTAGCACGTTGATATATAAATCGTGTCAAGTAAATTACACCCCCAACCATTACCACGCAACATTGAAGTCGAACTTATGTTCTTCACAGTATCACCATCAAAGTAAAGGATGGTGATACTGTGAAGAACATAAGCACACATTTTATAATTGATGATAAAATTACAGAAATCCAAGATGTAAAAGCTGAAATTAGTAAAAATAAAGATAAAAGTATGCATGATAAATATATGGCTATTTATCATCATTTACAAGGTAAACTCAATGCTGAAATTGCAGATATGTTCAATTTATGTGAGCATACCGTTGGTACTTATATTAAAAAATATAAGACACAAGGACTTAATGCCTTAATTCCTGATCCAAAATCGGAATCTTGCGTTACTTTTTGCACTATGCAGATACCGGGGACAAGGGAGGTACTGATTCATCTTCGTAAGTGTTTGCTACTGTGAGAAGATAATGTCTGTGGCAAGATGATGTTATAAGGAAGCCTGGAAACTTATCAGCTCATTGATGTCATAAGACAACCTAGTTAAAAAGTTGAAATATAAGGGGGGATAATCATGAAAAAGAATTTAGCAATCTCATTAGCCCTGATGTTTAGTCTAGGAGTGACAGGTACGGCTTTTGCCGCTTCTGAGCCCGATATGGCGACGGAACTTGCGAACTTAAAAATTCGTATGGCAGAGTTGGAAAAGAGCATGGTAAATGCAAAAGTAGCGAAGAAAGATGATAATGGTAGTAAACTTAACTTTGATGGTAGTGATTTCCGTATTCGCTGGATAAAGGATGGTAAAACAGGCAACAACGATTCGGCTTTTTTTGAACGAATTCGTTTGAACATGAATTATAAAATTAACGATAACATTACTTTTAACACTCGTTGGCGCGTAGAGAACGAAAACGAACTAGGTAAGACAGGTGTTGTTGGTAATGATGGTTATTTCGTTTCCGATGCCAATTTTGCCATGAAAAATGTTTTTGGTAGTACTATGACTCTGGGGCGTTTCAGCCAGGCTTTTGGTGCTACCGGATACTGGAACTCCACCACCATCGGCTTGATTGACGGAATTAAATTTGCTACCAAGATTGATGACGTGAATGTGACTGCTGGCTACGCTAATTTTGGAGCTTACACTCCTCCAACAACTACCTTCAAATCGGTACTTACAGGAACGACAGTCACTACGATTCAGGTCAATACATTCGCTCCTAAGCTGGAAGACACTTTGTTTTTGAATGCAAGTTATGATACTAGCAAAGCCACTACAGTTAACTTCATGTGGGTTAAAGAAAAAACTGGTGTTGGTAGTGACTTTGATGTCAGGGGCTTGGGCGTGAATACTAAGCTTGCCACTGATTGGAGATTCGTCGGTGATTATACCCAAAACTATGCACAGACCAATAAACCATCAGGTTCGTACCTAAGCTTACGCTGGAAAGAAGCTGACACTAAAATTCCTAAATCCTTTAGTATGAGACTTGACTATCGTGATATTAAAACTGGTAATATGTTCTCAACTTCAGGTACAAGTTCTAATATTCCGACAGATGGTTTTAAAGGACCTTCCATTGGCGCACAATATGCTACAGCCAAGAACGTCATGCTAGAAGCCTACCAGACGTTCGACACTAAAAATGCAAATACTGGAGTAGAAGTACCAAACTATAGTCGGATACAAGTAGTAATGAATTTCTAGTTAAGTCACTTATAAGATGTCAGTTTAATTGCATTATATATAAATAAGAAGGTATTAAATTCTTGACTGGAACGAGTTGGCTTTAACAAGAAAATCACCCCCATAATCAATTTAGGCTTTAATAAGGCCTTCTTCGTGACTATGGGGGTGACATTTAAAAGTCTAGCCCCAATATTTCTTTAGGTAAAACTGGAGGAAAAACAAAAACGATCAAGGTGAAAGCCTTGATCAAGTAAGATCCCGGGTTTCCGAGAGAGTACAAACATATAAAGGAGAAATTTCAGTGGAAGCATTAAAAAAAGACCGAAGCTATATGATTATGCTTGTCTTATTTTTCGCGTGGGTTATTGGTTTCTGCGATAAAATTGCGATTAGTGTCGCTGCAATACCAATCGGTGAGGAATTCGGATTTAATAAGATGCAAATTGGGCTAATAATGAGCAGCTTTTTTAGTAGTTATGCAGTCATGACTCTGTTTGGGGGCGTTCTTGCCGATAAGTATGGTTCAAGGAAGGTTTTAACGGCAATAATATTTTGTTGGTCTCTTTTTACTGCTATGACAGGATTTGCCTGGTCTCTTGCTTCTTTTATGGTAATAAGGTTCTTGTTTGGAGCAGCTGAAGGAGGGTTCCCTTCTGCTAGTTCGGTAACCATTGCTGAGCTTTTTCCAAAGGAGAAACGAGGTAGGGCGAAGTCTTTCATAATATCGGCTGCTCAGGTGGGAGTTGCTATAGGGACGCTGGCCGTTACAGCTTTTACCGCTACGGTGGGATGGCGGTGGGCTTTTTGGACTTACGGCTTGATTGGTATAATAATAGCTTTAGCTTTCTGGACAATTTTTAGGCTCGATAAGCAAGACGGTAATAGCGTAGAGCAAATAAAGTCCAAGTTGCCGCTTATGAATATTTTGAGAATACCGCTTGTCTGGAAACTTCTCGTAATGCAGTTCGCTATTGGTACTTTTAATTATGGCCTTACTTTCTGGCTACCTTCATATTGGGTACAGGTTAAAGGACTCAACATAGTTACCATGGGCGCTCTGACCGCAATGGTTGCTGTGATCTCCTTTGTCTGCGTGAATTTTGGAGGATGGATTCTGGATAAGCATATGGTTGGTCGTGAAAGAATCATGATTTGTATAACTTTGAGCATCGCAGGTGTTTGTACGTTTTTAATGTACAATGCTGACAGTGTCCAAATGGCGTTTATTTACCTGACTGTTGCTAATACAGCTATAGCGGTGACGTCCCCGGTTATCTTTACCTTAGCACTAAAATACCTTCCAGAGGAATTTATCGGTACGGGGACAGGTATGTGCAATTTTGGTCAACAAATAGGTGGAATGATTTCTCCTGCAATATTTGGTTATTTTATTCATATTTTTCTTGGATCTTACTTTGAGGTATTCACATTTGTAATAATAACGGTCATAATTTCACTTATTACGGCGTTTACTATAAATACACGTGAGCTTTCATAATGTCAGTTCCGAGTTTTTTGAGTGCGCTATGTTAACTTTTAGCGGGTCAACACAAACGACATGGGGAGAATACCTTCTTCTATATTCTAGGATAATAACCAGTGTTCCTTGAACTAAGATAGGCACCCATACAAGTAAGTCCTTTGACAACGTAGAGCCGGAGCATATTACCTTAAGTGCAATGACCCAGTTTAGGATCATGACTGACGTTCCATCTCCAAGGATAAGCAGAGCGAAGGAATTAGGCACGATGATGCTTCAAGATGTGTGAGGTTTGTTACCTGGAGTTGATGTGGAATCCCAAGGCCAAAGCACAAACAACCACGCGTCTTGTTGGCTGTGCCCAAATCGACAAGGTATTCAAGGCTTATGTACTATCCGGAGAGTAGGGTTAAATTTTTTTAAGTGAAATACTGTGATAGATCAAGAAATATTAAGAAAATCAGAGTTTATTAAGGGAGGTAAAGAGATGATTTGGATTGGTGCTTTAATAGTCTTCTTAACTTTTTGGGCAATTATAAAAAAATACGAACCGCGAATGAGTCTATTTCTAGCAGGTTTAATTATGTGCATAATCTCGGGAAAGTATTTGCTGGCATTCGACACTTTTAGCAAAATATTAGCAAACGAGTCCCTTGTTCCTGTACTAGCTACCGCTATGGGGTTTGCATTCGTGATGAACTATACCGAGTGCGATAAGCATTTTTCCTACTTTGCTCTAAAGTATGTTGTTAATTATAAGTCTTTATTGATCCCAGGGTGTGTAATTGTTGTATGGATTTTTAATCTTGCGATAACTAGTGCGGGAGGTCTTGCGGCTGCAGTAGGTCCTGTTATTATTCCTGTCATGATACGAGCAGGTGTACATCCACCTCTAGCAGCAGCAGCTTTTATAGTCGGCACTTGGGGAAGTGTAATGAGTGTTGGGTCACCCCATATTGCTATTGTTTCAAAAATATCAGGTGTCGACATTGCTTCTCTGATAATTCAAGATATTCCTGCAGCAATTATCGGGCTTGTGGCTTGTTGTGCAGTTATTAGTCTAACGGCCAAATTGATGAAAGAAAACACCGGTTATGAGTCTAATAATGATGAGGGCGAAATAGGGATTTCAGAATTAAAATTATTTAAAGTAAATTACTTAAAAGTCATATTGCCTTTATTACCAGTAATCATAATATTATTAGGTAGCAAACAAATAAATTTTTTACCTCTTTTTACAATTCCACAGGCGATGCTAATATGTACACTTCTGGCTTGGGTAATTATCCGTCCTAACCCGGCTGAAATGACTAAGAGGTTTTATACCGGTATGGGAGAAAGCTTTGGTTTCATTATAAGCTTAATAGCAGCAGCGGCAGTGTTTACCGAAGGTATGAAAGTAATTGGATTAACAGGTGCTCTAATAGAGACCATGAAGGTTTCTTCGAATCTTGCTAAACTAGTCAGTACATTTGGACCATTAATAATTGCAGGATTATCTGGCTCAGCTGACGCAACTGTACTAGCCTTTAACAATACAATTACTCCTCATGCTGCTGAGTTCGGAATGATGCCCGAGAAGTTAGGCATGATGGCTTTTCTATCCGGTTTATTGGGTAGAGCCCTATCTCCAGTTGCTGGGGCTACTCTCATTATTGCTGGTATAGCTAGAGTTAACCCAATTAGCATAAGCAAAAGAGTATTACCAAGTGCCGTAACTGTAACAATAATCTGGATGTTGATGTTGCTTTAGGAATGAATGACGAATTTTACAAAACAAGCCACTTTATAGTAAACGCACCATAAAACTTCGGTTAAACCAGCAGGTACTTCGTTTTAGAAAGCAAAAACGCATTTACCATTTCTAGGTGTTTAAAACCCCACTGACGGTATTATGGGTATGAGGGCATTTGTCGCGCATCGGGGTGAGAACCAGCACATGGCTTGACACTTATAATAATAGCCGAAAAGTCCAAAAGGGTGGAGCCTCTCTTAAATAACCATCCCGGCATGTCCCAAATATAAGTGAAGAAGCAAAACCTACAATTGATGCAACCTACTACTATTTGGGGTAATCAAGTCTGAAACAGACTATGATATTTCAACAGACTAAAAATTGGAATAGCAAATAAGCCATCTTATCGATGGTTAAAAAAACAAAGTAATTTTAAGAACTGTTAGCAGCAGTAGAAATAGTGCAATCTTGACGCTGAAGAATAAAAACAGCTTGTTCTAGCGTAACTTCACGATTGAGAAGAAAAATATCTTCTTTTTTATAAAGTTGAGCATTATAGGGCTCACTTTTTTTAAGGATTTGATAAATAGCAGTAAGCATCATTCGTGCAATAGCTATAATTGTTCGTTTATGCCACGACGACGTTTAATCGATAAATATCGATTGCGAATTTCAGGATGTTTATCGCTGTGAGCGACAGAGTTGGCGCACTGAACTAGCATTTGATAAATCGCAAGAGGTGGTATAAAACTACCATTCACGAGGTAGTGTTTGAATAAATCAGCAATTCATTTCTATTATATGGGGAGCTCTGATGGAACTAGGGCTCTCCGATCCGATACCATCGACTAATTTACAGAAAGAGGTGTTCATTTAATGAAAACCATAATGAAATTGTATGCCAAGGTAGCATGCATCCAGACAAATGTTGTTTGGAAAGATAAAAAAGCGAATCTAGAATCCGCTATATCGTTGATGACAGAAGCTGCCAATAATGGGGCGAATTTGATAATTTTTCCAGAACTTTTCAATAGCGGCTACATTTTCAGCAGCCGAGAAGAAATATCCTCCTTCGCCGAAATTGTTCCGGGCGGAGAAACCGTCAATACCTTGACCAGTTTTGCGATAGAAAGAAACATATATATTGTTGCTTCTATGGCCGAGGTTGATGGTGTTGACCTGTATAATGCCGCTGTCCTTGTTGGACCAGACGGATACATTGGGAAGTACCGTAAAACACATCTCTGCGGTGATGAAATTTATTGGTTTGAGCCAGGAAATCTGGGCTATCCTGTCTTCCACACAAGGATAGGGAGAATTGCGATGCTTATTTGTCTCGACGGCTTTTATCCGGAAACATATCGTATCTGCGCTCTTCAAAAAGCAGATATTATATGTGTGCCCACAAATTGGTCGCATTTAGAGCATCTGCCCGCACCATGGCATACGATGGGTCCAACACTCACCATGGCAAATGCTCTTTCAAATAATATCTTCGTTGCCGCCTGCGCAAGGGTGGGCACTGAGCCGGGAACCAGCTATGCCGGCCGCAGCGTCATCGCATGTCCCACTGGAGCTCCTATCAGTGAAATTGCCGGCAAGGAGCAGCAGATAATCTATGCTGAATGTGACCTCGCTGAAGCTAGAAATCAATATATTAACAGAACTAATTCCCGCCTGAAAAACAGAAGAACCGATCTGTATGATGAATTTTTAGGTTATACAATACGGTAGATGGTGCACGGTCACGCCTGTCATGCACCATTTTTCTTGTAGCGACGGCAAAATCTTGGGTGATGTGGTTATGAAAGATACTTTCGGAATGAAGCCTGACCTTTAGAGAATGAGCCAAATGCCAACCTAATGTTAAAGAAGAAGAGGCGTCTCACACGAAGCGTACACAAAACGAAAAGATCTTGCAAATCCTCAATCGCTGTTGATGGAGGTAGGTTATGAGAATCAAGAATAAAATCATGGTAGTTATGCTTTCATCCATCTTCATTACTACTATGCTGGTAAGTGCCCTGCAACTATATAGTGTTTACCAATCCGCGGGACAAGATTCAACTCTTAATTTAAAAATGCTGGAAGGACTCTGTTTCGGCATATAAAGCAGCGACCTCAAACTGCTCATCGCCATAGTTATCGTTGGTGCCGTGGCTGTAGTGGCTCAGCAATCGACGGCTTCAGCCGAGACTGCCGCGGCCAGCGACAAAGCTTCTGTCGAAGAAATCTCCGCCAATGCCCAGTCGCTCACCCATGTGGCCAATAAACTAAAAGAGGCGATAACTAAATTCAAACTCTCTTAGTATAAATATACTGTTCCTTTATTGATGATTTCCGAAAAGCAAAAAATGGCTGTGTCGCCAATACGCCGGAATTCAAAGAGAAATACAAAAAGCTACAAGTTATGAATGGGAAAATAGCGAAATAAAACGTTTTCATGGATTAAAGTGTGCCCGATGGTATGGTCTAAAAAGTATGGGCATGCAGGAAAAATTAACTAATCAATAATTCATGTTGCATAAGGCTATAATAGGTGCTTTCTACCTAATTGCCGAAGATAAAAGACTTGATGAGTATTTGCTACACTTCGTTGCCGACATAGATGGTAACTATTATCCTTCTCGAGGCAATGCAGGGACTATTAAAGACCGCCAATATTTTAAAGATGTTTTGGCTACAAGTAAGACCCAGCTTTCTGAGGTCCGTATGAATAATCTATATAACGAGCTTGTACTTATTATTGCCACCCCCATAATTAGTGACGGGAAAGTGGTTGGGGTGCTTGGGTCCGATATTAAATTCAAAGGACTTGCAGAACGAGTTCGTAACATTAAAATTGGCCAGACGGATATGCTTATTTGGTGCAGCAGGACGGTCTGATTATAGCGCATCCAGATAAGACTATTGCTATGAATTATAACCCTCTCGCCGATCCTGCAGCAGACAAAACACTCAAGGCATCTACGGGGAAGATGGTGAAAGGAGAAAAAGGTCTCACCCTTTTTAGTGACCAGGGAATTGACAAATGGCTTGTATACGCACCAATACCTGGCACAACCTGGTCCCTTGCTGTACTTGTGCCAGTCGTCGAAATGACAGGTGTGACGAGAGATCTTGCGGTCATCTTTGGTGGTGTATCTTTTTTAATTCTACTTGTTATTATCATCTTCTTACTATGGTTTGCCAATCGAGCAGTCCGGCCGATATTGATTCTCAATGAGGCTGCCGCAAATATAGCGGCAGGGGATTTAAGGAGAAATAAAATTACGGTAAATTCGCGCAACGAACTTGGGCAGTTATCTGTTTCCTTTGAAATAATGCGGGAAAAGTTGCAGCAAATAGTTCAGCATGTCCATGGGTCAGCAGAGCAAATAGCAGATTCATCCAAAGCGCTGACGGCAAATGCAGAACAATCTGCCCAGGCCGCTAACCAAGTCGCTTGCTCAATCGCTGATACAGCCCAGGGCGTTGAACGACAGGTTAGTGCTGTTGATAGAGCAATGTTACTCGTGAATGAAACTGCAGAGGGGGCACAACAGCAGGCTGAAAAAACGAACAAAGCCGTGAACATCGCCAATAGTGCGGTCCGTGCCGCGAATGAGGGAAATCTGGCTGTTGACACTGCCATCAGTCAGATGAACAGCATTCGCCAGACAGTGGACAATTCAGCTCAAGTGGTAGCTGAGCTAGGTGAACATTCGAAGGAAATAGGGCAGATAGTTGAAACGATCTCTGGGATAGCAGGTCAAACTAATTTGTTGGCTCTCAATGCGGCGATCGAGGCAGCAAGAGCGGGTGAACAGGGAAGTGGATTTGCGGTGGTGGCTGAAGAAGTGCGTAAGCTTGCGGAACAATCCGAAGCGGCTGCGCAGAAAATTACCTTTTTGATTAATAACATTCAAGGGAAGACGGACAATGCGGTAAAGGCAATGTCCGACGGCACACAGGAAGTCCGACGGGGGTCCGAGGTGGTTAATCGGGCTGGTAAAGCCTTCCGTGATATAGATCTACATATCACGGAAGTTGCATCAATTGCGCAGGAAGCGGCAGGCAGCATGGTACAATTGGCTAGCAACAGCCAAAAAGTAATTGAGGCAATGCAGGGGGTTGATCGAGAAAGCCGGGAAATTGCTGGTCAAACCCAGACTATCTCTGCAGCGACAGAGGAACAGTCAGCATCGATGGAAGAGATCGCATCCTCAAGTAAGCTACTAGCGAATTCGGCGAAACAACTCCAAAAGGCGGTTGCAAAATTCAAGGTATAGTATCTCAAACGGTTCTGGTGCAAAAATAAAGCTGTGATATAATCTTACCGTAAATTTGAAAAATGAGGTAAAGAGCATGTTAAAGCATTTATTTAAATATAAGAATTTTGAATCTGAAATTGTATTATTGTGCATTCGCTGGTATCTTACAGAACTTTAGTCTGTCATTTTTAATTAAGACAACAACAATTGCATAGAAGATATTGTAATACAAAAACAATATGTTATTATCTAAAAGTTACGCGGTGAAGCACAACATAACGGCCCAGTAGTTTAGCGGTTAGAATGCCGCCCTGTCACGGCGGAGGTCGTCGGTTCAAATCCGATCTGGGTCGCCATTTATATGCTGGAATAGCTCAGCTGGGAGAGCACCTGCCTTGCACGCAGGGGGTCAACGGTTCGATCCCGTTATTCTCCACCAAATATTCAGTGACGATAGCTGTGGGGTTCCACCTGTTCTCATACCGAACACAGTAGTTAAGCTCACATACGCCGAAAGTACTTGGTTGGAAACGACCTGGGAGGATAGGTAGTTGCTGATTTTAGTATTATTCCTGGATAGCTCAGTTGGTAGAGCATCGCCTTGCTAAGGCGAGGGTCGAGAATTCGAATCTCTTTGCCCGGTCCAGGAAATTCAAGTCTTCCGGCGATTTGTCGGAGGGCTTTTTTAATATTTTGTATGCTATCTGTATGTATGACGCTTGTTTGCAAGCGGCGTAATCGGATTTTTACCTATTGCAGAGCAGTTATATTTTTGTTTGGAACGTAGGTATTGGAAATGTATCTTTTGGTGAAATATCATTGCTATGTGAAGAA
>Ga0209123_1002571_pt1 | contig 15041 bp, 13 predicted proteins | sample BarGraIncu00431A_FD_184500 | JGI IMG/M metagenome (GOLD analysis project Ga0209123, IMG submission 184500) | Arctic peat soil microbial communities from Barrow, Alaska, USA - Barrow Graham LP Incubations 004-31A (SPAdes) (version 2) | ecosystem: Environmental > Terrestrial > Soil > Wetlands >...
CTGTGCCCAACGTGGGGTCGGCAGAGCGCTTGCCTTGCACGCTGGCTACCATGCCTATGCGCAAATCATTAGATTTGGCTGGACCACCGTCCATCTGCACCGTGGCCTGCAGATCGTCAAACTTGATACCGTTGACGATCACACTGCCAAAACCGGAAATCGAGCCCTGGGAATAAATAACGCCGGTGCCGCCGGTGCCGGGCAGGCCAGCCGTGGTGCTGGCACTGCCGCCACCGCATCCGCTCACGGCCGAGGCCGCCAGCACCAGCCAGTTGCGCCTTGTCAGCAATGAGTCCTGTTGTAGATGTTCGCTCATAGCGAAGGCGTCCTCTTGTATTTGCGAGCCACTTTGATCCCGGGCTTGGCACCAAGCTGCGTTTCTGGGGCCGTAGACCCTTGCGCGTCCTGCAAGGTGTCATGAAAATACACGCCGAACCGGATTCTATGTTTGGGCCCTGCATCAGCCTGACTGCGCTGCTCGGCCACTGTGGCCGTCTGCAAAAACTGCCGCAAGCTGCTGGCCCACAAGCGCCGCGCCTGCTGCTGCAATTGCCCCGCCTGCTCAGCCGACAGATCCTGCGAATACGCGCTCTGCTCCAGCATCCGGGGCCCCTGCCGATCAGGCGCCAGGTTGTGCACTGCCGTGGCGAGGTGTTCGCTCACGTTGGCGGCCAGAAAATGGAATGATTCGTCCAGCCCTTCGTGCGGCACAAACCCGCTGGTCTTCAGGGCTACATACCCATCCTCACGCAGTTCCACCACCCCCAGACGCGCCAGTTCATCGAGCACGGCGCGTGCGCCGACATCGCGACTGACTTCGGCCACCAGCGTGGTGAAGTCGGGCTCGCCCACGCCACTGCGCCGCGGGGTGCGCGCCAGCGCGCGAGCCGTCTGGTCGGCATTTAAAAACCGGGGCTCGCTGATCCAGCGCGCCACCACCGAAGCCGCCACCGGCACCAAAGGCACCGCCGCGCTGGCGCTAACAGGCGCTTCGCGCAGCCGCTTCACATCCTTGCGGTGCACGCCCGTCAGCAGGGCAATACGACTATCCGAGCTGCCTTTGCCGGCCAAGCCATACGCTGCCGCGGCCTGTTGCACCAGTTCCTTTTTCAGCAATTCCACCATCGATGGCAACTGCAGCCCATGGTCAATCATCAAGCGCGCCAGCGGTTGCAACACCCGCGCCATCGCTTGCGCCGCCAGCGCCGGCTCCGGCAAGCCAGCGGCAAGCGGCGCGGCGGATGCAGCGGTGGGTTTGAGCTTGTTCATGGGTTTGGTGGCATTTTTTCTCACTGAGCGCATTGTGCCCGAACAAACATTTACACACAAATTTTGGGGCTTTTTCCCAAATATTATTCCTAGAATCGCTTGACAGGCATGTGAAGATAAATAACATTAATGGGAAATATTCCCAAAATTTGAAAGAATATTTTGCCTGGTTCTCGTTTTAACCACTTCAGGAGTCTCTCTATGAAAATTTCCACCCATCAATTCACCCTCGGTTTGATCGCCGCAGCCGTCGTCTCACTCACCGCATGCGGTGGCGGTGGCAGTGGCACGGCAGGCGTCGGCACCACCCCCGTAACGACCACCGTCATGGATGGACTGATCTACAACGCCTTGGTGTGTGTGGACAGTAACAACGACGGCGTGTGTCAGCCCACCGAAGTACAAGGCCGTACGGATGAAACTGGCAAGGTAACGCTCAACATCCCAAGCACCGAATTCGCCACCGCCAAGCTCATTGCCGTGGTCGGCACCGATGCCACTGACATGGATTTCCCGAACGTCAAGGTGCCAGTCGCCTACACATTGAGAACCTCAGCCGGCAAGCACAGCGTCATCAGTCCGTTGACCGACATGGTGCAAACCAAAATGGACCTCGACAGTGCAAAGACCTTCGAACAGGCTGAAAACGAGGTAAAAACCGAAAAAGGCCTGGACCTCAGCGTTTCGGTAACCGTTGACTTTGTTGCAAATCGCGACAAGGATGCTTACAAAAAAGCCAGCGACAAAGCGCATGACCACGTTCTTGAAATTCAAAAATCAAAGGACGAATTGAGCAAACTCCACTGCGAACACACTGATCAACAAGACAGTGACGACGACCGCGTTCGTAAGATGCTGGCCAGTAGCTCGCCCAACGCCTCTTTGGACCTGGAAAACGATGCGGACGTCAAGCTTGCTTGTAGCGCCTCCAACAACACAAAATGTGACGATGTCAAGAAAGCCAAGATCAAACCTGTCACGTTGAGCTGCCCGACACCCACACTGACACCCACACCGACACCCACACCGACACCCACACCGACACCCACACCCACACCGACGCCTGCAGCGCAAACCATCACTTTCGTCTCGCCTGGCAACCAGACCATGGGTATTGCGGCGCCCGCTCTGAGCGCAACCTCGACGTCGGCCCTGGCCGTCACGTTCGCATCGACCACACCGTCAGTCTGTACCGTTAGCGGCACCGTCCTGACGTTGGTCGCAGCAGGTTCCTGTACTGTCAGCGCCAACCAGACTGGCAACACCAGCTTTGCAGCGGCTGCAGAAGTTTTGCGCACCTTCACGGTGGCGGCAGGTCTGCCACCCGTGGTGGTGGCATCGGCTGCTGCCGGCAAGCTGCTCTATGCAGCCAATGGTTGCGGCGGCTGCCATGGAACGCCTCCCAGCAGTATGAAGGTCCTGAATGGGGCCAACTCACCGAGCACCATCAGCAGCGCCATCAGCAGCGTCAGTGCAATGAGCTCGTACAGCGGACAATTCAGCGCCCAGAACCTCAACGACCTGGCGGCCTATCTGGCCACCCCCACCATTTAATGAATAGGGGATTCACAGCCGAAGCCATGCAGTCAGTCTGACTGTCTGTGTGCAGGCTGCTGAGTCGGTGAGCCAGACACCAGGGTGATGCAAAAGGAGATGTTGTTTGATCTACGTTGACAAGCCCTGATGAGTCAGAAAAAAAGCCGGGCCACTCAATCGTGGCCCGGCTTTTTTTGGTTCAACGCTGGATCGCTTAGTGCCTGAAATGCCGCACGCCGCTGAACACCATGGCCACGCCGCGCTCGTTGGCCGCGTCGATCACTTCCTGGTCGCGCATCGAGCCACCCGGCTGGATGACGCAGGTGGCACCGGCATCGACCACCACGTCCAGTCCGTCGCGAAACGGGAAGAACGCGTCACTCGCCACCGCCGTGCCATGCAGCGACAAGCCGGCGTGCTCGGCCTTGATGCTGGCAATGCGGGCCGAGTCCAGCCGACTCATCTGGCCTGCCCCCACCCCCATGGTCATGCCGCCTTTGCAGAACACGATGGCGTTGCTCTTGACGTATTTGGCAATCTTCCAGGCAAACAGCAGGTCTTGCAGCTGTTCGGGGGTCGGCTGCACCTTGGTGACCACTTTGAGGTCAGAGAGCTGCAGTTCGTGGTTGTCGGACGTCTGCATCAGCAAGCCGGAACTGACACGCTTGATGTCCATGGCGTTGCGACCCAGGCTGCCGTCGGCAGGCAGGCTGATCTTGAGAATGCGCACATTGACCTTGGTCTTGAACACCGCCAGCGCCTCGGGACTGAAGTCGGGCGCCATCAGAACTTCGACAAACTGCTTTGAAATTTGCAGCGCGGCGGGCTCGTCCAGCGGGCAGTTGAAGGCAATAATGCCGCCAAAAGCGGAGGTCGGGTCGGTCTGGAACGCCTTGCTGTAGGCCGTCAGCGGATCGGCGCCGACGGCGACGCCGCACGGGTTGGCGTGTTTGAGAATGACGCAAGCGCTGCCATCTTTGGCCAAGTCAAAGCTCTTGACGCATTCCCAGGCGGCATCCGCGTCGGCAATGTTGTTGTAACTCAGCTCTTTGCCCTGCACTTGTTGCGCCGTCACCAGCGAACCGGCAGCGGGGGCCAGGTCGCGGTAAAAAGCCGCTTGTTGATGCGGGTTTTCACCGTAGCGCAAGTCTTGCAGCTTGACGAAAACCCCGTTCGACTGGGCCGGGAACAACTGGCGCGACGGCGTCGCTTGGTCTTCTTCAAAATTGAGCGAGGACAAATAGTCGCTGATGGCAGCGTCGTACTGGCTGACGCGGTTGAAGGCCGCCACGGACAGGGCAAATTTTGTCTTCAACGTCAGTTTGCCGTCGGCGCTGAGCTCGGCCAGTACCTGCGCGTACTGCGAAGCATCGGTCAGGACGCCCACGTCTTTCCAGTTCTTGGCGGCGCTGCGCACCATGGCCGGGCCGCCGATATCGATGTTCTCGATCGCATCGTCGAGCGTGCAGCCGGGCTTGGCCACGGTGGCCTCGAACGGGTACAGGTTGACCACCAGCAGGTCGATGGTGTCGATCGCGTGCGCCTTCAAGGCCGCCATATGTTCGGGCACATCGCGCCGCGCCAGCAGGCCGCCATGAACCTTGGGGTGCAGGGTTTTGACACGACCGTCGAGCATCTCCGGGAATCCCGTGACGTCAGCCACTTCAGTCACCGGCAAGCCAGCGTCGGCCAGCAATTTGGCGGTGCCGCCGGTGGACAAGAGCTTGATGCCCAGCGCATGCAACGCTTGGGCGAATTCAACGATGCCGGTTTTGTCGGAGACAGAGATCAGTGCGTTCATAAGTTTTAGTAAGTAAGGTGAGAAACAGGTCGGGGCCAGCGGCGGCCCCAGATGGCTTACTTGATCAGCTTGTGATCGAGCAGTTTTTTACGTAGCGTGTTGCGGTTCAGGCCCAGCCATTGGGCCGCTTTGGACTGGTTGTGATCCGCGTGGCGCATCACCACTTCAAGCAGCGGTCTTTCCACCACATTGACCAGCATGTTGTACATGCCGTCGGGTTCGGTGCCGCCCAGATCGCGCAGATAGCCCTCCAGATTGCTGCGCACGCATTCTTCAATAGGCATATGACTCATCGTGTTGTCTCCATGTGTTCTTCATTCTTTTTCAATACCCCAAGCGGCACGCTCACCGGCAGCCGGTCCATGCGCGCATTCAAAACGTCAAAAAAATCGGCGACCGCAGCGGCCTGTTGGCCACAGTCTTCCATCAAATTCATGCGCGCCCGAAACGCGTCACCACCGGGCAGGTTTTTGACGTACCAGCCAATGTGCTTGCGCGCAGTGCGCACACCCAGAAAGTCCCCATACAGCGCGTAATGGTCGTGCAAATGCTCAATCAGCAACTGCTTGACCTCGGCCACCAAGGGAGGCGCCAGATGGGTGCCGGTAGCTATAAAGTGCGCTATCTCCCGAAAGATCCAGGGCCGCCCTTGCGCCGCACGGCCAACCATGACCGCGTCGGCCTGGGTCACCGCGAGCACGTGGCGGGCTTGCTCGGGCGAGTCAATGTCGCCATTGGCCACCACCGGCACTTTGATCGCCGCCTTGACCGCGGCGATGGTGTCGTACTCGGCTGCGCCGCTGTAGCCCTGCTCCCGGGTGCGGCCGTGCACTGTGATCATCTGCACACCCGCGCGCTCAGCGGCGCGCGCCAGCGCTACCGCGTTTTTGTGCGACTGACACCAGCCGGTGCGCATTTTGAGCGTGACCGGCACCCCGCGTGGCGCACAGACCGCCACCACGGCCTGCACGATGGACAGCGCCAGCGCCTCGTCCTGCATCAGGGCCGAACCGGCCCACTTGTTGCAGACTTTTTTGGCCGGGCAACCCATGTTGATGTCGATGATCTGTGCGCCGCAGTCGATGTTGTAGGCGGCGGCCTGCGCCATCATGGCGGCTTCTGTGCCGGCGATTTGCACCGCAATCGGACCAGCTTCACCGTCATGGTTGGCCCGGCGCGCGGTTTGCGGCGTGTGCCACAAATCGGGTCGACTGGTGAGCATCTCGCTGACCGCATAGCCCGCCCCCAGCCGTCGGCACAACTGGCGAAAAGGCCGATCCGTCACCCCGGCCATGGGGGCGACAAAGAACCGATTGGGCAACGAATAGGGGCCAATGTTCATGCGAACAAATTGCAGTCGATGGGGTGAAATGAGGTGTTGGAATCTGCGGTGGCAGAACGCCGCTGATGAATTCTAACTGCCCAATATTTCAGCAATTGAAACGCCGGCGCAAACCTATACTCAAGCACCCATGCATGCCTGGCTCGAAACACTCCTCACCTTACTGGCACTGCCGCAATTTGGTCTCAGCACCGTGTTTGTGGTGTCGTTCATTTCCGCCACCTTGCTGCCTCTGGGTTCGGAGCCGGTGGTGTTTGGGCTGGTCCAACTCTCCCCCCATCTGTTTTGGTCCACGATGGCTGTGGCCACTGTTGGCAACACCCTGGGCGGTATGGTGACCTGGGGCATGGGGCTGGCTTCGCACCAGGTGGTTGACAAATACAGCCACTCCAACCACCACCTGCGCGCGCTGGAGTGGTTGCAACGGCTCGGCCCCAAAGCCTGCCTGCTGGCATGGTTACCTGTGGTGGGCGACCCGCTGTGCGCTGTGGCCGGCTGGCTCAAGCTGCCGTTTTGGCCTTGTGTGGCCTACATGGCAATTGGCAAGCTGGCCCGCTACACCCTGATGACGGCGGCACTCATGGGGATGTTTGGCGCCTAGTGCCGTCACAACGCACTCAAGAAGCTATCATTTATATAGCGTAGCAGGTATATTTCACGGGGGCTAGAGCCCGATTTCTTATAAATTCAGGCGCAATCAGGAACTGAACAGGAAGTTCATCACATCGCCGTCCTTGACGACGTATTCCTTTCCTTCGCTGCGCATCTTGCCCGCGTCCTTGGCCCCCTGCTCACCCTTGAACGTAATGAAGTCTTCATAGGCAATGGTCTGGGCGCGGATGTAGCCCTTCTCAAAGTCGGTATGGATCACGCCTGCCGCTTGCGGCCCGGTGTCGCCCACATGGATGGTCCAGGCGCGCACTTCTTTCACACCGGCGGTAAAGTAGGTTTGCAGGCCCAGCAATTTGTAGGCCGCCACGATCAGGCGGTTCAGCCCCGGCTCTTCCTGACCGATTTCGGCGAGGAACATTTTCTTGTCTTCGTCCTCCATGTCAGCCATCTCGGCTTCGATCTTGGCGCAAATTGCCACCACCGGCGCGTTTTGTGCGGTGGCATAGGCCGTCAAGCGATCCAGGAACGGATTGTTCTCAAAACCGTCTTCGGCCACGTTGGCCACAAACATGGCAGGCTTGGCGGTGATCAGGAAAAACTGTTTCAAGAGCGGCAACTCTTCCTTGCCGAAGTCCAGTGTGCGCACCGGTTTGGCTTCGTTCAACGCGGCCTGGCACTTCTCCAGAATCGCCACCAGCTTGATGGATTCCTTGTCGCCCGAGCGCGCCGCCTTGGTGACGCGGTGCAAGGCTTTTTCAACCGCCTGCAGATCCGCCAGACACAACTCGGTCTGAATCACCTCCATGTCGGAGATCGGGTCCACCTTGCCAGCGACGTGAATGACGTTGGCGTCTTCAAAACAGCGCACCACGTTGATGATGGCGTCAGTCTCGCGAATGTGGGCCAAAAATTTGTTGCCCAGGCCCTCGCCCGTGCTGGCACCGGCCACCAGGCCGGCAATGTCGACAAACTCGACAATAGCCCGTTGCACCTTTTGCGGCTTGACGATGGCTGACAGCGCATCGAGCCGTGGATCGGGCACTTCGACAATGCCCACATTGGGCTCAATCGTGCAAAAGGGGTAGTTTTCGGCCGCGATACCGGCCTTGGTCAATGCGTTGAACAGGGTCGATTTACCGACGTTGGGCAAGCCCACGATGCCACATTTCATAAAAATCCTTATAAATCAATACCCCAACTGCACCATCGAACCCCATGTGGGCATCGTCGAAGCGCCCGAAACACGCAGGACAGTTGGAAAAGAGAGGTCAAAACGAACCGCCCCAAGCGCTAGGCGCCTGCAGTTCTTTGTCCTCGTTTAGCTTGGAGAAGTTGATGCCGATTGTAATGATCAGCGAATCCCTGCTGCCAGGGGCGACCGCTTCAGACGGGCGCATCCTGCCGGGATCGGGTGCTGAGTGGCTTTGGCATACGCCTTACTGGCCCCTGATGAGCGTGGATGAGGCTCGTTCGCGTGCGATGGAGGTCTTGCGGCTTGGCGCGTGGCAATTGACCAGCTTGGCCATTCGCTGATCGTAAGTTGCCGTCGGTTCAGTGCCCGGAGCTGTGGCACACTAGAACGGTGGCGGCGGCCACGTATTAACCCTGCCATGGCCGAGATGAAGTTGACCCTATTTCACGTACATCCTCAGGTCTTGCTCCCGTACCTCAAGGGTTATTGCTGAGATACGCAAGCAAGTTGCTTGCAAGGAGTGAACCAAGGCCGGTCGGAGTGTCGTAGCCAGCGCTTGCATAACAGCTGATGCATGTACCGTTCGCACCCAAAGTGATGTCGTAGAAATCGCTAGTCGAAACAAGAGGGTAAAGCCTGGTATGGGGGGCACTGAGAGTGCCGTAACCGTAAACTGCGCGGTTGGCGTTTGCCACAGTCACTGCTGCCGCCCACATGGGGGTCGCCAAACTTGTGCCACCGAACGCATACCAGCTTGTCTGCGTAGCTGTCGGAGCTGTAAACGCCACATAGACACCGGTGTAGGGGTCGGCATCCATCGCCACATCACCAGCCGCACGCTTCGGCATGCTGGGCTCACCTGGAATCTTTAAGCCCGTTTGGTAGGTCGGCATGGCGACGTATGCGCTGATACCGCCACCCGTGCCAGACCAAGTCTTTTCCGAACGCGATGATGACGTGTAGCTGAGAGAAGTACCCCCAACACCCACCACGGTGGGGACCACCGCTGGCCAGTTAACCGCTGTACCAGCGTCGCCCGTTGCCGCAAAGTACGACATGCCATTGGTCGAGAACAAGGACGTGGAATATGTCGACTGATTTACCCAGGAGCCCTCCGCGGCGGCGAAGCTCATAGACACGGCGCCAGCGCCGAACTTGTTGGCCAATATGATGGCCCCATCCAAAGCCGTCAGAGAGGCGCTGCCCGCCTCAATCAGAACAATACGCGCCAGAGGCGCTATGGCATGCGCCCACTGAGTGTCCAGTGCAATTTCTTCTGCCCAACCGGCGTTGTAGGCGGGGGCCGTACTCGTCATTGCCCCGCTTGACGTCGAATACAGTACCGAAATCGCGCAGGAAGTTTTTGATGCAGCAGGTAGGCTGGTGCTGCCAGTCGAAATAGCCACTTGCGTGCAGGTCGGCAAGCCAAACTTCGTGCTGAAGGTATTCAAATCCTTCACCACGTTGGGATGGTTGTAGGCATCAACAATGTAGATGGTCTGACCAGCACCCAAATTGGCGGCGGTGGCTCCGGATGTCGAAGCTAAGTTGTAGGCTGCTCGAATCTGAGCAGGCGTGTAAACCACAGATGTCGTGCTAGTGGCCGCCGGCGTACCGACCCCACCCGATCCGGATGATGGGGTTTGGGAGCGTCTTTCAGAACGGTATTTTTCCGCCCCCTCGTCCGTCAACCCACGGGTACTCAAACCGGAAAACTCCGACGGAGTTCTCACAAGGTCTGGTGCGTGGTAGGCCGACATGCCGCGCCCATCGCTATCCGTATTCGATGGTTCAGAAGCCGCTACGGGCATGCGGTGGAAAGCAGGCTGGGCTTCGACGGTGGCGGCATGAGATGCTGCAGCCAGCATCACGCTCGAGGGTGTCGGGGTTGCGTCTGCCGTACTGATGTCAGAGCCGCCGCCACAAGCTGACAGTGTCGCAACCAGACAAAGACTCAACGCGGGAAGAACGAGCCGATTTGGTTGATGTAAGCTGGTCTGGTTTGCGTTCATAAATCACCTTTTGTTTGCCAGTTGCTGTCAACGTATAGAGAGCCGGCGAGGATACGATAACAATCAGATCCGAAGTCGAAGAATTGTAATTTTCTGTTTCGGATTGCGGAAAATTGGGTCTACATCTCACTGTCCGAGCGATTGAATCCTGCGCTGCACAAACCCCGGATAAGCGCAACTGAAGATCGTGACGATTTGATTCCACAGCGAATCTCCATCTTGTTGCCGCAATTTTTCCTTGACTCTCCTCTGATGACCTGCACTCGTTGATGATTCTGTCAGCGGGTTTTTTGTCCTGATTTGGTGATCTTGTTTTTAAGAACGCTCGAAAGTCCTTGAGGCCATTGGCTTTTTTTAAATCGCCTGGTTAGTTGGGGACAGCGCTGGTTCGCGCAGCAACACTGCGGCCTTTCCGCAAGCCCCTAAAAAACAAGCCTTCAGTTGTATTCGATGCCCGCCTTCTACAATCTGCTCCATGACTCAACCCTTTGATATTTGCATCCGCGGCGACGGCATTGTGGGTCGCACACTGGCACTGTTGCTGGCGCGTGAACGGCTTCGCGTTGGTCTGGTGTCGATGCCCGCACCGGCGGCCCCGAGCACTTCGACGACTGCCCCGGACGTGCGCGCCTACGCTTTAAATGCCAAGTCCCGGGCCCTGCTGGAATCGCTGCGCTGCTGGCCCGATGCCCAGCACGCGACCGAAGTGCTGGCCATGCGGGTCTTGGGCGATGACGGCGGCGAAGTCAATTTTTCGGCGCAGGAACTCAAGGTCCCGGGTCTGACCTGGATTGTGGATGTGCCGGTGCTGGAGGCGCAACTGGCGGCGGCGGTGCGGTTTCAGCCGCAAATCGAGTTGCTGGACGCAGCGCAACCGGCCAGCCTGACGGTGATCTGTGAAGGCAAGGCCAGCCGAACGCGCGCCGAGTTCGGCATTGAATTTGACGTCACCCGCTACCCGCAGACGGCGATTGCAGCGCGCCTGGCGTGCGAAATGCCACATGGGCAAACAGCGCGCCAATGGTTTACGCAAGGTGAAATCCTGGCTTTTTTGCCACTTGACGGTCCGCAGGGGAACTCCGTGGTCATTGTCTGGTCTGTCCTTGAGGACCGGGTTGAGGCGTTGCTGGGGGCAAGCCCGGCTGAGTTTTGTCAGCAACTCCAGGTCGCCAGTCAGGGCTGTCTGGGCCAACTCACGCTGACCAGTGAGCGCGGCGCCTGGCCACTGCAGTCGGCGCGCGCCGAGCGCTGGGTGGGCAGCCACGAGGGCAAAGCCTGGGCACTGGCAGGTGACGCCGCTCACAACGTGCATCCGCTGGCCGGGCAAGGTTTGAATTTGGGTTTGTCAGACGTGGCCGCCTTGGCCCGAACAATGCACGAGCGTGAATACTGGCGCAGTGTGGGCGATCAGAAGCTGCTGCGACGCTACGAGCGCGCGCGCAAGGCTGAAGTGCTGGCCATGGGGGCCACCATGGATGGTCTGCAGCGGCTGTTTTCGCAGAGCAGTGCCGCCTGGCAAGCAGCGCGCAACTGGGGCATGAATGGCTTTGAGCGCAGCGGTCCCGTCAAGCAGTGGGTGGCGCGCCAGGCCATGGGTTTTTAATGAATGAACGTATGAATGGACGACTCAAGATGAAATTAGCTAAATCCGCGCTGCTCTGTGCCACCGTGTTGCTGGCTTTGGGCGTTAGCGCACAAGAGGCCACCATTCGCAAGAACCTGGTGGAGCGAATTCCGCAGTTGGCAAAAATTGACGAGGTGAGCAAGAGTCCGATGACGGGCTTGTATGAAATTCGGGTCAATGGCACGGAAATCTATTACACCGATGCCGAGGGCAACTATTTGGTTCAGGGCAGCTTGATCGATACCAAACAGCGCCGCAATCTGACGGAAGAACGCGTCGACAAGTTGACCGCCATCAGTTTTGACGCGCTGCCGTTCAAGGATGCCTTCACCATCGTGCGCGGCAACGGCAAACGCAAGATGGCGGTCTTTGAAGACCCCAATTGTGGCTACTGCAAACGCTTTGAGCGCGACCTGCAAGGCGTGGACAACGTGACGATTCACATGTTTCTGTACCCGATTCTCAGCGCCGATTCGGCTGAAAAGTCCAAGCACATCTGGTGCGCCAAAGACAAGGGCAAAGCCTGGCAAGACTGGATGATCCGCGACCAGCTGCCCAAAGTGGCGAGTTGCGACAGCGCCGCCGTCGCGCGGAACGTTGAGGTTGGCCGCAAATACAAGATCACGGGCACCCCGACACTGATCTTCGCCAATGGCACGCGGGTGCCCGGCGCGGTTGGCGCGGCGGACGTTGAGAAATATCTGACGACAGCCAAGAACTGAAGTCAGGCATGAACAGGCTCCATCGCTTGGGGCCGACGAACCGTCTTACCCGGCAGTTTATTTCCCCTCTAATTTACTTCTTTATTTGTAGCTGCTTGCGCTTATTGGATAGGGGCTAGCGGCCCTTTTTATTAAAATGTCCTCATGACCCGTCGACCTGCCAACGCCACCGCAGCCGTGCACTACCGGGTCGACCTGCGGAGCCTGAACGCCCATCTATTTGCGGTCACACTGACCATTGCACAGCCTGCCGCCTTGCAGCGCGTGAGCCTGCCGGTCTGGATTCCGGGCAGCTATCTGGTGCGCGAATTTGCGAAAAATCTGCAGCAACTGCAGGCGCACCAAGGCGGCCAAGCCGTGGCCTTGAGCCAGCTCGACAAATGCAGCTGGCAGGCCCAGTGCCTGACGAACCAAGCGCTGGTTCTGCAGTATGAGATTTACGCGCTTGACAACTCGGTGCGCACCGCCTGGCTGGACGGCGCGCGGGGCTTTTTCAATGGCACCAGTCTTTTTCTGAGGGTCGAGGGCCAAGAGGCGTTGCCGCATGAACTGACGCTATTGGCGCACCCTGACCTGTCCGACTGGCAACTGGCAACCGGTCTGACCCCCGGCAAAACCACACGCAATGGCTTTGGCACCTACCTGGCCAGCGGCTACGACGAACTGGTGGACTGTCCGGTCGAGATGGGCCCGTTCTGGCATGGCGCGTTCGTGGCGGGCGGCATCCCGCACCGGTTTGTCGTCGCGGGCGCTCCACCCACCTTTGATGGCAAGCAACTGCTGGCCGACACGCAACGCATTTGCGAAGCAGAAATCCAGTTCTGGCATGGCGTGCGGACGAGTAAGCGCGCCCCGGCCAAGCCACCGCATAAAACCTATTGCTTCATGCTCAGCGCCGTGGACGACGGTTACGGCGGTCTGGAACACCGCAATTCAACCGCACTCATCTGCAAGCGCCAGGACTTGCCACGCCTGGGCCAAGCGGCGCGCGCGCAAAAAAACAACCCTGCGCCTGACCAAGCAGCCGAAGGCTATAAGACGCTGCTAGGCCTGATCAGCCACGAGTACTTCCACACCTGGAACGTCAAGCGCTTGCGCCCGGCCGAGTTCACCGACTACGACTATGACCGCGAAAACTACACACAACTGCTCTGGTTTTTTGAAGGTTTCACCAGCTATTACGACGATTTGCTGCTGCGCCGCTCGGGCTTGATTGACGACGCCGCCTACCTGAAACTGCTCACCAAGACCATCAACCAGGTGCTGCAAACGCCTGGACGTACCGTGCAAAGCGTGGCACAAGCCAGTATGGATGCCTGGGTCAAGTACTACCGGCAAGACGAAAACACACCCAACGCAACCGTGAGCTACTACACCAAGGGGGCCCTGGTGGCGCTGTGTCTGGACCTGACGCTGCGGCAAGAGGGCAAGACTTCATTGGACATCGTGATGCGCGCCTTGTGGCTGCGCTGCCAGGGCGGGCCGATGACCGAGGCCGATCTGGCAGCGGCACTGGAAGCCTTGGGGGGGCGCTCTTTTGCCCCGGAAATCGCCCAGTGGGTGCACGGCACCGCCGATCTGCCGCTGCAGTCCCTGCTGGCAGCGCAAGGCGTCAAAGTGCTGGAGGAACCGGCCCAACTCGCGCAACGTTTGGGCTTACGCGTGACCGAGACTGCCGGCGTGCTGATCAAGACCGTGCTGCGCGGCGGCGCGGCAGAACAAGCGGGTTTGGCGGCTGGGGATGAATGGTTGGGCCTTGAAGTGGGTTCGGCCAAGTCTGCCAGCGCCTGGCGCATCAACAAGCTTGATGATCTGATGCTCTACGCAGGAAGCGCCACAAAAATCTGCGTCCTGGTCGCGCGCGACAAGCGCCTGCTGAAACTGCCTCTGACACTGCCCAAGTTGGTCACCACTTGGCGCCTGGCGGCGCGCGACAGTCAACTGATCGGTCAATGGCTCAATGCCGCTTGAAGACCCAGCGGCCAGCATCATTTTTTTAAACCACCTCCGAAAGAGCACGATGAATTACGAACTGATCACGATTCGCACCGAAGCCGACAAAATTGGCATCCTGACCCTGAATCGTCCGAAGCAACTCAACGCGCTGAACGACCAGTTGATGACCGAGTTGGGTGCGGCGCTCAAGGCCTTTGACAGCGACCCGGCGATTGCCTGCATGATCATTACCGGCAGCGAAAAAGCCTTTGCCGCCGGGGCCGACATCGGCGCCATGGCCCAACTCAGTTTTGCCGACGCCTACAAAGGCGACTTCATCACGCGCAACTGGGAGCAGATCCGCAGTGTACGCAAACCGGTCATTGCGGCCGTCAGCGGTTTTGCGCTGGGCGGAGGCTGCGAGCTGGCCATGATGTGCGACTTCATCATCGCCGCTGACAACGCCCGGTTTGGCCAACCCGAAATCAAGCTTGGCATCATTCCCGGCGCCGGTGGCACGCAACGGCTGCCACGCGCGCTCGGCAAGGCCAAGGCGATGGACCTGGTGCTCACCGGCCGCATGATGGATGCTCTGGAGGCCGAGCGCGCGGGCCTGGTCAGCCGCGTGGTGCCGCTGGACAAACTGATGGAAGAAGCGTTGGGCGCAGCCCTGATGATCGCCGAGTACTCGCAGATTGCCACCATGGCCGCCAAGGAATCCGTCAACCGGGCATTTGAAGGCACGCTGAGCGATGGCATCATTTTTGAGCGCCGCCTGTTCCATGCGCTGTTTGCCACCGCCGATCAAAAAGAAGGCATGGACGCTTTTGTAAACAAACGCAAGGCGAACTTCCAGCACCAATAAGTGCGCAAGGCCGAATCAGCGCCCGGCTTCTGGTTATAATCTGCGGCTTCGGCGCTTTAGCTCAGTCGGTTAGAGCGATGGAATCATAATCCACAGGTCCGCGGTTCGAATCCGTGAAGCGCCACCAGTCA
>Ga0209123_1002572_pt1 | contig 15039 bp, 16 predicted proteins | sample BarGraIncu00431A_FD_184500 | JGI IMG/M metagenome (GOLD analysis project Ga0209123, IMG submission 184500) | Arctic peat soil microbial communities from Barrow, Alaska, USA - Barrow Graham LP Incubations 004-31A (SPAdes) (version 2) | ecosystem: Environmental > Terrestrial > Soil > Wetlands >...
CCATCACATAAACCCATACGGCATTTTTGAGCTTGACCTGGATGCGAGACTTCCGCTTGGGGCGTCCGCACCAATGGCTGTCCCCGCTACTTGATACCTGGTGACATGAATGTTGGGTTTACCCCCTTTTGACCGTCAATACCCGGTCTCTTTGCCCCAGAGCGCCTGGAGCCTGTTGTCGCGGCCGCAGGCAGTTCGGTAGTATTTGTACCTGATAGGATTCTTCTTGTAGTAATGCTGGTGGTATTCTTCCGCCGGATAGAACTCGCTGGCCTGGGTGATCTCGGTAACGATTGCCTCCTTGAAGGGCCTGTCCTTTTCCAGAACCTCCTTCGATTGCAATGCCAGCCGATGCTGTGCCTCGCTGTGATAAAAGATTGCGCTGCGGTACTGGTGCCCCGAATCGCAGAACTGTCGGTCCTTCACAGTCGGGTCAATATTGTGCCAGTAGACTGCCAGTAGCTTCTCATAGCTTATTTTTGCCGGGTCGTAGACCACCCGCACCGACTCGGCGTGGCCGGTCCCGCCCGCGGAGACCTCCTCGTAGGTCGGATTTTTCTTTTGCCCACCGGTGTACCCAGAGGTGACCGAAATAACGCCGGGAAGCTCGTCAAACGGATGCTCCATGCACCAGAAACAGCCGCCGGCAAAAGTGGCCTTCTCCAGGGTGCCCGCCATGAGTTGGGTGGCCTTGGCACCACCGGACAAATTCACGTGCTGCGTGGAAACCGCTATGGCCAGGACGATGACCGTCCCAACTACCAGGAATATTTTCTTCATGGCCTTTCTCCTTCAATGGCTCTTCATTTCCTTTTCGGAACCGATAAATGTGCCGGCGCTTTTGAGCCACGCCTCCATGGACGGGACGCTCACCATTTGAGGATCGAAAACGACCCGGTTCACCTCCTGGCCGTTGTGCCATCCCTTCTGTATCGACAGGATGCCCGGTCTGCCCCGCAATGCCGAAGCTCTCACATCAAAGCAGCCAACTGTGAAGGTGACTGCCGCCTCACCATCATGTTCCGTCGCGCATGCGCTCGATACGCTGCCAAGCGCGAGCAACAGTATCGCGAACTTTATAGTTTTCATGATAACCACTCCTTAACCAAGGGTCCCATCCGGTCTGCGGTCCAGGGAACCTGATCCCCTGACGGCGGTCCGTTTCGCCCTAGGTGAGTCAACCATAGCAGGCGAAGTTAAAGATAAAATATTGGCTGTGTAAAGTTCGCTTAAAGAGGGGAGTTAGGCGGGAAGGGTGAACCAGACGCGGGTCGAGGTATCGTCACTTTCAGCGCCGACCTGGCCGCCATGGGCTTCTACAAGTTCCTTCACGATGGCAAGACCGATGCCGGCGCCTCCGACTGCGCGGGAACGGGAACGTTCTGCCCTGAAAAAACGCTCGAAAATGAAGGGGAGGTTTTGTTCGTCGATTCTTTCGCCATGGTTGGCAACAACGGTTTTGATGCCATCGACCGTCTTTGAGGTTGAAATGGTGATGTCTCCCCCGGCCGGGGAATATTTCCAGGCGTTGTCCACCAGATTGCGGATGGCCTGGAGGAGTTTGTCGCCATCGGCGTTAACCATTTCGGTTCCCGGCTCCAGATGCCATATAACCGCCATTCCCTTTTCCTGAAAGTTGTGGTTGTAAAGACCCACGATCTGGGAAAGCAGCAGGTGCAGGGACACCTCCTTGCGGTCTAAAAAAGCCTTCGCCGCATCCGCTCTGGCCAGTTGTTGCAGGTCCTCGACTAAGCGGGTCAGGCGAATGAACTCGTTTTCAACGGTGGCAAAGGTCTCTCGCGAGGCGGGTATGACGCCGTCACCCATGGCTTCCATACAGCCGCGCAGGTTCGTGAGCGGGGTGCGCAGTTCGTGGGCCAGGTCTGCCACCATGTTCTTGCGCAGCCGCTCGATCCTTTCCAGACTGTCAGCCATTTGGTTGAACGATTGGGCAAGCTGTCCGACCTCGTCGGCGGAATCCACATCCACACGCTGGGTGTAGTTACCTTTGGCAACCAATCGGGTAATGGTGGTCATTTGGAAAAGCGGCCCCAATATCCTGCGGGTCCAGAGGTAGTTGAGAAGCAAGGCAAGAGCCAACGCGGCGAGCGAAGCCCAGATTAGGTAGTGATGAATAGCCGTCAGGAACATCCGGTGCGAATCGACCGGGTCGATGTGGTACTGCTTCATAAGCACAGAGAAATAACCGGCCGCAAGATGGTCGATGGCGAACCAGACCAGCAGGACAATGGCAACTATTACCGGCAAAACGTTGCCGACCAGTAATTTCCAGAGCAGATGTTTCCTCACGGGCCCTCCTACGATTCACTTCCGTCACTGAAGCGATAACCGTACCCCCTTACCGTGAGAATGTATTGGGGCTTGGATGGATCGGCCTCGATCTTTTGGCGCAGCTTACCGATGTGGACGTCGATGACCCTGTCGATGACGTCGATGCCGTCCTGATAACAGATATCCAGGAGTTCATCTCGGGAGAACAGCCTTCCGGGGGAGTTCATCAGGGCCTGTAGCAGCTTGTATTCTAATGATGTCAAGGTAAGGCGGCGGCCGTTTAAAGTTACGGTATGCTTGACGGGATCCAGCATCAGACCGCCGAACGATGAAATTTCCCCGCCAGCCGGAGAAACAACCGTCCTGGTTCGCCTCAGGATCGCCTTCACACGTTCAACCAGTTCCCTGATGCTGAACGGCTTGACAACGTAATCGTCAGCCCCCAATGCCAGCCCCATAACCCGGTCGATTTCCTCCTCCCGAGCGGTAAGCATCAGAATAGGGACATCTGAAATCTTCCGCAATGTTCGGCAAAGATCCCATCCATCGATCCCCGGCAGCATTATGTCCAGGATTACGAATACCGGCATGCATTCCTGAAAGGAGGCAAGGCATTGCGGGCCATCGTAAGCGGCAACTGTCGAAAATCCTTCGCGCTCCAGATATGCTGCTACAAGTGAAGAGGTCGTGCGGTCGTCTTCAGCGATTAGTATCGTGCCGCGGTTGGTGTTTGGTATGCTCATGAATTACCCTTTCAGACATCATATGCTTCGATTCTATATGATTCGTAACCGCTAAGTTCATCTTGTCCAGGCTGTTTGGTCCGTATTAGACAATCAGCATACAACTAGAAATATATTGCCACGGGTAATTTCGCCTTTAGATTTCGCAATATTCCCATGAGCTAAGACCGAAAGTTAGATTAATTGTTGCGCGATATATAGCCTTGTCAATAGAAATCAGATTGGCACCGGACTGGTAACCCCCGAATATCGAAACGAGGCAATTGACCAAGATGTCACGCTCAGAGTATCCCAGCATTAGCCCCCTGTTTAGATTCTTGAACGATTCGGCAGTGCAAAAAGTCTACTTTACGCACAGGTTCAAACCCTGTCACTGCACCCCAAAAAGTGGATCCAATAACTTACCGAATCCTTTTTCCTGTTTCGACCTTCGGGGCCTTACCCCAAAGGTCAGGGTTATATCCTCTGCCCGCATCTACATCACCGGACCGTCAGGCGATCGATACGTTTCCGGTCTCCAAAGATTACCTACTTTGCTCCCCCCGTGCCGGTGCACTGACTTGTTTGATTTTCCTTTCACACACAGGTGATGTGACGGATCGTCCTTGAGTGTGATCTGTTATATTTGGTAGATTTGTTGATCCTTGCCGGATTTCGCCAACGTTTACCCCTCCGCTCTCTTTCCCCTATCCATCGTATAATTAGATGCTTGCACTCACAATTTCGACGGGCACCCTTTGGCGCGGTTGTTGCTTTTGATCTACTTGGCACTATGCAGAGAATGCCCTGATCGTACTGGATCATTTCCATGTTAAGGCATATTCCTGGCACGGCATGGGACCTTGGTATCATAACGTCAGGGGTACGATTACAATGCAGGCAGGGCGACGCCGCTGGCTGAAGAGGTCTTTGATGAACGGATTAGAAAATCGTCCAGTCGTCACGTTTTTTTTGCGCACAATGTTTGCCTTGGTCCCGACCTGATTAAGAGGAAGGAATTCATGACACACTGGAATAATCTCTTAATCTATAACCTCACCACAGCCCAAGTGGGCTATGGTGATTCTCAAGGTTGGCCTGAAAATGTCAACTAAACCTCATGCTTGAAAGGAGATAAACATGAATTACGAAGATCGCGATACTTATGGCATGTACAAAGGAAACACGCACGGTGGACCCGGGCCCGGACTAATGGGCGCCGGCACTCTCATTGGAAACAACGTCTACAATCATAAAAACGAGGATTTGGGGGATATCAAGGAAATCATGTTGGACACGCTGAGCGGTACAGTGATTTATGCGGTGTTGTCCTTCGGCGGTTTCCTCGGTATGGGGGAAAAGCTTTTCGCTGTGCCGTGGAACGCATTGAGGCTCGATACGGAAAACAAGCGATTCGTGCTAAACGTGGAGAAGGATCGCCTTAAACTTGCACCCGGATTTGATAAGGACAAGTGGCCTAACATGTCAGACCCGTCCTGGGCGAAAGGAATCCATACTTACTATGAGACCGAATTGCGCCTATTTCATAAGGGATAGTCCCCCGCATGTAACTTATTATCGCTGTGGAATTAGCTGCTGAGTAATTCCGACGTAAAGGAAACGATAAGAGTCGCATCTTCGGATGCGGCTCTTATTACTATTGGGGAACCAATAATGTGCGGACGGTAGTGTGGATCGGCTTCGATGTTAGAGGGCCACCGCAAGGATTCGTGCGAAAAGGGGCAACAAGGCATGATCGCCGGTTTGGTACTCACCTTTTTGACTAAAAGCCTGTGTGGTGGCAGGGCAAAAAGCAGTGACAAGTACCTGTCGGCAAACAGATGTTTTCCGGCACAGGCTTGCAGCAGGTCCAAAACGGGCATAATCTCAGCTTATTCCTGTGCGCAAACACTGTCGTAAACCAATTCTAGCCGGAAACCTCCCACAACAGGTTTTCCGACATATGGCAAATGGGCAAAACTTCCCTGTTGCCCATTTCCGCACGAATCCTTGTGCTGACCCAAGCCGGCCTCGATCCGGCGTTCGGCCGTCTTGCCCATCTTGTGGACGGTTTCCACCAAGAGGTCTACCAGATGGTCGGTAAGGTCTTCACCGCGGCGAAAGAGAAAGGCCGCCATGAGGGTGGCCCTGAGCGGTTCCGCGTGACGACGCAGTCCGAAGGATTCCTCTACAGCGGCCCGCTTGGTGTAGCGCTCCAACAGCTTTAGCGTGAGGCTTTTGAAAAGGTCCGGAGGAACTCCAACCTCACGTAACAAATTTAACCGCGAAGCAGCCTCCTTCATGCTCTCCAGGCCAGCTTTTCCGGGTTCGGCCTTGAGGCTATGCCACGTAGTCCACTCAGCTTGTTCTTCATCTGTCGAGTTAATTTGAAGAAGAGAATTCAGGCTGTCCAACGTCACGGAGTCCAGGCTCTTGAACAAACAGGTTCTCGCAGAAATAGGTTTCATGCTCCTGAAGAGCGGATTGGATCAATCTGTTTGTGTGGTCCGAGGCGGGAAGCTCTACTCGGAGATCACGACACCGTTGCGATAGGGCTTCTCGCACGCGGTCTGCTCTATCCTGTGAAGATCCAGACAAATGGCATAATAGGGGTGCCTCCTTGGTGGATCTTTTTAAAGATGTTTTAAAAGGCGGGCGGGGAAAAGATTAGAGGTAAATCATGCCCGCAAATACTTATAAAGCGTTTCCCGACTGAGCCCAAATTCTCTAGCCAAACCGGCTCTTTTTTCTCCGTCAGCGGCTCGCCTTTTCAATTCCTCGACCTGGTTGTGGTCCATCAACCGTGGACGCCCGAGGTACACCCCTTTTTTCTTCGCTGCGCTGATGCCTTCACGCTGACGCTCTTTGATAAGCGACCGCTCAAACTCGGCCACGGCGCCCAGCAGAGATAAGAGGAGGTTGGACATGGGGGAGTCCTCCCCGGTGAAGATCAGGCTCTCTTTGATGAACTGGACCTTCACACCTTTGGCGGTCAGATCCTTTACGATTTTGCGGAGGTCATCGAGATTACGGGCCAGGCGGTCCATGCTGTGAATTACAACCTGGTCGCCTTCCCGGACGAATTCAAGCATACGTTGCAGTTCGGGACGGTTTACGTCTTTACCGGAGAGTTTGTCAGTGAAAGTCTTGTCGATGGTGACGCCTTCAAGCTGCCGGTCGGTGTTCTGATCTTCCGAGGATACCCGGACGTATCCGACAAGTTGTCCTTTCATGAGATGTACCCCGTAGTAATCGCCACGTACTCACGATCAGAGATATGAAACCGCCCGGAACTCCCCAACAGCTCATCCCCGATTTTTGCTCGCTGCTCTTTCGGCATTTCCATTATTTTGGCTAAAGGAATTGCAGCCAAGAACTCAGTGCAGTAGCTTATGCACTCCGCGATGTCAGCTGTGCCATTGATCTGTTCTTTCATCGCCTTAGCTATTTCTTCGAAGCTGATTTCAAATTTCATTGTTTTTATGATTTTCATAGTATCGTTCTCCAAAAACCTTTTTAAATTCTAAAGTGTCAGATAAGTTCTAAGGCATTTTCGGCTATGTGTCAACAAAATAAGAAACAGACCCTATATTGACTGTTTTTAGACCCAGTTCAGCCAGTGTTAAAAGGTGTACACTATTTTGTCACTCGGTCGGTTCCGCGTAACGTCCAGGGCAACTACACCGGGTAGCTAGGGACAATTGCTTATGGGGAAAAACTCGCTGCAAAAAAATATCGGTGGATTCGCTGATGAGTGGCCGATAAGACTCCCTTGAGAAGTGCACAGACGATCATCCACGGGAGGCAGTCAATGGGAAAATCGAGGAAGCATTATGCCATGTTGAACGAAGAATTTGGAAAACTACTACACGAAAGGGAAATGCTCACTGGACGAGGCCTTGAACAGGAGCATATCCGCAACCGTTACTTACCTTAAACCAGAGGAGTGGGCGCTCTTGGGCAGGAGAGATATTAACGCCCGGGCTGTCGCCGCTTTGGACAAGATGCTGGGAGAAACCCTGGACGAATTAAAAGACGGTTGCTACCAAACGGCTAAATCGCCTGGCAGATCCGTCTTTACCCGAATGGAGAATTTGGACACCAAATATCCGAGTTGTGGGATTACGGATAGCGAGGGCATGTGTGCGGCAGCGCGATTTTTCGCCGACAACGGGAACCCTGGATTGTACGGAATTATTAGATATGGCGGGTGTTGGTTTGATTGGACCTAATCCCGAATCGCGCTTGTCAAGTGAGCCGGATCGAGCAAAGGCAGATTTATCTTGCCCGATACTGAGGTTTAATTTAAGGTGCCACCAATGTATTTTGAAGCCCCGTATTACTGATTGGAGTGTCAACCATGGTCTATTGTGAAAAACAAGGTGTATCAAGCTGCGAAATCGCCGGTGTCGTTGCCGCCGCTGCCCTTCGCGATCTCCGTGTTAATTTGTTCCTGCTTGATGGCTTTCCGCAGATCAGTGTGTTCACAAAGTCGGATACCGAATTCACCATACACCTGATCTGGACTGGCAAGAACGGGGGGTCAAACGTCGAGTTTTTGCTCTCGCGAAACGATGCCGTTGCCGCTGTAAAGAAATTCAAAAAAGGACCCATGCACGACACTGCAATTTTTGAACGGGTGCAGAAAGCAATTGCCGAGCTTGAGGCGAAGGTAAGGGATGGAGCGGCTTAAGTGGCATAAAACGGAAATGGCATAAAATCCTCAACTCTTTATGCAATTTCAATAGCAGATCTTCTTACTGGTTACGCGAGTACATGTGTTATATTGCACATCAATTTCACCCTGAGTGGGGGGCCGGAACACCTGCTGTTGGCGGACCAATAACAACGATTCAAAGGAGAGTCTCGCCATTTTTTACCGAATCTTCATACTATTCCTGTCCTTGTCTCTCAGCGCAGTCTGTGCTTCCGCTGCCGTGCAACCGTCCACGGTCAACCTCAGCGTGGTGGCTTCTACGATGGATCTCGCCGCTATTATCAACCAGTCTCTCCCTAAGGATCTCTATAAAGGACAGGGCGGTCTGGGGACTTCGGTAACTGTGCTCCGTACCGACCCTATTGTCGTTACTACAAGCGACAACTACGTGTATCTCACGCTGCCGGTTCAACTGACCTTCAGCTACGCCATGTACGAGAGTTATCCGCTCAAGGCGGGACTCAGATTCAAGGCTCGGGTGAATGTCACTCCGGACTGGCGCCTCAAAACGGAGTTGTACTACACCGGTCTGTCGGATGGCCTGGTGGAGACCTTCAAGGTCGGGCCGTTGTCCTTGAAGCCGAAAACCTTGGTCGAAAAAATCAGCCAGCCGATCCAGAGGCTCCTTGCACCAATCATAGATAACAAGATCAACGATTCTGTCCAGCTGAAGGCCAAGATCGTCCCGCTCTGGCAGAATGCGTTCAACCCGATGCTGGTGAGCAAGGAATTCAGTGCTTGGCTGAAGCTTACCCCGGAAAAAATCGTAATGAGTCCGATGCTGACCGCAAACAACCAGATCCAGCTCTCTATCGGAGTCATCACCGGCGCCGAGATTACTGTCGGTCCGAAGCCTACTGCGGCTCCGGCGAAGGCTTTGCCGCCGGTTCAGCAATTTCCGGCCTACAACAAAAACTTCAATGTCCAACTTGCCGCCGACATCTTCTTCGCCGACCTGATGAACGCGCTAAAACCCGTGCTGCTGGATAAGACCTTCGGTGAGGACAAGAAGATCACCATAAAAGGTTTCGAGCTCAAGGGGGAGGAGGGCCGACTGGTCGTTGTCCTGACGACTACAGGAGATTTCGAGGGTCAGCTGATGGTCTTGGCCAAGCCCACCTATAACACGCAGAACAACTCGCTTACCTTTGAAAACGTCGACTTCGACACCAAGAACGCCGGGTGGCTGATTGGTGCAGGAAGCTGGCTCTTCAGCAGTAAGATTCGCAGCACCATCAAGTCCAAGCTCGATACGGCGGTCGTGGAGCAGTTAGAGAAAGCTCGGCTTAAAGTGTCCTCCGCGCTGTGCTCCGTGCAGATAGGCGATCATGTCAGGATGTCCGGTGCGGTCAGGAAGTTGTCTCTTGGCGAGGCAAACGTCCTAAGCGACCGATTATCGGTCCAGGTGGTCGCCCAAGGGGAATCGAGTGTCATTCTGAAGTAAACGGACTAACCACTATCGACAGCCCCAACCGATTGGCGGTTGAGGTGGAAAAGCCTCCAGGTCTGTACACTCTAGCTAGTTGCTTAACGTGGATATAAATTTGGACCCCCAACATATAGCCCCCAGTGCGTAGAACCGCGCTGGGGGCTGTTTTGCGTCTTGCCTTTTTGGTGTAGATCACCAGACAGGGTGCCTAAACTCCGGATTTAACTTGTAAAAAACCTCCAACCTGGCATTCTTGCAGCGAAAGGAGAGGGGGCTGATGATGCGGCAAAGAATTCCACCAAGTTTTGAGGGTAGCTCCAGCGGCAGGAAATGGTACGGCTACAGCCCATACAATCCCGCCGTCATAGTCAACCTACTGGAAATATACAGGGTGTACCACAATTACATCTTGGTGACAGATCGGACGAAAAGAAGACGGCTTAGAAAAGGTGAGCAGAAGCGGAAGCCTGAGCAGGTGCCCAAAGTCAGGGGCACGCCGGCGATGAGGCTGGGTCTGGCTCCGTCACCAGCAACAGTCGACGATGTCATCGGTTACATGCTGCAATAAAAGGTACTTATTATAGAAGCGACTATTCCTAACGATAAACAGCCCCTGACCAGGTCGAAACCTGATCAGGGGCTGTTTATGTTGCCACAAGATATAGGGGGTCGAAAACCGTATCCACGATAAGCAACTAGCTAGTCTGTGCACTCCTTGATGTCAATCGGCGTCTTTTATAAATTAGATTACAGGGCAAATGTGGGAGCCATTTTTTTTCGAGACTATCAACTGGTCTGCGAGTTCTGACTTTTTACGAGACCAACGATATTCAAAATCCTATGCAACTTTAGTGTCGTTTGTTTAATTTCACCCAGTTTTTACAGTTTGACCTTCGGCAGGTCCAAGGCGAATTTGCGCAAACGCTCGGCTCGGGCTGCGATGCTCGCCTTCACCCTTGCCGCGAACGCCCGTTCCGCGGCGGTCAGCTCCGGAAGCTGCAGCGCCTGCAGCGCATGGAGGATTTTGCTGCACATCGCGTTCAGCGACTTGGCCGCTTGGCGCGGGGATACACCGCACTCCTCGCACATCTCGGCCAGCTGGTAGGTGGCCACGTCGTCCGGGTCGAAGCAGTCGCCAATCGCCATGGCCAAGTCACGGTCGTAGTCGTAGAGGTCCAGGCACAGAAGGTCGTAGGCCGGAGCCAGGGTGATTCCTGTTCTCCCCACGAAGAAGGAGATGTTCTTGCCGTGGGAGTCGCTGTTGCCGATCACCAGCTGAAAGAGCGCCCAGTCCAGGAGTCCCTTGATGGCAGCGGCCGGCACGCTGCAGACATCGCGGCAGGCCGAGAACAGGAGCGGGAGGCTCGCGCCGGTGCGAAGACCCGCCGCGTGCCCGCTCTTCCCGAAAGGGCGCTCGTACTTGTAGTTCGGGGGGAGATTCAGTAACTGGCAACCATCTATCAGGTGCAGGCGCTCCACCGTGCCCTCCAGCCAGATCCGGTCGAAACGGCGCACCGAAAGGACCGGCTCCCCGAAACGCACGAGGGCCACCTCGGCCACCGGAAGTCCTGCCGCCGCCGCAAGCCTCATGCAGACGTACTCGTTGACGACCAGGTGCATCTCCGGCTCCCTGCCAAATTTCAGTAGGTGGGTGGAGGCGAGATCCCCTTCACCTAGCCCCATAACCCCGTCCGGGCGGATAAGCACTGGAAGTTTGGCCTGGACTCCTGCGACCGAGAGCCGCGGCTTCTCGTCCCACATCGCTATGGAGACGGTCTTCCTAGACGCGATCCTCTCGGTCAGCTCCTCCAACGGTATCTCTCTGAAGGAGGTGGGAGGAGGGTCATCGCTGTCGTCCAGGGAGAAGGAGAGTGCTCCTGCAGTCTCTGCCCCGATTTCTGCGATGAGTCCGAATATGTTGGCCTTGGAGCAGGCAGAACTTATCGAGAGCTCCTCGAGGAATTCTCCTTCTGGAAGGAGGTTTTGCAAGAAATACCGAATCTTATCAGGCTCCGAGGCACCTGGGGGCAAGTGCGGAGATATGGCAAAGCCCCCGCCTCCCAGCCAGGAGGGATCGTAGGAGAGTCCCATATTCCCCTTGTTGTCCAAAAGGCCGATCTCTCCCAGCCGTTCCCGGTTCATGAATAGGTGTAGCTTTGTCATTGCTTTCCCCTAGCTTAAAAGGTCTTTTCCTTGACCTCGATGCTGATGGTGATCCCCAGCAGCGAGCAGGCCGTCAAGACGTTGCTCAGACGCACATCACCCGTGGCGCGCTCGATCTTGTCCAGGGTCCCCACGGCGATGCCGCAGAAGTCCGCCGCATCGTGTATGCTGAGCCCCGCTTGGGTCCTGCGAGCCCGGATAAACTGCCCAAGCAGCTCTGCGCTACGCAGCTCCTGATTGGGGGGAAGGGGAAGGGGTACTACTTTCTTGGCCACGGCGCCTCCCTAAAATGTTATTACCATGGAATTATTGCCCGAAGGGGACCTCCAAATCAAGTAAAATATTACTATAGTGGGTTTTAAGGGGGCACGGACCGCCCAGGGTCTCTTGCACGAGTGCGGCAGATTCTAACCCCGCAGGCTGGTTTGCTGACAAGCCGAGGAGGGCAACATCATGATTTGGGACACCGTGCTAATCGGTTTCGGGAATGTTAAGGATCGCGCCATTTACCATCGACCCGAACCACTTGAGTATGAACAATGAGATGGTTGCTTGAGAAGGGGCAGGAGGGCATTTGGAATCGAAGATTAGTATAGGCGATTGATCGTTAGTTACAGCTTCAGGGTGGGCACCCTTCGTCACCTAGGCAGTAGTTTTACCCGTGGGTAGATTCTGACCCACTACATCTTGTGATTGAGCAAAAGAAGAGATGTGCCGACTGTCGCAACGCCCTCGCTTAACGTGTTGAAAGGTTGATCCAGCAGAGCAACCAAAACTCCCGCCGATCCTGAAGTTAGGAGGTGGGAGTTTTGGTTCTGCTCGGAAGGTATTTTACCAGACGTTTTGAATGCAGCTTTCAGAAGCAGGAGTTTGGTCTTCTTCTAGGATATGTGTGGCAAGTCCTCTACAGGGAGCACGTTTGACGGTCCCAAAACAAGCAAGGCCAAAGCCACCACAATCGCGCTGCTATGGAGTTCCTATGGTTCTTCTATTAGCGCCTCAGGTTGCACCGGCATTGAACTGGCTACGAACTTTGCAAAAGGACTGATCTCCCCCCGCGAACTCGCCGCCTCAAGAGCCGCCATATACTCTGACCTACGCTCCATTCTAATAACCGTCCACGGGTACCCGCCAGACACCAGCATTGCATTCATCAAAAACCGCCCTAACCTGCCGTTGCCGTCAATATAGGGGTGGATGTAGACAAACAAAAAATGTCCCAATACAGCCCGTACGGCCGCGTTGGGTTCGACCTCCAGCAAGTCGCACAACTCTGGCATCATGTCACGGACAGCATCCTGTGAAGGCGGTACATGAGTGGCCCCCCTGATAAATACCTTGTCTGTTCTGTAACCGGCCAGATCAACCAGCGTCAAGAACCCAGCATCGACATTTGGGGTGAAGAGTTTGCGATGCCATGCGGAATGATCCAGGCGGAAAACGGCGCCTGCATTCCCACCTGTTAAAATACTTCTAATCGAAGCTTTCACCTCGTTGTGAGCAAGCCAGTAGCCATGCGCAGCCATGGCGTTCTTCATTTCCGCGTCTGAATTATGACCTTCTGGATTCCAGTTGCCGGTGGCCACCTTTTCGATAAGTTCCGGGGTGACACGATATCCTTCAATTGAAAGCGAGTGGTAGGCATCGGTCTTGTAGTTTCCCTCTACTGCGTCCATGAAGCTCTCGACATCTGTTGGAATGCCCGGTTCTGGCGGGAAGAACTCCAGGATGTGTCCTCTCATTGATTGCCACATGAGGCGCATTCGCAGGACATACGGCGACTGGGCTCTGGAAAACACTAGCGCTGGCGGGGCGACACTAAACGGATTGGACTCATTGACAACGAACCCAGCGGCTCGCATGGTTGCCAGCACGTTATTCGCCAGGTCTCCACGCGCCGACGCCCGCAACGCCCCAGCCAGCCGCCCGGCTACAGTGCTCTGCCCCCCTTCGAGCAGCTCCCGGTTAATATCCGACGCGTCCCTTAGCTGATGAAGAGCGATATGTGCATCTTGGGCGTAGGTGTTAAAAAACGTCTCAGGGATGCGGATTAGAGCCACCGGGAGTGACAGGACGCGGATCCCCTCTATTATCTGAATTTTGGAGGCTGAAGGGAAATCCCTAGCCTTGTAGTCCAAGATAGAGCAGTTGTCAGGTAGCTTCAGTAGACCGTTCTTCCCGAGGGGTGTGTGAACCACGACCTGCTGCGGAGTAATGGTCTTCCCCGTGTGTAGAAACAACGAGTATTCTGCTGATACATGCCAATCCATGCCAAAGCGTTCATTGCAATACCCTTGGATGAAGTCACGCATTGCAGCATACCAGGGGGTGCTGTCACCTGTATTTTCGCCTGGCCGGCACGGCATATACCATCCCTTAACGATTTGTCGCAAGAAACCGTTCTTTACAAGACTTTCCCGCTCCATACGGGGTAGATCGCTAGATTTTATGGCGGCTTTTCCGCTGTCTTGCAAGCCCTTCAGGGATACCAGAGCGTCCGCAAGCCTACGCTGTGCTGGCGTTGCTACCATTGCTCACCTCTCTTTGCGCTAGATTATTGTGTGTTACCATAGCTAGATTATTGTGTGTTGTCAACGCTAGATTATTGTGTGTTGCTAACGCTAGATTATTGTGCTCAGGAAGATATTTTTCCAGAGGTTTTGAGCGCAGGTTTCAGAACAAGAGTTTGACCTACTCCTCGGAATTTGTGTGGCAAGGCCTCACCTAGGAGCACGTTTGACGGCCCCGCAAGCAAGCACGACCAAAGCCGCTACTATCGCGCCCGTCCCACCACTGATTGGAATAAAAAGGCATGCCCATGCTGAGTATCCAAGAGTGATCATACGCAAAAAGGCCCCTGTCGCGGCTTCGTGACAGGGGCACTATATATAGTATCCTTTTTATGACCCACTGATAAAACTACTGCCTAGCCTTCGTCACGGAGGACCCCTTTGCCAACCAGTTCCGAATTTGGGCTGGTAACTGACCGAACATGGATTCCTTTTGGTCGTTAACCAGTCTGCGAGGAATTGTGCAGGTTTTCTAACCGCAGGGCACCTACCGTGTACGAAATCGCACATCGTTATTTGGGTTCTTACTCGCGGCGTGTGCACCTGTCCGTCACAGCGTTATTTTGTGTCAATGGCGCTGCTTACCTACGTTACACCGAGTCCGGCCAGATTGACCTTGAGCCAAACCCCGCGGAATCCTTGTGTGCGCAATATTTTGCCGGCCCATAAATTACTTGATCTGGACAACGAATCTCCGTGTCGGCGATACATTCCCATAGGTTGTCCATTTTAATTGTTGTCCTGCAGTAGAAATGGTTGATGTGCTCAGGGACCGCTCGCCCCATTTGATCAACATGCATGTGACCTCCTGTGAGCCCGGATTGAACTCGTTGGAATGAGCCTGGCGCCTCTGTAGTGCAATGTTGTCTAACATGGGATGCCAGTAAAAGTAAAGTAATCTAATATTATGCAAAATCTCCTTTGGGTAAGTTTTTCTAGAAGGGGTGGTGCCGTCGTCGGCTATCCACGAGGGGGAGTGCCACAGGTGAATTCAAAAGTCCACATCGGGGAGAATAGATTGTAAAGATCCGCACCCAAAGGGTGCGGCTTTGAAATTCGCCCTCCATAGGAGGGCTAGGCCTGCCCCCAAGGGGGCTGGCCTAGAAGCTGTGCCGCCTTATGGAATTAATCGCTCAACTGTAGCTG
>Ga0209123_1002573_pt1 | contig 15031 bp, 21 predicted proteins | sample BarGraIncu00431A_FD_184500 | JGI IMG/M metagenome (GOLD analysis project Ga0209123, IMG submission 184500) | Arctic peat soil microbial communities from Barrow, Alaska, USA - Barrow Graham LP Incubations 004-31A (SPAdes) (version 2) | ecosystem: Environmental > Terrestrial > Soil > Wetlands >...
CTTTTCGGTTGAGGATTGTATGCAGGTTTCGTCGCGCATATTTGTTGAACTTCAAAATCGTGGCCTTTTTGAGCAGAAGCCCCCCCAAGACTGTTAGCATATCAATCTCAACTATTGTTAAAAACTTGAGATTCGCCAAAGCGCCGTAAAGCCTTTCATGCCAAGTAGTTACGGAGTTTTCGCATTTGGCGGTTGTGCCGGCGCACTTTTGAATATTAAGTATTACAGCTTTTAACAATTTAAGTTGATATTGGCAACCCCATCATTGGTTTGCTAAAAATCCCCTCTCCCGTGGCCTTATTTCCCGTTTTCTGAAGCGACCCCTCAACGCGTTTCACCGTCCCCGGATAAAGCCCCCCTTGTTAAAATCATAGTATTTACTTAATTATTGCGAATTAACTGCACTTTTAGATGATATTGCATACTGCTATACTTGCTCCCTTTAATCCACGCGGTTAAGCCGGCTTTCGAATAGCGGGAGGCTAAATGGAATGGGCGTAAGGCAGGCAGAGACACTTCAGAAAATTTAGTGAGAACCGCTTACATTCGCAGGGGATCTATTCTATTGTATGACCAACAAAATGGAGGGAGCATCCATGTTCAGGTATTTCAACATTGTCGGTACATTAGCTTGTTTTGTTTTCATCTCCGGGTGTGGAAGCTCTTCCTCTCATACAATAACTGGATTTTCTTCTGCGGGTGGGTCTCCAGGCACAGAAATAACCATATATGGGACTGGCTTTGATTCTACACCAGCCAATAACATGGTGTCATTCAACGGGGGAGCACCCGTACCTGCAATCAGCAGCAATGCGACCATGATTGTCACTACTGTTCCATCAGGTGCGACAACCGGGCAGATAATGACCAGTACAGATGGGGGACCTGAAATAACGTCTCCAACCAGTTTTACGGTGCTCCCACAACTGACTTTTTCTCAATTAAGCGGTGCAGTTGGTACAACAATAACCATAACTGGGGCTAACTTCGACTCAACAACACCGTCGAATAATGTAGTGACTTTTAACGGGATATCCGCAACTGTGATCAGCGGCTCAACCACCCAGATCACCACTACTGTTCCCACAGGAGCAACAAGTGGTCTTGTAACCATCAATGTAGATTATGGGAATTTCGTTTTAACGTCCGCAAGCAGTTTTTCTATATCCCAATAATCCGAATCAACGCTCAACCCCACAAGGAGGCTGAATTCCTTGAGGCTTTCCCGCCCCAACCGCCAATCGGATGGGGCTGTCGAGGAGATCATGGATACTCTGAAAAGGCCTAAAGAGTCAAGCGGGATGTGATTATGCTAAGGCATGTCATCCTTCAGGCCCGAATCCGCAGGCAGATCCGGCCTAAAGATCATTTACCCGCTCACGGAGATCCTTGCCTGTTTTGAAGAAAGGGGTCTTCCTGGCCGATATTTCCACCACAGCACCCGTTTTTGGATTTCTTGCCATTCGGGCCTTACGTTCTCTGATGGTGAAACTACCCAAACCCCGGATTTCTACCTTGTCACCATATTGCAACGCCTGAAGCATGGAATCGAAAATAACATTAACAACGGATTCAGCGTTGTGACGTGACAGTGAGCTGTCAACCTCACTAAGCTTTTCAGCCAATTCACTTTTTGTCACGTTTCCCTCCTGGTACGATGAAGCCCCAAACGATGCTATCGTTGGTAAATTTCACGCCGGTTACCGGCTTTCAGCACGACAATCAATAGTTGCCCATCCTCGATCCTTGCGATGACTCGGTAATCTCCAACACGATATTTCCAGAACTCACCGAAGCGTGGCCCCTGAAGTGCCTCGCCGATACTGCGAGGATCATCGAGCTTCGCAACCCGCTCGAAGAGAAATTTCAGGATGCGACGGGCAACTTGCTGGTCCAGTTTATCCAGCCCCCGCTTTGCTGCGGGCGAAATCTCAACCCTCCAGACCATATTCCCTCATCACTTCTTCCAGGGGGATTGTTTTTACCTTCCCCGCCCGGATAGCTTCAAGTTCCTTCTCCGCAAGGTACACGTCTTCAAGGTCATCTAGGTGCTCAATAATTGCCTGGCGTGCGTAAAAACTCTTGGTACGTCCGGTGGCCTTCGCGAGCTGGCCAAGGCGTGTCTCGATCTCTTCCGGCAGTCTTATAGCTAACATGATGCACCTCCCATTTGCTATACATGTATAACAAATTTCTGCCAATGACAAGCCCTTTCCCATTACCGGGGAGAAACCATCCCATTGACGCATTAGAAATTTATACTATCGTTAGAGGTGGCGGAGACTTTGGTTGGCTTTATGACAAAGGTCAGCTTTAGCTGTCTGCAGGGGCCGTATGGCGAAATCACATAGCAGCTAAGGGAGACCTCCATGAAACTTAAAACCACAATAATGGTACTTTTTACGTCACTACTGTTCGCAGCAGGTTCGAGCTTGACCGGATGTGCCACCACAGGTGCTGAGCGGGCCACAAAAGCGACAAACACCATGCAGACAGTCGAATTCGACTACAAACAGGTTTCCTTGCAGGTCGATGCGACCAACACTGCATTGCAGGAGCTCATTAACCCCAACCAGATGGACATGAAAAATGCGTTGGACAACTATAATGCCAACGTCACCAAGATGCAGAAGCTGGGGAAACAGCTGAATAAAAACACTGCCGACATGAGCGCTCAAGGACAGAACTACTTCTCTGAGTGGGAGAAACAAGGAAACACCTATACCAATCCGCAGATACGGCAGCTCAGTGAGGAGCGCCGCCTGCAATTACGCGGTGCCTTTTCCCAGATTCCGGAGGCCAGCGTCGGAGTAAAGGGATCTCTTCAATCATATCTTGCCGATATCAGTGAAATCCAGAAGTACCTCTCCTACGATCTCACCACCAAGGGAGTCGAGGGAATCGCGCCTGTGGCCCAGAAAGCGATGCAGGATGGCGAGGGACTGAAAACATCGATCCAGCCGGTACTGGCTGCTATTGATCACGCCAGAACAGCGATGGTACAGGGAGGCGCAAATAGCGGAGCCGCCGCAGGTGGTGAGCAGCCTGGAGATCAGCCGCAAGGAGTGCCACAGCCAGAAGGGCAGCAGCCAGAAGCTCAGTAGTGAAGTTGAGAACCATAGCCCAGCCGATAAAAGCAAAAAACCCCGTAAGGCCCTGGTAAACAAGGCTCTACGGGTTTTTCGAATATCAACTATTTAATAAAAGTTTAGATTGGATTTGTCCGGTTGGGGGCCATACCTCGTGGGGTCGGTATCCTCGGACCCGAAAAACCCATTAACCGAAGCTCGGGTTCGCGAGGCCAAAGATATGCATGGGAGAATATGCCGTATCACTCCCTAAGCACATAAGAGTATTCCTTTGAGTTATAATAAAATGACGTTCAACGAGAAGCATAGCTGCTGCAACATTTAAAGAAGGGACATATGAAAATACTGGGCTCGTTGGGCCGATCTGCGCCAAGGCCGCATCGAGCATCCCCCGCGCACGCTCGACCTTCCCCACAACCCATGGCCCCAACTGGACAAAGCCATGATTCCATTGCTGAATTACGAGAAAAGAGTCTGGACCTGCTATTACCCGCCCGTGCTGGGAAATTGCTTTAATCATCGGCTCCCTTCGGTCTCCCCAACATCCCGCATCAAGCGATATCATCTTATCAACATCCATTCCAGGCATATCCCAAGGCTTGCCAGTATGGCCAAGCCCCATCCATTGGTTTATCACATCAACTTCGACAAAGCCCAGTCCCTGATATATCCATTTTCCTGCCTCGGTGGCTGAAAGCCAAATGGATTGGACTCCAGCGGACCGCAGCGATTTAATGGCGCATTCTGTGAGCATTTTACCAATTCCCCTCCCCCGGTAATCCTTCCTGACAATCAGATTGCCGAGCCAGCCACTTGCTCCGTAAGCTATGGAGGTAACAAATGCCACGGGCTGACCTTTATCCTTGTAGACAAAGCACCCCTGGGGGAAAACACGTAAGAAAAATTCAGGTTCCCACTTGTCGTAGAGCGACCCTTCACTGGTGTAAGTTTCCAGGAAAATGTAGACATCATCCATTGAAAATATGTCAGCGTTAATGTCACCACCTTTGCCTTGTGTAACTGCAATAGCAACGGACGGGGCTGCACCCAAAATCAGGCATAGATGTCAACTAAGCTAGAAGTATCCCCTGTGCTGTTATTTTTTTGATTTGCGGGATTTTGGGATAATTTTGAAGGACCACTATCCCCAGAAGTCTTTTGCCCCGCCGACTTAGAAATAGTTGCGTTGCTTGTGGCCGCGCTAACAACTGCCGATGCACTAAACGACCCTATGGGTGCCATCGAACCGGTAGCAGGATTAAAGGCTAATGTGCTCCCGCTAGGGCTTGATGCTTTATCGCCACCACCGCCGCCACCATGATGATGGCCGCCTTTTTTTACCTGCTGACCGGAAGTGCTGGTCGGCTGCTGTGTAGCCGGTTGTTGCAATGGTTGGTATGCCGGTATGGTAGAACTGCCGATCGGCTGGACTGACATGTAATGTCTCCTTTTTTGGTTTTGCCCCTAATCTAAGTACACAAATCATATCGGCAACAAGTGTGTAAACTTAGTGCAAACAAAAAGGATCTAATTGAGGTACCCCCTAGTGGGTTAGATGCGGATATCGTCGAGTGTCGCCGGGCGGGTGATGATATTCCCCTCCGCGTCGGTGTCGATGACCATCGTGGCTTTTTGCCAGAGCTGCCGGTGTGCCTCGCGCAGGTCCATGGAGCGGTACACCTGGTACGCCGCCGTGAGCTCCCGCGCCGCCTGGAGAGCTTCGGGCAACGAGCCGAACCGGCCCTTGTTGGTCGAGCGGTCCCAGGCGCCGCCGTCCAGGCAGCGCAGGAAGTAGCCGCCGCTGGGGTGGGAGACCAGGTACGGGCGGAACCACCACACCTGGTGATCCTGCGGACGCTGGCCGTTGGGGGTGGAGTCAAAGTCCTCGGGGAGCTGAGGGTCAATGGGAATCTCTTCGGTCATCATGATAATTTCACCTTTTGTTTCCCTCAATCTTCACGGTCGACGAGACCTGTCTCGATGAGCTGTTCGTATTCGATGGCGTCCAGATCCCAGCGGTTGAGGATTTTCCTTTCGTCGCCAACATCGCAGCTGTCTTCGCTGGGCCAGAGGCTGCATTCCCAAAGTGGACGCAGCCACAAGAAAGCATCCTCGCCCGCCTGCCGCTTCGCTTCCACGATATCCTTAACTGTCCCTGTCATGATCCCCGCCTCCATGTTGTCTTCGTCGTGCCCACAAAGACAGAGCTACCAGTTGCTCAAAGCGGTAACACCTCTTGCTTCCATGCGCTCTTGGTCTTCCTCCTCCATTTTAACGGCTTGGCCACGGGTATGTGGCTTCCGTCATTGAGGCACTTTTTCAGGAGCGTCGCCGGTCTGAAGGTCACGATCTGGCGCTCTTCGATGGTCAAGGCCTCCCCGGTAATCGGGTTTCTCCCCACCCGGGCATTTTTCTGCCGGACCTCGAACTTCCCGAAATGAGTAATTTTCAGGTCCTCCCCGGCTTCCAGAGTAGCTTTTATGATCTCCAGTAACCCCTCCAGGGCATCCAACGCGTCCGCTTTCGTCAGGTCTGAGTTGTCTTGGATGACTTCTACAAGGTCGGCTTTGGTCATGGGGTGTCCCTCTCGTCGTTTTGGTGAACAGGCGGCACAATATAGCCCATTTCCTGTGCTGCGGGAATCCCTAAACTTCCGGTATGGTTCAAATTTACCTGTCGCCCACATCCGACAGGCAGCATCCGCACAGATGCGATCAGTTGCGCTTGCCCCGCTTCTCATCGTCTAAAAGCTTTTTCACGGCCGAGATTAAGAGTCCGACAATAATAAGAAAGAGCGTGTCCTCTATGGAATTGAAATACCTGACATTGCCGTGAGAGTAACTTTGGACGTCGGAGAGGTACCTAGCATAGCCGGATGCCATCGAGATAAGCACCGCCCCCCAGTCTCCCGCCAACCAAGCAGCTAGCGCAATAGGGATAGCATAGAAGACAAGAATCGAGTAGTCGCCGGTAAGGTAATCGACATATCCAACCACCACTACCAGTGCCAATCCGACAGGGAACACTAACCAAGCAGGCATTTTTAGGAACAAATTCAGTAGTCTTTTCATCCACCGTCCTCTCTTTGAGGTTTTACAACATTTTACCAACGGTCCATGTCCTTCAAATCTCCCTCAGGTACGCCTCCTTGATCTCGCTCGGCTGGATTCCGAGATAGGTGAGGGTCTGCCGTTGGCTGGAGTGGTTGAACATCTGCATTAGGGTAGGGATGTCCGTGTTGAATACCGTCCGGTGGATGTAGCCGAAGGTCTTTCTGAGGGTATGGCTCCCGAAGTTCCCCTTCAGGTTCACCTCTCGGCACCAGGACTTGACCAGGGCGTTCAGGTACGACACGCAAAGCGCCTGCCGGCCCTTCCTGGATTGGAACAGAAATTCCCCTCCTCCCGCGTCCGGCATGGTCAAAAGCAGCGCCTGCAGGGATTCAAAGACGTTTCTATTCATGGTTACGTCCCGCAGCTTCCCCGTCTTTTGCTCACGGATCGTAAAGTGCTCGCCGGCCTTCAGGTGACGCACCTGGTCCACGGTGATCGGCAGGAGGTCGCTGGCCCGAAGATTGGTGTTTATCCCTAAGGTGAAGACGGCGAGGTCCCGGGGCCGCTCAGCCAGGAGCTTCTTGATGAGCCGGATATCCTTCGGCTCGCGGATCGGCTCGACCTTGATGGTGGATCCCTTTTGTGGCCTGTTGTTCGGGCGCATGGTTACCCCTCTGTAAATATCAACTTTAGTGGCATAAACTGAAAATACTTTATATTCAAAAGTGCGCCGGCACAACCGGTAAATGCAAAAAGCGCCGTAACACCTCGCTTTGCAAGGGATTTCGTCACTTTGGCGAATCTCAAGTTTTTCATAATAGTTTAGATTCGGATTGTCCACTGGGTTGCACATCTACCGGCCTGGTTAACCATGTTTTTCCCACCACGCGGCCCCATACTCCCCAAGAGACACCATGACAATAACCTTATCTTGCGGAGTTCCGAAATATTGGTGCCCAGCGCCGTTCTCGCTGAGGGCAACGACTTTTTCTGCGATTCCTTCCCAACCTCCAGGGCTGCAAATCCACTGAAATGAGGTGCTTGTCTTGACTATTCCTTGTTCTTGCCCTGAGACCAGCGCTAGCAACTTAACGCCACGATGACTCTTAACAGAGGGAAGTCTATCAATCTCGACCGAATTGACTTTTTTTGCAGCTAACGAAGCGATTGCCTCCAAAAGTTGATTCAGACCTTCCTGATCTCCCTCAAGGAGTAATGTGTCGTTTGACTTGAAATCATCGAAGAAACCGAGCCGCACGATTCCCATACTTGCTTCCTTATTTGCCAACGGTCCGCAGCAGTTCTTGTCGGGCCTCTGCCGAATATCAACTATTTAGCAATAGTTGAGATTGGTTGAGACATCGACGGACAGGACAGAAAACTTATCTCCCTTCAGGTTGATCAGTAGCCAGCACCACCAAAAGCTCGTCCGTTTCCGTCTTTATGCGATCAGTAAATACTGCGTCAGAATCAGTATTTACCCACTCTTTTTTATAAACTTCTAAAAATTTGGTTAGGGATTTGTGGAGGTGATCATTCTTCTTCTTGATATTATTCAGGACATCTTCAATGTCTCCACAGGAGTTAACACCAGCTTTATCAGCAATAAGTCTTACCAAATCATTACCATATGCTTCTAAATTAAATTTTTCCGTTACCTCTCTCATATACTTCCCACTTTCTTTTACATCTAACATACGCTCTAAAAAATTTAAATCTGTTCTCATAGTTTTCACCTTTTTATTTTGGTTTTAAGCAATGCCTGTAACTACTATGTTACAGGAACGGATAGTACATAATTTTATTTATAAACTTAATAAAGCACCTGTCTCGCCACATCCGAATTATCTGCTCCCAACAACAGCCATGAATCTAAACTTTATTCTAAAGCTTGATATTCGAGCTTTCCAGTCGGAGTTCCCGTTACTTGATACTTGGTGACACGAATGTTGGCCCCACCCCAAATAGGGGGGGTGTTACAAAAGCGTCACCTAATCAGCGCAGATAGTTGCAAATAAGCCCCCCGTTCTGAGGCAAAAGACAATTATTCGCTTTCAACACATGCGTAGCCTATGATATTTATAAATCTTATTTAATACATTGTACTGGAGGGTGATGCTATGTTGAAGAGAATAATTACGGTAGGTTTCTGTTTTTCCTCCGCCCTTGCCTCATTGGCATCGGCTAACCCGGATGGCATTGTGGTCCGCACTGGAGACCTCAGATTGTCCGAACCGGGAGCCGGGCTCGTCTTCCCCGATGGAAGTGTGCAAAGCAAAGCACAGGTGCAAGGACCCACAGGTTTAACGGGAGCCACTGGTGCAACAGGGTCTCAAGGGCCTATCGGAACGACAGGCTTGACCGGAGCCACAGGTAATCAAGGTCTGACTGGTGCCGCCGGTCCGCAGGGGCCAGCAGGGCAAGCTCCGATAGTCTTGCATGGTTGCTTTTACGGTGATGGGACCAGTACTCACCTTCAGTCTGGGACTGGATTCACAGTATCATCTACTCTTTATAGTATAAATGTTGTTTATAGTAGTATGATGTCAGATACAAATTATACTGTTATCCCATATATGAACGGCACAATAAGCGGAGTTTCAAAGAGTACAACAGGATTTAGCATTAACAGCCCTGATAATGTATATTATAATTCTGGATGCTTTATGGTTGTCAAGTAACAGGAACACAGCTCTTATATTACCCGAATATGGTTGGATTAAATTGAACTTTACTATGGGTGTAAATACGAAATGCATGACCATAATCCCCCCCGTGTTACAGGCCGGGGGGGGTGATTACTCTTTTTAGACAATAATTTTGCCCCCTGGCCACAGTCCCAGCGCAAGCGCCGATGTCTGCGGCCAAGGGGCAAAATTATCCGGACGAAAGTCAAAAGCAGGTTTTGAGGAAGGAGGGTTGACGGAGCGATTCATCTGCGGGGAACACAGGTCACTGGATATCAACTTTATTCTAAAAGTTAATATTGGACCCGACCTGAAGCCGGTACCTGGTGAGGAATCGGGTCAGACTTCGACCCGTCATCCCCCCCGTTCTCGGTCCTACTCCGACAGGAGTAACCTGCTCCACTGCCCGGCAAGTCAAAAGCATCCGGGTGTGGGACGGGGCATATATGGCCTGAAGCCCCGTCCCACACCCGGATAAACCAACCCCAAAATGCAACCAGGTCCGCCCCCATCGAGGGGGCGGACCTGGACCGACAATCCTCAACTACTTTCCTCCTTGCGAATTTACTTTCAACAGGAGCGCCTTCTCCGCAAGACAGCGCCCCCCCCCTAAATCTCCATCAGATACGCTTCTTTAATGGAGCCTTTGATCTCATTAGGCTGGATCCCGAGGTAGATAAGGGTCTGCTTCTGGCTTGCGTGGTTGAACATCTGTGTCAGGGTAGGGATGTCCGTGTTGAACACCGTGTGATGGATGTACCCGAAGGTCTTCCTCAAGGTGTGACACCCAAAATTCCCGGTGAGATCCACCTCCCGACACCAAGCCTTGACCAAGCTGTTCAGGTACGACACGCAGAGTGCATCTCGGCCCTTCCTGGATTGGAAGAGAAACTCCCCATTGCCGGCCTCCGGCATCGTCTGTAGCAGCCCCTGTATTGCCTCATGGACATTTCTGTTGACGGTCACATCCCGGACCTTACCGGCATCCTGCTCGTGGGTCGTGAAATACTCCCCGGGTTTGAGGTGGCACACCTGGCCCACGGTGATCCGAAGGAGGTCGCTGGCCTTGAGGCTGGTGTTGATACCCAGGGTGAAGATGGCGAAATCCCTGGGTCGATCCGTCAGGAGTTCTTTGATGAGCCGGATATCCTTCGGCTCGCGGATCGGATCGACCTTAATGGTGGAGCCTTTTTGTGGTCTGTTGTTCGGATTCATGATTATACTCCTTTGATAAGTTGATACTCTCCTTGTTCGGGCCAGCACCCCCCCATTTTGCTTAGTCCCCCCAAGCCGCTTCGTAAAAAAAACAGGGATCCGCCCCCATCGAGGGGGCGAATCCCTGTTTTACCGCATCCTTAGGCTACAGCCCCAAGGGGACCAGCGGGTTCCCAACAGAATAAAAAAATTCCGGAGCGCACCCCATTGAGGGGTGCGCTCCGGAATCCTCCACCGGCCCCGTTGGTGTACCCCGTTACGGGCCGGCCGCTTCACGCGGCCCGCTCGCGTTTCTAACACTCTAATGTGGCTGCGCCACAGCGAGTCAGGTGGAGCCTCAAAAACTTCGGCAAACTGGTGCTTGAGGTTTGCGCAATCTTGCCGATAAGACTTGGTAGTTTTTGGCCCTTCTGGTTCTGCGCTGTGTCCACACAGGGTGAACACAGCGCAGAACCACAGCCCTAGCGGGCTGGCGTGCTTTGCACGCGGCAAAACGCCTGCACAGAGGAAACGCACATGGCTAACGCACCATTCGACGCAGTGAAAGAACTCGCGGAAGTCAAGGCCCTACGGGAGATGCAACGACGTCGACGCTATCGCGAGAGCAAGCTCGAGCGCTACCGCTCCGAGCTCGTCGCCCTGCGCCGCCTCGGCGCCAGCGACCAGGACCTAGTCACCTGGCTCCGAACGAAGAAGCGCTTCAAGGTCGACCGATCAACGGTGAACCGCTACCTCGCCAGTCTGCCGGAACTAGCACCGGCAAACCAATAGGAGAAACAGGATGCCTTCATTCCGTAGTGCCAAGGACCAAGCGCACCACGCGGTCGGGCAACACATCGCCCTTGGCGAGTCCCGCCACGACGACAAGGGCGACGGCCAGGTCCACTCCGTAGGAACCGCGAGAAGTTACACCCAGGCCCTGGCAGGGTTCACCGCTTTTGTCCAGGAGCACAAGCTCGGCGACCTCAAAGGGGCAACCCCGGACATCGCCGAAGCCTACCTCGCAGAACGGCAAGAGGCCGGCCTGGCTCAGAAAACCCTCGACCTTGATCGCCAAGCCCTGGAGTGCCACCTTCAAACATCGCTGGAGCGGGTAACCGCTTTAAAGGAAACGGTGCTGCACACCCGAAGCTATACCCCCGACCAGGTCAAGGAAATCGCCGCCCACCAAAACGAGCGCAACGCGCTCGCCACCGAAATAGCCCATGCCGCCGGCATCCGCGCCCACGAGCTCCTCACCCTCCGGCCTGCCGGTGAACAGGGGGCATCGGCCCATCGCACATGGAACGAGGACCGTTTTACGGGCCGCACCGGCGAACGGTTCACCGTCGCGGGCAAGGGAGGGCTGGTCCGCGAGGTGCTGATCCCCGGCACCCTGGCCACGCGATTGGAAGCCACTCGGTTCCAGGGCGGTCCCCGCCCCGTGACCGATCGGGGCGTCCACTACCAATCGCGCTATGACATCGGGGGAGGGAAAAACTGGAGCACGTCCTTCGGCAGAGTCTCGAAGACGCAGCTCGGCTGGTCCAACGGGGCGCACGGGGTGCGCCATTCATACGTTCAGGAGAGGATGGACGAACTCCAGGGGAGAGGCTTTTCCAGGGGCGATGCGCTGGCCACCGTCGCCCAGGAAGTGGGGCATTTCGCTCCATCGACCACGGAGGCGTACCTTCGATAAATCACATTCACAAACATTTTTGGCACTATCTTGCCGCTGCCTGCTGTCGTCCTCTTGCTGGCTTGTACAATAGGATGTGCGACGCTTAACTAACAAAAAACTTTTTTCTTTGCTTGATACGTTTTTTATCTCCTTCATGGACAGTAGTACCTCAGACAAACCGCAAGGCTAGTCGCAGGAATCACCACCACCAGTCGTCACGCGTAGCGCCAAAAAGGAGCTCAATGCGACGACCAGGCCGAAAAGAACGTATTTCGGTTCCTACCCGTGAGTCAAAACCAAATGACTTCCTAAAAAATTGGTACAGATGCACCGGGTTCGCCAATCACCGAAGCATTGGCAAAAGGTTCTTGCACCGGGCACCTTCAAAAAAACCGGCATATAGCGGCAAAGTAATTCCCTGTTTCAACCGTGCGATCAGTCCTACGGGTCTTTGACAAAAGGGGCGAATCGGAGAGCAGGACTCTTCGCGGCTGTTAGGCCGACCCAGATGGGTAATCTAAAGCAAGCGAACCCCACCCTGATGTACCCCCACTGAAAACCCCACCGAAAATTTCAGGTCGCGAACCCCATGCGCCTGCCGTCAAGAACGATAATGGGTGAACTTGTCGTCAAGCCCGGCCGTCCACGTGGGCAATATGGCTTCGTCCCCGGTTCAAAGCCATGCACAGAAGGCTTCAAATTTCGCCTCAGACGGGTTTTTGCGGTGGGGGGCAGGGAAAGGGTCGCGTGACCACTCGTAAAGGCGGCTGTGCCTTGCGGCGGCAGAGGGAGCACAGCGACCGTAACCCCTGAGTAGGTTGGCCGAAGGGGCGGATGGTGTTGTGGCCGCTGTCCTGGTGAGGCCGCCACAGATGATCCACCCCCTCAACAGCCGGGGTTTCGCCGCCCTGGTCGTACGACCAGGATCGAGGCGGCGCATTTATTGGCCTGGGATTGTCCACATGACCGCGCTGATCTACTACTAGGTGTTTTGCTACAGGAACATATAGGCATATATAGTGCGCGAGAGATGCAGCGGTAAAGCGCGACCGATGCAGCGGTAAATGGACCCATTAAGCGCGAGAGATGCAGCGGTAACAACTTACCTGTTCGACAGGGTTTTCCCCTTCATTGGGATGTGGGTTTTGCTGGGTAACAGGGTTAAACCGTCTGCCGTTATCTGAAGATTCGCGCCAGGGTAGACGATCGTGACTTTCTGGAGGGCTGCGGAAAAGTACCGTTTGAAGTCTCTTAGCCGAGCGTAGTCTGCCCCGAACTGCCCATGTAACTGCGCCCAGGTCACTGGCGTTACCCCCTTCAAATACGACATGCGGTAGGTCAACCAGCAGTAAACGTCGATGGCAAGCGGAGACTTCTTCAGCGATCTGAGGGCGCGAAGATCGAGCGGGACGGGGTGCTTGATGATCTCCTCGTAAAAGTCCTCAGTCAGGGTCAGGGTGCTTTGCCATAGTCCGCCCTGGTCAGGCTGTTTGTGAAAAAACAAACAGTAGCTCTTTGCCACGTCGAGGCGTGTTACAGCCCTCTTTTCGTTATCCTCGTAGGTCAGGCGTATGGTGCAGTTGAAGAGCCTCTCCATCTGGTCAGTGAGGCTCTTAGCTGTGCCTCTACGACCCCATGAGGGCGTCAGGTCGATAGCTGCCATAAACTCGCTGAGAGAATGTCCCAAGAGCAGTTCCCGGCTTTTCGTTCTGCTAGCCTCAGTGCTAATCCAACAGAGCAACAGGCGGGGGATGCTACCATACGGTACGCCGTAGCTAACAGGCCGGTCGGACTTGTCCAGATAGTCACCAGGCTGTACGGTGAGCGACAGTTTCCCGTTGCGTTTGCCATACGTCACTGCATCATCTGCCGGCTTGCTGTGTGGGAGCGTGCACTGCGTCAGCGACCGGGCAAAGAACCCAAGGTTGCCTGACTCAATCGCGCTCTCGGTTTCAATTGCCACCGCAGCATCAAGCAGTTTGCCGGTTTCCTTAGTGATTATGTCGGTGGTCTTCATCGCTTACCGCCGAATACCCGAGAGAAGAACCCCCTCGACCGTTCCGCAGCGAGCTGCGCCTCCAGTTCGGCGACTCGGGAACGCTCGACTTCGAGGCTCACCGTCGAGTCTTTCCCCGGGGCGGAAGATTCTGCCTGGGCAACGGCCGGCGGTGTTTCCGCCACGGTGGGCTCGACGGTGCTGCGGTGCTCAATGAGACGAAGGACCTGTCTCAGTGACTCAATATGCTGATCCTTTGCTTCAAGAAGCTGCAATAAGTGTGCGTTCTCGCGTATCAAATCACGTCCGGTGGCCCTGTCCAAAACGTCCAGCCGGGCGTCCGGTGAGTCAGTGGGTCCGAACACCCTCAACATCTCTGACGTGTCGATACCGCGTCCGCCATCCGGCATTTCAGTTTCACTCAAAGAGCCAGCACTGAGCTTTCGGTAGATGGTAGCACGTCCGCAATTCCACTTTTTAGCTGCTTCAGTGATCGTAATGACCGCCATTGTCCGCCCCCTGTCCGGTTGTCTCAACTCACGTTCTCACGGCGTACGACTGAACGTCCGCTCTTGTCCGGTCGGGATCATAGCTCAAAACAATCTGGCGTGAAAGTATTTTCACCCATCAAGGTACATAACGGTAGCACATTGACAAAAATGTCCCCAGTCATTCCCCCCTATTTTTCCCTTATGAAACTTGTTTCCTCTGATTTAAAATCTGAATAAATTTAGTATCATACGCTGCGATAATTCAGGGCGGCGACCAGGCGATTTAAATAATAGTGAATAAACTAAGTATGATAGCAAATTAGGGAAAAAATGGGCAAACGAGTTACTGAGAGCGGCGGATGACCCGACTGAAGGCGGCGACAGCCGTGATCGCGGAACGTGACCAGGCGCTGGAGGCCCGTCAAGGCGGAACTCGCCCTGGCTCAAAAGGAACTGGAGGTGTGGGGTCAGGGCGGCCGCTATCGCGGGGAAGGAACTGAAGTGATCGGGGGGGGCAGATCGGGCATGGAACCACGAATCTAAACGCCGAGTAGCCGGGGACGGTTGCCCGTCCCCAGCCCTCTAAGAACTGTGCATGCCAGTTTCCCGGCACACAGCTCAAGCCTTCCAAAGGCCATTTCGACCCGGCAACTCGACTCACCTTCGTCAAATTGCCTTCGCAATACTCGTCTGCCGTCGTTTCACCCGTTGCTTGTCAATCGGCGTTGAAAATTGACCCACCATCGGCGTCCAAAATTGACCCACCCCAGGCAGTAGTTTTTAGCGTTTGAGCCTCGTTTTTATTCTCCAGCTGTCGTTTCCGGTTTCGATTATTTCGCA
>Ga0209123_1002574_pt1 | contig 15026 bp, 9 predicted proteins | sample BarGraIncu00431A_FD_184500 | JGI IMG/M metagenome (GOLD analysis project Ga0209123, IMG submission 184500) | Arctic peat soil microbial communities from Barrow, Alaska, USA - Barrow Graham LP Incubations 004-31A (SPAdes) (version 2) | ecosystem: Environmental > Terrestrial > Soil > Wetlands >...
CCACAACGGATAAGAATTGGGCTTCATTTGATTTTAAATCGTTATAATTTTGCATATTGTTTGCAAAGTAACAAATTTTATATCATATATTTATAACTTATATAACAACTATTATTTTAAAATTTATGGTGTAAAATATGTTAGAATAGTGTCAATTGACCGTTATCATCGCTTTCATCCTTTAGAGTTGAATTATTTTCAATAGGTTTCACCGGTTTTTCTTTCTTTTGTTTTACAGATTTTTCAGTTTTAGTGATTTCAGGTTTTATTGCAAATTCGGGTTCGTCAGAAAACTCAGCAAGTTCTATATCTACCTCTGTTGTATCTATTTCTTTATATGCAATTTCTTCCACTGTAGTAGTTTCTGAACTTTCAATATCAATAACTTCATTATCAGCTTCATCTTCAACATTGGCAGCCAATTCTATTTCTTTTGTTACTTCTTTTACGGGAGCAAAACGGACTGGTTCTAATTCGTTGATTGTTTCTACTTCGAAGGTTGTAAAGCGTTTCCCTTTGGCTTTGTAGCTTTTTACACCAATAAATTCTTCTCCATCAACTATCAATGTTTCCCGATAAGCATCATTGCCGCCCATTATTACCTCGAAGCGTGGATAATCCACATCAGTCAGTAGCATTAAACGTGACTCGGGGTTGTCCCCAAGAAAGTTTTGGGATTTTGAAGATTGTTCTAATTGGAACCGTTTCAGGTAATAGAATTTTTGATCGGCATCCCACAGTGCCACAGACCACACTTTATTAGAGTCAAATTTTTCAATGACAAGAATATCTTTATCGTAATGGTTACTCAAGTCGAAGTTGCTGGTGTAAAAAGTTCCTTTACTTGATATCACTAAGATCGAATCTTCGCTCAGATATTCGCCAAGATATTCACCACGGTTATCGTAGTTCAGTCTCAATACATCGCGATCGAACCAAACCTGACGACCACCAAGCGTTGAACCACCTTTTTGTTTCAAAGCAATTTTTTGAACATCGTTTTTGGTAAGCAAATTCCCTAACGATTGACGACCTTTGATAGCAATGTCACAGAAATCCTTTTCAAAAACTAATTTGAAAAGACGCGGTTTTGGCTTAAGGGTTACACGTATAACTTCTGCTTCTGCATTTGGATTGGATGTGAAATACATCATTTTAGATCCTGCTGTCCCTTGCGTAATATCATAATCTTTATCACGCGTAATACCGTTTACCGCAAAGCGTTTAATGTAGTATGGTCCCGTTTTTCCATCATGATACACAGCATTATAAACTGTTCGTTTATCATTTTTCTTGAAAACATCCAGATGCAAAATGTTTTTGCCCACAAAAATTTTGTCGGACACTTTTACAACTTTATATTTCCCGTCTTTGAAGAAAATGATAATGTCGTCAATGTCAGAACAATTACAAACGAATTCGTCTTTGCGAAGCGAAGTTCCTATAAATCCTTCATCGTAATTGACATAGAGTTTTTCGTTGGCTTCTACCACTTTCGATGCCACGATGGTTTCGAAGTTACGAATTTCGGTCAGACGTGGATGGTCTTTTCCGTATTTGGCTTTCAATCCTTCGTACCACGCAATGGTATAATCTACCAAATGAGCTAAATGATGGTCAATTTCGTCTATCTTTTTCTGAATTGAAATTAACATATCGTTCGCTTTATCGGAGTCGAACTTGGTGATACGCATCATTTTTATTTCAAGCAATTTTATGAAGTCTTCTCGAACAATCTCGCGGATAAAATCTTTTTTGAAAGGTTCCAACCGCATGTCGATATGAGTAATAACTTCGTCCTGAGAAGTACTATCCTCGAAGCCTTTATCTTTGTAAATGCGGTTTTCGATAAATATTTTTTCGAGCGATGTGAAGAATAGTTGTTCTAGCAATTCGCCTTTTTGGATTTCAAGTTCCGCTTTCAGCAAATCCATGGTGTGTTCACAACTGATCCGCAACATTTCACTCACACCGCAAAACCGTGGTTTATTGTCGTGAATCACACAGCAGTTTGGCGAAATACTCAATTCGCAGTCAGTGAATGCATATAGTGCATCGATGGTTTTATCGGACGACGAACCCGGAATTAAATGTACCAAAATTTCAACCGTAGCCGAAGTGTTGTCATCTACCTTGCGTATTTTAATTTTGCCCTTATCACTGGCTTTTATAATAGATTCAATTAGCTTGGACGTGTTCGAACCAAAGGGAATTTCTGTAATTGCAAGTGTTTTATTGTCTATTTTACTGATTTTTGCACGGATTTTTACAGCTCCACCACGTTCGCCGTCGTTGTAACGTGCCACATCAATGGAACCACCTGTCTGAAAATCTGGGAAAAGAACAAAGTCTTCATCACGCAAATGAGCTATGCATGCGTCGAGTAATTCGTTAAAGTTATGTGGAAGAATCTTGGAATTCAAACCTACAGCAATCCCTTCAACGCCTTGTGCTAATAGTAAGGGAAATTTTACGGGCAAAGCGATTGGTTCTTTGTTTCGACCGTCGTAGGACGATTTCCACTCTGTTGTTTTCGGATTGAAAACAGTTTCTAAAGCAAATTTTGATAATCGTGCTTCAATATAACGCGGAGCAGCAGCACCGTCGCCGGTAAGTATATTACCCCAGTTTCCCTGGCAATCAATGAGTAAATCTTTCTGACCAAGTTGAACTAAAGCATCGCCAATGGAGGCATCGCCATGAGGGTGAAACTGCATGGTATGACCCACAATATTGGCTACTTTGTTGTAACGACCATCATCAAGTCGCTTCATGGAATGCAGGATGCGGCGTTGGACGGGTTTAAGCCCATCGTAAATATCTGGTACGGCACGTTCAAGAATTACATACGAAGCATAATCCAAAAACCAGTTTTGATACATGCCCGAGAGATGATGTTTCACGGCATCGTCAGTAATTTTTGGTACTTTATAATTTGAATGCGCAGCAGATTCAACATCGTTCACGATTTCTTCGGCTGCGCCAGTGTTTTCGATTTCTTCGTTTTCAGCTTCAATTATTTCGTCTGTGCTCATATTTAGAGGGTTTTTTTCAATTTCAATCGACAAAAATACAAAAAAAATAGTAACTTTGCACCTCAATTTTCAAGTCAATTTTTATTGAAATTACTCTTTTTATATATACTTGTAACTTGTAACACGTAATAAAAAAAATATGGCTTCACAAGAAGATGTTTTTAAAAAACTGATAGCGCACTGCAAGGAATACGGTTTTGTATTCCCATCCAGTGAAATATATGACGGACTTGGTGCCGTGTACGATTATGGTCAGAATGGTGTTGAACTGAAAAACAATATCAAAAAATACTGGTGGGACAGCATGGTGTTGCTCAACGAAAATGTAGTTGGACTTGATGCAGCCATTTTTATGCACCCAACAACATGGAAAGCTTCAGGTCACGTGGATGCATTCAACGACCCGTTGATTGACAACAAAGACAGTAAAAAACGCTATCGTGCTGATGTTTTGATTGAAGACTTATTGGCAAAGTATGACGATAAAATGAATAAAGAAGTGGAAAAAGCGGAGAAACGTTTTGGCGAAAGCTTTGACGAAGCTGTATTCCGCTCCACCAATGAACGTGTATTGGAAAATCAAGCTAAATGTGACGAAATCCATGGACGTTTTGTTGCTGCGTTGAATGATTCAAACCTGGTTGAATTGAAGGCAATCATTGAAGATTATGAAGTGGTATGTCCTGTAAGCGGAACACGCAATTGGACTGATGTTCGTCAATTCAACTTGATGTTTTCAACTGAAATTGGCTCAACTGCGGATGGAGCAATGAAGATTTACCTTCGACCGGAAACTGCTCAGGGAATTTTTGTGAACTTCCTGAACGTGCAGAAAACAGGTCGTATGAAAATTCCTTTTGGTATTTGTCAGATTGGTAAAGCGTTCCGTAATGAAATTGTAGCCCGTCAGTTTATTTTCCGTATGCGAGAATTTGAACAGATGGAAATGCAGTTCTTTGTTCGTCCGGGAGAAGAAATGAAATGGTTCGAGCATTGGAAAGAATTCCGCTTGAAATGGCATAAAGCACTTGGACTTGGAGACCAAAAATATCGTTTCCACGATCACGATAAATTGGCTCACTATGCAAACGCCGCTACTGATATCGAATTCGAAATGCCTTTCGGTTTCAAAGAAGTGGAAGGAATTCACTCACGTACTGATTTTGATTTGAGCAGTCATGAGAAATTTTCGGGCAAGAATATTAAGTATTTTGATCCTGAACTTAATCAATCATATGTTCCTTATGTCATTGAAACTTCAATTGGAGTGGATCGTACTTTCTTATCAATTATGGCGGCTTCATATAAAGAAGAAGTCCTCGACGGTGGTGAAACTCGAGTTGTGTTGACTTTACCACCTGTATTGGCTCCAATCAAGGCAGCTATTTTACCATTGGTAAAAAAAGATGGTCTTCCAGAAAAAGCAAGAGAAATTATGGACGAATTAAAATTCGATTTCAAATGCAGTTACGACGAAAAAGATTCTATTGGAAAACGGTATCGTCGTCAGGATGCAATCGGAACGCCATTCTGTATTACAGTAGATCATGATACAATACAAGATAATTGTGTAACCATTCGTTACCGCGACACCATGTTACAGGAACGTGTTGCAATCAGTGATTTGCACAAAATTATTGGTGATTTGGTAAATATGAAAAATCTGTTTAAAAAAATTGTTGGGTAAGAAATTGAATAAACAAAATGTGCGAAAAGAAGAATCGGCTGAATTCCATTTAAGATATTCAGCCGATTCTTTTTTAGTTGTAATAATTATCTTATTCCAGCACTCGTTGAACAGAATTGATTTCCTTAATTTTAATAATGTTTTTGCATAGGTTGTTAATGTCCTCGGTGTCATGAACGTAAATATAGAAGCGTCCGACAAAAATGCCATCATTAGTTTCAATACTCATTTTATTGATATTAACGCCGTATCCTTCAGAAATTACTTTCAGAATCTGAATCAGAACACCTTTCTTATCGATTCCTTTTATTTCAAGAATTTCTACAAACGAAAGTACTTTGTGCGTTGCCCATTCTACGGATACAATCCGCTCGCCATAATTACTTTTCAACTTGGCTGCAACTTGACATTGACGTTTGTGAACGATTATTTTTTCAGATTCATCTACATAACCAAGTACGTCATCACCTGGAATAGGGTGACAACATTCGGCAAGAACGTAAGTTTTGCCGGCGTTCTCTTCTGTGAGTTTTATGGATTTTTTTCGGTCAACTTTACTGTCGATGGGAACTGATTGAAGTTGTTTATTGTCCGATGAACCACCGAAAGGCATTTTCAGGTATTTGACAAAGACATTTTCCGATTTTTGTTTAAATATAATTTTTCCTATTTCATCTAAATCTAATACTCCTTTCCCTGCTTGTAAATAAAGTTCGTTGCGTTGTGTGAAATTAAAGTAATTTAAAATGCGAACAATATTTTCGTTTTCGGGCTTTAGATTGATTTTTGCAAGTGCTTCTTCAATTCGTTTCTGACCTTCGGAAATAAATCCTTTTTCTTCTTTTTTAAATAAGTTACGGAGTTTCGTTTTTGCCCTTGCTGTGGTTACAAAATCGAGCCATTCGGGTTGAGGAGTTTGTTTTTTTGAAGTGAGAATTTCAATTTGATCACCGCTGTTTAGTTTGTAACTAAGGGGTACAAGTTTATGATTTACTTTAGCACCAATACAATGATTCCCAAGATCTGAGTGAACTGAAAATGCAAAATCAAGTGCTGTGGCACCTTGTGCAATGGTTTTAATTTCACCTTTAGGGGTAAAAACGAATATTTCCGAAGCAAATAGGTTCAGTTTGAACGTATCCATAAAATCAATGGCATTTGGTTCGGGGTGTTCAAGTAGCTCTTTGATAGTTTTTAGCCACTTGTCAAGTTCTGATTCATCTGATTCGCCTGACTCGCCTGCTTTATATTTCCAATGTGCCGCAAGTCCTTTTTCAGCAATATCATTCATTCGTTTACTTCGTATTTGAAGTTCAACCCAACGACCGCCCTGTGCCATAACGGTAACGTGTAATGCTTCATAGCCATTGGCTTTAGGTGTGCTGATCCAATCTCTAATACGTTCTGGGTGAGGTTTATAGATTCCAGTAATGGCTGAATAAAGCATCCAGCACTGGTCTTTTTCGCTCATACCTTCTCGAGGTTTAAAAATGATTCTTTCTGCCAGAATATCGTAAACTTCTTCGAAAGGGATATTTCGGGTCGTCATTTTCATCCAAATTGAATAAACAGATTTTATACGGGCCCGAAGTGAAAATTCGTAACCCATTTCTGTCAGTTTTTTGAAAATAGGTTCTGAAAATTCTTTATAAAAACGATTTCGTGCCTCTTCGTCGACAGCAAGTTTTTCTTCAATTTCCTTAAATGTATCGGGATGTTCAAACTTGAAACTAAGATTTTCGAGCTCTGTTTTTATGCGAAAAAGACCAAGACGGTGGGCGAGAGGAGCATAAATATATTGTGTTTCACCGGCAATTTTGTACTGTTTTGCTAATGGCATAGAACCAAGTGTTCGCATGTTATGAAGCCGATCGGCAATTTTTATTAGAATTACCCTAATATCTTCCGACATCGTTATTAGCAATTTACGGAAGTTTTCGGCTTGCTCAGATGCTTTTTCAGCAAAAACTCCACCTGATATTTTTGTAAGCCCTTCAACAATTTGTGCAATTTTAGGTCCGAAAAGATTTTCAATGTCTTCAACTGTGTAGTCAGTGTCTTCAACCACATCATGAAGTAGTGCGGAACAAATTGAAGTTGAACCTAAACCAATTTCACGAACTACTATTCGAGCAACTGCCAACGGATGCATTATGTACGGTTCTCCCGAACGACGTTTAATGCCTTTATGTGCAGTTTTTGCAAAATAGAAAGCTTTTGTTATCAGTTCAATTTTCTGTCTGTGATTTGTTTTGCTGTAATCGTCAAGCAATGCTTCAAATTCTTGTTGAATCTGATCATCTTCTGAAATTGAATTTTGGATTGATTGCGGCATAATTTATCAGTTAACATTCATTGGAGAACATAAGTCAGAAAAACACTTTTTCTAAATTTGTTTTGGAATGCAAAGATATAAAAAATGTATGGATAGCTTTTGTTTAATGGCTTATAGTAATAGTAGTTTTAGTCATCTAAATTAATAACCTGCAAGTAACAATCCAATATCGTTTGTAACTATTCCGTAATAATTACCTATCAATCTATTCACTAACATTCCGTTAAAGATATATGCTCCATTTCGAAATCCAGAACTTTCGCTAATTGCTTGGCTGATTCCTCCAGAATTACCAATTTTCAATATTATTGGTGCAAAAATATTGCTTAATGCCATTGAAGTGGTTCGAGCCACTCTGGCAGAGATGTTAGGAACACAGTAGTGAACAACTCCATGTTTTTCATACACCGGATTTTTTAATGTACGACATTCTGAAGTTTCGAAACAACCACCTTGATCGACGCTCATATCAATAATTATAGCTCCTGTCTTCATAGTCTTCACTAATTCTTCGGATACCATAAAGCGTTCTGAACCATTTATATAACGAAGGTTGCCGATTACCGCATCAGCGGTAGCAAATGCTTTGAAAAGTACAGTGGGTTGAATTACAGAAGTGAAAACTTGTTGACCAAGATAATGTTGAATTTTACGGAGTTTATTAATATCATGATCGAAAATTTTTACTTGTGCTCCCAATGCCAAAGCGGTTCTGGCTGCTACAGAACCTGTAATTCCTGCACCTAAGATCAAAACTTCTGTAGGAGTAATCCCTGCAATTCCACCTAATAATAATCCTTTTCCTCCACGTTCGTTGCTCATTAGTTCTGCTGCAACCGCTATAGCTGTATTTCCCTCAATTTCAGAAATGGAATTGACTACCGGAAAAGCTTTTTGTTCATCTTTAATTAATTCATAAGCGATTGCCGTCATTTTCTTCTTTATCATTAAATTAATACATTCAGCCGATAAATTTGATAACTGAAGCATTGATAAAATATTTGATCTATCGTGCATTAAATTTAACTCTGCAATAGTTGGTGGAGCAATTTTAAATACAATTTCAGCACCAAAAACTTCTGAAGCATCATCAACCATGAAGGCACCTGCTTCACTAAATTGCAAATCGGAATATGACATCCCTTCACCTGCACCACGTTGAATGTAAACGCTGTGACCTTCTTCAACGACCAATGCAACGCCTTCGGGTGTTAGTGCCAAACGAGTTTCAACTTCAGTATTTTCTTTCGGAATTCCTATTGACAATCGGGGCTGTCGGGCAATTTCACGCAATAAACACTCTTCTGGAAAAAGGGATCGTTGTTCTTTTACTTCATGCTTCATGGCTATGAATTTTTTTGAATGACTACAAATCTAAATACAATTCTTGTATTAAGCAAATTGATTGGAATAATTGGAAAGATTTCAAGTGAATTTAAATTAAAAATGACTAGTTATGGACATACAACTATCGAACCGGGGTTTAAACCAATATTTTTAATTTTATATAGTAATTTTCCTTTCCGATTAAAACAAAATAAATCACCTTTAGTTGTATAATTTCGAGCATCTGTTAGATAAACATTTCCATTGGTAGGATGTATGTAAATGCCAAACGGCCTTTCCAAAATTGTTCCGTCAGAAATGAAATTTTCAGAAACAATTTGCTTGGTTTTGCAATCAAATGTTTTAACCCAATACGAATTGTTTACAAAGTCATAATTATATATATAAGCTGTATCGTTGTGAATAGTGAAATTTACAACTGGCAAATTATTATAAGTTTCGACTAACTCATCAGTGTAACTGTTGATCCGATTCCAAGTAGCTTTGATATTTGAATTATTTCCCCGAGAAACTACATATACATTACCTTGTTTGTCAGCTTCTATCTTAAAAGGGTTTAATCCAACTGTTATTTTTTTTAATTCGGTAAAAGATTTCAAATCTATAACCGAAACAGTATTGTCATAGTTTGGAATATCTAATCCGCCGGAATTGGAAACATAAAGCTTTCCGTTAGAAATTGTAATTCCATCTGGATTTCGACCTGCAGAAGTAATAGCTTCGATATTTAGCGAAGTTGTGTCAATTCGAGCTATTGTTCCATCAAATGAACAAACATACGCTTTGCTTCCTTCGAAAGTAATAAATCGTGGCTGACGGGCTACGTTGTTTGAATTAAAGAATGGGATTCGTTTCATAGAAATTCCGGAATTTAAATCCACAACTTCTACTTGTGACGATACATTTACGACAATCCACAATTTGCTTCCATATCGCTTCATATCGTTTCCTGTATCACCGAGTCCGCGGTTATTTTGAAATAAAAAGAAATCGGAATTCAACGTATGGTTATCAAAATTCAACAGACTTAAAGTGCTGTTATTCATATTGAAAAGACCTTCGCAAAGAACATACATTTTACCAGATTCGCCTGGAGTTGTAGGTAAATCAATCGGCGTTGGTAGGTTTTTCATGTCATCGCAGGCAGAAAAAAGTACGATATATGCAAGAATGAAGCCATTTTTGAATAAAAATTTCATGTTATTATAAAAAAATAGTATTGAAAAATGAATCAATAAAAACTTCGAATAATTAAAGTTCGTCCCAACCAATTCCTTTGTATTGGCTTAAATCATCATCTTCATCATCTTCTATTTCATCTTCTTTAAGCTCTTCTTCCAATTCGCGATACGCAATTTCCATCGGACGGTGCGTGATTTCTACTACTTTGTTGGATTCTTTGTTGATTTCAGTCCAAATCAAGTCTTTAAGTTCTGAAATTCCTAAACCTGTAATTGATGAAATGAAAACAGTTTGAATATCAGTGGGAACTTCTTTTTTTAATTCATCTATCAATTCTTCATCCAGCATGTCACATTTTGTGATGGCTAAAATTCGCTGTTTATCAATAAGTTCCGGATTGTATTGTTTTAGTTCGTTGAGCAAAACATCATATTCTTTTACAATATCGTCGCTATCTGCCGGAATCATAAACAAAAGAATGGAGTTTCGTTCAATGTGTCTTAAAAAGCGCAATCCCAAACCACGTCCTTCGGCTGCACCTTCGATAATTCCTGGAATATCAGCCATAACAAAAGATCTGTTGTCACGATAGGCAACAATTCCAAGATTCGGAACCAAAGTTGTAAAAGGATAATCTGCAATTTCGGGTTTGGCAGCAGAAACAACCGAGAGGAGTGTTGATTTACCTGCATTTGGAAATCCTACCAATCCAACATCAGCTAAAACTTTGAGTTGAAGAATAACTGTTCTTTCTAAGCCTTGTTCTCCAGGTTGTGCAAATCGAGGTGTTTGATTGGTTGATGTACGGAAATGCCAGTTGCCTTGTCCGCCTCTTCCTCCCTTAAAAAGGATAAGTTCTTGACCATCATCTGTTATATCACAAAGAAATTCGCCTGATTCGGCGTCATAAACCACTGTACCACAAGGGACTTCAATAATTTTATCTTCACCATCTTTTCCAAAACTCCTACTTTGACTTCCACCTTCACCATCACCGGCATGAATATGTCGGGCATATTTGAGGTGAATCAACGTCCAGTGGTTTTTATTTCCCCGTAATATAATATGACCACCTCGACCACCATCGCCTCCATCAGGTCCTCCTTTAGCGGTAAGATTATCGCGATGAAAATGTTTTGAACCAGGTCCACCTTTGCCCGAACGACAAAATATCTTTACGTAATCTACAAAGTTTGAACTAGCCATTTTATATGTTTAAGAATTAATAACTAACAATCAACATTACTTTATGTTTAATTATTAATGTCTTGAGATTTTATTTTTTTGAATCAATAACTTCTGAAATTCTTCCAAATATTGTTTCAATTGATCCAACGCCATCGATAGACGTGTATTTATTTAAATTTTTATAGAAATCGTTTACCGGAGCTGTTTGTCGATGATAAACATCTAATCTCTTTTTGATAGTTTCAAGGTTATCATCACATCGACCAGATGTTTTTCCACGGGATAGTAACCTGTCAATCAATTCATTTTCTTCAACTTTTACATCAATTAAAACTGAAATTTCTTTCTTCAACTTTTTAAGCATTACTTCCAATGCTTCGGCTTGAGCGACTGTGCGCGGAAATCCATCAAGAATAATTCCATTACTGTCATCAGATTGATTTTCAATACACTTTGATAAAATATCAACTATCATTTTGTCTGGAACCAATTCTCCCTTAGAAATATAACTTTCTGCGGTTTGCCCTAATTCACTTTTGTCTGCAATTTCTTTTCGAAGTAAATCGCCTGTCGATAAATGCGTTAAACTATACTTTTTTACAATTAAATCGCTCTGAGTACCTTTTCCACACCCCGGAGCTCCACAAATAATAATGTTCAACATTTTTTACCGTTTAATAGATTAATTTAAATGAAACTAAATGATACCTAAGCACTTAACTCCAACGTTATTTTATTCCGAAACAACTGTATATATATCTTTCAAATTGCGACCATAACCGTCATAATCAAGACCGTAACCAACAATAAAATCGTTAGGAATTTTCATGGCCACATAATCCACCTGAATATCTCGTTGTAAGGCATCGGGTTTTTGTAAAAATGTTGCCACCTTAATTTCGTTAGCTCCTTTAGCGCGCAAAGAACTTAAAATTCGTTCCATTGTTATGCCTGTATCTACAATATCTTCCACTACCACAACATTTCGCCCAACCACGCTTTCGTTCAGTCCAATTATTTCTTTCACAGAACCGGTTGTATATAAACCTTCATATGAAGATAATTTAATAAAAGTAATTTCACAAGGTACATTTACAGTCTTCATTAAATCACCCGCAAACATAAATGCACCATTTAATACACAAATAAAGAGTGGATTTTTATCAGCCAAATCTCGATTAATAGCTTTTCCCACTTCGTGTACTGCCTTAAGAATCTCAGATTCGGGAATGGATATAATAAATTTTTTATCTTTAATTTGTATTGTATTCATAGCTGTCTTTAGAAAATATAAATATTTTGGCAATTTAAATAGAAACAGTTGCAAAAGTACAAAAAAACATTCGCTTTTGAAATAAAACAAATATATATTGTGAAGAATGATAATATCAACGATTTGAAATTACTTACTAATCTGAAGGTTCATTATTTTTATAATATTATAGCTATTCCCTGACACACATCTATTTTCAAAGAAGGTTACCAATATAAAAAACTCAAATTAAATGTACTGAATAATGAATGGGAGTATTTACAATTAGAACTATTTGAGTTTCTTGAGAAGAAAATATGATAAAAGTTTTGTGAATATGTGGCTGATAATATTCTTAAACTAACTTATTTATAAAACAATAAAGCGCCTAAACTATTATGTTTAAGTGCTTTATTGACGTGGTACCACCAGGAATCGAACCGGGGACACAAGGATTTTCAGTCCTTTGCTCTACCAACTGAGCTATGGTACCATTTTGGCTTAGCGGGTGCAAATATACGGTTTTTTTTTATTCTACAAAACCATTACTGCAAAAATCCAAAAATGAATGTTGTAATTCTCATTCTATATAAGTATTCTTTGATGCACTTGACTAAATGACTACCTTTGCAGTCAATTTTTAAAATTATGGAAAAGAACAAGCTAACAGGACATTTAGCCATGTTTTCAGCAAATATTATTTTTGGATTGAATACTGCAGTTTCAAGAACTTTGATGCCGGAAATATTAAGTCCATATGCACTTACTTTTTTTAGACTGGCAGGTGGATTAATACTATTCTGGATAGCTTCAATATTTGTTAAAAAAGAGCATGTCCCTGTGAAAGATATAATTATGCTGTTTTTTGCATCATTATTTTCACTTACATTTAATCAATTGCCCTATTTCATTGGTTTATCAATTACATCTCCTATCGATGCTTCAATAGTTGTTACTCTGTTGCCAATTCTTACTATGATATTGGCTGCAATAATAATTAAAGAACCTATAACATTCCTGAAAGCAGTTGGAGTAATAGTTGGTGCTTCAGGAGCATTATTGCTGGTTTTTACCAGTCATAACCTTCATGTCGGAGAAAGTAATTTTTTGGGAAATTTGATCGTTTTTGGTGCGGTGAGTTCGTTTGCAGTTTATCTTACTGTTTTCAAAAATCTTATAACAAGATATTCACCGGTTACGGTTATGAAGTGGATGTTTCTCTTTGGAACAATCATTTGTTTACCGTTTTGTTATAAACCGCTAGTTCAGACAGATTTTGCTTTACTTACAGCAGGAACTTACTGGCGAATTGGGTTTGTGGTTATTTTTGCAACTTTTCTGGGTTATTTCCTTATTCCAATTGGACAAAAAGTCCTTCGCCCAACAACCTTGAGCATGTATAACTACGTTCAACCAATTATGGCTTCAATGGTAGCAGTAGCCATTGGTATTGATACTTTTGGAATAGAAAAAGCACTGTCAGGAGTTTTGGTATTTGCCGGAGTTTATATTGTTACTCAAAGTAAATCGAAAGCTCAACTGGACGCCGAGAAAACAATTTCACAATAATCTCCTGGCTTTACTATGTCATTTTAGAAGGTGCTCCTATAAAGCAAGTGTTAGCCGGCAAGGTTTCACTTTTCATTAGTACCGATAAAGGTTCAAGTGAAGAACCATCTTCCATTTTGGAATCGTATAACACTACAGCCATTCCTCCAACACTACATTGCTTGCCAATATCGACGTACGACATTTTCATTACACGATCTTCAAACAAGTGAGTTTGTAGCGTACAATTGTCGTTCAAAGCCGAGTAATCATCGATTTTTATAAGGTCAAATTCTGTAATTTGAGTTGTATAAAGACAAACGCCCTTACCAATTTTGCATCCAAGCAAACGCAATGGGTATTTAATAAACGGAGTTCCGGTAAGAATATTTAGAAAAAATAATACTAAAAAGTTTTCATATAACCCTGTAACTAATTCGCTTCTCCAAACATAATTACTCCAAAGTGGTTTTTTGTCCGGTTTATATTTCCCAATAATAATCCACTTTAATAAAGCTGTGATTAACATTGCAACTAATGAAGCTCCCAAATACAAAAATGGAAAATAAAGGAAAAGTTCCATAAGATCTTTTTCCACCTGTAAATAAGAAACAGCATTGGTAATTAGCGATGCTAATAAAATAAATAGAATTGTAGGAAGTGTTACCCTAAAAAACTCTATGCAATAACGCAAAATAAATAATTTTCTAGTGGGTTTATAAGTGCGTTCGGCGGTAAAATCGTGATTTATATCACGTTTTGGTAGATATACCGCAGGGGAACCAAACCACGATGTGCCATCTTTTGCCGGTAAATCTTCATTGCTCATTTTAGAAAGTACTCCAACCAGTACATCATTTCCCAAATTTGTACCAGGACTTATTACAGCACTATTTCCAATAAAAGTTCTGTTGCCAATATATGTTTTGGCTATGGTAATAAATCCGTTTCTGACATGCGAAGCACCAATAGAAACGGAATCGGCCAAAAAACATTCATCACCAGTCACTAGTAAATCCGGAGAAATAAATTCAACAGTAGAAATTTCAACACGTTTTCCCATTTTTACACCCAATAATTTAAACCAAAATTGTAAATAAAGTGTGGTATAAAGCGTCCCAATTACCTGAAGACTCAATTTCATAAGTTGGTCGAAGAACCATTTTTTGTAATAGAAAGTGCTGTTTACAGGGTATTTCCCTTCTTTAATATTCCCAAGTAATAGCCATTTTAAGATTGTGATAATTGTTGTCAGCAATACTACAAATGAAATACCAACAAAGATTGTCAACCAAAGAAAATGATAACCCTGAGTTGTAAAATCTAAATGAGTTATTAACATCATGCCAGGGAAGTAGGCTATCATGGTAATAAGCGGAATAAGAAAAACGCTGACACCAAATAACGTTGTATTACGTGTTGACCATAAATTCTGTTTCTCTTTTACCTCAT
>Ga0209123_1002575_pt1 | contig 15025 bp, 19 predicted proteins | sample BarGraIncu00431A_FD_184500 | JGI IMG/M metagenome (GOLD analysis project Ga0209123, IMG submission 184500) | Arctic peat soil microbial communities from Barrow, Alaska, USA - Barrow Graham LP Incubations 004-31A (SPAdes) (version 2) | ecosystem: Environmental > Terrestrial > Soil > Wetlands >...
AACAACGGCGGCACCGAAGCCATCTGTGAGTATCGGGGTGGCTGGTCTGGGACTGGCTGGCAGGGTGGTGTCGGTCGTGTCGCTCGGGTGTGACTCTCGAAGCTATTGGCCCCCGGTCGGGGTGCCTTTCCGTTGACTTGTCCGCTCGGGACGACGCGGCCGACACCGTCCGGCCCACCTCGATGACCTGATCAGGAGACTGTCCGCCTCTGGGTGTGACCCGTCACAGATATGTCTCGAAGCGATTCCTTCCCGGTCCGGTGTCGGCCGCCTGGCGACCGAGGTCCTGCCAACCAGAGAAGGAGGTTCGATCACCATGAGTATCGTCGCGCATACCTACCCGTTCGTCATCGGTGCCGACACCCACAGCCGCAACCACGCCTTGGCCATCCTGGCCCCGACTGGTGAAGTCATCGACGAGCAGATCTTCCCCACGACCAAGACTGGTCTGGCCAGGGCAGTCGACTGGGCCTGTCGGCGCACCGGCGGAGACCTTGACGCGTTGTGGGTCATTGAGGGCATCGGCACCTACGGTGCTCAACTCGCCCAAACGCATGCTCCTCATCGGCGGCGAGCTCCAACTATGACCCACCCTCAGGTCGAAAGGGCCGCGATGGTCGTGTCCCTGGGGTCTTCGTGACCTAGATTGACGCCAAGCGAACCAGCAGTCCGCGTGCTGACGCGCACAGCTGGATCGTGAACCTTCCCGAACAATCCCGGCTCGCCGACTTCCGCGACTACCATAGCCATCGCGAACACCAGCACAGAAGCCTGCGCCGGCTGAGCCACAGCTAGCATGCCGAGCAGCACCAGAATGGGCATCGCAGCACCACGACCCCAAGCCTTCAAGGCCGGAAGCGCGAACGCAAGGATCACGAGTAACACGTACGGAATGCCGCCCATGGCCACGGCCGCGACTAAGTTCACGCCGTCGATGTTCGAGGAACTCGGGAACCCAAACAGCGGCGACTCCAGGAGTGCATGCAGTCCGTTCTGCGTGGCTGCACTCCGGTTATCGAGCGATACCTTATCCATCTCGCCCTTCGCCCCCAACCCCAAAATTGGCGCGTTCTGCGAGACCCATACCGCCAGGGTTACGGCCCCCAGCCCGAAGATGAACCTCAAGTAGCGCGTCGAACGATTGTCCCGCGCCGACCGTTTTAGGATGAAAGCTATGGCTGCCGCGACCACAAAGACCGCGAATCCCGCCGTGGAAAGTGTGCCAACGACGCCTAGCATTAGAATTAGGCGAGTTGCCATCACAATCCTTGGTCGGAGCACGAGCGGCGCCGCGAAGAAGCCAAACGCCGCCCACATGGACATCCATCCCGGCTCACGTGCGAACCCGGTGAAGCGCGGGTAGACAACACCGCCCACCCCCTGCACGCCGGAGGTCGTAGTGAACGGCAGATACACGTTGATGTCCATCTTCTCGAGCTGGAAGTCCCCGACATGGAACGATCCGACTCCATTGAGTATCCACGCGAATGCCGTGACCGCGTACGAAGTGCATACGATTACGACCAGCGTCGTGAAGACCTTCAGTAGCATCCGCGCCCTCGCCGCATCCCGCACGACGAGAGCGATTGCCACGAGATAGCTCAGCGTCAATACGGTGGATTGGAGAATGGGAACGAGGTCGTCGCCGTAGACGAGCGTCCTCAGCGCGAGCCAAACGTAGGCCGTGCCGACGAAGCCCACGACAGCGATCGAGGTCCGCGACGGCCACGGATGTGGTTTCCCCCGGTCCTCCATAACGGCGGTCAGCGCTGCAGCGAAAGCAAGACCCAGACCGGCTGGGGAGAAGGCTTCCCCCAGAGCGCTTGGGCGGACCAGCAGCGTCGACGCGCAGGCCAAGGTGACAGGAATCAAGCCGGGCTTCGCCGAGCGCATCACGAGCAGGAGGACGATGGCCGCCACGGGGATGGCGAACGTGATCGGGTAAGCATCAGTGCTGAAGATCAGCACCGGTATCACCAGGGCGGTTCCGACGAGCACGGCGACATCTGCTGTATGCGGGCGGCCCATAGAAGTCATTCTATCGGAGTGGAAGCACTCGACCCCAGCTCGGTGGTGTCCTGCGTCAGGGATCTGCCAACTCCCGGAACTGTGGTGCTTCAGCTGCGGGAACGTTGGACTGCCCGGGTAGAACTCCAGCAGCACCGAACGCAGCCGTGACAACGTCTGATGCAGTGCCCAGATCGCTTCCTGGTGTTGCCGGGCTAACGCTTTCACGGCCTGGTCGCTGGGGTGCGGCATCGGACGGTGCAGATGCCGGTCGGTGCGCAGAATGTCGGCCAGGATCGCCGCATCCCGAGCGTCCGACTTCGCCCCCGCTTGGCCGGTCCGCTCCCGGTAGCGGGCGACCGCGCGCGGGTTGATCGCGAACACCTCGAACCTGAATCGTGGCGGTCGTGGCCCGCGCGTGGAACCTCGAGGCCAACGTCCCCGCCGCGCGGGTCAGGTTGAACGAGATCGCCGCCAGCACCAGCCATGCGGCGTTGGCGTTCATCCGCCCGAAGGTAGGTGCGCGAGCGGGCCGTCCTTCAACTCGGCGATGACCTTCTCCACGATCGCGTGGTCGCGATGGCTGGCCTCGGCTGCGAGCATCGACTCGCCCGAGTCGGTGAAGACCGCGTGGTGGCGCCAGGTGGAGAACAGAGCGCCCTGGCCCGCCGGGATCTGTTTGGGGTTCAGGCGTTTGACGCGGCGCACGATCAACCGGGCGCCGATGTGCTCGCCTTGGCGGCGCGAGGTGAACGCGGTGAAGTTGATCTCGGCGACCTCGGCGTCAGACCAGAAGGCTCCACTCCGCGATCGGATACCGTCCACCCAACGAAGTGCACTAGGCCTACCGAACACAACAAATGGCCGCATAAGAACGACATAATCACAGTCCAAGAAATTCAGAGCAAATCAGGCACGATCTGGGACTAGGACTCAAAATCCAGGTCAGAAAGAGTGCACATCCATCAGCGGCTACCAGGCACCGAGCCTGTCATCCTCTCGGCCCGGTAACCCCCATTAGGTCAGAAGGACATTCGTCTGTCACAACCCGATCAAAACGTCACAATCAAAGGTGGATCGAGGTTCAGTCCCTCACGAAGGTGATGCTGTGTCCCTGCACCGCCACTGGAATGTAGCCATGAGCGGTGAGGGATCGGACGCAGCGGAGGTCCCTCACCGTGCCGCTGGCGGACTCAAAGGCGACTAGCAACACCCTCGGCGTGGGGCCGTTGGCGAGCATGTCGGCGACGACCTCGGTCTCGGCGCCCTCAATGTTCATCTTGAGTAGGTCGATCCGGTCGTGCCCGAGCTCGGCCATGATCGCGAGGAGTGTCTTGCACTCAGCCTCGAAGTAGGTCGTAGTGCCCTGGGCGTTCACTATGGAGTGTGAGACGTGAGTCGGGTTCTGTGGCGCGTAGAACCGGAGCGTCTTCTCAGACGACCAGACTCCGACCGGCATGAAGTGGAACCGGGGGTCGTCGATGGTTTCAGCGAAGGTGATCGACCTGGGGGTGGGGTCCATTGACCAGACCTCGCAGCCGTAGCCCTCGGTCAGCGCGAGGTCGAACGAGGCGTCCTCGCCGAGGCCAACGAGGTAGCAGATCGATTGCTTGTCGATGAGGTTCTGCGGGAGCCACCAGCCCCCGTAAGACGTGCCAAGCCGCACCATGTCTGCGCGTGGCTTCGTACGGACGAGCTTCTCGATCGCGAGATTGTGGGATCGGGCCTTGACTTTGTCAACGAGATGCATACGTGACATCTTACGGGTCTCTAGCTGTACTGATCGGGGTTGGTCAATCGGCTGATCGGGGGTAGTGGAGTCCAGCAGAGTGGTGTACGGGTTCGGTGGTGAGCGTGTCGCTCCATTGCGGGTGACGGTCACCGCGTGATCCTTCGAGTGATCTCTCACAACCGACTCGAAGAAGGACACCACGATGACCGTCACTCCTAGTATCGACGCCGCTCGGCTGATCGAGGAGCAGCTGGCCCAGGCCAGCCCCGATCTGCTGCGTGAGTTGTTGACCAGCTTCATCAATACGTTGATGTCGGCCGAGGCCGACGCTGTCTGCGGCGCCGCCTACGGCACCAGTTCGCCGGAGCGGACGAACCGGCGCAACGGCTACCGGGGTCGCGACTTCGACACTCGCACCGGCACTTTGGAGTTGGAGATCCCGAAACTGCGCGCTGGGACCTATTTCCCGGAGTGGCTGCTGGAGCGGCGCAAACGAGCCGAGCGGGCACTCACCAGCGTGGTCGCGACGTGTTATCTGCTGGGAGTCTCGACCCGGCGGATGGACAAGCTGGTCCAGTCGTTGGGGATCACGACCTTGTCGAAGTCGCAGGTCTCGGAGATGGCCAAAGACCTCGACGCCCATGTCGAGCAGTTCCGCAGCCGCCGCCTCGACGACGCCGGCCCGTTCACCTTCGTCGAGGCCGACGCGCTGGTGCTGAAGGTCCGTGAGGGCGGCCGGGTCGTCCCGGTCCACGCCCTGGTCGCCACGGGTGTCGACGCCGACGGGCACCGCCAGATCCTCGGGGTCCAGGTCACCACCAGCGAGGACGGGGCCGGCTGGCTCGGGTTCTTCCGGGACCTAACCGCCCGCGGCCTGACCGGGGTCCGGCTGGTCACCTCCGACGCCCACTCGGGCCTGGTCGCCGCGATCGCCGCGACCCTGCCAGGTGCTGCTTGGCAACGCTGCCGCACCCACTACGCGGCGAACCTGATGGCCACCACCCCCAAGTCGTCCTGGCCGTGGGTCAAAGCGCTGCTCCACTCGGTCTACGACCAGCCCGACACGGACGCCGTCCACGCCCAGTTCGACCGGATCGTCGACGCCCTGGCCAGCAAGCTCCCGACCGTCGCCGAGCACCTCGAGACCGAACGGCCCGACATCCTCGCGTTCACCAGCTTCCCCAAAGAGATCTGGCGACAGATCTGGTCGAACAACCCCAACGAACGCCTCAACCGCGAGATCCGGCGCCGCACCGACGTCGCCGGCATCTTCCCCGACCGGGCATCCATCATCCGACTCGTCGGCGCCGTCCTAGCCGAACAACACGACGAATGGGCCGAAGCACGGCGCTACCTCGGACTCGACGTCCTCGCCCGATCCCACACCACCACCACCACCGAGGAGGCGACCGACCAGCCCATCCTCCAAGCCCTAACTGTACTCGGCCAGGACGTTGGTGACACGACGCGTCGGCTATTGACGTAGCGAAGACCTCCGGGTGCGGTGGGGATGTCTGGTCTCTACCGCTCGGAGGTCTTCGTGTCTCACCGTAATGCTCGTCTGAACGTGCATGGTCGTCTGCTGCTGGTGGAGCGGGTGATCAATCAGCGTCGGCCGGTCGCTCATGTCGCCAAAGAACTCGGAATCTCTCGCCAGTGCGCGCACCGGTGGGTCGCCCGGTTCCGGGCCGAGGGTCAATCGGGTCTGGCCGACCGGTCCTCACGGCCCCAGTCCTCGCCCAGCCGGACTCCTGTGGAGGTCGAGGCACGAGTGGTCGCGCTGCGCCGCGAGCAGCGTCGTGGCCAGGACTGGCTCGGCCCCGAGTTGGGCATCCCTGCCCGGACGGTGTCGCGGATCCTGCGCCGCCACCAGCTGCCCTACCTGCACGAGCTGGACCCGATCAGCGGGATCGTGATCCGTGCCTCGAAGAGCACCGGCATCCGCTACGAGCACGACCATCCCGGCTCCCTGGTCCACACCGACGTCAAGAAGCTGGGCCGGATCCCTGCCGGCGGCGGCTGGAAGCTCCACGGCCGCGACACCGGCGACACCGCCGCCCACAAGAACGCCAAGACCGGCTACGACTACATCCACTCCCTGGTCGACGACCACTCCCGCTACGCCTACTCCGAAGTCCTACCCGACGAGAAAGGCAGCACCACAGCCGACTTCCTCGCCCGCGCCCTGGACCACTTCACCAGCATCGGCATCACCGTCGAACGGCTGATCTCGGACAACCACTACTCGTATCGGCGCTCCAACCACGTCCGAGACCTGTTGGCCGCCCGCGGCATCACGCACAAGTTCATCCGGCCCCACAGCCCCTGGCAAAACGGCAAAGTCGAACGCTTCAACCGCACCCTGCAAACCGAATGGGCCTACCACCAGCCCTTCGCCACCAACACCGCCCGGACCGACGCCCTTGCCCCATGGCTGAACCACTACAACACTGAACGCCGACACACCGCACTCGGAGGCAAACCACCGATCAGCCGACTGTCACCAACCTGATGGCCGAGTACACCTAACCGCCTAACCCAGAAGGATCAACCCGTACACCTGAAGCGCCCTAGGTTTCTTGCCGCTCTCATACGGGTTGCGGCTCTCGGTTGAGGGTCGCGTAGTGGGCGGTTTCGAACTCTGTGGGGCTGATCATGCCAAGGCTGGAGTGGAGTCGTCTCTGGTTGTACCAGTCGACCCAGCCGGCGGTGGCGTATTCGACGTCGGCCAGCGTCTTGTAGGGGCCGTGGTGGAAGACCGTGGTGCGGATGCACTCGGACTTGTAGAGCCCGTTGATGCTCTCCATCAAGGCATTGTCGTAGGCATCGCCGATGCTGCCGATCGAGGGCCGGATGCCTTCGAGGTCGAGGTGTTCGGTGAGCCGGATCGAGGTGTATTGGGCGACCCGGCATCGGAATGGTGGATCAGGTCGGAGGCCAGGATCGGATGGTCCCCGTGGTCGCGTTGCCAGATCGCCATCCGCAGCGGCGTCAGGACCAGGTCGGTGGCTTTGCTGGTCGAGGCGTGCCAGGCCAGGATCCGTTGCGAGTAGACGTCCACGATGAACGCGACATAGACCCAGGCCGGTGACCAGGTCCGGACGTAGGTGAAGTCGGTCACCCAGACCCGGTTCGGGGCCGGTGCGGTGAAGTCCCGGTTCAGCAGGTCGCCGGCACGGATGCCGTCCTTGGCCGGGATCGTGGTCCGCACGTGCTTGTCACGGCGGACCCCGGACAGGCCCAAGGCCCGCATCGCCCGGTCCACGCTGCCCGCTGACGCGTCACCCAGCCGAGAACGGCGGACCAGCGCGGTCATCTTCCGACGCCCGTAGAGTCCTTCCGGTGCCATCGCCGGCCGTCCGGTCCGCGGATCGGTCTGCCAGACCAGATCACGCACCACATCCACCACCCGGGCGTCGGTGACGGTCCGGGCGGCGACCCGGCCGCTCTTCCAGGCCCGGTAGGTCCGTGCGGCGACCTGGCAGTCCTGCTCGCGCAGCACTCGACAGATCGACTCGACCGCATACCCCTCGGCGCGCAGGGTGTCGATGAAGCCCATCATCATCGGTTGCGGGGGTCGAGTTCCCCGATGCTCCTATGTTGTCAAGCTGCCTCTGCGAGGGTCATGGCTGGCCGGGCCACGACGTGTTGGTCGGTTCGCAGGGCTGTGAACACGGTGTCGGAGAGGCGGCGCCGCAGGAGGCGGAGGGCTGCGGTGGTGTCTTTGCCGCGCTCGGTCTGTTTGGCGATGAAGCTCGAGCCTGGGCCCACGCCTTGGCGGGCCTGGGTAATCGCGATCGTGTGCAAGGCGCAGTTCATGTCTCGGTTCCCGCCCCGGTTCAGCCGTACCTTGCCGGCGCTGGCTCCTGACCAGACCGGCACCGGTGCGGTCCCGGTGAACCGGGCGAACCTGGCCCGGGAACCGAACCGGTGGACCCCTGCGGTCTCCCCAATGATGACCGCCGCCGACAACACTCCACAGCCAGGGATGGCCAGCAATGCCGGTGCCTGGGCCCGGACCAGGACACGCAGCTCGGCGTCGAGGCCGTTGATCTGAGTGTTGAGTTCCTCACAGCGAGCCAGCAGCTCGCGGGTGATCCTGGCGACCACCCCGGCTGCGCCGGCCAGCCCGACCTGGAGCTGTGTGACGACGCTCCTGCGGCGCAGGCCGCGTGAGGGGATCTCCAAGCTCGGGTCGAGCTCGTGGAGGTGCCAACGCACCTGGGCGGCGATCCTGGTCCGTTGACCGACCAAGTCACGTCGGTGATCCGACAACAACTTCACCTCCCTGGCTGGCCCGTCGAGTTCGGCCCGCGGTAGGTCGGGGTACCGCAACGCCGCCTGCGCGACCGCTTGAGCATCGATCGGGTCGGACTTGCCCGGTTCCCTGGCGCTGCGCCGGGCCTGGGCCATCAACCTCGTGGGGACCCGGACCACCGGGTAGCCGGCCTTGAGCAGGTCAGCCTCCAGCCGGCGGGTCAGGTGCCGACAGTCCTCCAGCGCGAACACCACATCGACGAACCGGGCCGCCCATTGCACCAGCACCAGATGGCCCTCGCTGGTGGCCCTGACCTGCTTCTCGCCCAGGACCCGGCCCACCTCGTCGACCGCGACCACCGTGTGTGTGGCCTTGTGAGAATCCGTACCGATCGTGACCAACATAACGTCTCCCTTCTTCGTTGGAACGGGGACCTGCTGGCCGGTCGGGCCGGGCACGCCTCAATCAGGCCGAAACGGCAAGCTCCTATCAAGCCACGACCCGCCAGCCAGCAGGGCAGGCCCGGCAGCGCCGCACATCGGACGAACAGCAACACCCCAGAGACCACCCGGCCCTGGGTGAGCAGCGAAGAAAAGAGCGAACGCTACCGAGCCTCCCCTGAGAGTATTGACGCGAAGAAAGTCGCTGCTGCCTTCAAGATCGCCACGTCCTCGCGCAACCTGCGGTTCTCCGCCTTCAACCGCCGGATCTCGTCGGACTCCTCACTGGTCACACCGTCACGGTGACCGGCGTCGATCTCGGCCTGGATCACCCACCGACGCACCGACTCCTTCCCGACACCGACCTGCTTGGCCACCGCCTGCGAGGCGGCGGTCAACGTCGGATACTCACCTCGATGCTCGCTCACCAGACGCACCGCTCTGGCCTTCAGCTCCGGATCAATCATCTTCGGCATGCTGCTCATCCTCCTGGACTCAAACAGGAGCGGCATCAAACCTGGGGCGCTTCAACCTAACCTCCCTCTTTCATGAGGTCGCGGTCGAAGTCGCCTGGCACTGCGCCCAACAACTCCGCTCGGTCTATCACCAGAACAGCCATGTCGACGCGCGACGGATCGCGGAGCAGATCCTCGCCTCGTTCCCCACCTGCCCGATCCCCGAGATCGCCCGCCTCGGCCGGACCCTGAACCAGTGGCGCGACGCGTTCCTGGGCTACTTCACCACCGGCGGCGCCAACAACGGTGGCACCGAAGCCGTCAACGGCCTGATCGAACTCACCCGCCGCGTCGCCCGAGGCTTCCGCGACCCCGACAACTACCGCCTCAGAATGCTCCTCATCGGCGACGGCCTCCGACTATGACCCCACGCTCAAGTCAGAAGAGCCCCTAATGGAAGCGCTCAATGGCACGGCATCTCACAAGCCCTGTCTCGTCCCGGCGAAGCGGCGGGGCCACCGTCTATGTTGAGGCCTGGAATCAAGCCCGCGACGTCTGGATCAGTAGTCCACCACCACCAGCGCTCCACACCCGACTCTGCCCGACCAGTGAAATCTCAGTAGTCCCCGCCGCTGCGATCACCACGGGAACCATGCCCCCTGCCACTCCCAGTAGACATCCCACGCTCTTCATCGGCGGCGGACTCCAACTATGACCCCACCCTCAGGTCGGTAGAGCCAGTAATGTCACCTGCCCGCATCACCCGTTTCCCTCGCATGCGCGACCACGACGTACTGCATGAAGAAGAAGCCGTCGGTCCATCCCTGCGTTAGGCTGCCCAGCGCCCGGATCCACAGACGTGGCCGAGCCTCGCCACCATGCAAAACGCGGTTGATGCCCTCCAGATGCTCAATGTCCCACCCACCGTCTTCGAAAAGTCGACGTATCGAGCGCGCCGTGAAGAAGCGCAGGTGGGTCTTGTCGAGGATGCCCGATTCCGTGTAACGCCACTCGTCATGAACAATCAATTTGCCAAGGATGCTGACGTGTCGGATATTCGGAATGGAGGCGATAACGACACCGGTAGGAGTCAAGAGATATCGCGCAGCCGCCAAAGCAAGTTCCGGCTGCGGCATGTGCTCGAGAACGTCATTGAAGTAGATGGCGTCGTAGCGCTCACCAGCAGGAAGTTGATCCTGATCCTCCGGAAACTGACCAACGATCACCTGGTCATACACCGACCGTGCCACCTCGGCCGCTTCCTGGTTCGGCTCAAGGCCGATCAGTTGAGTGATCCGGCCGAGCTTGCGGAGTTCATTCCCGAAGGCGCCGGAACTGCATCCGACGTCGAAGACAGAGCGGGCAGTGGATGGGAGATAATGGAGCATCTCGCCACGCGGGTGTGTATAGATGATCGGCACGCGACTGAGCATACCGTCTTGTATGAAGCGCCCCAGGTTTGATGCCGCTCCTGTTTGAGTCCAGGAGGATGAGCAGCATGCCGAAGAAGATCGATCCGGAGCTGAAGGCCAGGGCGGTGCGTCTGGTGAGCGAGCATCGTAGGGAGTATCCGAACTTGACCGCGGCCGCGCAGGCGGTCGCCAAGCAGGTCGGTGTCGGGACGGAGTCGGTGCGGCGCTGGGTGATCCAGGCCGAGATCGATGCCGGGCATCGTGAGGGGGTCACCAGCGAGGAGTCCGAGGAGATCCGCCGGTTGAAGGCGGAGAACCGCAGGCTGCGCGAGGACGTGGCGATCCTGAAGGCTGCGGCGACTTTCTTCGCGTCAATACCCTCAGGAGAGGCTCAGTAGCGTTCGCTCTTTTCTTCGCTGCTCACCCAGGGACCGGGTTGGCTCTGGTTGCCCCACCCAGGACGAGTTCGCTCCGAAGCCGCCTTCGCCAACCTCGCCGGGGGGTCAGCCCGATCCAAGCCTCCAGCGGCAACACCGTGCGCCACCGACTCAACTTCGGCGGCGACCGACGCCTGAACCGAGCCCTCCACATGGCCATCGTCACGCGCATGCGGATGGACCCCAGGACCCGCGCCTACATCGACAAGCGCACAGCCCAAGGCCGCACCACCAAAGAGATCCGCCGCTGCTCAAACGCTCTGTTACCCGCCGGGTCGTCTGCAACAAACGGTTGGGCCAGGCCCGCCATCTCTGGGCATTCAGCCTGCTCACCAGCAGCCCCGGCGCCCGCGCGCACTACGACCGACGACGCGCGGCCGGCGACAGCCACAACGCTACCGCGCGAAACCTCGCCAACCGCTACTTCGGCGTGCTGCACCACTGTCTGCAGAACCGCGTGCCCTACGACGAAGCCAAAGCCAATCCCACGCCCCGAGCCGTCGCGGCATGAACCTTTCGACCGCTCCGCTTGACATTTGCAGCCGTGGGATGTCTGGTGCGCCATCGTGACAATGGCATCCGACCTGCTCGCCTGGATGGGCATGCTCGCCCTCACCAGCCACGACGCCCGCCGCTGGGAACCCAAACGACTACGCCACCGCCTCTTCAGCATCCCGGCCAGCATCGCCCGCAGCGCCCGCCAGACCCTGCTGCACCTATCCGCCCGGGCCATCTGGGCCAGCGTTGCCGTCGACGCGATCACCCGACTCGACCACCTCAACGCCTCGCCCGGCTGACCCCGCCCACCGACTACCCGACCAGCCCCGCACCACCCGGACCCGTGGAACCCCGCACCCCGTGACGACAACGGGCCATCTGTCACACCCATCCGGCAGAATCAGTCCCGCACTGTGATCCTCAAGCCGTCACAACCACCCGAGGCCGCCCCCGCCGACGAAAGATCGAGGTTAGTGCGACAACCTGCGTTGACGGGGACTAAAGACAGCGACTAAGTTACGTCGGAGACGTGGGTAATTACACATGTCTCCTCTAGCTCCTGCCGCCGCAAGCCCACCGTTTGATCGAACGCAGGCGAGGTCATCAGTCGCGTTGTCGTCGGTAAGGTAGGCATCGAGGCAGCCGAGGGGACAGGCGCGACGACCTCGCCCCTGGTGGTCTAAAGACCTCCAGGCATACTGAGCGAGATCCAGCGACATGCTGAGACCGAATAACTGCCGGAACATGCCCAAAGTCAAATGCGAAGAGAGAGGATACGGAATGGGAGTTTCGGAACGAGTTAAGAGCCTTTACACTGACATGTATGCTGATGGAGTTGAGCGCGCTTGGCGAGATCTCGGTGCGAGAGATAAGGCCGCGAATGTCGCTCGACTCTACCGGGAATCTGGCTTACCAGCCAAGCCGTCGGTCGTCGAGATTGGATGCGGCGAGGGCGCTATCGCCCAGGCAATGCACGATATGGATTTCTATGCTGAGTATCGCGGATACGATATTTCACAGTCGGGCATTGACGAGGCGCGATTACGCAAGGTCCCAGGCACAAGTTTTAAGGTCGTAGAAGGAGACTCCATCCCAGAAGTCGATGGCGGCGCTGACCTTGTCATTCTCTCCCACGTGGTTGAACACCTAGAACATCCCAGGCAGCTGCTCTGTGAAGCACACCGGATAGGTGCTTTTGCGCTGATCGAGGTACCCCTTGAGCTGCATTGGCGTACCCCACATGACTATGTTTGGGACGACCTCGGGCACATCAACAAATACACGTCCACCTCTATTCGACATTTGGTGCAGACCTGCAACTTCAAGGTGCTGAGACAGATCACGACTAACCCAAGCCAAGATCCCGACCTATTTCATAGGGGGTCGAGAAAGAAGCGCATCCAATGGCGGATCAAAGACGTATTCCTGAGGTGTGCGCCGCGAATCGCCCGTTCTCTCTTTACTTACCATGAAACCATTCTGGCTACTACTGCAGATCGCGACAATGCGCCGAAACGAGGGTGATCTTCAGTCGTCAACGACGACGATGAAGACGTTCCATCACCCTCGCCGCACGGGGATTGCCGGCGCGGCGCTAGTGTCGCGTGAATGACGTAGCTTTACCTCGCGGTAGGGTGGGGTATGTCGTTGACTGTGAGCGTGCAGATGCCCGCTGCGAACCGTGCTGAGTTGAGCCGCTGGACGCGGATGCCGTCGTTGGCTGCCGGTTTGGCGCAGCGGGCGCGGATCGTGCTGCTGGCCGAGGATGGTGTCGGGACCAACGAGATCGTGCATCGGGTCGGGGTGTCGAAGCCGACGGTGATCGCGTGGAAGAGGCGCTATGCGGCCGAGGGGATCGCCGGGCTGCAGGATCCGGCGAAGCCGGGTCGCCCGGCGCAGGTCGACGAGGTGGCGGTGGTGCTGGCGACGTTGGAGCCACCGCCGCAGGAATTGGGCGTGACGCCTTGGTCGAGCCGGCTGCTGGCTGATCAGCTGGGCGGCATCTCGAACGTGTGGGTCGCCCGGATCTGGCGCAAGTGGGGTCTGCAGCCGTGGCGGCGCGAGACGTTCAAGTTCTCCACCGACCCGCAGCTGGAGGCAAGGTCCGCGACGTCGTCGGCCTGTATCTGGCCCCGCCGGAGAAGGCGGTGGTGCTCTCGATCGACGAGAAGAGCCAGATCCAGGCTCTGGACCGGACAGCGCCGATCCTGCCGATCCGGCCGCACCTGCGGGAGAAGGCGACCCACGACTACGTCCGCCACGGCACGACCACCCTGTTCGCGGCCCTGGAGATAGCCACCGGCAAAAGATCACCGATGCCTGCTACCCGCGCCACCGCAGCGACGATTTCCTGAGGTTCCTCAAGCAGGTCGCCCGCGCATACCCGCGGGTCAGGTTGCACCTGATCGTGGACAACTACGCCACCCACAAGCACCCCAGCGTGGCGGGCTGGCTCGCGAAGAACCCCCGGATCACGATGCACTTCACCCCCACGTCGGGATCGTGGCTGAACATGGTCGAGATCCTCTTCGGGATCATCACCCGCCAAGCGATCCGCCGTGGCACCTTCGCCAGCGTCAAGGACCTCATCGCCGCGATCCAGACCTACATCGACGCCTGGAACGAACGCTGCCAACCATTCATCTGGACCAAGACCGCCGACGAGATCCTCACCAAAGCAACCGGAGGTCAAAGATCATCGTTCACGCGACACTAGGAAGCGCCCCGCCCGCACACTTGCCCAAAGCGGAAGGGCGGCATAGGAGCGGATAACTTCTTGGTCTTGCGCCAGATCGAGCCGTCGATCGGCCTGCCGCTGCCGTGCAACGTGGTCGTCCGGCATACCGCTGGGGTCACCGTGGTCGAGGCGATCAACCCGGACACGCTGGTGGCACTCACCGAGAACCCCGCCTTGGCCGAGCTGGCCAGAGACCTGAGTGCTGCGCTCAACGCGACGCTTGACGTGCTGCGCGGCGCCGCCTGACCCCGGTGGTGGCGAGCACCACGAGTGCTGCGACCACGAGGCCGAGAGCGCCTGACATGAGGAAGCCCGCGCGCCAGCCGTAGGCGTCGAGGATCATCCCGACCACGGGCGGGCCGAGCGACGAGCCGGCGGTGAGCGCGGAGCCGTGCCAGCCCATGGCCTCGCCGCGTACGGACTCGGGGACCCGGCCGTTCAGCTCGTCGACGGTCGCCGCAATGAGCGGCGCGCGGACTCTTCGGGCTATGGCACCGATAAGCGACTCGATCAAGTTCGCCGCTCACGGCCATGCCGCCAACACCGAGGGCCGAAGCCGCTCAAGTAGGCGCTGCTCGGTTTCCTGGGCGCCCCCGATTGGCCCACTCGAAATCAGTGGCTCTTGTCACAGGCCGCACATAGTGTGGCTGGGAAATGATCGACTTCCCTCCTCGGCTTCGCGCCCGTACCGACCTGCCGCCGACCGACCTGAGGTCGCCGGCACGGTTCCTGGTGTGGCTGATGAGGATCCAGCCGGGACTTATCGCGCTGGGTTCGTTGAGCGGGTTGATCTGGTTCTTGCCGCCTGCGCTGGCCCCGTACGCGGTGGGGCGGGCGATCGACGGCGGCATCCTGGCCGGCGACGTGACGGCCACGGTCTTGTGGTGTGTGGCGCTGTTCGTGGCGATCGGGATCGGCACGACGATGGGGATCCTGTGGCACACCCTCGTCGTACGGACATGGCTCGTCACGCTGTACGGCACGATGGAGCTGGTCGTCGCGAAGGTCGCTGAACTCGGTCACGTGCTGCCGCGGCGTACGCCGACGGG
>Ga0209123_1002576_pt1 | contig 15023 bp, 30 predicted proteins | sample BarGraIncu00431A_FD_184500 | JGI IMG/M metagenome (GOLD analysis project Ga0209123, IMG submission 184500) | Arctic peat soil microbial communities from Barrow, Alaska, USA - Barrow Graham LP Incubations 004-31A (SPAdes) (version 2) | ecosystem: Environmental > Terrestrial > Soil > Wetlands >...
CATTATGTAAAAATAATAAGCCTGCTACTACAAAATCTGTTGTTAATGCAAAATCTAAACCAGCGGTACAGGTCATTCCTTCAAGGTTTGGTATTTCTTGATTAGTTGCTAATATGTTTTCCCATGACGTAACTTCTACGTCTATATCGCCCTTGGGTATATTCATTCTTTTGACAATAAAACTTGAATTACTGACTGGATCTTCTTTGTAATCCACATATTCACGCTGCATGGTTGCAAATAATTCAGGAAAATAGTGTAATGAAGGATTAGCTTTGTCCCACATTTTAGAATTATCAACTTCATTTTCATCATCTAGTTTACAAATAAAAGGTAACATTCCATTATCAGCTACTGCACCTTTTAAGATATTCTGTGACCTAGCTATAATTCTATCTAATGGACCATCTCGTACATCACCATTAGTTGTGGTAATAGTTGTCCTTGGGTTTTTTTTCTTTCCTAAACCAGTCTTAAATACTTGTATAGTTTTATAAGTCTCGTATTGGTGGTATTCATCAAAATCAACTTTACCAGGTCTACCACCATCTTTTGTTTTTGCATTACTAGTTCTAAACTTTAATTTTGAACCAGTCTTTAAATTTGTAATTAATTCTTTTGTCCAACTGAAATGTGTTTTAAGTTTCTGCTCATTATCTTCGAGAACATGCCATATATCATCAAATGAAGTTCTTGCCTGTTCTTCACTATTGGCGCATATATCAATATTATAATTTTTAACTGGATTATAATCGCTTATAAGGCAGAAATCTTCAAAACTTAAATAACCGTTTTTCCCAGCACCACGACCAACTAATATAAATAAGTCTGGCCACCTTAAAATACCAATATTTGAATAAGTACAATTATGAAGAACAAAACAAAATACCTCCCACTCATATAATTTGAATGGAAAGTATTTAATCATACTTAGATATTTATGAAGTTGTGTTTCATCAACAAATAAATTTTCTTCTTTAAAACATTTTTCTACATAGTCAACTAATAAAAATTGTTCTTTGCAAATTTCTATTGTTCCACTTCTAACTAAGTCAATATAGTTTTGTATCTCTGGAATTAACTTTTTACATTTCATCATCTTCATCACCTATGACATTATCTGTAGTTAGCTCTAATTGTTTTAATATTGCTAATTTTTGTTTATTAAATGTTATTGCATTTTTCAAAGACTCATTTTCCTTTTCTATCATATATCCGCTTGCTGCTTTTGTTTTATAACGTCTACCTCTAGTTATAATATCATCTTGCATACCTTGTTCTTCATTTGCATAAAAAATATAATCATCAACTAAAGCTAAAAAGTAATCTGTATTTGCTTTTTTATTTTCAAGCTGTTTTATCAATGACTCTTTAATTTTAATTGTATCTTTCATATTTTTTCAAACTTCTCCTTTCACTCAAAATTTTCTCACATGCATGATGTTTATCTTTTGTCTTAATACTACGCCGTTCTAGTAGATTTGTAACCGCTTTCCACTTTTTTCGATGGGGGGTAGCTTATAGCCACATTCTTATAATTCAATTGATAATATATAATATTGTCACCATTTTTCCTCATTTAATTGTTTTTTAATAACTATGTGATGATGTACTAACCAATGGCACTCACTACACAATGCCATAAGATTATCCTTAGTTAACGCTAACTCTGGATGATGCTTAACATATTTAATATGATGTACCATAGTAGCACTCTCTACTAATCCATTACCCTTGCATATCTGACACTCATTATGTTGATCATGTAATACCTCTGCTCTTAACCTTCTCCATATGATATTCATATAAAATGCTTTGATATTGTTATGTAAGTATAGAGTCCTTATCCATTGTACTAACTCCTTAATATCCATTACCTATTATCTTCTATACTTATCCCAGAATTTTTGTTCTTCTATTTTTAATCTATCAAAGTCTACTCCTTCTACTATTTTCACTCCCTTATCAATATCATCATATATATGTATCTCTCTTTTAACTCCATCAATGCTTGCCTTCATAGTATTAGTCTGTATCTTATCACACCCTAACTTCCTAACTATCCTGCCACAATCTGTATCTATTCTCTCTAATAGTTGATGAGCTTTAACCCATCTACCCTCAGCCAATGTACTCTTCCATTCATCAGCATTATATATTTGTTTCTGTTTCTCTATTATCCTATCAAATGTAGCTTCTAAGTTTCTTAACTGCTGCTTTAATTTATCATATCCCTCTAACTTTATATCTATTGTAATACCACTAATAGCTTTATTATGCTTAACTTCCTGCTCACAATCTAAACATTTATGCATATCCATTAATAATCACTCCTTCTTATATTTCTTTAACCTTTTCATTAAACTCTTTTTCTTTAATGTTAGTTAGCTTCTTATCATTGGCTACCTTATGAGGATCATCTTTCCAAACAACTTTCTTTTTATTGTTAAGCCAATACTTCTGTGCTACTATATCAGGTCCTTTATACTTTTTAACTCTAGATATTTTAACATCTTCTTTTACAAGCACCGTTCCATTTTCGCCTGCTACTTCTTCTTTAACTTTTGTAACTACTTCTTCATAATATGAATAACCATTACAACATTTAAATAAAGACTCCTCTACTTCCTGGTTCTTATAATCTAAGATTTCATCCAGCGCATCTCTAATCTTTTTATTTTGAGCCTTCTTTCTCTTCCATGTTGAAGGTGAAATACCTAGTTTTTCTACTATTTCTTTATCAGTACAACCATCCTTAACCATAGATATAATCAAGGTTAACTGGCTTTCCAGTTCTTCATCTATATTATTTCTTCCCACGTTATCACCTCATTATAAAGAGCTTTTTGTTTTTCGTGAGCTCTTTATATTTTTTTTGTTTAAAATCATCAATAAAATAATTAATATAAAAACTATTCTAAAGCATTGATATTGCTAACTTTAAAACACTTTTATTTTTTACTCGTAAATCAGTAATAACATACAGGATTAAGGATTATTATTTTACTATTCTTATAATGGAAATTGTTTTTTTATAAACTCTTAAATAAGTATGCTTAATCTATTTACCGATTTTAACCTAAAAAAATATATTTATAATTTTCTAGCAGCTATCTTTGCTGCACCTTCTTTTACTTCATCATCTAAGCCTAAATATTTCTTTGTAACCTCAATACTTAAATGGCCTAGTGCTATTCTTACATACTCAATATCGTTTGTAGCTTCATATAATCTTCTGGCATAAGTTTTACGTAAACTATGTCCAGTTATATTTTTAAGATTAATTTCTTTATCTTCAGCAACCTTTTTTAAAATATCTGAATAAGATTGTGCCCTTAAATAGTTACTATTTTCACCTTTTTGTGATGGAAAAGCATATTCACTATTTTTTTTACCTTTTATATATTTTTTAAGAATGGTTTCTAATTGTGGCTCTATGCCATGTTTTCTTTTATTTGGTATTTTTTTTAATGCTCTAGGATTTTTTTTAATGTATGTTTGCCATGCTCTATATTGTTTCTTCTCTTGAATTTCAAATTGTTTATTGCTTAATGCTTCTTTTATTCCAGCAATAGTAATATCAACTAAATCCTGAAGTCTATACCCTGTTGCAATTCCTAATAAAAATAATGTTAAATTTCTTTCGGACCATATATTGCTTATTTCTTCAAGTCTATATTTAAATCTTTCATATTTACTTTCAAGTATAGGTTTTGCAGGTCTTTTAATCATTCATTGTTCACCTGCTTAAAATGTGTGTGAGGATCAAGTGTAATTTTCAGTATATTTTTCACGATAAAATTATATCTATTAATCACACTTTTACCCCCTCTTAATTTTCTTGAACATGAAAAAAGACACTGAATTTGCTCCAATGTCTTTTCCCATTTCTCGTTATACATACTATAATCTAGTAAAACCGTCAAAAGACGTCATTTTAAAAATATTTTATTTTTTTTTATTTTCTTTCTTTTTTAACCTTTGCCATAGTTCTTTCCACTTTACTTTTACTTATATTTAATCTTTGTGATATTTGGATATAGTTTAAACCATCAACATCCTTTAACTTAACAATTTTATATTCTATTCCTGTTAATGATTTTAATTTAATATTCATAAACTCCTTTTGTTCTAGCATACCTTTTAAAATCATTTCTTCTCTTTCTAACTTTATTTCAAGTTTATTTATATTTGGCATAACCCTTTCCAATGTTGTAAAATTCATGGAACCATGTGGCATATCACTATATGTTTGTGCTTGTAATTCTTTTGGCGGCATAAGTAATTGTTCTAAACTTTTTTTCTCATTTTTATATCTTGATATATTCATATTTGCAATATCTATTTCTATACATAGGTCCTTATAAGTGTCGATTGCGTAAATAATAATCATCCCCCAGGTTTATTTTTTATGAAATTCTTTTGTATTCATATACAACATTTTCTAGTGAAGTTTCTGCATAAATTTGCGTAGTTTTCGGATCTGAATGTCCAAGCAATTTTTGTACACTATGCAATGACATACCACCTGCCAATAAGTGTGTAGCAATAGAGTGACGTAATAAATGTGGATATATTGCTTTCCCTAAATCTGCTCTAGTTGCAATAACTTTAATTATTCTTTCGATTGATCTGCCACCTAGTCTAGTATGTGGAGACTTGCTAGTTACAAATAAAGCCGGACTACTATCTGATCTGGATAATATATATTCTTTTAAAAGGTATTTAGTTTTAGTATTGAAACAAACAACTCTTTCTTTATTACCTTTTCCAATAACTTTGAGTGTTTTATCATGCCAATTGATAGAGTCTTTATTAACTCCCACAATTTCACTAAGGCGGCAACCAGTTGAGTATGTGAACTCAAATAATGTTTTTTCGCGTAAATCTTTACATTTTTGTCTTAATGTTTCTATTTCATCTGTTGTTAGAGCTTCTCTTAATCGTATTGGTTCCTTAGTTTGGTTTATCTTCAACATTGGATTTTTAGGAATATATTCTTCTTGATACAACCATGCGAAAAATGATTTTAATATATTAATTTGTGTATTGGTAGATGATGGTAACATTTTTTTACATCTTTGAGCTAAAAACATTCTCATATCCATAGTAGTAACAGTAGATAATGATTTTCTTAACATACTTGAAAATATTAATATATTTCTTTCATAATTTTTTAATGTTCTAATACTTAATCCATCTAATTTTTTACATACTAAATATATTTGTAGTTTTTCCTCTGTATCTCCGCCTGTTACTAGTCCTAATTCTTGTGGTACTACATCAAATTTATATAAAACTTCTTCAATTATTCTTCTAACTTTTAATTGGTCTATGTCCTGAAACTCTTGTGTTAATTTACCTACTATTTTTATTATTACTTCATCGTTAGCTAATCCCATGTTTTTTCCACTCCTATGTTTTTATTATCTCCTGTGTTTTATTTGCTAGGAAAACATGTTATACTAACCATATCTCCTAGCTGTTTTTTATCTTCTAGTTGATGTAAAGGGCCAAATGTTATCTAGACGAGCGGCCCTTTTTTACTTTGCTTCTATCTTTATCAATTCTTCCATTGTAACTGCTATCTTATTTGCTCTAACTTCACTTATACCATTATTTCTCATTGCATCAAAATAACATTTCTTAACCATTTTTGCAGTATAAGTTATATACTCTCCTGCTTTTTTAATTGCTAATTCATCTACTGTTGGATCAGATTTTCTTGTATATTGTTCTGGATGCCTTCTTTGATTTCTACTCATATTTTTTCACTAGTTTCTTTTATCGGTTCATAACATTGGCAGTTTTCTGCACCTCTCAAATTTTCTAAATTTGCACCAGCTTGATGACAATAAAATTTATAGTTTTTAGGTTTTAAAAATTCTATAAATTCACATGCTACACAATGATTACAGGTTTTTTTCATTATTAATTATCTCCTTTTGTTGCGCCATATTTTTGAAGTATGTTATAACTATTTTCTTAAATCATCCAATGTACATGTTAATTCGTTACCACATTCTTCACATAAATATATAGCTTGTTTCTCACCTATATCTATTGTATACAGCTGTTCACCTCTAAGTATTTCACATTGACATTCATTGCATATAGCAAGTATGCGAGTGTTTTCCAATGTTGCATTCATGTATTAACCTCCTTCGCATTATTTTCATATTTTGTAATAACTAATAGCTGCATTCACAGGGTAGAAAACTTATTTGTCCTTCCTCTGGTAATGCTTTTCTAACCTCTGACCAAAACTTTCCGCTATTCATTTTTTCACTAGGAATTATTCCCCTACACTTCATTTGCTGAAACTTTGGAATTAATTCTTCTAGGTACATATCTTTTAACAGGCTATATCCTATGCCATTTTCAACCTCTATGGCTTCTTCCCATATCTTAGGGTATAAACAATACACTAGGTACCAACTTTGTTTACCAGCCTTTAAACAGCCTTTACAATTACCATGCTTGAATAATTTATAAGTGTTAGGTTTTTCAATTCCTATTTCTTTAGTATCTAAAATTGTTCTATCCCAGTAAGCCAGTGGATAATCTGTTTTATATCCTTGATCGCCTAAAATTCCTATTCTTCTTTGGATTCTGTTAGTTTCTTCTTTATCAAAGCCATACAACAAAGTAACATCTTGCCTTGTTTCTCCTTTAGTAACTGGATAATTTTCATCCAGCCACTTATAAAAAGGTTTAGTCTTTAGGTTATAAGTGCAAAGTATAGGACTATTACCAAATTTCCAGCCGCCTAACTCCTTGCATACTTTCAATGGTGTTTTATGCTCCCATCCTGGCATATTAGCGTAAGTTATCTTAATACCTAGATAATCAGCCACTTCGTTTTTAAACCTCTTAATATCAATATCTTCTACCTCTACGCTTAAATCATGGTTTAATAATATTACATTCTCTTTTCCATATTTTCTAACCACTTCTATAGCCACCAATGCACTACTGTGACCTCCACTGAAACAAACTACATATTTCATAACTACCACTACATAAATAATCTTTGTAGCGGAAAATTTTACTTGTGCGGAGCACCATGTGTACAATTTTTATCTACAACACATCATATTTGTAGTAACCTGGTCTACCAGGATTTAGTTACGTTTTACCCCTTTCTCCTCTATTTTTTCAAAATATCTTAAACATTCTTCTTTATCGGTTTTATCTCTGTATTTCTGTCTTGCATCAATTCCAAACTTACAAAATGCTTTATCATCAGTATCATTAATATCTAATTGCTTACAAATACTGCATTGAAATGCTTTCATAATTTCTACCCTCTTTTTTATTCGTCTTGTTTAGCGAATGCGTATCAACTAAAACGGAATTTCGCCATCATCTATCGGTGTTGCTCCATCAAAACTATTAGATTGTGAAGTTTCCGTATTTTCCTTTTTATTGCCACCCCAATCAATAAAATCTACTTCTTCAGCTACTACCTCTGTAACATATCTTTTACCGCTGCCATCTTTAGCATCATATTTCCTAGTATTTATTCTTCCTGCTACACTTATTAATCTTCCTTTTTTCATATGTGTTGCTGTAGCTTCAGCTATTTTCCCCCATATTACTATTGGAACAAAATCAGCTTCTGGTTGTCCTTCTTTTTTAAATTTCCTGTTTACTGCCATATTAAATGTTGCTACTGCGGTGCCATTACCTGGTGTAAATTTCAATTCTGGATCTGCGCACATTCTACCTATCAAAACTACTTTATTCATTTATAATTACCTCGCTTTTTTTATTTATTATTAACTCTGACATTGGTAAACTCTCAATCCATTTACAAAACGTTCGCCATTCTGGCAATCTATGAGTTTTACGCTGGCTGTATACTGTTTTTAATGCTCTGTAGTTAGTTGTTAACCTTGCTGTAAGTTCAAAGCCTGCTGGGTTGCTATATAATAGTTTTAAATAATCCTCAATATCTTTTGTTTTATTATAAATTTCTTTTAATTCTTCCATGACTTCAATTATTTTTGGATCAACATATCTGTTGTATTGGTTTTTTAAATTAAATTTACTTATCTTATGCATTGTACTTTGGCTGCTAACAAATTCTATAAATCTATATCTCTCTAGCTCTACCCATGCTTTATTACTAAATGTTAAATCAAATGCTATCCTTACACCTGTTAACCACTGATCGTGGCCTTCACCTTTATCGCAATTGGCTAAACTCTTAACTCTATCAGTTACATCATAATTGCAACTCTCTGTATCTACTGACATTGGATATTTACTTGCTTTGATACTTTCTTCTAAATCATAAACCTTGACATTTTCAACTTTCACTTCTTAAATCCCCCCATTTTTTCTAATATATCTACAACTCCACCTTTGCTGATAGATAAATAATAATTTAAGCGTTCCTGGTGCGTACAATCCATAATATCTTTGTCTATAGATTTAAATAATCCATTTTTAGCAGTTTTTACTTTTATAAATATCTGATCCATTTAAAACTCCTTCCCATGTTTATATGGTCTACTAGCATTTATTTTCATTTTCTTTGTTATTTCAGATTCTAGGTCTATTCCCAAACCACCACATAAATCAAATAACCTAATAGCTACATCTGCTAATTCTTCTCTGAAATTCTCAACATCACCTTTTCTTAACCCATCTTGTGCTTCTGCTATTTCAGATACTATTAACATTAGATTTTGTGATGTAAACGCAACATGTACTGAACGAGTTTCCTTTAAATTTTCCCACTCTTCCCAAAACCCATGTTTTACTGCATTTTCATGAGCATCAAATATTATTTTATTTATTTCCATCTTTATCAACCGCCCTTTCTACTAATTCCATCAAACAATAATTTGCTAAATCTCTAAAACTATCCTCAATACTTTCATCCTTTACCTTTTGCTCTGTTCCTAATATTAACGTTTTAAGCCTTTCAACTTTATCGCAAACCCTAACCATTATTGTTACTTTCCCTAGATCATTTCTAACCTTTGCAAAACTATCACCATAATCATTATTTTTAGATTTATAAAGTGAATTTAATTCTTTACATATTTCCATATGTCTCATTGTTTTAGTTAATTCAATCTTATCTATTCCATTATTAAAACCATCACAACGAGTTGTATTATTATAAGTATCAACCTCTATTACCCTTCCTTTACCTTTACAGCCATAGTTATTTACACATTCTGAACAAATACTTTTACTCATTATTTAACCTCCCTCTTTTCTTCTTCTCTGCTTGCTCTTCCCGATATAATACATAAGCTACTTATAATCGTACCTCTTGAAATTACTAGCACTGTTAACACTGTTTTTAGCATTTTTATCCCCCTTTTATTTTATACTTGCTCTTTTTTCACCTCTTAGTTGGTGTTTTATTCTGCATGAATTAATAAATCTATATTGATCCGCTTCTTCCCTGCCTTTTGCTGCTAGGTTATTCCTGCGCTTAAATTCTTTCAAAGTAACTTCCACTTTTTCTTTTATAGTCAGTTCTTCAAATTCCACATTTTACTTCTTTCGGTATTTAGTGTTATAGGTCCATAAAGTCAATTTTTGCATTTTAAAATCTTCATTATTTTTATATCTAGTAACTGCCATCATTTCACGTGTAAATCTAATTAACTTGTCCACCTCTTCGGCTATTTCTTTAAGCTCTGTTAATTCTTCAATTGTCATTATCTATTTCCTATACGTTCAAAATCAGTTATAATTTGCAACCCTAAATTGATGTATTCTTTTAATGTTCCAGTTTTACCATTTCTTTGTTTTGCAATGCCTATTTCAAGTGTTTCTTTTTCTTCACTTTCAGCATTGTAATATTCATCCCTATATAAAAACATTATTAAATCTGCGTCCTGTTCAATATTTCCACTTTCTCGCAAATCTGACATCATAGGTCTTTTATCTGTTCTTTGTTCTACTGCCCTTGATAACTGGCTTAATAAAATTACATTTATATCTAGTTCTTTTGCCATTATCTTTGCTTCTCTTGTAATTTCACCAATATGCAAATTCCTGTTCATACTTTTAGTAGTTTCTTGCAATAATCCAATGTGATCTATTATTATGCAATCTAATCCATTTTGCATTTTTAACTTTTTAGCCTTAGCTTTAATATTATAAATAGTTTGTGAGCTTGTTGTATCTATCCATAATTTGCGTGTAGCTAAATTTGAAGCAGCTTGTGTTATATCTTTCCATTGCTTGTCATCTAAGTCACCACGTCTTAACTTGACACCGTTTATCATACTTTTACTAGCTAGTTGTCTTATTCCTAATCCCTCTTCAGACATTTCTAATTCAAAGAGAGCTACTTTATTATTTTTACTTAATCCATCTGCTATAGTTGTTGCAAATAATGTTTTCCCCATACTAGGCCTTGCTGCAATTACTACAACTTCTTTTTTTATAAATCCATCTGTAGCATTATCTATTGTGGCTAACCCACAACTCATGCCAATTATTCCGCCACCGTTTTTATAATTTTCTTCAACAAATTCTAGTGTTTTGGTCATTACCTCCCCAGCTGTAAATATTTGCGAGTTATCCTGTCCTATTTCCAACATTGAATTTTCAAATTTATTTATAATTTCTTGTGGATTCTCGTTGTTATATGCTGATTCCATCATTATTTGACATTGTTTTATTACTTTTCTTTTTGAGCTGCAATCTTTAATAATTTTTGCGTGAGCTATTGATCCATGCCCCATTGAGCTCGAACATAGCTTACTTAAATATGTTATACCGCCTATAGTATCTAAAAAAGGTTTCAACTCTGTTGCTAGTGTGATAAGGTCTACTGACGATCCATTTTTAAATAAAGTTGTTATCCCTTCATATATTTTTTTATGACTTTCTTGATATAAATCATCTGGTTTTAATATTTGAATAACATCAAGTATTGTTTTATCATTATTTATTAAATTTCCTAACATTTCTCTTTCACTATCTAGGTTATAAGGTAATGCTCTTAATTCCATATTCTCCCCCTTTTTAATAAGCTGTTCCAAAATCTTTATGTGATTTAGGACCATTTTGAATGATTGGTTTATCTTTTCTTAACCATGCCAGTAGTGTTAAGTAGTCTGACTTAGTTGTTTTACCTTTGCTGCCTTTCCATAAATCTAAATCTATTATTTTATTATCAATAATGCTCTTAGAATATTGATTAATTAATTTTTCATATTCTGCTTCTATCATTTGTACTCTTTCAGCGTATATAATCTTTTTTACTTTACTTTCTTTTAGTTTACTTTCCTTTACTTTACTAGCGATGCTTTGCGATGGCGATGTTATCACAGTGCTATCGCATTGCGATGTTTCTGCGATAACTAGTTGATTATTCCACCTTACTGCATTACCTTTTTTACCTGCTATACTCTTTTTTAACCTAGAATTTTCTAAATATTCCATTCTTTCCATAAGGCTTATTGAGAAGAAAAATTCATCATCTGTAAATTGAAATAATTTATAATTTTTAACTACCGTTTCCACCTTTTGAGCTGTTGAATTATATCTACGTGCTAATGCTGCCAGTAAGGATAAAGGATATTTATAATTAGGTTGATCTCTTAATGTTTCTACTAACATCCAAAATATTCCGTACCCTTCAAGTCCTAGTTGTTCTATAAGTAGCACACATTTAGGATCATCTTTTGAATTGCTGTCATGTGAAAAATAATAAGCATCCTTTTTCATTTAAACCTCCGTTTTGTTTTTTTATCTTTACATTTTCTACAAACTTCTATAAGTTTAGTTTTTTTACAATCAAATTCAATTAATTGATGTAATATAGGTGTAAATATAATATCTTTGCAATCTGCGCATACTCTGTACTGGGGCCTTAAATTCTCCATCCGTAACCTCCTTCGGATTATTTTTATATTTTGTCTTAACTAAATGAAGCTTCTGGCTCTGCATTAGGTGTAATTTCATCACTTTCATCCGTTATATCCATTTCTAACTTTGTACCAAATTGTTCTAGTTTCATTAAAAATATTTCAAATTCATTTAAGTACCTTAAAGATTTTATATCACTTGCAGTATCAAATGTTATACTCCATTTTTCATTTTCACTTTTACTAAATTTATGAAGTTTTAAAATGAAATTCATGTTTTCATCCTTTTCACATTCAAACACTAATGTTGCATATTCAAACGAGCTCCAACGCCTACTCTCATCCTCTTCAACTGTCAATGTAACCTCTACTAATTCATAACTAGGTCCACCATCATAATCAACTTCTAACTCGCTTGTATCTACTTCTTTCTCAACATGTTTTTTCCATTCTTCAAATAATTCAGAAGTTTTAATACTCTTTTTCCTCTCTTCTGGAATCATTAATTCTTTGAAATTAGTCAATAGTTTTTTATTTTCTAATGCTGAACTTTTTAAAACATCAACTAAAATAGAATCTAGTTTTACAATATATTCGCTATAGTCATAACCTTCAAGATATGGGATCATAACCGATTTAACTTTTTCTTCAATTACCTTAGTAACATCACCATAATTTCCAAGTATATTATCAAGTGCTTTTTTAATTCCTCTTTCTAATTCTTCTCCAATAAGCTTTTCAACTGTTCCATCCTCTAATTTCTTGCTTATAATATCCTTGATTCCATTTTCTAAACTCATAATAATTTTCCCCCTAATTTTTATTTATTTAATTCGCCTTTTTTATCGAATACGTCAGATTTTAATTTTTTATTTTCTTCTTTTAGTTCGTCATAAATATTTTTCCAAACCGAGTTATTAAATTCCAGTGTTGTAATAGTATTTTTTTGTTTTTGAAGTACTTGTACAAGTTCACAGTTTTTTTCTACGAAATTATCACAAATTTTTTCCACTAATTCTATATAGCCTTTGCTTTTAGTATCATCATCTTGAATGTCTTCTACATAATTTAATAAATCATTTAAGCAACTTAGAATTGGAACATTTACTGTAGTGTTACAGGTATTTATTAAAGCTGTTATATAGGCCACTATTTCTTTTTTCATTTTGTACCTCCATAAGGCGAATTATGATATAATATATTTAGATATTTGCTCCTGGACACTTTGACGAGTGTCTTTTTTTGTTCAACTGCTATTAATTTAGTTATTATCATTTCTAATAAACTAGCTACTACTATAAGAGAAATTGTAAATCCTCCAGTTATTAGTGCTACATACATCATTTTTACTACCTCCTAACCTCTATTTTTATTACTGGATTAAATCTTTCTGTTAAAATACAAGTATGTTTACTGCATAAATTTCTTTTATCATTAATTACTGGAATTTTTATTTCTATACTATTTCTATGAAAACATCCCTTATTTTCGCATAATCCAAAAGCCTTTTTAATATTCTTAGAAAGCCTATCAAATTTAGCATTTATATTAATTCACCGTAAGTGGGTTTTTATTAGCTTGTACCACATTCCCTATTATTTTAGATGCTTCAGCTCTGCTTATACTTAAAAGTTCGCTTAATTCTTTTACATCCTTATATCTAGTAACCATATCCATTTTTATCACTCCTTAAAAATATTTGTTTGACCTTTTATTTCAATCCTTTTATAATTCTTTTTTTGTGTCTTATACATTCTTTTAGCTTCATTTAAAATTTTCAAACATTTAGGACCACATTTTATTTTTCGGCTTAACAAATCTTTGAGCGGCCTATTACAAACCATACAAACTATTTTGTCCATCTTTACACCAACTTAAATTTCTTTGATAATATCAACGCTCTTAAATATCCAATTTAATGCGATTCTTTCTAAATCTCTATGATTTATAACTATTTCATCAATTTCATTTAAATCTATTATTTCTAATTTTTTATACTCACCATTACTTTCTACTTCAATTTCTACCTCAAATAAATCTTCATCTTTTGTAAATCTAAAAATATCTATATCTATATAAATTATTGTTCCTGGAATTACATTTAAATTAATATCTGTTACTGTTATTTTTGACATGTTAAAACCTCCTATAAGTTTATTTTGATTTGGCTATTGGCTCCTAGTATCATCAATTCTAAATCTCTGTTAGGTCCCCAGGATTTAATTATTGTTCTAGCTTGTTCATATTCTTTTGTGGCTGTATTCCTATAAGAATTAACATGCATAACTCTTTTAAATGCCTTCCATAATTCACTAAATGCTTTTTTGCTACATTCTTTGTATGCTGGAGCATCTTTACCACCTAATATTTCTACTACTTTTCTGTTTGCGATGGTCCTAAGTTCTTCCTGTTGAGAATAATCAATAGTCATACTCCCCTCTAAGGTTATTAATCTATTATCAATTGCTAAGGTTTTGGCATCTAATGCAAATATTGATTGAAGTTCTACACTTAATTGTGGAATATTTGATTTTGCTTGTTTTTCACATTTTAAAAAATAATTTCTATATTGATGTGATTTTTCAGTTCTTGCCATCATTGCAATATGTTTTGCAAATTCTATTGAAATTAAATAGTCGATAATCTTGTTACCCTCAACATAATGTTGAACCTCAATCCAATTTTCATACTCTGGGAAAAAATCATTTTCAACTATATTTGTTTGATTCCATCTTGACCAAACTGCTTTACTAAGACCTAATCCTAAATATAATTCTTTTGCACTTACTAATTGCTTTCCATTTTCATTTTTAATATTTATCAAGTTATCCATTTACACTCTCCTTAAATTTTATTTTATTAAAGCATTGCGCTTTATTTATTTTTTAGAATTGTTGGTATATTTTTATTAGAATTGAGTATATTATAAATATATACATTCGTTTCATGCAAGTTTTACATTAAAAAAATATTTTTCATTTCAGTTAATGTTAGTTCCAAATAATTAGAAAGCAATCTAGCTTGATCTATACTAAATAATGTGCGACCATTCATTTTTTGGCTAAATGTTGTTGTAGATACTCCAATGGCTTTTGCACAATTTATATAATTACTTTCTTTTTCAGCTATTTTTGCTCTAATTAAATTTTTCTTTACCATGTTTTTCTCTCCTTT
>Ga0209123_1002577_pt1 | contig 15014 bp, 12 predicted proteins | sample BarGraIncu00431A_FD_184500 | JGI IMG/M metagenome (GOLD analysis project Ga0209123, IMG submission 184500) | Arctic peat soil microbial communities from Barrow, Alaska, USA - Barrow Graham LP Incubations 004-31A (SPAdes) (version 2) | ecosystem: Environmental > Terrestrial > Soil > Wetlands >...
TAGAAAATCCTCTTTTAAATATGTTTTCTATATTATCTGGTTTTATTGTTATTCCACTATTCCTAACCTCTACAATATTACCATTTCCTTCTGCACATATATTTAATATAACAATCTTATCTTCACTACCATTTATAACAGCTTGGAAAGCATTATCAAGCAGATTATTTAGTATATCTGAAATTTCATAATCGTTTAAGCTATTATCCAATGAATTATTTGTCACATTAAATAAGAATTTTACATTTAGCCTCTCTGCATCACACAATTTGTTATATATTATTGCTTTAATTATAATATTATCTATATATATGATATCTTCTATAATGTCATTTGAATATTTAAGTGACATTATATATTTTCTTAATTCATGCTTAACTTCCTTTTCACTAGTTACTTCGACTATTGCATTTATAGTGTTTAAATAATTTTTAAAATCATGTTGTTTCCGCCTTGTCTCTTCTACTATATCAAGTAATATAGGCTTATACATGTTTTGAACTTCTAAAACCTTTTTATCCTCACTTATTTTAACTATATAATAATATAAAAATATATTTAACGATATCATCGATATTATAATTAAAATGTATACTAAAAGATTATCTAATATTATGTTTTTATTATATTCCCATATAAATTTAGAAAATATAATATAAAGCGCTAAATTAATTGCAAAATAATATAGTATCTTAGAATCTAATTTCATTACTTTTTTTGCTATTTTGCTAAAATTACATCTTACTATAATAATAGTACAAACTAATTCAATTAAAAGAAGAGTCGTCCTAAATAAGAATTTACTTGAATATGGAAAACCAACTAAATTCGCACAACTAATTAAAAGTATTTGTAAAATCATGTTTATACACGAGAATAAAATAAATTCAACTATTATCTTAATAAGCGGTCTCTTATAAATAATCTTTATTAACAAAATCATACTCATATACCTAATAACAAAATCCACATAAACATTTACATTCTTTATTATCATTAGTAAAATTATTTCTATTACAATTATTGATATATTTTTAAACCAATCATTTTCATCTTTCAAACAAAACTTTGACCATAATAACATAAAGATAAATAGTTCAATAAAACTGGCTAAGGCATACTGTAATATACCTATCATCCCACACTCTCCTTTTCATAACAAATTCAATATAATTGAGTTACTGAAATCGTTCGATTATTGTATTTTTAAATTTGTAACCTAAAGGAACATTTTTATCATAATTCTCGAAATAAATTTCACTTAACTTACTATCTACATTCTCTATTTTCTTTATATGATTAATGTTTACTGCAAAGGATTTATGACACTGGACTATATTGTTACAATTTATAATCCTAAGAATTTTACTTAGCGCTAAATTATTAACTTTATAAATACCATTTACTGTATGTATCATACATTTTCGAAGATTGACCTCAATAAAAATTGTTTCATCAACATATATTTTTACATTAACACCCTTTTTAACTTCAATTACTATATATCTTTTTACTTCGGTCTTCTCATTTATATTTTCAATATGTGATTTAAAATGTTTTGTCATATTTACCACATCAGACATATCATATGGTTTTAAAATATAGTCATAACAATGCACTTCTTTGAATGCCTTAGTTAAATATTCAACATGAGTTGTTAAGAAAATAATAAAACTAAATTCGTATTTAGGCATCTTCCTAAGCTCTATAGCGAAATCTACTCCAGAGGAACTATTTAAACAAATATCCACATAAAAAACATCTATATTATTCTTACTTGTAATTACTAACGCCTCATCTTTATCAACAGACTCATATATATTTATATCCTTATCTATTTTCTGTATCATATTCTTTAAACTTTTTCTCTGAAGCAAATCATCCTCTACTATTAGCACATTCATTGGTATCCCCTCTAATCATGGTTCCACCCACGCGGCAAATTGAAATTAATAATCGCCATCTTTTTTTTATTTCCCTGTAAGTTTTATATTTTATTATAATAATACTATTATATCATAAATCTTTACTAAATTAGAGATATTTTGTCACATTATCAATTAAAAGCATCCTTATTTATTAGAAAAAATCAGTGTCTTTCGTAACTTATAATTTATCACTTATTAAAAGATGATTTTTCACTATTTTTCATATAATTCTATAGGCAAAGCATCTGGATCACTAAAAAAAGTAAATCTTTTTTCAGTAATTTCATCAATTCTAATATCCTCAGTAATAACATTTTTATCATTAAGTTCTGCTATTGCTGCATCAATATTATCCACCTCAAAAGCAAGATGTCTTAGGCCTCTTGCTTCAGGATAACTAGGCCTAATCGGCGCTTTAGGAAAAGAGAATAATTCTATTTGATAATTTTCTCCGACACCTAAGTCCAACTTATATGATTCCCTCTCTTTTCTATATACCTCTTTAATTACCTTTAATCCTAAAATATTAACATAAAAATTTTTAGACCTCTCATAATTCGAACAAATAATAGCTATATGATGAATTTTATTTAACTTCATTATTAAACCTCCTTTGTTTATATTATACTTTCTCTTATTATATTGCCTATTGAGTATTCCTTCAATATATTTATACACATGTTTTTAAGTTAATATTATGTTATTCATTTAAACTTGTAACACTTCTAGCAACTTATAATATACTAATAAAGTGCTTAAAATTAACTAAACCACCATTTATGTTATCGTCAATATTACCAATCAAATTTAAAAGGGGTTGTATTAACTTTGGAGAATAATAATATTCCAGTTCAAACCAATAACAATCATGTTCAAAGCCTAAATCTTAATAACCAACCAATGACATTGAAAGATTGGATAATTACTTATTTATTGTTGCTGATACCTATTGCAAACATAGTATTAATGTTTATTTGGGCATTTGGAAAAGATGTAAATCAGAGTAAAAAAACTTACTTTCAAGCTCAATTAATTATATTAGCAGTTGTATTTGTATTATATATTCTATTTTTTGGTGCTATAATTGGTGGTATATTGGGCAGTGCAGGTTATTAAATTAATCTACTAACAACTATGGAATACTCCCTCATTGGAGTATTCCATAGTTGTTAAATAATAAAGTTTTTTTAAATAAAAAACTAGAATATCTCTTCTAAATCTGTTACAATTTTATCAGCTAGTCCTAGTGAAATAATTTCATCGGACGTTAGCCACCAATCTTTTCTATAATTCTTAGTATAGAGTTTATCTGTAATATTTGTATTTGCAACAATAAACTCTTTAACTCTTTTTTCTTGTCTTTGAGTAAATTCAAAATTATCTAAAACTTTATCTGTATTACCCATTGCCCCTGTACTACCAGAATGGATTAAGGCTGTTGTATCTTGAAACACATATCTGTGCCCTTTTGAACCAGCAAGTAACATTAAACCACCTGAACTATAAGTTTTCCCAAGACCTATAGTATACACTGGTGTTTTAGAAAGTTGAAGCACGTTTATGAAATTAAGTACCGCAGGTAACTCCCCACCATTAGAATTAATAAATATCTTAATAGGAGTTCTTTCCTGTGGATCTTTACCTTTGTCTTGTTTATTCCACTTTATAACCATTAGTGAAAAATCAACCAAACTATCATCAATATCAAAATTCCAAAAAATTTCTCTATTTCTAGTTCTCTCATAATAATCTAAGGTTTCTGGGTCTGGTAGATTTAATTTCGTTAATTCCTTAACCTCATCATCAAAGAATATATCCCAATTTTTATTCACGCTCATAATTCACCCTGCTTCCTTTATATTATTATTAAATCGTATATTATATTATATGTATGCGGATAAGCTTTTCCACATTCAAACTCAAATAAATATATTTTATTTTTATTTGTTTTATATTCCTTTTCTAACTTATAGAATGTGTAATATATGTTATTTACAATTTTACATTTCAATGTCCTTCCAATTAACATTGAAACTAGTTTTCCAGAGAATTACATTAACTATTACAAGCACTAAAACATAACTACAAACAAGTATTATATTGCTTCTAATAAATAGATGAATTAAAACAAAAAAGCCAAGAAGCAAGCTAGTTATTAGTGATGGCTTTATAAGTTTTCCACTATCTGATGTGGCAAACTTTACGCTAAACGGCATTGCCTTATTTGATAATTTAAAATACACTAAAGATAATATTAAAAGGACTAAAAACATAATTATTAAATCAATAATTATTGATGGACCTTTAAATATTAAGAACACAATAGAATCTAACAAATAGAGAGGAATTATAAGTTTAAATAGAGTTCCTTTTACTGCTCCTTTTAATATTACTCCTGGATTTTCTATTGGTAATACCTTGTATATAAATGCTCCCTTAAAACTATCACTATTATTTATAAATGCTGTACAAAAACATAATAAGAATATACTTATATACATAAATAAATGAATCTTCCCACCAAACCCTGTTTGCATATTATCCATGAATGATTTACCATTTCTATCCATAAATATAAATAGAACTGGCATAAATACCGCCATTGCAAGGGTAGGATACACCTTAAGCTTTAGGTTTCGTTCTGTAGCTATCATATTTTGTGTGAATTTAAACATACTCTTTTCAACCTTATTCTTGCAAAAAAGTCCTGCTAAAAATTCTTTTCTATTTTCACTTTTTCTGCTTACAGTTCCTCCCTTAGAATTTAATTTTTGAAGGTTCTTTTCAAAATATGGTACTACCTTTTTAAAATAAAGCATAATTAAAACAATTGGTCCCACTACTGCAAGTACTAGTAAATACATTAATATCGGTTGTTTATTACCATCTATCAATATTCCAAAGGGCGCTGCAAACCACATTGATGGTAGTAATACATGCCAAAGCTTAGGTATATATTCACTATTCATATTTGAAACATCAAAAACCCTGGCAACTAGTTGATATCCAAATGCAAATACAAACGCTAATAATATTTGAAAATAATTTATTATATCTTTAAGTTTTTCTCCATCAAAAAACTTCAAAACTAAAGTATATAAAAGAGATGTTAAAGTTATAACTATTAAAACCGAAAGAATAGTTTCTATGGAGAATATTATAAAAAATAACACTCCATATTTTATTGTACCAATAACAAGTGGAATTAAATTTAATGACAGCGAAAGGCCTGATAAATATATACATATATGAGTAGTTTTTGCAGCATTAAAGGTCTTATTATCTATAGGCTTTGGCAATAATATACTTTTCTCGACTACATCTAATAATACTGCTGAAAAGTCAGATATCATAAGTGAAATCATCATAAATAAATTTATACCTATTACAATATTCGTAGCTTTCATAGCCGGCATATTACTATTCATTATTAGACCAATAAAAATACTTATAACAGCATTAAACATAAGCAAACTTAGGTAATTATTTTTATCGCGGCTCTCATCAATCTTTTTATTCTTTCCCATGACATTGCTTGCCCTTCTACCGTCCATAGTTAATTTTATCTGTAGAATCATTCTCATAATTTTATAGTTAACTCCTAATTTTACATATACTGATTGGAATTTATCCAATATCCTAAGTACAAAAAAAATTTTCATAGCTACACCTCTTCAACCAAAGAAACAAATTTTTCAGCAATCTCTGTATGCTCATTAAAACCTGTTAACTGATTAAATATTTCCTCAAGTGAACCCTCCTTTTGATTATTCTTAAGTTCCTCAAAACTACCATCAGCAACTATTCGTCCATCCTTTAGGAGTATTATTCTATCACTTACCTTCTCTACAACATCCATTATATGCGACGAATAAAATATTGTTTTTCCTCCCTTTGCAAGAGTTTTCATAACCTCTTTAAACACCATTACACTATTAGCATCCAATCCACTTAAAGGCTCATCAAAAAATAATATATCCGGGTTATGAATTAAACTACATATTATAAGTAACTTTTGCTTCATGCCTTTTGAATATGATGATATTCTAGAATTTATAACATCTTTCATTCCAAATAACTCCATTAGTTTTTCCGATCTCTCTATGAGCTTTTTTTCTTCTAAACCATATATTCCACCTAAAAAGCTTATATACTCATACGCTGTTAGATTTTCATATATATCTGCAAGTTCTGGTACATAACCTATTTTCTTTTTATACTCTATACTTCCGTTGCTTATATCTTGTCCTAGTATTTCGACCGTACCAACGTACCCTTCTAATATACCTAACATTATTTTAATAGTAGTACTTTTACCAGCTCCATTAGTCCCTATATATCCTATAATCTGACCGCGAGGGATCTCCAAATTTATACCATTAAGCACCAATTTATTACCATAACTCATTTGTAAATCTTTTATTGATATTATACTTTCTGAATTTCCCATCATTTCCACCCCTTAAAGTGTTTTATATGTTTATGTGATTTATTATACTACATAATATGGTAAATTAAATATGTTTCACTTAATTGTTAATATACTTTTCATATGAAAATATTGACTATATAACTTAAATATAATGTCTTTTTATAATATATGGATTATGTTACAATTGTAGGTGAATTAAAATTGAAAACGTTTCATGCTAATACTAAACCAAATAGAAAGGATGGATATCTATGAATATAAATTTCGAAGAATCTACAAAATCTTTTCACTTGCAAACTAGAAACACAAGCTATATTATGCAAATATGCAATGACGGTTATCTAGCACATCTTTACTGGGGAAAACGTATAAGAAAACCCGTTTACAATGAACTTTTATCATCGAAGGCAAGAGATTCTTTTTCTCCCAACCCCCTTAGCGGAAACGATTTTTTGTCTCTTGACACATTACCTCAAGAATATCCCGCCTATGGAAATACTGATTTTCGCGTTCCAGCTTATGAAGTTCAACTTGAGAACGGTACCACAATAACAGACCTTAGATTTGACTCCTATAATATATTAAAGGGAAAAGCTGCATTAAATGGACTACCATCAACTTATGTAGAAACAAAAGATGAGGCTTTGACCTTAGAAATAGTAATGTTTGATTCATTAATTGGTCTTAAGGTTGTATTATCTTATAGTATTTTTGATGAACATGACGCTATAACAAGGAGTGTTCAATTTAAAAATGAAGGAGATACCGATTTAAGACTTCTCCGTGCTTTAAGTATGAGTGTAGATTTTAATAAAGATGAATATGACTTCATGCAGCTTTCAGGCTCCTGGGCAAGAGAAAGGCATATTGAAAGAGTTCCCCTTAATAGTGGAAGCAAATCTATAGAAAGTAGAAGAGGTGCCAGCGGTCATCAGCAAAATCCTTTTATTGCACTACTTAGCCCTGATAGCACTGAAGATCATGGGGATGTATATGGTTTTAGCTTAGTTTATAGTGGTAATTTTTTAGCTCAAGCAGAGATTGACCAATATAAAACCACTAGGGTCTCTGTGGGGATTAATCCTTTTGGATTTTCATGGATACTTGCACCTTTCGAAACTTTCCAAACGCCAGAAGTTGTTATGGTTTATTCTGCTGATGGTATTGGTAAAATGTCTAGGACTTACCATAAACTTTATAGAACTCGGTTATGTAGAGGAAAATTTAGAGATTCAGTGAGACCAGTACTTGTTAATAATTGGGAGGCTACATATTTCAATTTTAATGCTGACAAAATAGAGGATATAGCAAAAGTTGGAAAAGAACTAGGTATTGAACTGTTCGTACTCGATGATGGATGGTTTGGCAAGAGAGATAACGACAAAAGTTCCTTAGGTGATTGGATAGTTGATAAAAACAAATTGCCTAAGGGACTTAAAAACCTTGCAAATCGCGTAAATAAACTTGGTCTGCAATTTGGATTATGGTTTGAACCTGAAATGATATCACCTGATAGTAATTTATATAGATTGCATCCTGATTGGTGTTTACATGTACCTAATAGAACAAGGTCACAAGCTAGAACACAATTAGTTCTTGATTTATCAAGAAAAGATGTTTGCAATTATATTATAAAATCAGTAAGTAGTGTCTTAAAAAGCGCTCCAATTAACTATGTCAAATGGGATATGAATAGAAATATGACTGAAATAGGTTCCGCTTTATTACCCCCTGATAGGCAACGCGAGACTGCCCACAGATATATGTTAGGACTTTATAGTGTAATGGAATCAATAACAACAAGCTTCCCAAATATTCTCTTTGAGAGCTGCTCCGGTGGTGGTGGACGTTTTGACCCAGGAATTTTGTTTTATATGCCACAAACCTGGACTAGCGATGATACTGATGCAGTGGAGAGACTTAAAATTCAATATGGAACAAGCATTGTTTATCCAGCAAGTACTATGGGCTGCCATGTTTCTGCCGTTCCTAACCACCAATTAGCTAGAAATACCTCTCTTAAAATAAGAGGAGATGTAGCCATGTCTGGTAATTTTGGATATGAATTAGATCTTACAAAATTTTCAGATATTGAAAAGGAAGAAGTCAAACTTCAAATCTTAAAGTACAAGGAATTAAGAGAACTAATTCAGCATGGAGATATGTATAGGTTACTAAATCCATTCGAAAGTAATGAAACTGCATGGATATATGTATCTAGCGATAAATCAGAGGCATATATTAGTTATTTTAGGGTTCTTGCAGTGCCTAATGGAGCAAGTAAAAAATTAACTTTAAAAGGTCTCAATCCTGATATAAATTATAGTGTTACAGGTAAAGAGGATCTTTATGGCGGTGACGAGCTAATGTACTGCGGACTTAACATACCAGACTTAAAAGGTGATTACTGCAGTATTACTTGGAGAATTAAGAGTGTGATATAAAAAATAAAGACTCCTTTTCTATTATAAATTCAGAAAACGAACACCAGATAAAATTTCTGGTGTTCATTTATATTAGTAATAACTATTTTACCCAATACCTAATTTTATTGCTACAAAAGCAGTCATTGATATAATAATATATCGAAATACTTTTTCATTAAGCCTCTTAACAACTTTAATTCCTAGGAATGCTCCTAAAGTGATTGCCGGTATCATAGTAAATGCTAAAATAGTAGTTTTAGATGAAATATTATTCCAGAATAAAATCTGTAATGGAAGCTTGGTTAAATTTATTATAAAAAAGAACCAAGAAGCTGTCCCCATATAATTATTTTTCTTTAACCCCATTGTCAATAAATAAATACTAAATACCGGTCCTGCTGCATTACCGATCATTGAAGTAAATCCACTTGCTACACCTATAAGAATATTGAACCAAACTCCTGTGGGTACTTTAAGTTCTTCACCCTTTTTTTCTGTATAAATAAGTATAAATACACAAATCAAAACAGAACCAGATATAAAAAGCTTAAATTGTCTATCATTTATATAATTACCAACTACACTTCCAAGTAATATTCCAACTAGTGCCCATGGAAGTAACTTTCTGATTTTACCCCAATCCGCATGTCGTCTATAATAGCTTACCGCAAAAACATCACCCATTAATAGCATAGGAAGCAAAATACCGGTAGACTCCTTACCACCAAATATACCAGCTATAATAGGTACCATAAGCATAGTTAATCCACTAATTCCTGTTTTTGAAAAACCGACTAAAAATGCTGCTAATATCACCCAAAACCACTGCATCGTGGTTAAATTAAACAAGTTGATTATATGCATCTTCCCCCCCTACCTCCTATATAACCTTAATAAAGTTATCATTACGCCTTATTGATATATCATTCTCTAGTTATAGTATATTTAATTCTAAGTAGGATGTCAAAAACCTCCCATACAAATGTTAAGTGTTAGAACCTAACAATACAGGAGGTTTTTAATGAATCAATTAAATTTATTATTTACATTCACTCTTCTAAACACTTTCTCATTATAAATTCAAAGTGAATATTCTTTGAGGAATCTATAAGATATTCTTTATGAACTGGTGCTCCCCAGCTATCATCTCCACCTATTCCCATTTGCTTTGCTGCAATTGTTACTACCGTATAATTTACTTTTGGAAGTTCATTATGATGATATGCATTTTGAAGCTCGAAAGCTGTATATGGAGATACCCCCAGTTCAAAGGGCGAATCTATGGCAACAAACTCAATACCAAATCCATTTTTATCTTTTATCTTCGCCCACCTAACCCCAGTATGGTTTCCACTTTCTTGAGGTACAATGTACCCAGAAGCATTTTCGGCTACAGATTTTTCATAAATACCAAGGGAAGCGCCCTGAAGCCTATCCACATAATTTTCTTCAGGCCCCATGCCATACCACTTGAAAATATCATAATCCGCATCTAATTTAAAAGTCATTCCGAATATAGGAAGCTCAGGTAATCCCTTTATGCCTTTATAATCACAACTTACTTTAATTTCCCCATTAGAATACACAGTATAGGCTATCTTAACTTCAGCCTGCCTTGTTGCCAGCATTGCGTATGTATACTCTACGATAATACTATAATCATCTTCAATCACCTGCACATTAATGCAACTTTGGAACATACTTGCTTGAAGCCATTGCCCACACCTAAACCCCTGGTTAGTTCCCTTGTCATTATCCGTCATAGCTCTCCAATATATCGGCATTGGAACCCTTGTTATCATTTCTATGCCTTCATATCTAAGAGATACAATTCCACCTTCTTGTTTTGAAAATAAAACACTAAAATCATCATTTTTAACTCCAATATTTACATCTCCATGTACAATCTGAGGTTTAGTTAACTTTTTAGTAGCAAGAATTCCCTCTTTACTAAAAACATATTGATCAAAGGCTACCGCATGACCTGCATCTGCCCAAATATTATTGTTTTTAAGTTTAAAGGAAACATTTAAAGCATATTCCCCAAAAGTTTTAACTTCAGGAAGTTTAAGGTTTACATATTTTTCTTCAAAGGGATTAACAATAACTGTTATAAAGTCTTTGTAAATTTCTTTTCCATTAAGATCTAAGGAATATTCTAATATATAAGCAGAAGTATCTATAAAGAGATTTTCATTTTTAATCAAAACTCCATTTTTGTCTGTAATTAATTTTATATTTTGATAAAGTTTTTTTACCTCACTAACCTTTGGAGAGGGTTTCCTCTCCGCATAAACTATTCCATCTCCACAAAAATTGTAATCCGTAGGTCTATCATCAAAATCTCCACCATAGGCTAGAACTTCTTGATTAAATCTGTCTTTTTTAAACAAAAACTGATCTATATAGTCCCAAATAAAACCACCTTGGTAAAGCTGATATTTATTTTCTAGCTCAATATATTTATACATTGCTCCACAAGAATTTCCCATAGCGTGCATGTATTCACAGCTTATATATGGTTTTTCTGGAGCATTATTTAAATACTCTTCGATTTCAAATACCTTAGCATACATTCTGCTTTCCATATCACTAGTTTCATTAAAGCTCCTATCTTGGAATACACCCTCATAATGGACTAATCTTGAAGAATCTTTTTCTCTAAAATACTTTGACATCTTATATATATTTTCTCCACCGAAGGATTCATTTCCGCAAGACCATATTAAAATTGATGGATGATTCTTATCCCTCTCCATCATTGAAATTGCCCTATCAAGTACAATATCTAGCCACTGCTTTTTGCTTCCGGGAATAACCCAATCTGGTTTAATTTGACCCATCTTTTGCCAAGATCCATGAGTTTCTAAGTTAGTTTCATCTATTAAATATATGCCATATTCATCACATAGGTCATACCAATAGCTTTGATTGGGATAATGAGAGGTTCTCACCGCATTTATATTATTTTGTTTTAAAAATTTTATATCCCATATCATATCTTCCTTAGTAATAGCTCTACCTGTTCTAGCATTAAATTCATGGCGATTTATACCTTTAAATACTATGCGCTTACCATTTATGGTCATAACCTTATTTATCATCTCAAAACTTCTAAACCCAACCTTTTGCGAAACAACCTCCACTACTTTTCCGTCCAAACCTCGAATGACAGCGAATAGGCGATAAAGATATGGATTTTCAGCGCTCCAAAGCTCTACATTATTAACATTTAATTCTAATGATATACTACTTTCTAAGGATGTCCCTATATCTTTTGCTACAACTATACCAGTTTTGTCCATAAGTTCGATATTTATTGTAGAATTAATTTCTCCTTCTACTAATAATTCCAGCCTTAAAACTGCATTTTGGTAATTCTCATCTAGGTCTGTTTTAACAAATAAGTCCTGAATATGAGTTTTGGGAATAGAATATAAATAAACATCCCTAAATATACCTGAAAAGCGCCAAAAATCCTGGTCTTCTAGCCAACTTCCAGTGGATCTTTTATATACCTCAACTGCTAACTTGTTTTCTCCTTCTTTTATAAACTTAGTTAAATCAAACTCTGCTGGGCTAAAGCTATCCTCGCTATACCCAATAAATTCCCCATTTAACCAAAGGTAAAAAGCGTTTTCAACCCCTTGAAAAGAAATATATACAGGTCCTCCTTTAATATTTTCATTTATATTAAAATATTTAACATAACTTCCCACTGGATTGTACTCCGTAGATATTTCCGGTGGTAATAACTCGCTATGCCCATCAAAAGGATACATGGTATTTATATATTGAGGTTTATCATACCCCTGCAGCTGAATATGTGCAGGGACTTTTATGTCCTTAAAGCAATGACAATTAAACTCAAGTTTATAAAATTCTTTAACTCTAGAGCTTGGATTTACCGCAAAACTAAATTTCCAATTTCCATTCAAACTCTGCCGAAGATCCATCTCTCCAGTTGATTGTTCTTGTTTTGAAAGATAATATTTATGATCTGAATGAGCTTTAATTCTGTTGACAGCAAAGACTGACGTATCAGAAAGCCAATCTAAACTTGGAATTTTAGAATTCATAATTTCATCTCCTATACTTTTTATTTCAGTAATAACATATTATCCTTTAACAGAACCGAGCATACCTGCAACAAAATGTTTTTGCATCAAGAAGAAAACTATCGCCGTTGGAAGTGTAGCTATTACAATTCCAGCCATAATCATCCCATAATCTGGAGAATAAGATGAACCCATGGTTGAAATAATAAGTGGCACTGTTCTATTTTCTGGACTTTGTAGTGCAATAAGAGGCCACATGTAATTATTCCAACTGCTCATAAAGGTAATAATTGCAGCCGCTGCATAAGTAGATTTCATTGTAGGCACATAAATTCTTGTGAATATTTGAATTTCATTTAATCCATCAATACGTCCTGCTTCTAAAATATCCTTTGGAAAAGATTTTGTGTTTTGTCTAAAAAAGAATATTAAAAATGCAGTAGATATACTAGGAATTATTACTGCCGCTGCAGTGTTTAAACCAAAGACTTTAAATGTGCTAAACATCTTAAATAATGGTATCATAAGCGCTGCAAATGGAACCATCATAGATAGTAATAATATATTAAACACTCTATCCCGAACTTTATTCCTATATATTTCAAAACCATATCCTGCAAAAGAGGCTACAATTAGTGCTAAAATCGTTGTTATAATAGCAATTTTTGCTGAATTCCATAGAGAAGTTGAAAAATTCAAATCGGAACTAAATAAATTCCTTATATTTTCAAACAGACTTGTACCTGGGATTAAGGATCCCTTTGAAACATCTACTGATTTATTTGTCATACTTATAAGCATCCATGCAAATGGGAAAATAGAAATTATTGATATTATACTTAAAAATATGTATTTAAATAAGTTTTTCACCTTTATCATTTCTCATCACCTGCCACTTTAAATTGTATTAAGGATAAAATAACTATCATAATTACAATGATATAAGATACCGCCGCTGCATAACCAAAATTAGGACTATATTTAAAACTTAAATTGTATATATACTGCGATATTGTGGTGCTGGCATTTCCTGGCCCACCTTTAGTTATATTCATTACCTCATCAAATAATTGAAGCGTTCCTATGGTTGACATTACAGTAGTAAATAAAATAATTGGTTTTAATAAAGGTACAGTAATATAGAAAAATTGTTTTACACCTGTTGCTCCATCTATTTTGGCTGCTTCATAAATACCTGGATCAATGTTTTGTAAACCAGCTAAATAAAATATCATATTATAACCAGTCCAACGCCAAGTTATAGCTATAATTATAGTTATTTTGGCCCAAAATGGACTAGTCATCCATTCTATTGGTGAGCTTATTAAATGTATGTTTACTAGAAAATTATTCATTAACCCATCACTTGCAAATAAACTTTTAAATATTACAGAATAAGCTACCAAGGATGTAACACAAGGCAGAAATATTGCAGTTCTAAAAAACCCTTTGAATTTCAAATTTTTATCATTTAAAATTACAGATATAAACAGAGCAAGTATAATCATTATAGGAACCTGTACTACTAAATAAATTAGAGTATTTGTAACTGATTTTTTAAATATTTGATCAGTAAATAGTCTACTATAATTAGCAAATCCTACAAATTTAAGATTATTTCCCATCCCTGATTTTAATGAAGTGATAAACGCTTGTATCATAGGATAAAAAACAAAAGAAATTATTATAACTATACTCGGTATGGTAAATAACCAACCTGCCCTATCATAATTTTTATTTAACCTACTTTTTTTCACAACGGCTGAGCCTCCTTTTTATAAGTTAATCCTTTGTTAATCAATGATTAACAAAGGATTATAATTAAGCTATTTAACTACAGCCGATTCTGCTTGCTGTTGTGCATCTTTAAGTGCTTTATCTATGTTTGCACCACTTTTAACTATAGACTGAACTGTTCCAGTTAATATATCTTCTATACTATAAGTATATAAACCATAGTTTACTGATGGAACCTTTAATGACCATTTAGATAAATCTTGTGGCACCTTTTGTCCACCATAAAATTGGACTGGTTTTTGATAATTAGCTGTAGTTGAAGATGCTTTTAAGGTACTTATAAGATTAATCTTTTGTGCTAATGTATTCGTAAGTCCTGCATTACTACCAAATGTTTTGGCAACAAAATCAGAAGCTAATTCAGAATCTCCTA
>Ga0209123_1002578_pt1 | contig 15013 bp, 9 predicted proteins | sample BarGraIncu00431A_FD_184500 | JGI IMG/M metagenome (GOLD analysis project Ga0209123, IMG submission 184500) | Arctic peat soil microbial communities from Barrow, Alaska, USA - Barrow Graham LP Incubations 004-31A (SPAdes) (version 2) | ecosystem: Environmental > Terrestrial > Soil > Wetlands >...
TGAGCGCCAACAAAGAATTGACGTTCATTGCAAAGTCAAATGTGATACCGTGAGGAACCTTTTAGAGCGCCGTGCCCGAGGGAATGGTGGTGAAAACTAGGTGAGGGAATGCTGGTGAAAAATGACACCTGTGAAACGGAGTGCCGCAAAGGCTCAATAGACAGAGTGCCGAAGCCATTACCATAAGACAGCCCCGACCAGTCCCTGACAAAACTATCTAAGGCTTGGACCGCATCTTCTGCACTGTGATTTCCCCCAGGCTTGAGACCTGGACGCCACATCCACGGAGTTCAATACCTTTCATGGTGTCCTTACTCTCAAGCCGCTCAGACGGGATAGGGGAAGGCAACGGCTCATTATTGTACTGCATAATGGCAGCCTCAATGATTTCTGCGAACTCTTTGAGGGTCATTGCTGAGCTATTGCCGTCGCTAGGGCAAAATTCTCTGACTCTGGGGTGTGGTGCTATCTTTGTTATTTCTTTTTTGATATTCATGGTGTTACCTCTTGATTTATGAGTGGAGCAAAGGCTTTTCATAGTGGATAATCTCGGTGTCGATATCGACCGGCAAGAGTCTTAACCACACAGCTCTGGCGAATAAAGTGTACGAATGATCTATATCTAGACTTAACTTTTGTGAAACTAGCTTGAGGATAGAGAGAAATCGCCTGTCTTCTACCCAATATTTTGTGAAAATATCTATGAAAGCTGGCATCAGCGGATCCAGCCTGTCCAGTTCCTTGGATACCATTCCTATCCACAGGTGGTCGAGGTTTGTCACCCGATTCATGGGGAGATCTAGTTCGGTGCACACTCTGAATGGAGTTACACGCCGCTCCCAAAAAATCCCCTCGATTAGTATTTTTTCGAGCACTCGTCTGATTCTTGCTCTTTCACTGGGAGATTTAGCATTATCGAGGTCGGTATCACAAGATGGTTTAATGCAAATTGCACCGATGCTTTCGATCCCTGATTCAATAAAAGTAAGGACTTGATCAGTCGTCATAACCATCGGAGTCATCGTACCCGGCCAGGTTGGATGCCTGATGCCTAACTCATGGGCAATTTCTTGGGTCTCCTGCCAAGGCAAAAGCGCGAAACACTCACTGATATCAACAATGTTCGGGTTATCCTCAGCCAGGAGGTGATAACCCCATTCAATATCGCTCAATAGTTGGTGGGTCCTTCCGGTTTTGAGCCCGAGTGGCATCCGGGAGCGCCCACGAGAGGGCACGTCCCTCACGTAAAAAAAGGGGTCAAAGTTTTTTCCTTGGCCCTGACCATCTCCACGAACTATCCATTTTTCGACAAGTTCAATGCTAGGTCTTCGACTTTTCACTGCCGTTCTCCTGTGGATTCGGCATAGTAAGGGGGGTGCACCATTAAGCCGACCCTAAGGGTGCGGAACTTTACACCTGCCTCTCGATAGGCAAAGGGCGCTTATTTATCTTTTTCTGCCGGACAGGTTTAGTGGTCACCTCGATGTCCACAATCATCTCGGAATATGGATCTATGCCGAGGTGGACCCAAGCATTAACGGGTCTGCCTTTATCGTCCAATACAACCAAATCAACTTTTTCACTTCTGTAGAGAAGATTATCCTTGTCTATTTTCCCCTCCTTGAGCCGGTCGCTAGGGCAAGATTTACCGACTCTGGCTTGTGACACTATCTTTGCCTCTTCTTTTTTGGCATTCATGGTATTACCTCCTGATTTACGAGTGGGCACAAATGCTGTTTATAGTGGATCACCTCGGTATCGACCGACAACTCACTTCGATCGACAAGGATTGCCTTTCTGTGGTTCATTAGAAAATTCATTCCAGACGATACTCTCATCTGGTTATATTTTATATCGCCCTTCACTACCTGTCAAGCTAAGTAGTTGAAATAATTACAATACCGTAACAGTGCGCTATTGTCAATTCAAAACACAGAAGCTAATTTCAGGCTCCGAAGGCCTCGTCCACCTGTCGTACATTAGCAAGGTTCTACCCTGGCTCGAACGCTTGGTGTATGTTTCGTGTAAGCTAGGACTGCAACTTCGGGTCTGGGGTTATTTCCTCGCTTGTTGCCTGATTGATAAGCTTTTCTTTGTGTTGAATCCCCCATTCATAGAGTCCGATACGTGTCATGACGCCTCCTTCCTTAAGCATTTCGGGCGGGGCTTTCACGGAAGCTATCTGCTCGTTATTGATCTGCGTAATTGCAACCACGACGATTTTCTCCAATTCTTCGAGAGTTATACCCGCACTATTTTCGCAGCCACAGGTTCCATTCAGGTTTCTATTCTTGGCACGTCGCTTATTGATAATACGGTTTATGGCATTCAATAACCTGCCTTTCGGATGCGATCTCATCGGTGGACTGGCCTCCAAAATAATCCCAAAGTGATGGACATTCCAGGTCATATTGCTCATTAAATCAACACTCTCTGATGTCAATCGGCTAGGCCGATGATGACAAGGCCAACTTCCCCTTTCGTTGTTGAGACCAAGACGCCGGAATATTATGTCTTTTGACATTTCACTGTTTTGCAGTGCACTCGCTGTTAGAGCCCAATCTGGGCGGCGCAATGAAAGTCCATAGCCAACGTAGGCTTCCGACATCGCATCGTAAATTATTACCAAATATGGGTAACCTACTTTTATCTGAGGGTCATAGCGCGACACAATCATTGTCCCCAATTTCACTGCGAAGATCATGAAGTGCTCGCCGAACCATTCATTGTTGGTGCCTGCTGTGCAGGCCTTTCCTGACAATTTTTTTGGGGAAATATCCGTGACGGCACAATGGCTCAATACTCCGCCTATGTTTTGTGGTAATGCCTCTAATCCTTGTTTTTGGGCATTCATGGTATTACCTCCTGATAGCGGAGTGGCGCAAAGGATGCTGGTGGTGGATGATATCGGAATCGATATTGACGGGAATCAGTCTAAGCCATATTCTCGGCCACGAGGAAGTGGCCGTACTCGATGTCAGATAGAAAATGGTGAATCCTTCCTGTTTTGAGGCCGAGTAACATCCTGGAGCGGCCCATCGACGGTACATCGCGAACATGATAGCAGGGATCAAAATTTTCCCCTTGACCCTGGCCATCCCCGCGAGCTATCCATTTTTCGACAAGTTTTTTGCTTGGTCTCCGGCTTTTCATGTTATTTTCCTTAGATGAGGTTAACGTGCAAGCGTGTATTTCCTTTGTGACTCATTAGAAATTCATTCCAGATTTTCGTCTCATATCTGGTTGTATTTTATCTCGTCCGATCCCCTCTGTCAATGTAACCTATTGAAAAGATAGAATACCGCAACGGTGCTCTGGCATCAATTCAAAACTCAGCAGGTATTTGCAGGCTTTCGTCGCCCTCATTCATTAGAAATATACCTAGCAAGTTTCTACACTGGCTCAAACGCTTGGGGTATTTTTCAGGTCAACAATGTGTTTGATATTGTGTTGGGGGGTTGACTCTGAACCACTACTGATTTCCAGAGGAGAAGGGTGTGAACCGGGCTAAATTCTGACCTAGGATATTGCACTAATGAAAATGGCTATGTCGGGTTGGGAAGCGCTGGTAAGCCTGGGGGTAGGGTAGTAAGTGTCGTTTTTTTCTGTGAGAAATCCTATTCCCCATTTGACGTCCAAAGTAATAGGGTGTATGTTTGGCGAACTTTAATTTTAATGATATGTGGTAATGGGGGGAGGCGTGGGTGAACAGCTGTTTCTGGAGCGTTTTGTCTGGTTTGATGCCGAAACCAGGCATGGTCACCACCCCAATGCCTTCAAGTTGGCAGCCAAGTTCGAGATTAGCACCAAGACCGCCCAGCGCTCCATCGACTACTTCCGCGACCGCCTCCAGGCGCCGCTTTCCTACCTGCTCACCCGCAAAGGGTACGTTTACACCGACTCCAGCTATCAGTTGCCGGTGGCCCGCATCACCGAAGCTGAGCTCCTGGCCCTGCTCATCTCCCGCAAGCTGATTTCCGAAGCATCGGCCGGGTCCCTGGCCGATGACTTGGAACACATCTCCCGGCGTCTGGGATCGCTGCTGGCCGCCAATCTGCCGGGCCGCGCCAAGCCCGAGGACGCCTTCTCCATCCGCTGGAGGGGAATAAGCACCACCGATCCGCTGACTTTCAAGATCGTCACCTCGGCCCTTTTGCAGGGAAAACTCCTCACCTTTTGCTACTACTCTCCAACTGCTAGTGACTGCACCATGCGCACCGTGGAACCCCACCACATGGTGAACTACATGGGGAATTGGCATCTGATCGCCTTTTGCCATCGGCGCAACGACTGGCGCGACTTCATGTTAGGGCGAATGACGCTTGCGCAGGTGGAAACGACTGCGTTTCAGTTCCGTTCAGGCGATGAGTGGCGACCCAACTTTGCTGACACTTATGGCATTTTCCAAAACCGGAAGCGTTTTAATGTGGTGCTACGTTTCACGCCGGAACGCTCGCGCTGGGTTAAAGGAGAACTCTGGCACGCAGGGCAGGGGGAAGTCATTGAGGCTGACGGCTCACTACTGCTGACCATCCCGGTCTCTCACGAGGCAGAGATCATGATGGAGATCCTAAAGCACGGCTCCCAAGTTGAGGTGCTGGAGCCTGATTGGCTGCGTGAGAAGGTGATAAAAGAAATGGAGAATGCTGTGAAAAAATATAGGGTATAGCAGGTCTGGGGTAGGGTGGTTGTTTCGGCCACCCCAGAGAACATCTGGCGCTTCCTAAGCCGGGGTCGCATGGCAAAGACACAAACGCTGCTGAAGGAGTTTTCAAAATGAACGTCTTCCAGACCCATGCAGATATAATCGACGACTACGCTTCCTACATCAGGAGCTTCATTTCCATATCCGACGCCGAAATCCGCGACAAGGTCGAATCAGCATTAAGCGAAGGAAAACTCTGGCCGGCACCGCTTCTCCAGTTTAATCCCTCATTTGAAATGTTCGGAAGCTTGGACAGTCTAGTCACCGCTGGCACGCTACACACTGACATCCGCGACATCTTCAAAGGGTATAAACTTTACCATCACCAGGTGGAAGCAATCCGCCTCGGCACCGCCGGTAAAGATTTCATCGTCACTTCGGGCACCGGATCGGGAAAGTCGCTGACCTACATCGGCTCCATCTTCCACCACCTGCTCTCTAACCCTGGAGCCAAAGGCGTGACCGCGGTGGTGGTTTATCCGATGAACGCGCTCATCAACTCACAATTTGAGGAGTTTACTCGCTACAAAAACAACTATAAGGAATCCACCGGCAAGGAGTTCCCGATCACTTTCGGCCAGTACACTGGTCAGGAGGGTGAAGATGCCCGTGCCAAAATGCGGGATAATCCACCCCAGATCTTGCTCACCAACTACATGATGCTCGAGCTTCTGCTGACCCGTGTCCGTGAGCGCTCCATCCGGGACGGCATCTACGAGAATCTCCGTTTTCTTGTCTTCGATGAGCTTCACACTTACCGCGGCCGCCAAGGGGCGGATGTGGCCATGCTGATCCGGCGTATCCGCTCCAACTGCGCCCAGCCTGTTGTTAGTATCGGCACCTCGGCCACCATGGTTTCGGATGCAGCAGGCAACCTTGCGGACCAGCGGGCTGAGGTCGCTAAGGTCGCTACCAAGCTGTTTGGGCGCACTTTCGCCCCCGAGCAGGTGGTGAATGAAAAACTGGCCCGCTCCCTCTCTTCCGACGGATCAATTCCCCCTCAAGACAAACTGGCTGGCTCCATCTCCATCGGTGTCAATCTGGATAACGATATCGAGGCCCTGAAGATCAATCCTGTTGCCATATGGCTGGAGAATAAGGTTGCCCTTGGCGTTCGAGAGGGAATTCTCGTCAGGGGCAAGCCGCGACAATTGGTCGAGATAGCCAAAGACCTTGCCGCCGACTCCGGAATGCCAGAGGATACCTGTCTGCCGTTTCTCCAGGAACTTCTCCAGTGGATCTGTGTCGCCAATGTCCGCTTGCAGAAAACAGGCGAGCGTTACACCTTGCTCCCTTTCAAACTGCACCAGTTCATTTCGCAGACCGGTTCGGTCTATACGACCCTCGACCAGGACGTCAACCGCTTCATCACTCTGGAACCTGGGATGTACAAAGAGGATGAAGCGGACAAGAAGCCGATTTTTCCCAATGTCTTTAGCCGATCCAGTGGTCATCCATTTCTATGCGTGTCTCGGGTGGGCGACCGCTTGGAACCAAGGGAATTCCGCGAGACCACTGAGGACGAAGAGACTAACGACGGCTATCTTTTTGTCGGCGACGATCTCTGGGACTTAGACGAGGATGCCGAGATGCTTCCGGAATCCTGGTTTCGCGTCACGAGAGCTGGCGTGGTTCCAGACAGCAAGAAGAAACGGTTCTTCCCTGTGAAGCTCTGGTTCGACGAGTTCGGTAACTGCTCCGAAATTAGGGAGAATAAATGGTGGGGCTGGTTTATGAAAGCTCCTCTTCTGTTCGACCCGACGGCCGGGGTGTTTTTCGATACGAAAACCAACGAAGGAACCAAGCTTACCAAGCTCGGCAGCGAAGGCCGAAGCACATCCACCACCATTACCGCATTTTCTATACTGAATCGATTGAACGATGCCGGTTATACGGTCAAAGATCAGAAGCTCCTCAGCTTTACCGACAACCGGCAGGATGCTGCCCTGCAGGCCGGTCACTTTAACGATTTCGTTCAAGTGGTCCGCTTACGTGCGGGGATTCAAAAGTCGCTGGAGTTGGCGCAAAGCGGTACGCTTACCTTTGCCACTATCGGTGAGGCCGTCTTCAAGGCCCTCAGGCTCCCGTTTCTCGAATACGCTAACGTGAACCAGGAGCCCCTTCTGGCTCCGATCCGTCGCAAATACGAACAGGCACTCCAGGATTTTCTCCTTTACCGTTCCGTTGCCGACCTGCGGCGCAGTTGGCGGGTTGTACTTCCCAACCTGGAGCAGTGCGCGTTGCTGGCCATTGAATATAAGGATATGGATGAAATAGCGGCCACTGATAAATTCTGGGCAGCTTCGCCGTTGTTAGGGGTTTTGACTCCATCCGACCGGAAAGAGCTGATTAGCACTATCCTCGATTTTTTCCGCCTCGAGTTTGCAGTCCACAGTGAAAACTTCCTGACGCAATCCAGGCTCAAGGAGTACGAGAGGTTGTTCGGCGAATTGCTTAAACAGCCTTGGACCCTGGACCGGAATGAAAAACTCCGGGAGCCTTATTACATCCGCTATGATCCGCTCAACAAAAACGCCCGTCTCTACACCAAAAGCATGGGGCCGGCCAGTTCCCTGGGCAAATTCATCAAGCAATACGTCAAGATGCGCGGCATCGATATCGACCTGAAGAAAGACGGTTACCGCGAGTTTATCCTCCAGACCATGGACCTGCTCGAACAGGCCGATTACCTGAAATCCTTCCCCGCCCGGAATGAGAAGAACGAAGACGTAAGGATCTACCGGCTTCGATTGGAAAGTGTCTTATGGAAAGCTGGCGATCGTTCCACCGTCAAGGCGGATGTCATCAAGCGTCGCTCCTACAAGGAACTGGCCCCGAAACCTAACGAGTGCTTTCAATCCCTTTACCTGCGTGATTTCTCCACCATGAAACGCTTTCGCGGGGAGGACCATACCGGCCAGTTGAATACAGTCACACGCCTTGATCGCGAGGACCGTTTCCGTGCCGAGTGGTTTCTGGATGAAGCCCGGACGACACTTGATGAAACCAAAATACGCTCCCAGTCGGTTAGTGCCCTTTTCTGCTCCCCCACCATGGAGCTTGGGGTCGATATCGGTTCCCTTAGCGTTGTCCATATGCGCAATGCTCCACCCAACCCCGCCAACTACGCCCAGCGCTCCGGACGTGCCGGTCGAAGCGGTCAGGGGGCGCTTATCTTCACCTATTGCTCCAGCTATGCCCCGCATGATCGCCACTACTTCAAGGAGCAGCGCGAACTTGTGGCAGGTACGGTCATGGCGCCGCGGCTTGACCTTTGTAACCGTGAGTTGCTGTTGGCGCACCTCAATGCACTCGTGGCATCGGAGATCGGCATCCCGGGGATAAACGATGGCCTAGGCGCCAAACCGTCGATCATGGCTCTCGTCACCGACGATAATGACACCATGCCACTTGCCGCCTGTGTCAGGGCCGGCCTTGCCCTCACTCCGTCCCAGTTCGACCGCCTGAAGGCGAACTTCAAACGGGTCATTCGTGATTTCGATACCGACCTGACTACCAACGCCTCGACTTGGTTCTCTGAACAGTGGATCGAACAAAACCTGTCGAAGATCGTAGAAAATCTTGACGATTCCCTGAATCGCTGGCGGAAGTTGTACCGCTCTGCCCGGACTATTTTGACCAGGGCGACGCAAAAAATTGAGAGCGGCACATTGAGTCTCGGTAGCGACGAATACAAGAAGTACAAACGTCATCAAGACCAGGCAACCCGTCAACTGGATCTCCTTCGTAATGACCTTTCCGGAAGGTCGTCCGAACTGTCGGAATTCTACCCCTATCGCTACTTGGCGTCGGAAGGGTTTTTGCCTGGGTACAACTTCACCCGACTCCCGCTACGGGTCTTTCTGCCGACAGGAGATTCTCAGGGTGAGTTCGTTTCCCGGCCTCGCTCTATTGCCCTGCGAGAGTTTGGGCCGCAGAACATCATCTACCACAACGGTCGAAAGTTTCGGGTCTGTCAGTTGGTGATTCAGGATGCGGAATCATCCCTCACCGAGGCCAAGATAAGCAGCAAGGCCGGCTACTTCCTGCCAGCGGACCAGAAGGATCTGGAGTTTTGTCCTTTCTCGGGACTTTCCCTTGGTGACAATGCCAATAAAGAGCACCTCCACGACCTGTTAGAGATGGCCGAGTCCCGTGCGGAGGAGATTGATCGCATCTCCTGCGAGGAAGAGGAGCGAGTCTCCAAAGGATTCGATGTCCGCACCTACTTCTCTGTTGATGGTGGTCATTTTGAAAGGGTCAAAAAAGCAGTGGTTCGGTCCAGTGAGAGCCAGCTGCTCAACATCCGGTACATTCCGGCGGCCCGCCTCGTCCACGTCAATATGAAATGGCGGGCGCAGGAGGCAGAAGGTTTCCCCATCGGAATGGTATCCGGCGATTGGCGCAGCTCGCCGCCGGAAGCGGACAGCAACATAACGGAACCTTTCCGCCGGGTGAAGCTCTGGACCTCTAACCTAGCAGATGCCCTTTACATAGAGCCGATCCTGCCGCTGGGGCTGCGCCCTGATGGCGTGATCACCCTCCAGCACGCGTTGAAGCGAGCTATAGAGACCGTATTCCAAGTTGAGCCGAGCGAGATAGGGGTTGTGACGGTGGGCGATCCAGAGTCGCCCAACATTTTGCTTTATGAAGCGGCCGAGGGGAGTCTCGGAATCCTTTCTCAGTTCGTTGAGAATGTTAACGCCTTCCGTAACGTGGTCGAACAAGCCATTACCCTCTGTCGTTATGATGACCCGAAATACAAGGGGCCGGCTTCCTACGACGACTTGCTCAGTTATTACAACCAGCGGGACCACAAGATCATTGACCGTCATTTGATCAAGGATGCTCTGGAGAAGCTTCGGCTTTGCACCATCGAGATTCAGGCCAACCAGAGCTTCGGAAGTTACGATGAGCACTACCAGGCCCTGTTGCGAGGAATGGATCCTAACTCCTCAACGGAGAGACAGTTCCTCGATTATCTCTTCAAGAACGGTCTCCGCCTGCCTGATGCCGCACAGAAGAGGGTCGAAGGCCTCTATGTCCAGCCTGATTTTTATTACGAGCCGCGTATCTGGGTCTTTTGTGATGGCACCCCCCATGACGATGCTGTGACAAAGGCTGCTGATGATGAAATACGCCAGGCTATCATGGCCATGGGTGATGAAGTGTGGGTCTACTATTACCGGGACATTCTGGCCGAAAAGGTTGCCGAGCGTCACGATATTTTCAGGAAGGTGCGATGAATACTGCTTATCAACCGGGCAAGCTGGTTTCCCTGCGGGGGCGCGACTGGATCGTGCTCCCGTCTAACGATTCCGATCTATTGGTCGTCAAGCCTCTTGGCGGTTCGGATGACGAGATTGCCGGCATATACCTTCCACTCAACATTCTGACAGACCAGCCGCACGAAACCGTCTTCCAGCCACCGTCCAAGGAAGATCTGGGTGACATCAGCACTGCCAGGCTGCTCTATGATTCTGCCCGTCTAGCCTTCCGTAATGGCGCTGGTCCTTTTCGCTCCCTTGCCAAGCTCTCCTTTCGGCCGCGCTCCTACCAGATGGTGCCACTCATCATGGCTCTACGCCAGGAGTCGGTGCGGCTGTTGGTTGCCGATGACGTCGGTGTAGGCAAGACCATTGAGGCGCTTCTCATCGCCAAGGAACTGCTCGAACGCCGCAAGATCCAGCGCTTCGCAGTCATCTGTCTGCCACATCTCTGCGAACAGTGGCAAAACGAGATCCGGGACAAGCTTGACCTTGAGGCAGTCATCATTCGCTCCAACACCCAGGCTCGTCTCGACCGTCATATTCAGGGCGATACAAGCGTCTACGATTATTACCCTTTTCAAGTCATCAGCATCGACTTTATCAAGTCAGATAACCGCCGTGGCGTTTTTGTTGAGCAGTGTCCAGAGTTGGTCATTATCGATGAGGCTCATACCTGTGCTCGACCGGCTGGGGCTTCAAATAGCCAGCAACAGCGTTATCACCTGATCAGTCGCCTGGCCAAGAAAGCCAACCAGCAGATGATTCTTCTAACGGCAACCCCGCACTCAGGCAAGCCTGAGGAGTTTCACTCGCTACTCGGTCTCTTAAAGCCGGAATTTGAAAATCTGGATCTACCAACATCCAGTCAGAACCAGCGCCGCGACCTGGCATGCCACTTTGTGCAGCGAAAGCGGGGTGACGTCGAAAAGTGGATGGGCGAGGATACCCCATTTCCGAACCGTGATGCCTTTGAGGCCGACTACTCACTATCATTGGGTTATCGGCATTTCTTCGATGAGATGCTCGACTTCGCCAGGCAGCTTATTTCTGCTGACCCAACGAAGCCGGGAAGTCATAAGGTTCAGTACTGGACTGCACTGGCCCTTTTGCGCGGAGTCATGTCCAGCCCCTCCGCAGGGGTCGAGATGCTGAACACTCGGCTCTCCGGGCTTGCCAAGGCCGCCGCCGATGAAACATCTTGGAATGCGGAGTCGCTCGAGGAAAACCCGGTGAGGGACACAGAGTTTGGCTTCGAGGGGGACTATACTCCCACTCAGTTGATCGAGCAAACCGACTGGAGTGCCACCCAGCGCCAGAAGTTACGGGCTTTCTCCCTGCAGCTAACGGGGTTGTCGGGAATAAAGGATGACAAGAAACTTTCAACGGCTGAAGCCCTCCTTCAGCAATGGCTGGCAAATGGTTTCAATCCCGTCATCTTCTGCCGCTACATCGCCACGGCCAACTATGTCGGTGAGATGCTTGCCCCTACGTTGAAGAAGAAGTTCCCGAAGCTCGACATACAAGTCATCACTAGTGAACTGCCGGATGACCTGAGAAAACAAAAGATTGAGGAAATGGGCAAGTCGAAGCTGCGCGTTCTGGTGGCTACCGATTGCTTGAGTGAGGGAATCAATCTGCAGGACCAATTCACGGCCGTCCTCCACTATGACCTTCCCTGGAACCCAAACCGTCTTGAACAGCGGGAAGGAAGAGTGGACAGGTTCGGTCAGGTTGCTCCGGAGGTGAAGGCGTGCCTTCTCTACGGCGCCGATAACCCCATTGACGGTATCGTTCTTGACGTTCTTCTACGCAAGGTGCGCGAAATCAAGCGCTCCACCGGCATCAATGTCCCTTTTCCTGCAGATTCACAAAGCATCATTGATACAATCACCCAGGCGCTCCTTATCAACCCTGACCGAAAAATCACTCAGCACCGAGACCGTAATCAGATGGCCTTTGACTTCGGCCAGTTCAATGAGGCAAAAGAGGCAAAAATAACCGTTACACGTAAAGTAGATGAGGCGGCTGAGCGTGAAAAGGCATCCCGTAGTATCTTTGCCCAGCACGCCATCAAGGCTCAAGAGATTGAGGCTGACCTGAAAGAGGTGGACGAGGCAATTGGGGATCCCCATGCTGTTGAAGAATTCGTCACTACTGCCTTGAATAACCTTTTTGGCATCCAGGTGATGAAGGATGCGAAGGGATACCGTATTGTGACCGCCAATATCCCAGATCAATTACGGGGAATCTTGCCACAGGGCGAGATGGTATCTGTCTGCTTCAAGTCACCGACTCCTGAAGGTTATCACTACATTGGCCGCAATCATCGCTTTGTGGAACAGCTTTGCCAGCTTGTTATGGCAAATACGGTCAACCGGGTAGATAAGCGTGCCGCTCGCACCGCCGTCATACGTACCCGGCACGTCGATGTCAAAACCACCATCTTGTTGTTACGTTGTCGCAATGTGATTGAAGACCGCAAGGGAGCCCAACAGGTGGTTGCAGAGGAAATGATTCTCTGGGGATGGCGCGGCACTCCGCAACAGAAGGAACATCTAAACCATGACCAGGCTCGTGAGCTCCTTTCTTCAGCACGGGCAAGCTCAGATCTTTCAGCACCTGCGCGAGTGAGCTTTCTCGATAACGAGCTTAAACTGCTTAATAATTTCACCCCAGAGTTTGATGCCGTAGCAGAACAACAGTCGCAAAAGCTGGTGGAGGCCCACGAGCGGTTCAGTTCTATGATGGATGGCAAGCGCTTTCAGGTAGTACATCCTGTGTTGCCCATGGATTTGCTCGGTGTGTATGTTCTATTGCCTGATGGCGGACAGACCAGAGGTGCGGCATGAACTATCCCTCCATCCGCATTGAAGGTTCAATTCTCTCCCCTGACATCCTCGACAAGCTCGATGATGCCCCCGGGCAGCGTCCTGCCGATTTCGGCCTGGAACCGACTGCCAAGGTAAAGGACGAAATAGCCCGGGCATGGGCCGATGCACAAGACTACTGGCGGATCTACAACCGTAAGCTGGGAACCCTTAAGGAGAATTCTCCGGCTACTACGGAGACCCGCAACATTTGGATCGTTCCGCTTTTGGGACTGCTCGGCTACCAACTCGAATACGAGGCCAAGAGCATAGAGTTGAACGGCAAACTCTATCCAATTTCACACCGTCTTACTAACTGTGGAGGGGCAGCCGTCCAGATCATCGGATGCCGTGAATCTGCCGGCCTTGACCGCAAGCCCGAGAAGGCTGCTTTGCGCATGTCGGCTCACGCCATGATGCAGGAATACCTTAACCTGAACGAGCAGCTCTTCGGCATCGTCACCAATGGTCGTTTGCTGCGGTTGCTGCGCGATAGTTCGAGGTTGGTGAAACTCACCTACCTTGAGTTCGACCTCGACCGAATTTTCAGCGACGGTTTATTTGCCGACTTTGCCATCCTCTATCGGTTGCTGCACGTTACCCGCATGCCGGCTCAGTTAGCCAACTCTTCAGCCTGCTTGCTGGAGCAATATCATCAAGAGACCATTGAGCAGGGTTCACGAATCCGTGAAGGACTGCGGATTGCCGTTACCGAAGCGCTGCAGGTATTGGGTTCTGGTTTCTTGGTACATCCTGAAAACCAGGTACTACGACACCATGTCGCCTCTGGGCAGATTCGGTCAGACGCCTTCTTCAACTATTTACTTCGACTGATCTATCGATTGCTTTTTCTAATGGTGATCGAAGAGCGGGGACTGGTTTTCCCAAAGGGGACACCAACGAAAAACAGCACCATCTACTTCCAGCATTACAGCGTGCAGCGCTTACGACGCCTGGCAAACACTCGTGGTTTGCAGAACGCCAGATATCACGACACTTGGCTACAATTGCTGGCGACTTTTCATCTTTTCGAAAACACATCCGGAGCAACGATTCTGGGTACTACTGCTTTGGGTGGGCAACTCTTCAACCCGACCAGCCTAGGGCCACTTCCGACCTGTATCTTAAGCAATGCTTCCCTCTTCATTGGTTTTGAAAAACTTTGCTACTTTACACATCCCCAAAACGGCCAACGTATGCCGGTTAACTTCGGCGCGCTGGCTACCGAAGAGTTCGGCTCGGTTTATGAGAGCCTGCTAGAGTTGCATCCGGTAATTGAGATCGAACCGACGCCCTTCTTCGGCTTCCGCCAGGCCGCCGGTAACGAACGCAAGACCTCCGGAAGCTACTACACCCCTGCTAGTCTAGTGGATTGTCTTCTGGATAGTGCACTTGATCCCCTTCTGGATGAGGCAGAAAGCGGCGATTCCCCAGAACAATCCATTTTGGCTCTTAAAGTCTGTGATCCTGCTTGCGGCAGCGGGCATTTTTTGATTGCTGCGGCACAACGGATTACTCGGCGTTTGGCCAGATTACGTGCCGGAGATGAAGAGCCATCGCCAGAGTTACTCCACCACACCCTGCGCGAAGTGATCGGCCACTGCATCTTTGGAGTTGATATCAACCCAATGTCGGTGGAGCTTTGCAAGGTAGGACTGTGGTTGGAAGCTGTGGAACCGGGCAAACCGCTCAACTTCCTCGATCATCATATTAAATGCGGTAACAGCCTTCTGGGTGCCAATCCAATGCTCATCAAGGACGGCATACCCGATAAAGCTTATGAGCCAATCACAGGTGATAGTAAGGAAGCTGCCAAGTGGATGATGAAACTTAATCAAAAGGACCGGGCTGGCCAAACCCGATTCAGCTTTGATGTAACGCACCCATGGGAGCGACTTGGAAATCTTCCCGATGCCGTCGCAAAGTTGGAACAGCTTGACGATGACACCCCAGAATCGTTGGCAGCGAAAGAGGATCATTACCGGTCGTTGTCAACAAAGATGTCGCATTTCCTATGCGGCGTCGGCTTGAGTTGTCTGACAGCTCTGAGCCGATTTATTGGGATTCAAAGAGACCTCCGTTGGCCGACTCCAGTTTCTGCAACGGCCTGACCATCGTTCCGGCTTGGCAGCCTTCGCCATTGCATAGACCACAACTCGCTTGCTGAGTAT